>Ga0315903_10009086_pt1 | contig 12089 bp, 8 predicted proteins | sample LakEriMetagenome_7_FD_203524 | JGI IMG/M metagenome (GOLD analysis project Ga0315903, IMG submission 203524) | Freshwater fungal communities from buoy surface, Lake Erie, Ohio, United States - Buoy 2 MA119 | ecosystem: Environmental > Aquatic > Freshwater > Lake | place: USA: Lake Erie, Ohio...
GGCAGCTGGTAGGCCCCTTTCAGGTGCTGCTCGAACCAGAGCGTCGCCGTCAGGCTGTGGTCATCCGAATGCCGGTGGTTGAAATGCGGCGAGATGCTGAACCCGAGCTGGCCGGCGCGGATCGCGCTCCACGTGTAGGCGAAGTCGTAGAGGTGCGCGTGGAAATCGTTCGTCGGCGAGAACCACAACGTCGGCGCCTTCATCCGGGCGAGGTAAGGGTTTTCGGAGCGCGTCGCCAGGTCGCGCGCGGACCGCTTGTTCGGTTTCCCGCCCGGGAACGTCGCCGGGTCGCCCGTGAAGTCGCCCGAGCCACCGCAGGACGGCACCGCCGCCTTCACGCGGTCGTCGACGCCCGATAGCTGGACCGTCAAGCGACCGCCCATCGAATGACCCGTCACGCCCAGTTTGGCCGGGTCCACTTCCGGCTGCTGTTCCAGGAACGTCAGGGCGCGGCGGGCGGAGAGCGTGACCAGGAACCAGTTGTCGTTTCGGGGGGAGTCCACCGCGTCGAGCGTGTAGGCATCGGGGGTGGTCGGGCCCGCGAAATGGTTGGCCTTGTTCCGTTGCGGCGGGTGGGTCGCGTCGAGCGCGCCCCAGTCCGTGTTCGGGCCGTCGTAGAGCTTGCCATCCGCGAAGGTCATCTTGTTGCCGCCCCAGTTGAGCGACAGGCTGGCGTAACCCAGCTTCGCGTTCGTCACGACCGCGGAGAGACTCGCCGATTGCCCGCCGCCGTGGATCTGCAGGATTGCCGGCAAGGCCTTGGCGCCCTTCGGAAAGGCGTAGAACGCCGCCATCGTGGCCGGTTGGCCCTTGAACGTACCGATCCGGTAGCGGACCACCCGGCAGACGATCCCGTCCTGTTCCCACTCCTTGGTCACCTCGGCCGACAGCGGTTCCGCGCGCGGGTCGTAGGCGCCCCACAGTTCCGTCAGGTTCTCCGGCACCTTGCCGTCCTTGAGCGGAGGCAGCGACTCGACGCCGTGGGCGAAGGCACTGAGGAGCAAAGCCATCAAGAGGGCAGGGGTGGTGCGCATGCGGGCAATGTAGGGAGGAAGGGGAGGGATGCAATGGTGGGAAGGAGTGCCGAGGGCGGAGTACAGAGTACGGATTACGGAGTACAGAGGGCGGAACAGAAGGTAGGGCTGACCGTCCCGGTCGGCCGCCGGCATGGGGTCTGGCTTCGGCATGCGGAGCAGGATGATGCCTGACCCCGTTGCCGGTTTCGATCTTCACACTAGGTCTGACACGCCATCGCGATGCGAGGCGAAGCCATTGGAAACAGCTGGCCGGCTGGCCAGGGGGCACGTGGGCCAGGGCTGGGGCTAGGGCCGGGGCTTGGGACAGGGACAGGGTCAGTTGGCAGGTGAGGATGGAGTGCTGAATCAAGTACGGAGTGCCGCGTCGATAAGGACGTGACCGGACGAGCGGGGACGCTCGTCCCTACCTGAAAGACAACGAGGCATAAGGGACAGGGACAGGGGAAGGATCACAGACTAAAGCGAGCCTACCCATCCCCTCTGTACTCCGTAATCCGTACTCTGCACTCAGTTCTCAACCCTCGACTCTGCCCTCGACCCTACCCTCGACTCCACCCTCGACGCTTCCCCCGGCCCTAGCCCTAGCCCTAGCCCTGGCCCTAGCCCCTTTCCATCCTCCCCTTGCCCTCATCCATCCTCCTGCTTATTCCTCCCGCATGATCACCCTCCGCGAGCTGACCAAGGTCTTCGGGACGCAGACGGCCGTCGGCGGCCTGAGCCTCGAGATCCCCGCCGGCCAGATCGTCGGCTTCCTCGGGCCGAACGGCGCCGGTAAGTCGACCACGCTCAAGATGATCACGGGTATGCTGAAGCCGACCTCGGGCACGGCGATCATCGCGGGCCATGACCTCGCGACGGACCCGATGGGGGTCAAGCGCAGCGTGGGCTTTGTCCCGGAGAGCGGCGCGCTCTACGAGTCCCTCTCCGGCCTCGAATACCTCCGCATGGTGGCCTCGCTCTACGGGATCGCGGCGGAGCAGGCCGACGCCCGGATCGCCGAGTTCATCCAGTTCTTCGACCTGACCTGGGATGTCCTGACCGAGAAGCTGCTCGCGGCCTACAGCAAGGGGATGCGCCGCAAGATCGTCATCATCTCGGCCTTGCTGCACAACCCGCCCGTGCTGCTGTTCGATGAGCCGCTGGACGGCCTGGACGTGAACGCGGCGATGGGCTTCAAGACCCTGATCCAGACGCTGGCCAAGCAGGGGCGCACGATCGTCTACAGCTCGCACATCCTCGACGTGGTCGAGAAGGTCTGCGACCGCGTGGTGATCATCAACCAGGGCAAGCTGGTCCTCGACGGCGCCCCGGCGGCGGTCAGCGCGGCCAACGGCGGCCGCTCCCTCGAGGAGATCTTCACGGCGCTGACCGGCGGCGACCAGCTGCGGGAGAAGGCCGAGAACTTCGCGCGCACCTTCACGGATCATGGTGACCGACGCTGAGCGGGCGGCCATCCAGCGCCAGGGCTTGCTGGACCTATTCGACAAGCTGTTCCACCGGGGGCGGCTCGCCCAGCGCAACGCCCAGTTCAAGCCGGCGCTCGAGCGGCGCCGGCGTTTCTGGTCGACGGTCGCGGTGGTGTTCTTCGGCCTGGTGATGCTGGCCTTCGCCGGCGGCGACATGCCGCCGCTGGTCTTCGCGACCTTCCTGCATGCGTACACCTTGCTCGTCCTCGGGCTCGGCGCCGTGCATGCCTGCGGTAACCTGCTCTTCAGCGAGCACGAGTCCGACATCCTCCTGCACCGTCCCGTGACTTCGCGGGTGCTTCTGCAGACCAAGGTCCAGGTCATCCTCCGGAACCTCTACCTCAACGCGGTCGCGTTCAACGTCGTGGCCATGCTCCTCGGGGTCTTCCGCGAGGCCGGCTCCTGGCGTTTCCTGCCGGCGCACCTCGTCTCCGTCGGCCTCAACGTCCTCTTCGCCACGAGCGTCGTGGTGCTCGCCTACCATGCCTGCCTGCGTCTTTTCGGGCGCGAGCGGCTGAATAGCTACGTCACGATCCTGCAGGTATTCGTCGCGTTGATGCTCATCCTCGGCTCGCAGCTGGTCCCGCGGTTGTTGCAGCACGAGGGCCTCGGCCAATGGACCAGCCATCGCTGGTTCACGTACCTGCCGCCGGTTTGGTTCGGCAGCCTCGACACCTTGCTCGTCACCTTGAAGCCGACGTCCGAGCTCTGGCTCGGGGCCGGCCTCGCCGTCGGCGTGACCCTGCTGGCCGCGTGGCTCGCCTTCGTGCGCCTCGCCGACGGTTACGAGGAGGTCGTGGTCGCCTTGGGGGAGCAACCCGCGGCGCGCGTGAAGGTCGGACCCTCCGGGCGCCGCTGGATCGAGCGCCTCGCGGACAGCCGGCTCCTGCGGCCGTGGTTGCGCGACCCCGTCCAGCGCGCCGGCTTCCTGGTCGGTCTGGCCCAGTTCACGCGTGTCCGCGGCGTCAAGGTCCGCATCTACCCGCGCATCGTGCAATTCGCCGCCTACCCCTTGATGTTCCTGCTGGGTGGGTTTCACGGCGACCTCATGATGCTCTTCATCTTCCTCCCGGGCATCTTCGGGCTCATCGGCTACACCGTAAGCGAGGCCATGCTGTATTCAGAGGAGTTCGCCGGGGCCGACCTCTTCCGCTTCGCCCCGCTCAGCAGCCCTGGGCCCTTGTTCTACGGGGCGCGGAAGGCCGCGCTCCTGCTCACGTTCCTGCCGATCCTGGTCATCTGGGTCCTCGCCATCCTCCTGCTCACCGGCCAGCCCGCGTTGCTTTGGCAACTGGTGCCGGCGGTGCTCTTCAGCCTGCTTTGCGGCCTGATCCCGCCCATGACCAAAGGCTACCTCATCTTCTCGCAGACCGAGCCCACCGGGGCGGCCATCGGCAAAGGCTGCCTCATCCAGATCCTGCCCATGCTCGCCGGCCTCGCGCTCGGCGGAGTCTCCGCCGCCTGCTGGCACTACGGTTGGTACGTTTACTTTCTCCCTATACTCCTCGCCGGCTATCTCGTCGTCCGTCACCTCTTCCGCAAAGCCATCGAAGAGCAGGAACTGGGGCAGGAGTAGGGGGTAATATAGAGTACGGAGTACGGAGTGCAGAGTACAGAGGGGAGAGTGCGGAACGGAAGGTAGGGCTGACCGTCCCGGTCGGCCGCCGGCATGGGGTCTGGCACGCCATCGCGATGCGAGGCGAAGCCATTGGAAACAGCTGGCCGGCTGGCCAGGGGGCATGTGGGCAAGGGAGGGGAAGTCGGAGTGCTGGGTCGAGTGCGGAATCGAGTGCAGAGTGCTGAATCGATGGTGGACGTAACCGGCCCAGCAGGGGCGCTGGTCCCTACCTGAAAGACAACGAGGCAGAAGGGACAGGGGAAGGGGGAGGAATATAGGCTAAGGCAAGCCTACCCATACCCTCCGCTCTCCGTACGCCCTACTCTGTACTCTGTACTCCGTAATCCGTACTCTCTGTAATCGACTCAGCACTCGATTCAGCACTCGACTCAGCACTCTGTACTCGATCCAGCACTCATCTTCACACCTGAGCTCCCAAGCGCTAACCGCGATCCCTGCTCTTCAGGTAGGGCTGACCGTCCCGGTCGGCCGCCGGCATGGGGTCTGGCTTCATGTATAAAAAGCGAGGCCGCCTTGCGGCGGCCCCCTGGTGGTATCATATTTCATCCCGATGGATGCTTTTTGATACGCACTCAAACCTGCGGTCTTACGTCCATCGTGCAAACCCGTTTCACTGAGGTCATTGCCTCATGTGAGCGCGGGCTGACGAACCAGCCCGCGCCGAACGGAGACTTCCATTCCTTAAGGCGCAAAATGCTACTTTGGGTCGCCCTGCTCAACGGTCTTTTAATGGGGTATTTGCCTCTCAGGTAGGGCTGACCGTCCCGGTCGGCCGCCGGCATGGGGTCTGGCTTCAGCATGCGCAGCAGGATGGTGCCTGACCCCGTTGCCGATTGCGGCCTTCAACATGAGGTCAGGCACGCCATCGCGATGCGAGGCGAAGCCAGACCCCATGTTTCGGCAGCGGACGAGCAGGGACGCTCGTCCCTACCTGAAAGACAACGAGGCAGAAGGGACAGGGGAAGGGGGAGGAATATAGGCTAAGGCAAGCCTGCCCATCCCCTCCGTTCTCCGTATGCCCTACTCCGCACTCTGTACTCCGTAATCCGTACTCTCTGTAATCGACTCAGCACTCGATTCAGCACTCGACTCAGCACTCTGCGCTGCCCCTAGCGCTTACGCCTCATCCACCCGATCAGTTTGCTGTACCAGCGGGTGGGTTTGGCGGCGGGGCGGTGTTCGCGCAGGAGGGTGATGATGTCCTGGCGGCCGAAGGTGGTGGCGAAATCGATCGGGGTGGAGCCGCCTTGGTCGCCCAGCGGATCGGCGCCGGCGTCCAGCAGCATCCGCGCGATGTCCACGTGCCCCTTGAAGGCCACCCCGCCAAGCGGCGTCTGGCCCTTTTCATTCCGGAGGTCCACCTGTGCGCCGGCCTTGAGCAGCATCGCCACGGTCTCGGCCCGCCCTTGGTAGGCGGCGATCATGAGGAGCGTGTTGCCCTTGGTATCGCGCAGGTTGACGTCGAGTCCCTGTTGCAGGGTCGTGGCGAGGGCGGCGGTCTCGCCCTGGCGGGCGAGCTCCGCGGCGGCTTCGGGCAGCAGGGCGGGGGCGCTCATGCCCTCCGTTGAATCGTTTTATCGCCCGACCGCCAGCCTAGCCCGCGGATTCAACCCGCCTCGCCTTTGCGGGTCTCCGGCTCGGCCTTCCATAGGCGGTAGCGGACCTCCAGGCCTTCCGAAACATAGACGACCAAGGGGAGACGGCTGTTGTATCGCACCGGGCCCGTACCTGCCATTGTCACGAAGCGGGTCACCTTGGGTGCGCCGGGCGGGACGCCGATGCGGGTGGAGAACATGCCGCCCTGGGCCTTCGCTTCGAAATAATTATACCCCCAGCCCTCGACGGTCTTCTCCTCGATCTTGGCGCCGCCACCCATGTGGTTCACCCCATCCGTCTCCATCTCCTTGCCCACGGAAAGCTCGACCTTCCAGGCGAACTCGTCCGCTTGGGCGTCCAGGTGGATGACGACGCGCTTCATCCCTGCCGCGGCGGCCGGGTAGGCCTTCTGCCAGTGGCTATCGTCATCGGGCCGCTTCACCGGCTCGGCGGCGAAGGACGCGGTCGCAAGGCAGGCGAGAAGCAGGAAGGGGCGCATAATAGAATCCTAACCCCCCGTGTGGGGATGTCTACTGAAGGTTTACCCCAGACCTGCAGATGCTCGGGCGAGACTAGGTCCCAATTGCCCATGAATAAAGCAAGACGACGATAATTAAAGGCTAAGAGGGATAATGGTTAGCAACCAAGGTGAAATGGGTCAAAAGTTTGAGGGCTTCAATGTGCCAAAAGTAGGGCCCAGCGTGGGGGATGAAAGGTGTGTGCGACTTTGGAGCCGTAAGCTAAATTAGAAGGTGCGTTTAATGATAAATTACTGTAATCAGAGATAAGATGATTAAAGTTGCGCGAGCGGGGAAGGTGATCGGCGATTTTGAGCCGGTGCACGTCATCAAGGGCCTAAAGTCAGGAGAACTTCTTTACACTGACCATTACTGGCAACAAGGAGCTTCCGAGTGGAAGCTTTTGATGCTTTTCGAGCTGCCGAAAGGTGTAAAAGGGAAAACTAAGGCGAGTTCGGAGAAGATTAAACCGACTGCGGAGCAAGAGGTGGTTGCGAGGAGCATTGTCGAGAAAGGACAAGTAATGCTTATTAACGCCTATGCCGGTTCGGGGAAGACTGAGACACTTCGACTGATTGCAGAGAGGCACCCGGAGATGAAGTTTACGTATCTATGTTATAACAAGGATACGGCCGAAAAGGCGAAGAAGAGATTTCCGAGCAACGCGTCATGCAGGACTATCCACAGTTTGGCGTTCGCAGCTGTCGGTAGATATTTTAAGAAAGATTTTCGGGTCCCTTCGGCAAAGGAGGTCATGCTAAAGTTTAAGGTTAAGCAGCCGTTCGTTGCGGTATTAGCGATTGAAGCGGTCGTCGCGTACTGTAATTCGGATAAAGATGAAATCGGCGAGGAGCATTTCGGGGAAAGGCGCAAGCATGGTGGGTATGTCCTGAATAAGTACCCGGACTTGATTGACTTAGCTAAGTCGATTTGGGCTGAAATGATCAATCACGCGAGTCCGTTTCCAATAAGCCATGACGGGTACCTAAAGCTGTGGAGCATGAACGCCCCTAGCCTGCCAGGGGATGTGATCTTACATGACGAGTCTCAGGACATGAACCCGGTCACCCTTAAAATTTTAAAGGAGCAGAGTGCCAGGAGTAATCCCGGACTCGTTATTGTGGGCGATAGCAATCAGGCAATCTATGGTTGGCGGGGGGCAGTCAATACCATGGAGCTATTAAAGCCTATGGCTGAATTCCATCACTCTTTGACAACAAGTTTCCGTTTTGGTCAGAAGATTGCTGATAACGCCTCTAAGGTGCTGAGGGTGTTGAAGTCGGACGGAAACCGGATTATTGGGGCAGGACCGACCAGCGCGGCTATACCAGAGTCTGCCTACATAGGCCGCAGGAACTCCAGTTTAATCGGGTTGGCGATTGGTCAGATGAAAGCCAATTCGGATTTAAAGTTTCATTTCGCAGGTACACGTATTGAGGCGAACTGGGATCCTTACTATCTCTATGAATTCCAAAAGCCTCTGGATTTGCTAAGTCTCTATAAGGGTAGGCCGGAAATGGTTGTCCTGGAGCAAATGAAGAAGTTTGAAAGTTATGATGAGGTCGTCGCGCTAGTTAAGGGTGACGACGAGGGGGATGGGGTCGACCGAGAGCTTGAATGGTTCATCAAGAATCTGCTCGATCCTTATAAGGATGAGTTGCCGCAACTGATTGAAGCGCTGAGGGCCAGCAGCGTTTCGCCGGATAAGGCCGACTTGTCGTTGTCGACGGCCCATCGCTCAAAAGGACTGGAGTGGAAAAATGTTACCATGCTCGACGACTTTTGGAAGCCGCGGGAGGTTACTAAAGACCTGCCATTAGATGAAGAGGAGGTCGAGGAGGTGAATGCGATCTACGTCGCTATGACAAGGGCCTCAGAAACCATAGAGTATGGTCCATCTCTTAGGGAATGGCTTGAAAGAATGGAGGCAGTAGGAGAATGAAACCTGGTTATAGGTGGATAGTCGTTGATACCGAAACCGATGGTTTCATGGAGCCTGTACACGTTGTTGAGATTGCGGCGCAGGCAATGGATGGGTGGAACCCTGCTGGGGAGCCTTTCAGGGTTCTTATAAATCATGAAATCCAAATCGATACACAGGCCCAGCGTATCCACGGTTATACGGAGGAGTTTCTTAGGGAAAACGGATTAAAACCGTACGAGGCGCACGCAAAGTTCGCAGAGTACGTTGGGGAGAGCCCCATCGTGTCGCACAACCTTGCCTTCGACTGGGATCGCGCACTGCTGCCGGAATGGCAGCGGCTTGGTTTGCCGGCAATAGGAAGACGTGGTTTTTGTACCCTTAAACTATCCCGCCGAATCATCCCAGAGGCCGAGAGTCATAGTCTTGATGAACTAAAGTTGGCATATAACCTTAGTACATCAATAGGCCATAAGGCGCATAATGACGTAACAACACTTGTTGAGCTATTGACGAAGATTGCCGCACCAAGATTGGCGAGGCTATCTTTGGATACGTTCGATGCGGTCGACGCGTTCAGCCTTATAGATACAAAAAGGCAAGAGCTGCGGTATCTTCGATATATGGTCAAGGTATTGCGGCTGCTAAGCGACACACCTCTGCTATCCGCAACCCTGTTTCGGGTCCGAATGTCTACCACGTAGCGCGAGACGGCACTATTATCGGAGAGTTCTTATTGCTAGGACTTTATAACGGGATTCAAAGCGGCGAGTTGAGGTACGATGATTACTGCTGGAGCGCTGGAATGGGAGATGCCTGGTTGAGGCTACGCGAAATCGAACATATGATTCAATCAGCTGCACCAAGGTCTGCTTCCCCTAAGCAGATTGCCTTCTTATCTTGGTTTGGGGTCGATGAAGCCGCGAGTTTAACCGAGGAGGAGGCTTCAGCAATGATCGAGAAAGTTGATCCGGATAATGCTGTCAGGGCCGACGGTGCTTCGTGGAATATCGATCGTCTGATTTTGCATCCCGATATGTTTAGGAGTGAGCTAAACAGGCATTTGTCGGGAAAAATCAGAAGGGAATGCCTCCGCTATTATGACGGGATTGTATTTGAATCCACCAATTATCCCGACGGAGAAATGTGCAAGGAGGTTTTTAATAGGCTCTCAGTCGACGACCCGAACTGGTGGGCAAAGCCTGCGTTTCCGGTATCGTTTTATAAGGCGCTACAAATAGCCTTTCCAAAATGTTGCGACGGTAAGTCGGTTTACCTGGAAAAGGATCTGCCAGCTAATCTTCATCTGCACATACGTTCGCTCTATGCTGGTTGTTCTGAAAAACTAACGAAAGCCAAGATACGCGGCGTAATGAAGCAACTGTCCGACCAGGACTGCGAATGGTATTCCCGTGTAGGTTTTGAGACAGTCTTTGCATCTAAGCTCCGGGAAGTGCATCCTGGATGCTGCGACGGCAGGAATCCTGTTGAAGTTGCCATTGAGCGTGATGCTGCAGAAGTTGCCGCATTGGAGGCGGAAATACGATTTCTACTTCCGGATGAGGCCCTGCCAGTACCCGTTGATAAGAAACTGCGTCTTGGCCTCGCTTACTACAGGCTTTCATTTCTTACTCAGTCACCGCATAATTTCGAAAAGTCGTTTGAGTGGTTCATACAGGCTGCACATGAAGGTAGCATTCAGGCCGCAAGGCATGTCTTGAGATTTTCTGAATCACATGCCGGCTTTAACCCTCCTTTATCGCAAATTCGGTTATGGATTCGGTTTGCCCTTTATTGCGACGAAGATGCGTTCGGAATGAGTAATTTGAATGCATTGGGCACACCTGAGTCTCGCCTGATTCTTTCCGTCTTCGATCCCCGCCAGCTGTATCAATCAAGATTGGTAGAAATTGAGGCTCAGATGACATCTGCCGAGCTGTCTGAGTCGGACGCTATGTTTGCCGAGCTTGTCCGGCGGGCATCAAGTTTCACTTAACTTAGTATGGGTGACATGCCCATTCGTTCAGTTGGATTAGCCTGATGTTATCAATCGACACTTAGCCCCCACCGGCTTGGGTCTTGAGGGAAACGTGTTAGCGCCTCAGCCCAGTCCTTTTCGCTGATGATCCCGATGGCACTTCCATTTTCTTTAAGCTCTACGGAGGTAAGAATCTTCAAGCCATGCGTGGAATGCTTCCAGTCTCGGGAACTTATTTGACCAAGAACCAGGAAATCTAAGCTTTTAGAAGGCTTCCCTATTAAGCCTCCGCGATTTAGCACAGCTAGCTCGGCATTGCGTCGCGTACCCCAAACGAGCTTTCCGGTGAAACAGTATTTCTTTGCCTCAAAGCTGATCGGCGGAGTGGGTTTATCTAGCGGAAGATCGGTTGTTAAGTCTTGTTCGCTATCGGCGTCCTTACCGCCGTTGACGATACTGGTGATGATATCGCGAATCTCTCCGATCTCGGTTGGATCTAGAATGTCGTCCTGAAGCGCACGATGGATTCTTTGCCGCAAGACTGACCCGGGCCATTCATCGGCCGCAAAGGCGTTTGAAGTTAGCCAGTCCTCTAGGAATCTCACCTCGGCGTCGACCAGGTTTTTGTCGGAAAGGATACCCTTAAGTAGGCCGATAAGTTCATCAACCTGACGAATGCCGACGTCTTTCTCTCTGAAGCGGCGATTTATCGGTTGGCCGTCGTCATCGATTGATGCTCTCGCAGAGTGCTTTCGCTGATCCAGGAACTCGTCAGGATCGAGGGGTTTCGCCCCTCTGATCCCGTAAATATGTTCCATGGCAGCTTTGAACGCACGAAGCTCATCATCTGTCATCTTCTTTGGGGTTTTCACGGCAGAGATAGCAGCCTCTTTAGGCCGTCCTCATCTAGAATCTTGACGCCTAGTTCTTGCGCCTTTGCCAGTTTGGAGCCGGCTTCCTCGCCTGCGACGACGTAGTCGGTCTTTTTCCCGACGCTGCCGCTGACCTTGCCGCCGGCTTTCTCGATGTGGTCGCGCGCTTCGTCACGGCCCAGCGTGGGTAGCGTGCCGGTGAGCACAAAGGTCTTGCCGGCGATGCCTGCGACGGCGGCCGCGGCGGCGGCTTCTACCAGGTTCAGCCCGGCTTCGCGCATCGCCCGGACCCAATCGCGGTGATTAGGGTCGCTGAAGAAGGAAGTAATCGATTCGGCGATCTTCTTGCCGACACCGGAGATGACCGCCTCGTGCGTGACGCCGCCCTTCTTGCCGATCCTAGTGTGCAGCAGGTCCGCTGACCGGGCGGCTTCGAGCGCGTCGAGTGACTTGAAATGCCGGGCCAGGTCCTTGGCGGTCTGCGTGCCGACGTTGGGGATGCCGAGGGCGTGGATGGCCCGCCAGAGCTCGCGCTGCTTGGCTTGGGCGAGACCGGCCAGCATGTTGTCGACCGACTTCTCCTTGAAGCCTTCCACCATCATCCATTCGCCGCGATTGAGCCTGAGCGCGTCCACCGGGGCGTCGACCAGCCCGAGATCGACCAGCTGCTCGGCCACGGCCTCGCCGAGGCCATCGATATCGAGGCACTGCTTGCAGGCGAAGTGGATGAGCCGGCGGATCTTCATCTCCCGGGAAGGGGCCCGCAGTTTGTAAGCGGCCTCGTCGCCGACGCGCACGGCGTCGAGCCCCAGCTCCTTCAGGCGGGCTTCGAAATCGAACGGGACGGCTTCCGCAGGTCGCTTGGCGAGCACCACCTCGAGGATCTGCGGGATGATCTCCCCGGCCTTCTGGATGCGGACCGTGTCACCCTCGCGGATGTCCTTGCGGGCGATCTCGTCGGCATTGTGCAAGGTGGCGCGGGCCACGGTGGAGCCGGCGAGGAGCACGGGGTCGAGCTCGGCCACGGGCGTGATCGCGCCGGTGCGGCCGACTTGCATCGTG
>Ga0315903_10009089_pt1 | contig 12086 bp, 6 predicted proteins | sample LakEriMetagenome_7_FD_203524 | JGI IMG/M metagenome (GOLD analysis project Ga0315903, IMG submission 203524) | Freshwater fungal communities from buoy surface, Lake Erie, Ohio, United States - Buoy 2 MA119 | ecosystem: Environmental > Aquatic > Freshwater > Lake | place: USA: Lake Erie, Ohio...
GTGCGCATGCGCGCACGCGAGACCGGATTGTATGAGATGAAAACATTGGTAATTGCAGAGAAGCCTTCGGTGGCTCAAGATATCGTGCGTGCTTTGACGCCGATTGCGGGTAAATTTGAGAAACACGAGGACCACTTTGAGAGTGAAACCTATGTGGTGACCAGCGCGGTGGGCCACTTGGTTGAAATTCAGGCGCCCGAGAAGTTTGACGTGAAACGCGGCAAGTGGAGCTTTGCCCACTTGCCCGTTATTCCGCCTTATTTCGACTTGAAGCCCGTCGACAAGACGAAAACCAGGCTGAACGCCGTGGTCAAGCAGGCCAAGCGCAAAGACGTGGGCGCTTTGGTCAACGCCTGTGACGCGGGCCGCGAGGGTGAATTGATCTTCCGCCTCATTGAACAATACGCGGGTACACAAAAAGCGGGGCAGACCATTCCCTTGGGCAAGCCCGTGCAGCGCCTGTGGCTGCAGAGCATGACGCCCCAGGCCATTCGCGATGGTTTTGACAAGCTGCGATCAAATCAGCAGATGCAAGGCCTGGCCGATGCCGCGCGCAGCCGCTCTGAGGCCGATTGGTTGGTGGGCATCAACGGCACCCGTGCCATGACGGCCTTCAACTCACGCGATGGCGGTTTCTTCTTAACCACCGTGGGCCGTGTGCAAACGCCTACGCTGGCTGTGGTGGTCGAGCGGGAAGAGCAAATTCGCAAATTCATCAGCCGAGACTATTGGGAAGTGCACACGCAGTTTGATGCGGCAGCTGGTACCTACCCAGGCAAGTGGTTCAACACCGCTTGGAAGAAAGACGCCGAAGACGCCGAGAAAAAAGCCGATCGCGTTTGGACGGCTGCCGAGGCTGAGGCCATTGTGCAAGCCGTTAAAGGCGCCAAAGCCACGGTCACAGAAGAGGCCAAGCCCACCACGCAGGCTAGCCCGCTATTGTTTGACTTGACCTCTTTGCAGCGCGAGGCCAACGGCAAGTTTGGCTTCTCAGCCAAAACCACCTTGTCGCTGGCGCAGTCTTTGTATGAGCGCCACAAAGCCCTCACCTACCCCCGTACTGATTCACGTGCCTTGCCCGAAGACTACTTGCCCGTGGCCAAGGACACCTTCAACATGTTGGCTGACAGCGGCATGAAGCATTTGGCGCCGCATGCCCTCACAGCGCTCAACAACGGCTATATCAAGCCTTCTAAGCGAATTTTTGACAATGCCAAGGTCAGCGATCACTTTGCGATCATTCCCACCTTGCAGGCCCCTTCTGGCCTTTCTGAGGCCGAACAAAAGCTGTACGACTTGGTTGTGCGTCGTTTTATGGCGGTGTTTTTCCCCAGCGCCGAGTACATGGTGACCACCCGCATCAGCACGGCTGCCGGTCACAGCTTCAAAACCGAAGGCAAAGTCTTGGTCAAACCAGGCTGGTTGGCCATTTACGGCAAAGAAGCGGCCAATGAAGTGGACGACGCCAAAGAAGGCGACAAAGGCCAAAACTTGGTGGCTGTAGCGCCAGGTGAGCAAGTGGGTGTGGGTTCGATTGAAACCAAGCCCCTCAAAACACGTCCACCCGCTCGCTATTCAGAGGCCACCTTGCTTGGCGCCATGGAAGGCGCCGGCAAGATGGTGGACGACGATGAACTGCGTGAGGCCATGCAGGAAAAAGGCTTGGGCACGCCAGCCACGCGCGCGGCCATCATTGAGGGGCTGATCAACGAGAAATACATTTTGCGCGATGGCCGCGAAATGATTCCCACCGCCAAAGCTTTCCAGCTGATGACCTTGTTGCGCGGCTTGGGCGTGGAAGAATTGTCCAAGCCCGAACTCACTGGCGAATGGGAATACAAGCTGTCGCAAATGGAGCAAGGCAAATTAAGCCGTGAAGACTTCATGCAACAAATTGCCAACATGACCGAGCACATCGTCAAGAAGGCCAAGGAATACGACCGCGACACCATCCCAGGTGACTATGCCACCTTGAGCACACCCTGCCCCACCTGTGGCGGCATTGTGAAAGAGAACTATCGCCGTTATGCATGCGTTGGCAAAGATGCAGCAGCCGATGACACAGCCGCGGCAGGTTGCGGCTTCTCGTTTGGCAAAACACCTGCGGGCCGCACCTTTGAGCAAGCCGAGGTGGAGCAATTTCTGCGTGACAAAAAGATTGGCCCTCTGGAAGGCTTCCGCTCCAAAGCGGGTTGGCCATTCACCTCTGAAATTGCCCTCAAGTACAACGAAGAAGAAAAGAATTGGAAGCTGGAGTTTGACTTTGGCAACGACAAAAACGCCGAAGAGACGGGTGAGATTGTCGACTTCACAGGCAGCGAGTCCTTGGGCGCATGCCCCAAATGCGGTGGCGCTGTGCATGAACAAGGCAGCAACTACGTGTGCGAAAAAGCGGTGCCCACTGAAGGCCAGCCCACACCCACGTGTAATTTCAAGAGCGGCAAAATTGTGTTGCAACAAGTGGTGGAGCGCGAGCAAATTGCCAAGCTGCTCAGCACCGGCAAAACAGACTTGTTAGAAAAGTTTGTGAGCAATCGCACGCGCCGCGCCTTCAAAGCCTTCTTGTCATGGAATGCAGAAGAAGACAAAGTGGTGTTTGAATTTGAACCGCGTACCAGCAAGTTCCCGCCGCGCAAAACGCCTGCTAAGTATGCTGCTGGCGCCAAAACTGCTGCTGGAAAAACCACGGGCAAGGCCGCCGCGAAAACCAAAGCGCCTGCCAAAAAAGCAGCTGCTAAGAAAACGGCTGCCGCTAAAACACCGCGCAAAGCGGCAGTGGGCAACCTCACGCCCAGCGCCGATTTGGCCGCCGTCATTGGCACCGACAAAGTGGCACGCACAGAAGTGGTGAAGAAGTTGTGGGACTACATCAAGGCGCAAGGCTTGCAAGACCCCACCAACAAACGCGCCATCAACGCTGATGCCAAACTGAAACCTGTCTTTGGCAAAGATCAAATCACGATGTTTGAATTGGCGGGCTTGATTGGCAAACATCTGAGTTAATTTTTGCGTCGAGTGATATCGCCGCAAGGTTGATCAGACGAAAAAAAGCCCAAGCAGAAATGCTTGGGCTTTTTGCTTCACGCTGCGAAGCGTGAAGTTGAGCAAGTGGCAATTACTTAGCAATAACGCGAACCATTTCCAAGCACTTGTTGGAGTAACCCCATTCGTTGTCATACCAGCTGACAATTTTCACGAAGGTGCTGTCCAAAGCCAAACCTGCGTCGGCATCGAACACGCTGGTGCATGGCTCGCCGCGGAAATCGGTGGCCACCACTTTGTCTTCGGTGTAGCCCAAGATGCCTTTCAAAGCGCCTTGTGATTGCGCTTTCATTTCGGCGCAAATTTCTGCGTAGGTGGCTTCTTTGTTGAGTTCAACAGTCAAGTCGACCACAGACACATCGGATGTTGGCACGCGGAAAGACATGCCAGTCAGCTTTTTGTTCAACTCAGGAATGACCACGCCCACCGCTTTGGCAGCGCCCGTGCTGGAAGGAATGATGTTTTCCAAGATGCCGCGGCCGCCGCGCCAGTCTTTGTTGCTAGGGCCGTCCACCGTTTTCTGGGTGGCAGTGGCTGCGTGCACGGTGGTCATCAAACCGCGCTTGATGCCCCACTTGTCGTTCAACACTTTGGCCACAGGTGCCAAGCAGTTGGTGGTGCAAGAAGCGTTGGACACGATGGCTTGGCCAGCGTAGGTGGCGTGGTTCACGCCAAACACAAACATGGGTGTGTCGTCTTTGGAAGGTGCAGACATCAACACTTTTTTGGCGCCAGCGGCCAAGTGTTTCTCGGCAGAAGCTTTGTCCAAGAACAAACCGGTGGCTTCGATCACGATGTCGGCGCCAACTTCGTTCCACTTGAGGGCGGAGGGGTCGCGCTCTTGTGTCAAACGGATTTTGCGGCCGTTCACAATCAGGTTGTTGCCGTCGACAGACACTTCACCTTTGAAGCGGCCGTGCACGCTGTCGTACTTGAGCATGTAGGCCAAGTAGTCGGGCTCGAGCAAGTCGTTGATGCCAACCACTTCGATGTCAGAAAAATTTTGAACGGCGGCGCGAAACACCATGCGGCCGATGCGGCCAAAACCGTTGATACCTACTTTGATCGCCATGATCTATTTCCTTTAAAGTTAAATTTGAATTTGATTCAAGTGAAGCGCTGAATGCAGAATTTATTTTTTCTGCAAAGCCGCTTGCACGGTCTCGGCCACGTTCTCTGCCGTGAAGCCAAAGTGTTTGAACAGCACGGGCGCAGGGGCAGACTCGCCATAGGTGTCGATACCGACCACCGCTGCCACGCCATATTTCCACCAGCCATCGGTGCTGCCCATCTCTACCGCCACGCGTGGCAAGCCGGCTGGCAAGACTTCAGATTTGTAGCTGCTGGTTTGACGATCAAACGTGGTGGTGCTGGGCATAGAAACCACGCGCACGCCAATTTTCTTCTCGGCCAATAACTCTTGTGCTTTCAAGGCCAACTGAACTTCAGAGCCCGTAGCAATGATCACGGCCTTGGCTTTGGCAATGCCCACGCGTGAAGGCTCGGCCAACACATAAGCACCGCGGCTGATCTCACCCAAATCGGACTTGGGTGCGTAAGGCAAGTTTTGACGTGACAACAACAGCGCTGTAGGACGGTCTTTGTTTTCCAAAGCCACAGCCCAAGCCACGGTGGTTTCTGCTGTATCTGCAGGACGCCACACATCGAGGCCAGGAATCAAACGCAAGCTGGCAGCGTGTTCAATCGACTGGTGTGTGGGGCCATCTTCGCCCAAGCCAATGGAGTCGTGGGTGAACACATGGATCACGCGTTGCTTCATGAGGGCAGCCATGCGAATGGCGTTGCGTGAGTAATCGCTGAAAGTCAGGAAGGTGCCGCCGTAAGGGATAAAGCCACCGTGCAAAGTGACACCGTTCATGATGGCGGCCATGCCAAATTCGCGCACACCGTAGTTGATGTGGCGGCCCATTTGGCCCTTGTCGTTTTTCACCACATCGCCTGCCAAGTTCATGCGCAGTGCGGGTGTAGAGGATGTGTTGGTCAGGTTGGAGCCTGTGAGGTCGGCAGAGCCGCCCAACATTTCTGGCAGGGCCGCTGTGAAGGCCTCCAAAGCCAATTGGCTGGCCTTGCGGCTGGCCACGGTTTCGGCTTTGGTGTGCGCTGCAATGACAGCGTCAACCGCTGTTTGTGCAAAGTTCTTGGGCAACTCGCCTTTCATGCGGCGTACAAATTCTTTGGCCAATGCGGGGTGAGCGGCTTTGTAAGCTGCAAACGCTTTGTTCCATTCGGCTTCGCGACTTGCGCCACTTTGCTTGGCATCCCAGTTGGCGTACACATCTTTGGGGATGACGAAAGGCTCCGAGGTCCAGCCCAAAGCTTCGCGTGTGAGTTTGATTTCTTCGGCGCCCAAAGGTTCGCCGTGCGCTTTAGATGTGTTGGCGCGGTTGGGGCTGCCTTTACCGATGGCTGTTTTGCAAACGATCAAGGTGGGTTTGTCAGCGCTGTTTTTGGCGTCGGCAATGGCTTTGCTCACAGCAGCAGCGTCATGACCGTCGACTGCATCAATCACGTTCCAGCCGTAAGCAGCAAAACGTTGTGGGGTGTTGTCAATGAACCAAGGGGCCACTTGGCCGTCAATGGAGATGCCGTTGTCGTCGTACAGGGCAATCAGCTTGTTGAGTTTCCAAGCGCCAGCCAAAGCACATGCTTCGTGGCTGATGCCTTCCATCAAGCAACCGTCGCCCATGAACACATAGGTGTGGTGGTCAACGATGTGGTGGCCAGCTTGGTTGAATTCGGTGGCCAACAATTTTTCGGCCAAGGCCATGCCCACGGCATTGGTGATGCCTTGTCCCAAAGGACCGGTGGTGGTTTCAACGCCAGGGGTGATGCCCACTTCGGGGTGACCGGCGGTTTTGCTGTGCAACTGACGGAAGTTTTTCAACTCTGTCATGGGCAAGGGGTAGCCCGTGAGGTGCAGCAAGGCGTAAATCAGCATGGAGCCGTGGCCGTTGGACAACACGAAGCGATCGCGGTTGGCCCAATGGGGGTTTTTGGGGTTGTGTTGCAAGTGCTCGCCCCACAAAGCCACAGCCATATCGGCCATGCCCATGGGCGCACCGGGGTGACCCGAATTGGCTTGTTGAACAGCGTCCATGGCCAGGGCGCGGATGGCGTTGGCCATTTGATGGGCTGCAGGTTGGGTGATTGCCATGGGGGCTCCAAATAGGTGGTCGTGTCAATTTCACAAGTTAGCCCGATATTTTACCGTCCCAGCGCGCCGGCAAGCCCGACGCCGTGGCAACATAGCGGGATGCGTTTGAATACCTTGGATTCCCATTCAGAGCCATCGGCTACCAATGATTGGCGCGGCACGTCTGAAAAGACCTTGGCCACTGCCATGGTTTTGGCAGCAGGCCGTGGTGAGCGCATGAGACCGCTGACCGACCAGACGCCCAAACCCATGTTGTTGGTTCGCGGCAAACCCCTCATGCAGTGGCACATGGAAGCGCTGGCAGCGGCCGGGCAGCATGACATGCTGATCAACACGGCTTGGTTGGGCCCGCAAATTGAAACCCACTTTGGACTCAACCCAGACCTGCCGGAGGTTGGCCGTGTGCGTTTAAAGTATTCCCATGAAGGCAAAGATTTTGGCTACGCCCTGGAAACTGCAGGCGGTATTGTGCGGGCCTTGCCCTACTTGGCCCCTGTGTTTTGGGTGCTGGCGGGCGATATCTTCGCCCCCGATTTCAAGTTCTCGGCTGAACACAAAGAAGCATTTCAAAACAGCCCTCAGTTGGCCCATATTTGGTTGGTCCCCAATCCCCCGCACAATCCAGCAGGTGATTTTGGCTTGTCTGAAGAGGGCATGGCCTTGAATCTGCCAAAGTCTTCAAGCTTGTTCACTTTCAGCACTTTTGCCTTGTACAAACAAGAATTTTTTGACCCGGCCACCACAGGCATGCCCTTGGGCAACCCTCAAGGAAAGGCGGCGCCCTTGGCGCCCTTGCTCAGGGCTGCAATGGATCGCGGGCAAGTAAGTGCTAGCCTATACACCGGTGCCTGGACCGATGTGGGCACCCCAGAGCGACTCCACGAACTCAATCAAACCAACTCGGCGCATTCAAAACCCATCCTCTAGAAAACGACCTCAAGATGACATTTGACCCCAACTTGTACGCAGCACGCCGTGCCAAATTGGCAGCCCTCATGGCCTCGCAATCGCCCAACAGCATTGCCATCATTCCGACCGCACCCGAGCGCCAACGCAACCGCGACAGCGACTATTTGTACCGTCACGACAGTTACTTTTATTACCTAACGGGTTTCTCAGAGCCCAATGCTTGCTTGGTTTTAAGCGCCGATGGTCGTTCAACTTTGTTTTGTCAGCCCAAAGACATGGAGCGTGAAATTTGGGATGGCGTGCGCTTGGGACCGGAAGCTGCCCTCTCCCAATTGGCTGTCCAGGAGGCTTGGCCGAGTGCTGTGTTGGACGCCAAATTACCTTCCCTGCTAGAAAACAAAGCGGTCGTTTGGTATCCGTTTGCAACCCACACAGAGTTGTCCGCCCGCATTGAAACCGGCCTGAATGCCGTGCGTGCACGGGTCAGGTATGGCGCTATGTGCCCCACTCAACAGCGCGATGTGTGTGATCTGTTGGACGAAATGCGCTTGGTCAAAGACGAACACGAATTGAACATCATGCGGCGCGCTTCACAAATCAGTGCGGGCGCACACATTCGAGCCATGAAGCGCTCTGCCGCCATGCTGCGTGCTGGGCAAGATGTTCGTGAATACCATTTAGACGCCGAGTTGTTGCATGAGTTTCGCCAACACGGCTCCCAGTACCCTGCCTATGGCTCCATCGTGGCAGGGGGTGCCAACGCATGCGTGCTGCACTACCGCGCCGATGCCGGCCCCATCTTGAGTGGTGATTTGGTGTTGATTGATGCCGGCTGCGAGCTCGATGGCTATGCCAGCGACATCACTCGAACCTTTCCCGCCAATGGCAAATTCAGCGCCGCACAGCGCGAACTCTACGACTTGGTGCTGGCCTCTCAAGATGCGGCAGTGGCGGCCACGCGCGCGGGTGCGCGGTTTGTCGACCCCCACGAAGCCACCGTGAAGGTCTTGGCTCAGGGCATGTTGGACGTCGGTCTCTTGGATGCCAACAAAGTGGGCAATGCGCAAGATGTGATTGCCAACCGAAGTTATTTTCAGTTTTACATGCACCGCACGGGTCATTGGCTGGGCATGGACGTACACGATTGCGGCAGCTACGTCGAGCCATCAGAAGTGGGCACTTTCAGTGAACGCAAAGACCCCTTGAGCGGCGAGCTGATCAAAGACCGACCCAGCCGTGTCTTGAAGCCCGGCATGGTGCTGACCATAGAGCCGGGCATTTATGTCCGGCCAGCACCTGGTGTGCCGGAGCGCTTTCACAACATTGGCATTCGCATTGAAGACGATGCGGTGGTGACAGCCCAGGGTTGCGAATTGATGACCCGCGGCGTGCCCGTGAAAGCCGATGAAATTGAAGCTTTGATGCGCCATTGAACCATCGAGTCTGAGTGGCACCCACGCCACTTGTGATTGAAAGTCAAAAGTCTGCCTACTTTGAATGAGGCTTTTCTAAGGGTTGCTCATTCAAGGGGAGACTAAAATAGGATCATGCATGGCTTAAGCCCCTCACCCGTTGAGCGGGCAGTTCGTGCCTTACAGGAGACATCACATGGCGAAAGTCAATGCTGAAGAGCGTCGCGCTCAGTTGCGCCGCGCAGCGCTTGAATATCACGAGTTCCCCACCCCCGGCAAAATATCTGTCACGGCCACCAAGCAATTGGTGAACCAGCACGACTTGGCGCTGGCTTACACCCCTGGCGTGGCCGCACCTTGCGAAGAAATTGTCAAAGATCCGGCGGCAGCTTTCAAATACACCAGCCGCGGCAATTTGGTGGGCGTTGTCACCAACGGCACGGCCGTTTTAGGTTTGGGAGACATCGGCCCCTTGGCGAGCAAGCCCGTTATGGAGGGCAAAGCCGTTCTGTTTAAAAAATTCTCTGGCATCGATGTCTTTGACATTGAGATCAATGAGAAGGATCCCGAAAAACTGGTTGAAATCATTGCGGCACTTGAGCCCACTTTTGGCGGTATCAACCTAGAAGACATCAAAGCCCCCGATTGTTTTTATGTCGAGCGCAAATTGCGCGAGCGCATGAAGATCCCCGTTTTCCACGACGATCAGCACGGCACCGCCATCACCGTGGGCGCGGCCATTTTGAATGGCCTCAAAGTGGTGGGCAAAGACCCAAGCCAAGTCAAGTTGGTCACTTCTGGCGCGGGAGCGGCCGCGTTGGCGTGCTTGGGCTTGTTGCTCAAACTCGGCATTCGCCGCGAGAACATTTGGGTCACCGACTTGGCGGGCTTGGTTTACGAAGGCCGCAAGGAGTTGATGGACGAAGACAAGATTCAGTTTTCACAAAAAACCGACCAGCGCACGTTGGCCGAAGTCATCGACGGCGCCGATGTGTTTTTGGGTTTGTCTGCGGGCGGTGTCTTGAAACAAGACATGGTGAAAAGAATGGCGGCCAAGCCTTTGATCTTTGCATTGGCCAACCCCAACCCCGAAATCTTGCCCGAAGATGTCAAAGCGGTTCGCGATGACGCCATCATGGCAACAGGCCGGACCGACTTCCCCAATCAAGTCAACAACGTTCTGTGCTTCCCCTACATTTTCAGGGGCGCTCTAGACTGCGGCGCAACCACCATCACGCAAGAGATGGAAATTGCGGCGGTGTATGCCATTGCTGACTTAGCGCAAGCTGAGCAAAGCGAGGTGGTGGCGGCGGCTTATGCCGGGCAGCCCTTGGTGTTTGGGCCGGATTACCTCATTCCCAAACCCTTTGATCCGCGCTTGATGATCAAAATTGCGCCGGCCGTGGCGCAGGCTGCCGCCGAGAGCGGTGTGGCGTCAAGGCCTATCACCGACATGGAAGCCTACCGCGAGCGTTTGCAAAGCTTTGTGTATGCCTCTGGCACCACCATGAAGCCCATCTACACCGCGGCCAAACGCGGCCTGAAAAAGCGTGTGGCCTACAGCGAAGGTGAAGAAGAGCGGGTCTTGCGCGCAGCTCAAATTGTGGCCGACGAAGGCCTGGCGCGGCCCACCCTCATTGGCCGTCCGGCAGTGATTGCCGAGCGCATTGAAAAATTCGGCTTGCGTTTGAAAGAGGCCTTAGATTACGACGTGGTCAATGTCGAAGACGATCACCGCTACCGCGACTTTTGGCAAACCTACCACCGCATGACTGAGCGCAAGGGCATCACGGTGCAAGTGGCCAAAATTGAAATGCGCCGACGCTTGTCTTTGATTGGCGCCATGCTCTTGCACAAAGACGATGTGGACGGCCTGATCTGCGGCACTTGGGGCACCAATGCAACGCACCTGCCCTACATTGAACAAGTGATTGGCAAGCGCGCAGGTGTCAACACGTTTGCCTGCATGAACGGTTTGATGTTGCCCAATCGCCAAGTTTTCTTGGTCGATACGCATGTCAACTACGACCCCAGTGCAGAGCAATTGGCAGAAATCACGGTCATGGCAGCCCATGAGATGCAGCGCTTTGGCATTCGACCCAAAGCGGCTTTGTTATCGCACTCCAACTTTGGCACTTCCAACGAGCCGAGTGCCGTGAAAATGCGCAACACCTTGGCTTTGCTGCAGAAAAATGCGCCGTGGCTAGAGGTTGATGGTGAAATGCATGGCGACATTGCCCTGGACGGTGATGCCCGCGCCTTACAAATGCCCAACGGCACCTTGCAAGGCGACGCCAACCTGTTGGTCTTGCCCAATATCGATGCGGCCAATATTTCTTACAACCTGCTCAAAACGGCAGCGGGCGGCAACATTGCCATTGGCCCCGTCTTGTTGGGCGCTGCCAAACCAGTTCACATCCTCACGCCCAGTGCCACTGTGCGCCGAATTGTGAACATGACCGCGCTGACCGTCGCCGACGCCAACGCCGTTCGCTAAGTTCTGCAAGAAATTCCCCAGTCTTGGGGAAAGTACTTGCATTTTTTAGCACATTGCGGCACACTAGCGCCTTCGAATTTCGGGGTTTACCCGCGGATTTTGAAGGTTGTCAGTGGGTGTGCGGCTTTATTTCACAGGAATGACATGCGCTCAAAAACGCTTGGTTTTGCTGGGATTGCCGTCTGTTTAGGGCTCTTGTTTGTGCCTTGCACCAATTTGGTGCAGGCAAAATCAGCTCCCGACGCAGTTGTTTCAGCACCCATCGCTTTACAGGACTTGCCCAAAGAGGGCCAAGAAACCTATCTGCTCATCCGCCAGGGTGGGCCGTTTCGGTACGAAAAAGATGGGGTTGTTTTTGGCAATCGTGAACGGCTTTTGCCTCCAGCGAGCCGCGGTTTTTATCGCGAGTACACCGTCAGAACCCCAGGTGAAAAAACCCGTGGCGCTCGAAGAATTGTGTGTGGAGGGGAAGAACCCCGCTTGCCTAAAAAGTGTTTTTACACGCAAGACCATTACGCAAGTTTTCGAGAAATTGTGAACACGCCTTGAAAAAGCGCGAAGCCACAGTAGGTCATGAACGAAATGAAGAGTGTTCTTCAAAGAGCATTCGTGATGTGTCAAACAAAAGCCCAAAAGGCTGGTTTTAAAAATTAGAGAGTGAGAACGGCGATGGACAAGCCAATTCGGCAGGACCAAGAAACACCTTTGAAGGGTGTACGTACAAACATCGTCCAGTCAATTCGTGCTTTTCGCGTGAGCGATTTGCAAGAAGCGGCAGGCGGTTTGGGTCAACACTTTTTGTACGCCAATTTGTCAAAGGCACAAAGCAAACAGGACGTGCTCGATTTGATCGCGGCACAGTTCACACTGCCTTCGCACTTCGGTAAAAACTTTGATGCGCTTTACGACAGCATGACCGACCCCCTGCACAAGTCTGGCCCTCAGCCAGGCTTTGTGGTGGTGTTGGAGCATATTCCTGCCAATTCCAAGTTTGACAAGGAAGCTCGCGAACAGTTGCTCGACATTTTCCGCGACACGGCCGACTATTGGG
>Ga0315903_10009090_pt1 | contig 12084 bp, 15 predicted proteins | sample LakEriMetagenome_7_FD_203524 | JGI IMG/M metagenome (GOLD analysis project Ga0315903, IMG submission 203524) | Freshwater fungal communities from buoy surface, Lake Erie, Ohio, United States - Buoy 2 MA119 | ecosystem: Environmental > Aquatic > Freshwater > Lake | place: USA: Lake Erie, Ohio...
CTTCAGAGCTGTCTGGCATAAGTTTTCTTTTTGAATGAAGCTCTTCAAATATCTTAATAGCTTCCTCTTTGCTTTCAGCTTTTATAGTTTCCATAAACCCTAAGCATTCAAATGCCATAACTTTATATTTCTTCATAATAATATCCTTATAATTACCATTGATGACCGCACTTAAAACACTTGCGTGTTGGTTTTTCATTGCCAACGATACATCCACCTAATTCAACTTCTTTTTTAAACCAAGATTGCAAAGTGTCATCTGAAGGATAACCATAAAGTATATCTACACCTTCTTTGGCACGACATTCAGGACATGTGTATTTTTCAGATTTCATATAAAAGGATAAATAAGATTAAGGTGGTAGCGTCAAAACTTTTGACGCTGTATAAAATTTTTAGCTATTATTTATATATACCGAGATATATTTGATTCCCTACCATGCTTAAGTGGGCGAATTCGTAATGAGTTATATTTTCATCCCTAAAAACTTTTGGCAATTCGGTATGAGAAAAATCCTCATTATTAGGATCAGTAATCTCTACAAAACCTTCATCGCTATCTTCAATCTCATATCCTTTGCCTTTTAATTTGTTCTTAAAATTTTGTGAAAGATAATTGATCTCATCTAACCCATATAAATATGCAACATGATCGCAATAATTAATTTCAAAATCATCATCATCTTCATGGCCTTTAATTTTTATATTGCAATGTGGGCAATGAAATGCTTCAGGACTTGTTGTTGATATTATTTTAATCATAATTTTCCTTAAATATTAGTTACGATATTTTTAAATTTAAGATTGCTGTGCTTCATCTTCTAAGTGATGGTAATCCGCAATTATTGCTTTCGATATCTCATTGATATCGTTTACAGCATCGATTAATTCGAACCCGTTTTTTAAGAAGAAGATATGTGCATATCCAGATATTTTAGGATCATCACTAAAGTCATCATATCTAACGTCAACTGAAGGAACCTGATCTAGAATATTTGCTAAAGGATCATTCCATGGATCAAATCCAATCAATTTTCTATCTGCATTGCTTTTAAATTTAACATTAATATGTCGAGAAGGATCATCGAGATAGCCGGTAAGTTCTTGGTATCGCTTCCAAGGGATATCGGATAAGAAAGATAATTCTTTAATAAGGTCTAAGTAGTCACCTTCCCAAATGTGACCTAAATATCCAGGATATTCTTCAATTACTCTCTCTTCTTCGAGTTTCTCTAATTTTTTCATTTAAGTATTCCTTAAGACTTAACAATGATTATTGTTCTACGTATTCTTTATTTAAAATTTGCTCAATATCTCTAATATATTTTGCAGCATCCTTATAACCATTCTCTAATGATTTTTTAAACCACTCTAAAGATACTTCTAAATCTTGAGGCATATCCCCGTTGTAATACATCATGCCAATATTATGTTGAGACATTGCACTTCCTTGATTTGCAGCTTTTAAATACCATTCAAAAGCTTTTTTAATATCTTTTTCAACATATTTTGCGTTGTAAAAATAAGCCCCAACATTGTGCTGAGCCATCATGACTCCGTTTTCTGCCGCATGGAGATATAAATTAAATGCTAGCTCATTATTAATTTCACAGCCGCGACCATATTCAAACATGTTTGCTGCATTATAAGCAGATTCAACGCAACCCTCTTTCAAAGCTCTAACATATAAGTCTAGAGCTTCTTTATAATTTCCAGAGTCCATATACATATCAGCTCTATATCTTTTTGCTTCTGTGCTTCCCATTTCTATTGCCCAAACATAATAGCCAGATGCAGTAAATCGATTTCTTTTTTTAGGATCGAAGTGATATATCTTTCCCAGAAGGAAGCATGCGTAAGCACTGCCTTGTGCTTGAGCTTTTTCAAGTAATTGAATAGCTTTTTCTATGTCTTTAGCTACACCATCTCCATACATATATTGATAACCAAGAATTGTTTGTGCATCTACAAGATTTTGTTCTGCTGATTTTGTAAACCAATTACTAGCTATTGAGTGATTAGTTTCAACTCTCCTTCCATAATAATAAAAACAGCCTATTAGATATTGCGCTCGAGAATCGCCATCATTTGCTTTAATAAGCAAATCATCATAAGCATCATCTATAGGATTTTTATTTAACCCTAGTTCTTTATTATCAAATAATTGCTCAGTTAAGATATTCACATAAACCTCGTATTAATTCTCCTGCACTCTCTTATTTGAGAGTTTTCTATTCTTTTTAAATTAAAATTTTTAATAAAAATAATCGCCAGCATATATATAATAAAATTTTTCATATCTTCAATCCTCGCAATTTCTTAATTTAATAGTTTCTTACTGCCTCAATTAGTATTTTGTGTATTTTTTCTTTAAGAGGTTTAGGTTCAAGAACTTTTACATCTGAGCCATATTTCATAATGTCCATAATTAACTCTGGGTCTTTGCTGTATGGAAAGGACAGTTGATATGAACCGTCTTCTAAAAACTCACCTTTTTGTTTTGGATGCCACTTTTCAGATGAAACCCATCTTGCTCTTTCTTGAGTAAATTTGAGTGTTACCCATTGGATATTAGAGCCAGAAAATATTCCATAACCTTCACTTAATGTTTCATCTAGTTTCTTGTCAGAAATATTTTCGGCTTTAGTTTCTAGCGTTTCTTTGCATTTGATGGAGTCCACGGAGAAACTTCTAATATCACCTTTTAAATGACACCATGCATCTAAATACCAATTACCTTTGTAATACACCAATCTTTGCGGTGATATTTCTCTGGTAGTTGTTTGATTTGTGCTTCTTGCATAGTAGTCAATGATCAATCTCTTTCGTTTTAATAGTGCTGAGCCTATAACTTGAAAATGTTCTAAATTAAACTGCCTATTACCTATAACCTCTACTTTTATTCTTTTATTAATATCATCAACAGAATCCTCTTTGCTGCCGAGAATTCCTGACAATCTTGATAGCAAAGGTTTTATGTGAGGACCCAATAGCCCACCTGAATCAATACCTGCTAATAAGTGCTGCATTGTCATGAGTGCATGTATTTCCTCTGCGCTAAACCATAAGCCTGGTAGCTCATATTTCATTCCTGGCCCTTGGCTCTCAAATTTATAAGTGCCACTATCTCTGTCAAAAATGATAGGTGCATTTAGGTTATCTCTCATGTATTGCAAATCACGCTTTACCGTTGGTTTTGAAACTTCAAGTCGCTGTATCAAATCAGCCATCGTAATGCACTGTTTGTTATTCAACATTTGATCAATTTTATATATGCGTTCTCTATTGCTCATAAAGCTTTCTTTCTTGATATTTGACAGTATCTAGGATCATAGGCTCATAGAATGAGCCTGCCAAATATTTTTTTATTACTACACTTTAAATATAAATATAGTCTGAGTTATAAGGGGCTCAGTTTTTGAGCCTTTGCTGTCTTAAGATGATTTAAAAATAAGGAGAAATTTATGAATATTCATGAAGTTATTTTGATTGGATGCTTATTTTTGGTGATTTTGACAACTTAATTATGTTAAAAAATTTATCTCAAACAGCTATAGATTTAATTGATTACTGTTTATCTGAAGGGAGAATTTGCCCTAAAAGAGAGTTTTGGGATCAACTTTATTGTATGCATAGAGGCATGGCACCAAGAGTAATTGGAAATAAAGATAGAAAAAGAATTCCTGTGCTAACGCCAGATTCCCCTTTTGCTGAAAAATTTCATAAGTCACTACGATTAAGAATTTTTATCACTCATGCAGATAAACATCAAGATATAGAAATGATGGATAAGTTAATAAGATCATTAGGTAAAGAAGATTGGCATTACTTTGGTGATTACAGAAAATTAATATGAGGAGATTGCAGATCTTATATTATTTGACGCATGTAAATACATGGGAATTATTGCTTTATCTTATGCCAGTAGCATCAATATTTTGTATAGCAATAGCACATTTGAAAATGTTTAACTATGCAAGCAAGATAAGGAGAACAAGTGAAACTAGAAAAGTTTATTGGATATTAAGATATGTTGTGATTTTTAATTTAATAATGCTCTTTGCAATTTGCTTAAGATATCTTAATTTGCATGAGCCGCCAGAAAAGAATTTAATTTTTAAGAAACAAAATTCTTTCAATGAGGCGATGTTTTAAATATGATCCCAGGCCTGGACTACCATCGCCATAGCTAATGTATCTAACTCACAATAACGTAATAAGGAGTCCGTGATTCTTAATCTCGCTTCTTTATTTAAATCTTCAAATTGCAATCTAGCATATGCCATAGCTGCGGCCCCACCTTCTGAAATGATACTTGTTTGATCATCATCAATATCTTCTATATCTTCAGGAAGTAAATCATAAGCTAACGATTTAAGAATGACATATGGATCGTAATTACTTGAAGATGGATCAAACCATGAAAATCCAGCATTAGATTTAAAGTTGAAACTAGGAATTCCATTTGGAGATCCATATATAGGTTTACTATATGTATCTCTTAAAAATGGAGATGCCATAAATAATGCTGGCAGAACAACTTTTAATGAATTTCTTCCATTTGTATATTCATGAAAAAAACATTTACTTGAGATAGCACAAAGATCAACCATCTCTCTATCTCCACCTTTAGTAATAGCCTTTATAAATTCGATTAATTCATCTTTATCTTCCGGAGGTTTGCTGTCTGAGTTAAGTTCTTCGCAAATGCCGTTAAGTATAGTGTTTTCATGATGAGACCATCTAAAAATTGTGCCATTATCGTTTGATAATGCCTTCCTTAATGCTCTAACAAATTTATAACTAGGAAATTCTCCAGGCTCAACACAGATAAATTCATCAGCATGTTCCAGGAATCCATTTGCATTAAGAATGTGATGAGAAAATTGGAAACCTATTGATTGATATGGCCTCATATTCTTATAAAATGGCAGAGCAGTTTTGGTGGTTTCAAAATCAATTAAATGGTATGGATATTTCCACTCAGATTTTTTTACTAGGTAAAAAGATTTATCAAAATAAAAACCACCATGATCATAGTCTTTTGGTATTCCATTTACTTGAAGCCACTGTCTTTGGGTTGATGAAAGACCTTCAACACCAGCCTCTTCATCAAATTCTTTGAAATCATCTCGATTGAGTTGTTTAATTTTATATTTTTGATTTTCAATATATTCATCTTTACGTTTTGAGTTATATAAATCTAAAACAAGGGAGTCTTCAAAGTCTTTATCACTCCAATTAAGTGTTTCCTTCCAGCATTCATGAAAACCACTTTTGAATTCACTACCAATTTCAGATTTAAATTCACAAGATTTACAATGCTTTCCTAATACAGCCGGAATTTTTATGTCATTTGCATATGCTTCTGCCCATTTAATTGCTGCATGAGCGAATACATCCTGATTTCCAGGATAGAGAAGAGGCTCATTAATTATTCTGCTAACTAGACTATCTACGGCAACTTTAGCTAGAATTTTTTGAGCCTGACTGTAGATATCTACATCATCCGGGATTCTTAAAATAACTTTGTTATCTTGTGTAATTTTGAACATTTGATTTAGTCCGTCAATTTCAGCTGTATTAGCTTTATTTGGCATAACTAAAAAAGAAGAAATTTCAAATTTTGGAAAGGTTTGTTGAATAACCCATGTCTGAAATGCTATATCCTGAAGGTAGCTTAAATATCCAGCTTTAATTCCGCCTCTAGCGCCCTCCATGTCAGGCAGAAGTGAATTATAAGATTTAGCTTTAGCTTCATATATTTTAAGTTGGTTACCTTTTTTTTCTAAAATATCAATTCTGATAAAAAAATTATTAAACTTTATTGCAGCTTCATAAATAACTACATTATCTTTTTTCAGTAAATCTTCAGTAACTTTAGCCGAAGTCTCATGATCCCTTTCTAGAACTTCAATACCATCTTTAAATAAAAACTTTGCTAGAGATCCAACTTGATAGCCACCCTCGGCTAGTGAAGCTAGGAATGAATCTTCATTATTTTTATTTTTATATTCTTTTTTCCCTATATAAAAAAGTTTAGTTGGACAGTCAATTGCAGTAATAAATCTTGATTTAGTAAGGTATCTTTTTTTCATCATGCTTACTTAATTTTAATCGGTCATTAAAAGGGTTTCGCTTATACTCTAATATAATCTAGTTAGTAGATTTATTTAAATAATTAATCTTCTTTTTACCTAGGTGTTAAGAAGTTAAAATACATCTAAAATCTTTAAGAATAAAGAAAAATGAACAAAACTAAAAAATACTTTTTTCATGCTGTAAATAGGAAAATTGAACCACATCCAGATTTAAAACTTAATAGCCTAGCAAAAATAAAATTATCAAATATAAAAAAAAGTGATTTATTTGAAACGCTTCCAAATGAATTTAAAGTGAATTGGGAAAAAGTTGGTTTATATCATCCTGCTGGATCAATAGAAAAATCTGACGGCTTAGTATTAGATTTAGAAAATGGCGCATATTCTTTATCTAACAAGATAAATCATCTTACCGGGAAAGAATGGATTAGATTTGTAAAAAGTTGGTTTATTTTTGATGCAATCCAATCTGATATTAAAGAAGAAAAGCTAATTACACAAAAAGCTGGATTAAATTCAGAAGACCATCCAGCTACTTACTCGCCAACCATGATGTCAGATTTTATAAAATTCTTTACAAAAGAAGGTGAAATTGTTTTAGATCCTTTTTCTGGAATTGGCTCAACAATGGTTGGGTGTGACAGAACAAGAAGAAAAGGAATTGGAATAGAGTTAAATAAAAAATACTTTGAGATAACCAAATTAAGAACAAAACAAAAAATAATACTCGGAAGCTCAGAAAATTTAAAAGAGCTTTTGAAAAAAAATAAAATTACCAAAATTGATTTTTCAATTAGTTCGCCACCTTATTGGAATATATTGAAACGAAGCACTGGTAATTTTGAAAAGAAAAGGACGAGTAAAAATTTAGATGTCCAGTATTCTGATCGAGAAATAGATATTGGAAATATAGATTCATATGAAGAATTTATTGAAAGATTATCGAACATATATTTTCAAATTTATGATTTTTTAAAGCCAAATGGATATTTAGTTGTAATTGTTAAAAATTTAAAAAAAGATGGAAAAAGTTACCCATTGGCCTGGGATCTTGCAAGAAAACTAACTGATAAATATGCATTAAAAGATGAAAAAATTTGGTGTCAGGATAAAGTAGCACTCGCGCCATTTGGTTACCCTTTTGCCTATACAAGCAATATAGTTCATCACTATTGTCTAATTTTTCGTAAAGAAAACTAATGAAAGACAATACGCTGGAATATAGTCTTAAAAGACTTCAATTAAAAGAGTGGACTAAAGGGGAATTTTCCAAACAAAATTGGGGTGTTTGGATGCATTCCATATCATCTTACGTTGGCAGAATTAAACCTTCTTTCGCCCATTTTCTGATAGATATATTTTCTGAGGAAAATGATTTAATTTTAGATCCTTTTTGTGGCATCGGAACTATACCTTTAGAAGCCGATAATATGCGGAGAAGGACGATTGCTAATGACTTAAACCCATATGCAAATATAATTACTAAGGCAAAATTTGATCGAAAAGGAGTCGACAATGAACTTGCATATCTACGATCTATCAAATTGCAAGATGAGGATATTGATATTGAAAGTGTTCCTGATTGGGTAAAAATCTTTTATCACCCTAAGACTTTAGGTGAAATTTTAAAGATTAGAAAAAAATTAATTGAAGATCAAAGATTTTTCTTATTGGGATGCTTGTTGGGAATTATTCATGGTCACAGAACAACCCATTTGTCTATGAGAACAGGTTATATCATTCCTTATATTCCAAAACCGCTTCCGGTAGCTGAATATAGAGAAGTCATACCTAGATTAATAGAAAAAACTAAAAGGATGTATACCGATTCAATACCAGAAAAAACACGTGGAGAGGTTTTATTTGGTGATGCAAAGAATTTGAGTATAAAAACAAACAGTGTCGATTTGATAATATCATCACCCCCGTATTACCATACCTTAGATTATGTTCATTCTAATAGATTACGATTATGGTTTGCTGGAGTTAGTTTTGAAGAACAAAAAACACTTTCTGAATCTTTAATTCAGCAGAGATATAGCTATCTCAATTCAATGAAAGAAGTTGGCGTAGAATTAAAAAGAGTTTTGAAAGATGGTGCTTTTTGTATATTTATTTTAGGTGATGTCCATTTGAGTGAGAAAAATACTCTAAATACAGCTGAAGATATTTCAGAGATATACAAAGAAATTGGATTTACAACCCATGCTATTGTTTCTGATGAAATTCCTGCATCAAAAACAACAATAGTAAAATACAAAGGCAGTGAAGGCATAAAAGCAAAAAAAGCAAAATTAGATAGGATATTAGTTATGACTAAAAATGGATCTTAATTCTAAAAATATACTAGCTATTTTAAAATTATTAATTGGTGGGGATATTGTTAAAACACCCTTAGGGGATGGCCTTTCTATAAACAATAGAGAGGCTTTTTTATTTAGTGCAATAACTGGGTCGGCATATTTTGAAAACCACATTTACCCATTTACACCAAAAGGACTTCTTAAAATTTTTTATAATGCTCTAGACTATAATTTTGTTACAGGTATTTTTGATAATAATTCAATTAAAAATACACCATACTATTTAACAGAGCATCGCAAATATCTAAAGTCCAATAAGAAAACTATTGTTCCTATTGAGATTGAAAGTGAAAAAGAATTAAAATTTTTTTTGGAAGAATCATTCCCAAATCAAACCTGTGATAACAACTTATTAATTATGAGGATAGACCTTTCAAAAAAAGGGTATGGTTTAGAGTCATTTATGGAGTATCTGGCTTGCAAATTCTTTTCCAGAAGTGGCTATATAACTGAGAATCAGATTCCACTATCTTACTCTTTAGGAAGTCCAGATTTTGGAGGTTTTGGAATATCAAATATTCAAGAGACCATATCAAAATTCAATATATTACCAAAAGGATTTAATATTCTTGAGTTATGCATGCTAAGAACATTTCCGATTAAATGTAATGAGAACATTGAACAATATTATAACGATGACCTCATTGTTGGCGAGGCGAAGACTTCAACAACAGTAATGAATTTGCAATTAGAAAAATATATATCCAGCAATTTTTTTGATATTGGAATCGAAATACATCCTTCTAAATCTACTGCATCAAATCCTAAGTTTGGAATTTTAAGCATAAAAGATGCAGAATTATTTTATGACCCACCAATGAAGCAAGAAAAATTCTCAGATACAAAAGCACAAAAAACCTACAAAGATTGGCTAGAGAGTTATTTTAATTGTTACTTAATTGCAAACTATTCTAATGATGAATTAAAAATGCTAGGTAGAATTAAATTTAAAAATAAATTGGAAAGCAAAGACGACTTGCTAGACTTAGTTAAAAAAATTAGTTTTGAAGATCATCTAATAACCCTTATAGAGTTTATTGAAAATGGCACTTTCGAGTGACGAAATAATTAAGAGAGAAATAATAGATGTAGTTGGACCAAGAGTTGGGCCATATTATGCTCGTGTATTTAGTGAAGGCTCTAATGATGATCAGAGATTGTTTATAGATGGTGGCCTTACGTTCTCTCATGCTGGTCAAGATTATGGCTCATGTGATTGTGTCTATGTTGAAAGGTCAAAAGAAGGGCATGAGAATGCTGTATTAGCAATTGAAGGAACAGATTGTTTAGGTAGAGGATCTAGTGGTAATGCACAATATCAAAGATTTCATCATGTTTTAGGGGCAGTAAAGAATAAAATTTTAGGTGTCTACTATCTCAGAGAGGGAAGATTTAAAGTTCAACCAGATTTATATGGAATGGCATTTAATATATCAAAAGCATTTGGAACTCCATATTTAATAATTCAAGATTTAAATGTTATAAAAAAAATATTAGAACTTATGAATAAATCAGTAGAAGAATTGAATTCATATGTTAACGAATACCAACAGTCTTGTTATTTAATTTATAAAAAAAAATTTGAACAAGAATATGATAATAACTGGGAAGTTTTTGCTAATGCCCGATCAACCATTATTTTTGAAGATCATGTAGTTAAATATGCTTCACGAAATAGAAGAAATTTTACTGATAGCCAATTAAGAGGGGGACATATAGCAGTTGGCGAAATGTTTTTAACTAAATATTCTTTTATTGATAAAAAATTTTTTTATTTATGGCCTAGGATGACTGAGAAAGAGTTATTTGCCTTAGATATATCTAAATCTAATGATAAAGAATGGCTGTTATTGAGGAATGAGCCCGGGGTTACGATAAAAACTTTAGACGACATTATGGGGCTACCAAAAGATCTTTATAATTTCTTTTACGACACAAGAGAGCTACCATTACTAGGAAGTTTGAAAAGAGAATGGAATCTTCGATCCAGACAATTACATAATTTAATTTACTCTAGAGTTGTTGAAGTTAAATAACTTTTCTTCAATTGATCTTGCCCAGCTTTAATTTTTTGTCTTGCCTTTTCAGCTTTGATGGCTTGTTGAGTTCGTTTGACTTGATCTTGCATAGACTTAACTCTAGCCTGATCAGGCGTTAATGGCTTAATCGTTTTAATTTCATACATTCTCATTTCAGTTACCAATTCTTTGCGGTGGTATCGATACATTATTCATTCCATATTGATATTGAGCTAATAATCTTGCATGTATATCGTTATCAGCAAATATGATAGTCTTAACTACTGAGCCTTTAACTTTCACATAAACTTGATAACGATACATATAAGTATTTAGCAAATATTACAATTGCATCTATTAACAAATAGGCATACATTTCAATTGTCGTAGACGTTTACGATGCAAATGCTTTCAACATACACTTGGTGGTTAGTGTCATATCCCACCAAGTGTTAATGTTGAAATAATGCTTAGTTCTTAAATCTACTTCTGATATGTGTGCTGGCTTCTTCAATTTGTGTGTCAAGCTCTCCAATTTCTACAGCGTTTTTAATAACTTCTAATGCTTTGATTAGTGCATTAGCATTGTCTACTTCTACACTTGGTTTACCTTTGGCAATCTCTAAGGTGCGTGAGCCATATCTAATATTCAAACAAACTTTACCTTCTTCACTAATAAACCACCAAGGTCTAACACGCTTGGGCATTTCAACTTGCTTTTTTAATCCTGTTGCTTGATCACGGACACTTCTAAAGCGTGTGACTTGAAAAGGCTCACCACTGACTTGGCTTTTAGCAAGTTGTATCTGTTCCCAAAGTTTTGTTGATAACTTATTACGTCTAACTTGTATTGCAGGCATGTATGTTGGTTTTTTACTTATGCCTAATTTCAATGTATTTAATGTGCTCATTTAATTTTCTCCTTTTATGTTAATAAGCACTCATAAAGTTAATGTCGAATATTTGGTTTGAGCAACCTCTTTATAAACTTTTCCATTTTTGAAGTAAAAAATACCAGTTTTAAGCTGGTTTTCTTTATAAGAGATAAATATATTTGCGAGTTGCTTGGTTACCAAGTTGCAAGATATAAAGAAGTTGCCTTTGGGTTAGTAATGAATAAGTCTGACTTAAAGCAACACTGACTCCAGCAACATCTCTTTTGAGATCGACTCCTTTAGCAACACTCGCAACTTTTTATTTTGGAGAACATATACATGAGAGCAATAGCTGTAAGAGGTTTTATTAATGACAAACTTGATACCACATCAAGTAGAACTTTATTTAGAAAAGCATTATTTAATGGAAGTGTTGAATTACGCGATCCTAATCAAAAATACCTAGTAGATTATTTTGCATATCCTCAATGGGAGTTATTGGCTAGATCAGATAAGCAATTAGATGTTGTGAATGAATTAAGGGCACAAGGATTTGATAAAGAGCCAGATTACTTATTTTCTTGGATGTTGCATTACGAACCTTTAACCAAGACCAAAACAAGAGTAGATGGTTATTCCATTTATTCAACCAATACTAAAGAGCTTTATATAAAGATTAATGATGCTATCAATCAAACGACAGATGATTGGCAGTTAAATGTCTGTC
>Ga0315903_10009094_pt1 | contig 12082 bp, 14 predicted proteins | sample LakEriMetagenome_7_FD_203524 | JGI IMG/M metagenome (GOLD analysis project Ga0315903, IMG submission 203524) | Freshwater fungal communities from buoy surface, Lake Erie, Ohio, United States - Buoy 2 MA119 | ecosystem: Environmental > Aquatic > Freshwater > Lake | place: USA: Lake Erie, Ohio...
TGCTGTTCATTTGACAGGTTCGCCAGTGCAACCTGCAGCCCAGTCTGAGTGCCAAGTTGTTGTGTTTGTAGTGCAGCTTGTTGGTTTTGTGCGCCTGCTGTCATACCCGCTGCGCGGTCACGCTCGAACTGCTGCTGTGCATTCTCATACGCTGACTGCATACCACGGGCTTGGATATCGCCCATCTGCTGGCCTAAGTTACGCTCGCGCTCCATGGAAGCAAGAAGCTGGCGGCTACCACCATAAGTGCCCTGACGGGCTGAACCGAGGTCCTGTGCAACCTGCCCACGCCGTGCACTTGTAACAGCTTCGCGCATCTGAGGTTCCAGCGCCTGCTGAATAAACGGCGACATATACTGCTGCGCCTGCTGACCGCCGAACATCTGCGGACCCTGCATCTGGAAATAGTTGAGGTTAGGGTTGTATCCTGATTGCGCCGCCTGCATGTTCTGCGCAGTTACACGGTCCGCCCGCACATTATCCAGCCCGCTAATCTGCTGCGAACTAAACTGGCCGGGGGTATACTGCCCTGCGGCGATTGAACGGTTTGCAACATCAGAAGCAATTCCGGTAGCAGTGCCGAACTGACCCGGCGTCTGCTGGTTTAGGATGTTATTTTGAACAGCCCGCTGCTGCCCCGTAAAATCGGCAATGCGCTCTTGGCCATAAGTCTGGTACGGCGTCGTCAGGTTCGCCTCTGCCCGATACATCAACCCTTCGAAAAAGGGACGTGCGTATTCAGGCAGATTGCTCTGAGTAACCGTTTGATTTGTCGGCTGACTACCACCACCACCACCGCCCATATTACGCTCCTAGTCCTGTATCTGCGACGGGTAACTCATATACCTGCCAAAGTGCTTTATATCCATCGTCTTTAAAAATCTTCGACCAGCCAATCCTACCAGAGGACTCTATTCGGTCGCAATCATTATCGTGTGCCCAGTGCTGCAACATTTTAAGCATAGGGGTTTTCCACTCCATACCTTCATCACCCGCGCAAAATACCATATCGAGACATAGCAGACGTGGATACTGTTTAAAGCAAGTAACTGTAATGCCTTTGACCTCTTCGCCTACAAATGCAACCCAAAGATGATGGTCATACTGCGTAATTGAGTCGAGAATATCTTCAGGCTCATACCGACCAAACGTATACTCCGCAGCTTTACTTAGGTGCGAAAATATCTTGGGCAGTACCTCGCTTACATGTTCAGTAGGGATAAGGCTTACTTTCATTATCCAAGTCCATGGCGCAATTTAGTGTCTTGGCCGCGCTTCGCTTTCTTACGGGCTTTATGGGCCTTGTTCATAAGCGAGTACAGTTTGTCGGCACCGCGCTTCGCGCTGCCCTTACCAATCCGCTTCACAGCGTCAGCGGGGATAATAGCTTCGTCACGCGCAACACGTGCAGGCTGGTCACGCCCTATGCGGGCACGGACACTATCACTCACACCGTCGCCCGGGCCTTCAACTGGACGGCCACCGATACGGCGAATAGCTTCAAGACCCGCGTTGCTGCTGCCGTTACCGATTTCAGATACCGTGCGCGCATCGAGCACAAAGGCTCCATCAGACAATTCAACTTCACCGCCATCGGCATAGCCCATGTCTTCTTCATTCTGTGCAGGGCCACCCATATAAGGTATAAGTGTCTGGGTGTAGCGGTTCTGACCCTTCTTCGCATTAGGGTTCAATATATTTTGTAGTATGGGTGTACCACGCGCAGTGCTGGAACCCGGACGCACAACCTGCCCCGAAGTGTTGTAGACTTCAGGCATGTCTACATCGAAGTAGCGCCGCTCTGCAGACGAGCTAAGAAGTTCATCGGTAGATGGTGCAAAAGTAGCTGTGCGCCGCTGCGCGGTATACGGACCGGTGTAAGAGTTATCTATTACGCCGTCGTCACCCATACTGCCGCCACCCGAAGGTGTCATTGCGCCGCTAACACCCTGCATAAGACCAGAAGCGGCCACCATCGGCGCGGCTTTACCGATGATACCGCCCGGAAGACCGGCACGTGCAGCATTACCAAAGTTTTGAGCAATACCCGCAAGACCCTTTTTGGCTACTTCGGTACCAACTTGCCCAGCAGTAGTAGCCGCAGTAGTAGCCGCAGTAGTACCCGCAGTGGTGACTGCTCCTGGGATATTAGCGCTTGCAACTTGGCGCGCCAAATCAGCAACAGTAGTACCCGCAGTAGTAGCCGCAGTAGTACCCGCAGTGCTGGCAACTTGCCCCCCAAATTTTGTAGCCAACTGCTGCGCAAATTCTGGGCTGCTAAGTAATTTAGCGCCAGCCGCTTTTTTAGCCGCTTCTTTGGCAGCACTACCAAACACATTGCCAGCACCCAAACCACCAGCAAGCGAAGCGCCGCCATACGCGCTGAGACCGGCTAACAGACCTTTCTTAAGGCTACCCGTCTTAGCGACGGAGCCAGCAGCTACGATACCCGCTGCACCAAGTGCGTTCACGCCCGGAATAAGCATAAGGCCAGCGCCAAGAATAGTGGGTAGCAACTTCTTAAGGAAGCCAGCTTCGGGAAGACCTGTTTCTGGGTTAATCGTAAGTGAGCCACCATGCGCCATAGCCAGACCCTGCAGGCTGTTAACCTCGGCGGGTGTCATGTGGACAAGCATGGAGTCTTCGCCACGACCTTGCGACTGAAGCTGCTGCGCCATTGGGTTTTGGGTTACGTTGAGACCACTTTGCATAGGAAGACCGCCCGTAGTGCCGGGTATAGGGGTGCCTAGCTGTGGGGTATTACCCATAGGTGAAGCTGCGTTGTAGTCCATTATCCCTTGTCCCTACCTTGTATATGCACTTATAGCGGCAATCTGATAAAAACTAAAGCCCTTACACATCATGCAATCTCCGACATAAATTCAACCTGCACAATAGCCGAGGGGGTAGCCGGAATTGCAGGCGTAACACCAGCTGAATATGTAACCGCTGGGAAGTGCTCTAGCGACACACTTGTGCTTGTAACATGGAACATAACTTGAATATAGTCATTTGCAGCTAGCTCAACCATGATGGGCGTCGTGACAATTAAGTGTGATGGGCTACCAGCACTTTTGCGCGCTGAGATAGAGAACCGGCTATTAGTGTCGGGGATATCAGTCCCGTTTTTGCGCAGCCAGATGTCAATGTCTTGCACGTCATTAGTCGTATTCTTGAACTGAAGGCTGTAGTTAACGGTGTACACACCCGCGTCTGGCACTGTGAGGCGAGAACCACTGCTGAGCGTAACCCCATCCAGAAAATCTGATTGGTCATAAGTAACAGCGTAAGCGGTGTCGATTGCGGCGGCAGTCTGGTCGGTCTGGCTTTGGAACTGCCCATAAGGAAGTGTTATATGGATACCACTTCCGTAGAAGAAATCAGCGGTGTACGTCTCAGCGTTATTGCCTGCACGTGAGTCTAGCTGGGAGAAGTAGGTTTCTATAACGCGAATAACCTGCCGCATATACTGCGGGTCGTAATGGGACGGCGCGTTAGGCAGAGGCGCAGCGCGGAACCTATCGAGTGCCATTAGCGTTTACCATCTGGACGAGCGTCCAAGCGCGGTGCGCCAAGCTGCCAGTTAACACCGAGAGTATCTGACCGGATTTTAAGCGCCATCTGACGTGCACGAGCACGGACAAATATCTGGTCTGTATACTGGTTTACCGACGTTTCTATTACGCGTTGTGTATCGGCGGCATCACCAGAGAAGTTAGACCCCGGAAAGTTGCGTGGGCGGATTTGCAGTGTGACTTCTGGGTTATCACCTACCGAACCGCTGAAGCTAATATCAGGCAATATACGCCGAGTAAGCATGAACTGGTCGCCGTCCTCGAGGTCGAAGTCCGACGATTGGATATAACTGTCCATAGGCAGTGCGTCGTCGTTAACGCCAAACTCATGAATATACAGTACACCTGCGTCTGTGCCGCCCGGAGTGTTGGTAGCTTGCGGGTAGTTCCGCAGCGCGGTGTCGAGCCATGCAGTGCGGTCTATAGTGCCGTAATACCAGATACGCTCAAGGTGGTTATAGACAACATAGGCATCGTTATAGTCGCTCTGCTCGGTTGGGTAGAACCACCATATCTCGTTCCAACGCTCGTTAGTACCGCACACCACTTGGTCTGCTTGGTTGATGTTGAAGTTGTTGAACACGTGGTTACGCAGTGAGCATGGCAGTGTCTCGACGCGGCCTGTGTAGGCATAGAACTTGTCTTGCCCCATCCAGTACGTAATGTTGGCAGCGGATGCCATGGCGCGAGGCGACATAACTGATATGTTATCCGCATACTCCTGAAGCCCGAACACATCTGTGGTGCCGAGAAACTGCAGGGTAAACAGATGGGTGTCAGTCCACACAAGGATTTCCTGCCTAGTAGGCAGTGCCCGTACGATGCGCGAGCCACGTGAAACCCGAAGGTCACCTGCAGTGTTAGTCTGTGTAGGAGTCCAGTCACCCGGCGTGTCTTGGTCGGCCCAACGAATAAGCAACGGGTCAAAGTCTGTTACGCTCGTAGACCCAAACGGCACCGCGCCAAATGCAATCAAGTGGCGGTCTTGCTGGGATACCAGCAACTGCATAATCTGTGCTGGGACAGCGTCGGGGTCATACCCCTCACCATCAGCGTAATCCGCAAGGCGGATAGCTGGCGTAGACAAAGCAGGGCCGGGGTCTTCCGTAGTGCCGCGTACCCACCAGTAACCTTCGCCGTTACGGATATTCATAACGAGGTCGTTGTCGAAGTTATCAAACCACCAGTCGCGCTGCGGCAAGAATACAGGAGTAATAGTACCGGTGCCCCAATCACCACGGCCCCATGTGCCGACGTTCCACCCGTAGCCGCCAACTGTTATTGCGTTACCGGGACTAATCTGAAAAGACAGAGTTATAGCTGTGCCGCCTGCGGCAGATACGGTTGACGTAGCAGCGGTGCTAACTGTGTAGGTGAAGATAAAGTTGTCTACACGGGTTACCTCGTAGGTACCGTTAATTTCGGTAATGGGGATGCCGCCAATAGCGGATGGACTGCCGGAGCCGGTAACACCTGCAATAACTACGTAGTCACCAGTCTGCGCACCATGCGCAGTAGCTCCAAGGTTAACAGTAATAGTTGTGGTGGCGTTAGTCGTGTTTATGCAGTTGTTGGTAGCCGTGGTAGAAAGAACTGGGTCGGTATCACGTAGTGGTGTGATGTCGTAGAAGTTACCGGCAATCTCGATGTAGACTTTGGCGTTGGTGCCCATGGCGAGCATGTCATCGGAGTAAGTCGTAATCCAGTTTAACATCTGGCGGCAGTAGCCGACGAAGTCACTAGGGGCAGAACGCTGCCAGCCGCCAAGCTTCTCAGGATAACCGGAACGGAACCTGATTTTGTCGCACTCAAACCAGCCGCCCTCGTTCGAGTAGTTGGTCTGGTCGCGGTTCACACCGGGCTTAAACTGGAGCTTGATGAATGGCATTAACTTTTTTCACTCAATGCAAAGATTAGCTGCTGCACTTTAGCGTCGGTAGCCACGGTATCACAAGTGCCGTCAGGATTAAACACAGCAGGCACCTCAAAGTATGCGCCGTCCTCAAGCGTACCCTTGGCGTACCATTCAGCTTTATTTGCTGGGTAGAAGATTGTTATGCCCATACGATTGACCTCGTGTCGCCAACGGTTGTGCCGAATACGGTGGGCGCGCCATTAAATATCCATGTCGTTGATGTGCCGTTGTTGCTATAAGAAGCATCAGCGCGGTTTAACGTAGTGCTGCCGACAGTCAGCGTAGACCAGCCAGAATTAGGTGCGCTTCCAGCAACCGTGAAATCTAACCAAGCTGGCACGCCAGAGCTATAAACGTCTTTAAGTTGGTCAACAGTTAGACCACTAGCTGCCCATGTCGTCGGTGTGATACTCCCTTGGCCGACCCCCTTACCGTAGCTACTGAAGCCGCCAGCAGATGCGAACCCAACGGTTACCGTTGCGGTTCCTACATATACCGACCCGCCACTCCCAGCCAGTGCGCATATAATCCCGGTCATTAGCTGAGACCCGCGCCGCTGATTACCCATGTAGTAGAGGCGACTTTGACGCACGTTACTAAGCCGTATTGGGCAACGGTACGCGTCCCCGTGTTCGCGGTCCCTGCCTGACGAAGTGTGTCTGTCGTGATGGATACCGTTTGGCTGCTACCGCTATTGTTAAATAGGGCGATTGCTGTGCCGATGGGAAACGCTACCGAGCCGTTAGCCGGAATAACCCAGCCGCCGGTCGTGTTGGAAACCTGCTTGCCTGCGTCAGACAATGCCAGCGTGTAAGCGCCGGTCTGGGCGTTCTGCGGTAGACCACGGAAACCGGGAGCCGCTGCACCTATGGTGCCTGCGTCTAGCACTGTCGTAGCAGTTAGGTTTGTGGTCGTAGCGTTCGTAGACGTCAGGTTCGTAAGTATTGCAGTTGTGGCGTTGACGTTCGTAGAGGTAACGTTTGTAGACGTCAGGTTTGTGAGTACCGCCGTCGTAGCGTTGAGGTTCGTAGACGTAAGGTTTACTGTAGTCAGCCCACCAATTATGCCGTTAATTGCGACCACGTCTGTAGCACTTAGGGACGGCGCGTAGGAAAGAGCACTAACAACATTAACGCCGTCGCTGTAGACCCAAGTCGTAGAAGCTGCGGGTACGGTGACGCCGGTACCAGCCGCAGTCTTAACAAGGATGCTGTCCGCGCACTCGTTCTGGATAATGTACGGTTTCTCAATCGAAGGGACTACGAGGTTGCGAGTTGACCCGCCAGTTGTCCCTGTGCAGCGTAGACGTAAGTTACGCGCCGTCTGAGATGCGTTGGTGTTGGTGAGCGTCAGCGTGACGTTGCCGCTGGAGAAAGTAACATCAGCAGAACCGACGATAGCTTCTTCTAGTGCAGTGCCAAGGTTGACGTTAGTGACGTCACCCCATGAGGTGTTGTTCTCACCCGTTGCCATTAGCTGAATTTTAAGGTTGCTGTATGTACTTGGCATCTTCGTTCCTTACGTCGGTATCTGCACCCACACTACGGCATTGCCGTCGTTCACTTGCGTCCAGTTGCTACTTTGAGTGTCATTGACCGGCACCCAGTTTGGTGTTTGGTTATCGTTAATAACGCTCCATACTAACGGAGTTGTGACTAATCCTGCGGCTTGTACACCAGTGAGGAAGACTTTACAACTGGCTACTACGCTAGTGGTTCCTACCTGACCGGTAGCTGTTAAGCCCGTTACGCGTACGCGTTGCGAGAGAAGTATGGATACAGAGGCGAGAGAAGCAGTGGCTTGCAGCCCTGTAACCGTAACGCGAGCTTTGGATGAAGTAGCTACCGAACCAATTGCACCTGTCGCAGTTAAACCGGATACCGCTGCAGCTGTATTAACGACGGCGTTAGCCGTGCCCAAAAGTGCTTGGGCAGATACGGAAGTAAGAGCGGTGGTAGCTTTTGCTTGTACGAGCACGGTGCCAAGTGCAGCTTGCGCAGTTACCGCTACTGCAGAGACGTTGGCGTCACCACTTATAAACGATGTGCCTATCTGGCCCGTACCGATATCGTCATTAGGGTCTACGGTTATACTACCGCCCGCAGACACGCCTACACCATCATCAATGACGTCAAGCGTAAATCCGGTTAGCTCTACGGCTACCCGGTTGGTTTCTTTGATGTCGGAGAATGCTGACCCTGAGAAAGGAGAGAAACCGAACATGCCTTATCCCCTCCTTTCTTCAGTGGGTCAGTACGTAACTTTCTTAGTCTTGGGCAGCGACACGCTTGGACTTAACTGACCAAACAGCAGCGACGATAGTGGCAACAGCACCGGCAATAGCCACGGCAGTTTCAGAGTCGATATAACCCTTACCCACGAGGACACCGCCAGCTGCAGCGAGAATGGTGCGTACTACACCGTAGACTTCGTTCTTTTCCATAATAAACTCCTTATGCTTCGTTTGCGGAGACTTTTCCGCCCTTCATAAAAACATACTTGCCAAGCACCGGCTCATCTTTAGGCCAGCGGCATGCGACAAGACGGCTTTTACCAAGCTTCATTATGTTTACAGCATTACCTTGGTTACCGCCAAGCACATAATAATGCCCAGTGTCTTCACCTACATAGAAGCCCACATGCCCGCCACCTGCACGGTCAAAGACAAGAATAGCTCCGGGAGCTACGCGGTCACGACGTAGTAACGAGCCGTAGTCCGACCAAGCCTTAGCACGCATGTAATACTTAGGGTAAGGCAAACCGGCTTCAGCCATGCAGTGCGCAACGAACACACCGCACCAAGGGGTTTCATCATCCCGCCACCAAGCACGTAGTTTAGAAAGCCAGCCCTGAATTACCTTGCTATGTGCAGGACCGGGGATTTCCTTGGTACCTACAAGTTTCTCGGCAATTATAAGCCAACGGGGGTCGGTCATGCTGTGTAACTCCCAGACGAATTAAACTGGAGGATTGTGTTGGAGCCGCTGGTTGTGACCGTTGGGCTTCCTGTTGTTGTACCAGTATAGTTGGCTGTTGGCACGGAAATAATAACAACGCCAGAGCCACCTGCGCCGCCTGTGCGGAGTATGTTCGTATCAGTGGTACCCGAACCACCGCCGCCACCGCCTGTATTTGCCGTACCCGCAGAGCCATTAGCACCGGCCCCGCCGTTACCGCCGCCCCCTGCGCCACCCGTACCCGCAGCGGAGCTAGAAGTCCGCTTACCGCCTCCACCGCCGCCAGCGCGTGTGACCGAAGTGCCCGTGATTGAAGAAGCCAAACCCGCCCCTCCGGGTGCGCCAGAACCAAAGCTGCCAGAGCCTCCCGCGCCAGCGCCACCGCCACCGCCACCACACTGCACGTTACCATCTGAGGTGCTGCTCTGGCCAAAACCTCCGGCATTACCTTGCCCCGAAGTACCAGCAGCGCCTGAAGGATTGCCCGAAGCAAATGTACCGTAGCCGCCACCGCCAGAACCACCAGTGCTAGCCGTACCAATACCACTACCGCCACCACCACCTGTGGCGACTACAGCACCGATTGAGGAGTTGCTACCGTTATTCCCGTTAGCTGCACTACTCGGAGCGGCCCCACCAGCGCCAACAGTGATCGTGTATGTCGTACCCCCGGTTAGTGTTGAAGTGCTACTAAGGTAGCCGCCAGCGCCCCCGCCACCTGTACCGGTATTAGTATCAGCAGAACCACCCGAACCGCCACCTGCGATAATCAGGTAGGTGGCAGAGTATGACGGACCCACCGGTTTGGGCCACAGCCCCTGCTTAGTCCAATACGCAGCCTCGGCCAACGTCCAAACCCCCGGTGCCGCAGAAGTGGTCGGGGTAACTGGTGTTTTACGGATAAGCCCTCCGGGCCACCTATTCGCCATTTGGAACCTCTATCCAAGACAAGGTGTCTTCGTCCCAAGCATATGACTTGCCGTCATTTGGGCGCATTACAGGCGCATGCCACAGGCAGGTATCTTCGTTAAGCAGCCATGACGGAAAAGGTGATGGCGCGATAAACGCATCGCGCACTGCGTCGTATGTGTATCCGATACCTGCATAATTCTTGCGCAGCGGACGCCCTTCGGGGTGTTGACCGCCATAGGTGTTGTATGATGTCTGCACCCAGAGCGCGGGGTCGCCAAATAGGCCCGTGTCGATAACGTCCTGCTCGATGACCAAAACCTCGGTGACGATGCCGTCGATGACTTTTGCAAAGTGGCTCATGCCGTGTAACTTCCCGATGAGTTGAATTGGAGTATGGTGTTAGCACCACTGGTTGTAACGGTAGGTGAGCCTGTAGTCGTGCCGCTATAACTGGCCGTGGGTATGGATAAAATAACTACGCCAGAACCACCGCTCCCGCCCACGCCAGAGCCACCAGCCCAGCCACTACCACCGCCGCCACCACCTGTGTTTGCGGTTCCAGCCGTTCCGTTGCCGTTAAATGGAGAACCAGCGCCCCCGCCGCCAAAGCCCCCAGCCCCAGCAGTATCGCCGGAGCCGCCCCCACCGCCAGCTCGGTAAACGGAACTCCCCGTTATACTAGATGCTGAACCCACGCCACCAGCACCGCCATTAACACCCGATGCAGTGCTACCAACAGCGCCAGCGCCGCCACCCCCACCGCCAGCCAAATTGCTTGAGCTACCTGCACCACCATTGTTACCTTGGCCGGATGTCCCCGCGCCACCAGCGCCGGATATAAAGCCGCCACCACCGCCGGAGCCACCAGCATTACCCACTAAATAGTAACCGCTGCCGCCGATACCACCACCGCCACCGACAGTGCTAATAGCATTAAAAGAAGACGCGTTACCATTAGACCCGTAGGAGATGGAACCGCCACTGCCACCGGCACCGACAGTAATTGTGTAAGTCGTGCCCGAGGTTAACGTAGAAGAGCCTGACAATAGCCCACCGGCCCCGCCCCCGCCCGGTGCGTTGGTGAAATCGTTACTGCTACCACCACCACCGGCACCCGCGATGATTAGATAACTAGCAGTTATGGCTGGTGGTGGCGTTTGGAAGCGCTCGCTTATGTCGTAGACACCCGAAGTGCCCGTAAGCAAGCTAGCTGTAATGATGCCGCGAGGATAACGCCTAAACATCCAACGTCCTTACGAAATGATTTCGTAGCTGATGCTGTAAGTTATACCGCTGGCGGTGCCGGAAGTGACTGTGATAGATGTACCTTCCATCAGGTAGAGTGCCGTTGTTTTATCCACTATAATAAGCGAGGCGTCAGCCGGTACTGATATGGTGGACGCAATCGGGAAGGCCGTGCCGCCAGAAGGCGCTGAACCCTGAGCCACAGCGCCATTGGTGTAGATCGACACAGTAGTGTCCACCGCGCTTGTGCCATTCACGTTGGCCGCGACAATCTGGTTAATACGGAATACCTGCCCCGATGAGGCAGCATTAGGCAACAGCACAACGGCACTGGTGCCTGATGGCGTGAGGTACGTTGTGTTGCCGGTGAGCGTAGTCAGCGCGGCTATATTCGGGTTAGCCATTATTTACTCCTCGATTGCGGGTGACGCCCACGGCAGCGGGGGCGTCACCACAGGCGGGTTAATCTGGTTTTCGATCTGCTGCGCCACGTTTGCTTCGTAAGCAGCGGCCTGCTCAGCACCCATAGCATCTTGAACCCAACCAATCACCTGCTCTTGCGTGAGATCAGCATAAGGGGTGAAGGGCGCATCAGGGTCCAGAGGGACGCCCTGAGAGCCATAGACATACCCGGTGTATTCGCCATCTGTCCCGGTGATGGTCCAATGGACATTGAACACCACATCAGTCTCGCCATCTGCTTCGGGGTAGGCGTCCATCTGCACAACAGCCCAAGTGTTAGTAATAGCCATTATTTACTCCTAGAAGCCGAGGATCATTGAAATTGCGGTTGCTTGCGCTCGTGTCAAGCCGCTGGAAGGTGTTGCCCAAGATGGCGCAGCGCTGGAGCCTCCTGATGTCAGCACCTGACCGGCTGTACCGTAGTTAGCGCCGCCAATGCCAATTTGGCCAGCGGAGGCTATGCGCATGACCTCAGTGCCGCCCTCACTAAAGGCGATAGTGTCGGCAGCAGGAGAGAAAATGCCTGTGTTTGTATCGCCTGTGAAGGTGTAGCTGGGGGCGGATGCAGAACCAAGAGGTGCAGCAATAGTGCTGGCAAGCGAAACAGTGCCGTTCAGCGTGGTTGTGCTGGTTCCTGTCGTGGAACCAATAGTGATGGCTGTGGTCGATCCAGCCAAGCCGCCCGTGCCAAGATTTATTGTCTTGGTGCTGCCAGAAGCCGTCGCGCCAGCTTGGATGTTGGTGGTTTGGCTGACGGTGGATTGGCCGAGCGTGATCGTGCCTGTCTGTGAAGCGCCGCCAGCGGTCCAAACGCCGGTAGTCTGGGAAGTTCCGAGATTGATTGCGGCGGTTGCTGCGCTAAAAGTAACAGCATTCTGCAAAGTAGCAACGCCAGCTATTACCGCAGAGTTTACAACGCGAAGGCTGTCAGTGCCAAGTGCATATTGACTTGTTAACGTGACGTTTGTGCCAGCGGCGGGCTGGGTAAAATAAGTCCCATAAAGAACCGTTACTGT
>Ga0315903_10009095_pt1 | contig 12082 bp, 10 predicted proteins | sample LakEriMetagenome_7_FD_203524 | JGI IMG/M metagenome (GOLD analysis project Ga0315903, IMG submission 203524) | Freshwater fungal communities from buoy surface, Lake Erie, Ohio, United States - Buoy 2 MA119 | ecosystem: Environmental > Aquatic > Freshwater > Lake | place: USA: Lake Erie, Ohio...
CCACCACGGTTTCGTGCAGCACGATCAGCTGGGGCTGATGGGGCACCCCGCGGCCATCCACATCACGCCGCTGGCGCTCGCCGTAATTGGTGGGATCGGCGGGGGTGGCCACCTCGGGTTTGAGGGAGCCCGCCGCCACCAGGGCCTCGTCGCAGCGGGCCACCGCCGCCGCGCTCTGCCTGGGCACGGGGCTGGGGGCCAACTCCCGCACCGGCCAGGTGGGCCGGGGGGCGCAGGCGGTGAGGGTGAGGGTGAGGGTGAGGGTGAGGGCGAGGGTGGCGAGGGTGCGAGGGGTGAGAAGAGTTTCCATCAGGCAGCGGCCCAATTGACGAGCGCGAACCCCTCGACACGAGCGAACTCACGAACGTTGTGGCTCACTAAGGGTGGCTCCAAGGGCGAGGGTGTGACCAGCGACCCGGAGATTGTTAGCACCGATCGGTGTGCCATGGCTCTCGATGAACCTGGCCCGCTCGCCGTCGAGTTGGCAGATGGCCTGCCCATCGGGAGAGATCACAGGCACCTGCCGGGAGAGCAGAGCGAGCCGCTCAAGGAATCCACTTCCTTCAGAGGATTGATCGATTCCACCAACCGCGGCGGGCGGTTCTTGATCAGGGAGATGAGGATGCGGGGATCGAGGAGGCCGATCACAGCGATTCCCGTCCATGAACCGGCGGGATCTCAGTCTGCTGTTGTTCGAGAGCCGGGAAGCGTCGCCAAAGCCAAGGACCTGCGGGGCAGCATCGCCAGCCGGGATCCGCGGGCTGAGCAGCCCGTCGGGTTACGGCAGGACGCCGTGAGCTACTGCCTGCAGGCCCTGCGGCTGTTCGAGGGGATGGAGCGGCGGCGCTTCATGGCGGTGCTCAGCGAGCTGGCCGCTGTCGGCCAGGGGGGTCTGCGGATCAATGAGCCCTGCCCCCCCCGGCCTCAAGACCCTGCCCGGTAGCTGGAGCGATCTGGCACTGGCCTGCCTGATCCATATGGGCATAAAGCGGCTGATGCCGGATGAGGATTTAGGGCTGGGGATCGGCTCGGAGTACGAGGAGGGGGTTGGGTTGCAGAACTCAAACACTATCGAACCCTGAAACAATTTGTTGGCCGCATAGTTTTGGGCCGGCTGCCCCGCACCCGCACACACCAGTCGCTGCAGGGATTCGCCATGATTGGGCCGCCCTCGCCAGCGAGGCATCATCCTTGGTGTGAATTAGCCGCACCCCGCCCTCCCCCTTGGACTTCCGCCAGCTCTTCAAGCTCCGCCTGGTGGTGGCGGCACTGGGCGAGACCCAGCGGCTGGGCTGGTGGAAAAGTGGCGTGCTCACCGGCACGGGGGAGTTCCTGTTCCAGCAGGGCTTCCCCCGCTCCTCGACGTTCGCGCAGAGCCGGGCCGGGTTCCGGGTGGCCCAGCTGGCCTGTGATGAAGCCTTGGCGATCCAGCCCACCCCGGGCGGACCGATCAGCTACCTCCTGTTCCGGCTGACGCCCCAGCTGGAGGGTGCCTTCGAGAACGAGCGCAACCGCTGGATGGATGAGCCTGAGGAGAGGGCGGGAAACTTCAAGGGGCCATGGAAATTGAAAAGTGCCAATGGCAGAGCGTTCATGAGCGAGGGGTGAAGAAGACATGAGCCACCAGATGCCTCAGCCGACGCTGCAGAAGCCCGTCTTGATGGCTGAACGGCCTGGCGTGGGTGCGCAAGCGAACCAGCCAATGAACACCAGACAGTCTCGTTTGACCTCAGCCACGCCCTACCAGAGCAAGTACTGGGCGACACAGCTAGCACTTCGCTCCGCGGGTGGCTCGATTAACCAGTTGTCAGGGGCCATTTCCAATGCGCGCGTCGACCTGAATCCCCACCAGGTGGATGCCGCATTGTTTGCGGTTCGCTCTCCGTTTTCCAAAGGTGTGATCCTCGCCGACGAGGTCGGTCTGGGCAAGACGATCGAAGCAGGGCTTGTGCTCTCCCAATATTGGGCTGAACGAAGGCGTCGCATCCTGGTGATCGTTCCGGCGACCCTCAGGAAGCAATGGGCCCAGGAACTGGAAGAGAAGTTTTATCTTCCTGCTGTGGTACTGGATGCCACAAGCTCCAAGAAAATCAACAAGGCAGGACAGGACAATCCATTTCAACAAGATGACCGCATTGTGGTCTGCTCGTATCACTTTGCCGCCAATCGGTCATCGTTGGTCACGAGCTGCCCCTGGGATCTGGTCGTCATTGACGAAGCGCACAGGCTCCGCAATGTCTACAAGAAGAGCAACAAGATGGCACAGACCCTGATGCAGGCCCTGCGGCCTTACAGCAAGGTCATGCTCACGGCAACTCCCCTTCAGAACTCGCTGATGGAACTGTACGGGCTCGTCAGTTTCATTGATCCGCACATCTTTGGCGATCAGGTCTCGTTCCGTGAACAGTTTGTGCTGACGGACAACGAAGATTCGCGCAATGCTGAGTTGAGGTTGCGGCTGCTGCCGGTCTGCCAGCGCACCCTGCGCAGGCAAGTGCTGGAATACATCAAGTTCACCCAACGCATCCCCCTCACCTGGGAGTTTCATCCCAGCGAAGAGGAGCAGAGGCTCTATGAGGGTGTCTCCGCATACCTGCAAAGGGAAGTTTTGTATGCGCTGCCGAATGCACAGCGCATCCTGATGACGATGGTGCTGCGCAAGTTGCTGGCCTCCTCCAGCTTCGCCATCGCCAAGACACTGCGTGGACTGCTTGATCGGCTGCTGAAAAAACGCGCCGCCTTCGCCTCAGCTGTCGCGGAGGCAGAGGACATTGATGCATCGCTTACCTCGGATTACGAGAGCTTTGGCGAAACCAGCGATGAGTGGGAGAGCGAGGACGATGCCGTTGAGCCATCAGAGGATGAGGGTATCTCCGATGCCGAACTGCTGGACGAGGAGATCAGAGAGCTGGAAGGTTTTGTAGGCCTTGCGGAAGCCATCAATTGGAATGCCAAAGGCGATGCCTTGGTCGAAGCGTTGGCCGCAGCTCTCCCCAAAGCAGCACAACTTGGTGGTGCACAGAAGGCGGTGGTGTTCACCGAATCGCAGCGCACGCAGAGCTATCTGTTTGAGCTGCTGGAACGATCAGGCTATGAAGGCAAGGTTGTCATGCTCAATGGTGACAACAAGGATGATCGCTCCAAGTTGATTTACAAGCAGTGGCTGGAGCGCCATCAGGGGCAAGACTTCATCACGGGCAGCCAAGCCGTGGATGTCAAAGCTGCGATCGTGGAAGAGTTTCGTGATAGCGCCACGATCCTGGTTGCCACGGAAGCTGCAGCCGAGGGTGTGAATCTGCAGTTCTGCTCTTTGGTTGTCAACTACGACCTTCCCTGGAACCCACAGCGGATCGAACAGCGGATTGGACGCTGCCATCGCTACGGCCAGAAACACGATGTCGTCGTCGTCAATTTCTTAAACCAGAAAAACGCAGCTGATCAACGTGTCTATGAGCTGTTGGCAGAGAAGTTCCATCTCTTTGATGGCGTCTTCGGTGCCAGCGACCAGGTGCTTGGCGCCTTGGAATCCGGAGTTGACATTGAACGCCGGATTGCCGAGATCTATCAGGAGTGCCGCAGCCAGGAGGCCATCTCAGAGGCCTTCAGACAGCTGCAGTTGGATTTGGAGCAACAGATCCAGGATCGCCTGCAGGAGACACGCCAATTTGTGCTCGAACATTTTGACGAGGAGGTGCAGGAACGGCTAAAGGTGCACCGCGACCGGGCGCGCGCGGCGCTGGATGAGCGCGGAAGGCGTCTGCTCGCCTTGGCTCGTCAAGAGCTGGGGAGCGAGGCTGAATTTTCCGCCAAGCAGGCTGGCTTCACCTACCGACCCACTGGCCCCGAACTTGGCCCAACAGGCCACTACCTGTTCGACTGGAAGGAAGCTGAAGAGCGAGGAGCCCACTTCTTCCGTACCGATCATCCCCTGGCCCAACGGATCATCGAAACGGCCATGGCAAGGCCACTGGACTGCAGTGAGGTTGTGTTCGACTACGAGGCTTATGGAGCACCGGTGGCCATCCTGGCTGAGCGCCAAGCCCAGAGCGGCTGGCTCAGGGCCACGAAGATTACAGTGAAGGGAGTCGACACAGAGGAACACCTCCTTGTTGCCGCCGTCGCCGACGCTGGCCTGAGCGGCGACAGTGCCGTTGAGGTACTGGATGCTGAATGGTGCGACCGGCTCCTCAATCTGCCTGCCAGTGTTCAGAAGTCGACGGCCATCAGTGCAGAGAGTTCTGAGCAGTTGGAATCCTTGCTGGCTCAGCAGCATGCGGCCAAGCTTCAGGAGATCGATGCACGCAATAGCCAGTATTTTGAGGAGGAAGTCGACAAGCTCGATCGCTGGGCCGATGACATGAAGCTGGCGCTGGAGCACGACATCAAGCTGCTCATCAATGAGATCAAGGTGGCGCGCAAGGAAGCCAAAACCAAGGTGGTATTGGCTGAGAAGCTAACGGCTCAGAAACTCATCAAATCTTTGGAGCAGCAGCTCCATGCCAAACGAAAACAACTCTTCGATGCTCAAGATGAAGTCGATCGCCAGCGAACGAAACTGATCGACGACATCGAACGACAACTGCAGACCAGCGCTGACCGTGACACACTGTTCACGATCCGCTGGCAGCTCCCCCAGGTCAGCAGCTACTGAATCACCGATGGCAGCGAAGCATACACGGCTGGAACTCACCTGGATCGGCAAAGACGAACGCCCTCGCCTGGAGCCGCGGATCCTCCTCGAAGATTCCGGACTTTCATTTCATGCTACAAGCAGAGTCTGCAGTAATGATATTTACGACAACTTGCTGATTCATGGTGATAATCTGCTCGCGCTTAAAGCCCTCGAAGCACAGTATACGGGAAAAGTAAAATGTATTTATATTGATCCTCCCTTCAATACAGGCCAAGCATTTGAACATTATGATGATGGAATTGAACACTCCCTCTGGCTCGGTCTTTTGCGTGACCGTCTCGAGGTGCTCCATCGTCTTCTTTCAGATGATGGTCTGCTCTGGTTGCATCTAGATGATATTGAGGTCCATTACTGTCGAGTGATTCTAGACGAAATCTTCGGTAGAGAGAACTTCGTAGCACACATAACCTATGAACGGTCTGGCGCTGCCGGTCTTGGATTAGGTGGTTTCATCGTTGATGTAGCCGAGCATATTCTCCTTTACAAGAAACAATCTCTGCCACCCAAAAGCGTTATGTCGTCCCAAGTTATTGAGGCAAAGACCATAAAGAGATACAACAAAGCCCTGACTTCAGAGGGAAGTCGTACTCTAGTTAGAGAATTTTCGTCAAAGTCAAACGGACTTCCGGTTCGAGTATATGAGCATACAGGTTTCCAGGTTCACACAATTAGCCTCAAGAGCTTCGAAAAACGAGAGGATGAAATCCGAGAAGAGCTGGCGCATTACTTTGACAGTCTATTTCGCACAAATCAGATCCAAAAAGAAAACGCTTTCCAGCGGGATCTTGTCGACCAAATGGACAAGAACAGGCTCTACACAGTCGATTAAAAGCCTAGCAGGGGAAAACACGCCGACAAAGAGGTCACCCTGTACTACTACAATGCAGAACTCTTCGCCTGGCTTAAAGATACAGCCGATCTTGAAGATGGTGAGATAGTCAAGCATACTCCAGTAACCAATATCTGGTCCCACAGCGAAATACCCAAGGCAGACATTGCCAACGAAGGCGGTGTAAAGTTTCCTCGTGGCAAAAAGCCTGAACAACTTCTGAAGCGAATTATTGAAATGTCTTCTTCGCCAGGGGATATTGTCCTTGATTCATTCGCAGGATCAGGCACGACTGCGGCAGTCGCTCACAAGCTTAATCGACGTTGGATTGCAATTGAGCTTGGGGATCATTGCTATTCGCTCACTGCCCCGCGTTTAAGAAGCGTTGTTTCTGGCACTGATCAAACTGGAATATCGAAATCCGTCGAATGGAAGGGCGGTGGTGGTTTTAGATTCTTGGAACTGGCCCCATCGCTTCTTGAAAAGGATAAATGGGGCAATTGGATTGTCAGTAAGCAGTATAAGCCTGAGATGCTCGCTGAGGCGATGTGCAAGCTAGAGGGCTTTCGCTATGCACCCGATCCCGAACTATTCTGGATCCACGGCCAGTCAACCGAGACCGATCTGATTTACGTTACGACCCAGAATCTCAGCCACGAACAGCTGCAGTTCATCAGTGATCAGGTCGGCGATGAGCGCACCCTTCTGATCTGCTGCTCGGCGTTTCGGGCGAAACCGGATGCCTTTGCCAACCTCACCCTCAAGAAGATTCCGCAAGCGGTGCTGCAGCGCTGTGAATGGGGCCGTGATGACTACAGCCTGAACGTCAACGCGCTACCTGGATCTGAACCCGAAGCTGATCAGATGGAAGAGGGAACCTCTGAAGCCACCCCAGCTGCTGACACGACCACCGATGCAGTGACTCCTCCACCTGCAAGGCGGCGAGGACGACCTAGGCGACAGAGCTCAACAATGCAGGAGCTGCCACTGTTTGCCAATCTCGATCAAGGAGGAGATGCGTGATGGCCAGCCATGTGAACAACATCAGCTCCCGTCTCAGCCTGCGCACACCGCAGCGTCAGTCCCTGGACATCCTTCACCAGGTGATGGAGCTGGCCAAGCCACACAAGAATCCAGACCTGAATGAGTCGTTAGCAGCAATTCGCTCTGCCTTCCCCAGCGTCGAAGAGTTCGAACGCACCTTCCCCAGCCTCTGCTTTGCGCTGGCCACCGGTGTTGGCAAGACCCGCCTGATGGGTGCCTTCATCACTTACTTGTTTGTTGCCCATGGCATTAGGCACTTCTTTGTGCTGGCTCCCAATCTCACAATCTATAAGAAGCTGATCACCGATTTTACCCCCAATACTCCCAAGTATGTCTTTCAGGGAGTGTCCGAATTTGCGGTGAAGTCGCCAACGCTGGTCACCGGCGACAACTTTGAGCAGAAGCCCCAGGTTCTCGATCTCTTTGAGCGTGATGATGTAGTCGTCAATGTCTTCAATATCGCCAAGTTCAATGTTCGCTCACAAGACAACCGGAAGGCCTGGCGCCTTTCAGAATATCTTGGACAGTCCTACTTCGAATACCTAGCAGAGCTGGATGATTTGATTATGATTATGGATGAAGCTCACCGCTACCGGGCTTCCGCCAGCATGCAGTCCATCGAAGCTTTGAAGCCCGTCATGGGCCTTGAGCTCACCGCTACACCCCAGGTAGAGAAAGGGAACTCCATTATTCGATTTAAGAATATCATCTATAGCTATCCACTCTCAGCGGCGATGAATGATGGCTATGTCAAAGAGCCTGCTGTAGCCACTCGCCAGGACTTCAATGCCTTCGCCATGGAGCCCGCCGCATTGGAGCGACTGAAGGTGGAGGATGGTGTCCGTATCCATGAGGCCACCAAGGTTGAGCTGGAGGTGTATGCCCAGCAAAATGTTGTGCGCACCGTCAAGCCATTTCTGCTCGTCATCGCCCGTGACGTGCAGCATGCCGCCGACATCGTCCGCCTGATCGAGGATGACTCCTTCTTCAACGGTCATTACAAGGGGCGAGTGATTCAGGTGCACTCAGGCCAGAGTGGTGCCGAGAAGGATGAGAATGTCGAACGCTTACTTGCTGTTGAGCGTTCCGACGAGCCAACGGAAATCGTTGTCCACGTGAATATGCTCAAAGAGGGATGGGATGTCACCAACCTCTACACCATTGTGCCGTTGCGTGCAGCCGATTCACGCACCCTTGTCGAACAGTCGATTGGGCGTGGCCTGCGGCTTCCCTATGGCAAGCGCACTGGCGTAGCCGCAGTCGATCGTCTGACGATCGTCGCCCACGATCGCTTTCAGGACATCGTTGATGAAGCCAACAAGGGCGGCTACTCCTTCAGCGTTGTCACGATCGGCACTGACATTCCCGAGAAGCCAACCAAAACAGTGGTCGTCGCCCCGATCTTGAATGACGTCTTGGGGATTGGTCCTGGGCCTGCTGCAGCTGGGGCCTCGCCTGACATCAATCCAACACCCGATATCACGACGCCACCTGCGAGCGGCAACGGCCAACCGGCGACGATACCCAAGCCTCGCTTCACAACCCCAGCCGAGCAGCGCACAGCCCAGTGTGCCCTGGATGCTATCCGCAAGGTTTGCCGTGACAGCAAGGCTGTCCCCGGGCCATTGGCCCTGGCGAGCGAAGAGGTCCAGCAGAAGATTGTGAAAGAGGTTCAGGAGCAATTGAATAGTGGGCAGCTTAAGCTGCTTCCAGGCATGGATCCGGCCCAAGTTGTAGCGGTCGTCAAGGAAACGACCGAGGTCTATATTCAACACACGATTGCGATTCCTCGAGTCCTTGTCCTGCCGCAAGGAACTGTCACGGCTGGCTTCCATCCATTTCAGCTGGATATTGCCACTGTTCGGCTCCAGCCTGTTTCTCAAGACATCCTGATTCAGCATCTTGCCAGCGACACACGCGATACGGTTACGGCACTCGACGGTGGTCATCAGGAAGTAAGGCTTGAAGATTACATCGTTCGAGGCCTGATTGACTTTGATGACATTAGCTACGACGAAGAGGCTGATCTGCTTTACGACCTGTCGGCACAGTTCGTTGGTCATTTGCGATCTTACCTGCAGGAAGACAATCAAATCAGAAATGTCTTGATGTTCCATCAGCGCAAAATCTGTGACCTAATCCATGTGCAGATGCAGGCCCATTCCTGGGAGGAGGCATCCGGTTACGAAGCTGTTGTCAGTCAAGGCTTCAGTGAAGTTCGTCCACAGGCATTCGCTGCACCAGCCGATGCTGAGGTTGTTGACTACAGAATCTCCTTGGATGACAAGAAGAATATCCGCAATATGCTTTTTGGATTTTTTGACAAATGCCTTTATCCCACGCAGAAATTCGACAGCGATCCTGAGCGCCGCTTCGCCAGTCTCCTTGAAAAGGACGGGAAAGTCGTGAAGTGGTTCAAACCGGGTAAAGGCGTGTTCCAGATTCGTTTTAGCAGAGATGCCAACTACGAGCCTGACTTCGTGGTCGAAACAGAAACTGAAAAGTTTCTTTGTGAGCCGAAGCGCGCTGATCAACTACAAGTGAACAGTGTGCTCGCCAAGGCACGTGCGGCAGCTCGTTGGTGCAGCCATGCCTCATCGCACGAGCTTGCGCACAAAGGAAAGCCATGGCGTTATCTCCTCATCCCCCACGATGAGATTGCCGACAACAAAACTCTCCAGGGATTTGCAGATAGGTTTACCTTTCCTGATCAACCTGAGAATGCCGTTCAGATCGACCAGTTCGGGACCGTAAGTGGTGCGATCCATCGGGTGGCAGAGCAGGCCAATGCTGTGGCGGACAGCCTGCTAGTAGAAGAAGATGAAATGAGATGACAGGCTCACCCGACGCCTTCGATGTGACGCCCTTTCTCCACCAGGACGAAGGGCAGCACTTCGATCGCAAGTCGTTGTTCCACGGCCCCCCGGATACCAAGAAACCGCGCGACCGGAAAGAGGTGCGCGATCAAGTGGCGCGTTGGGTGGCAGGGTTCGCCAACGCCGAAGGCGGAGTGCTGATCCTCGGCATCGAAGACGACCACACACTCAGCGGCCATCAACTGCCGGCTGCCGCCCTGCGAACCCTGCTCGCCGTGCCCCAGTCCCGCTGCGAACCACCCCTGCCACCGGGGTTCGTCGTGCCCCACGACGGCCGCGAGCTTGTCGTGTTCGACGTTCCCACCGCGGATGGCCCGGTCCAGGTGACTGGCGACGGCTTCCCGCTGCGCATGGGCGATCAGACCGTGGACAGCAGCGAAAGCAAGATCCAGGCCCTCAAGCTTCAGGGCCTGGTCGAAAGCCACGAAAGCCGCCCTTCCGCCCTGAAGCTCGCGGACCTCAACAGCGAGTTGCTGGCGCAGGCACGTCGAGGCGCTGGCCTGGAATCCCTCAGCGATGCCGACTACCTGCTCAAGCGCAAGCTGGCCGATCGCCGTGGATCAGAGCTGGTGCTGAGGCAAGCCGCTGAGCTGCTGTTTGCCCGCCTGGGGCCAGACCACCCCAACGCCGGGGTACGGGTGTTCCGTGTGGTGGGCACGGAGCGGCGCCTTGGTGCCACCCACAACGTGGAAGAGCGCCCGCGCATCGAAGGCAACCTGCCGGAGGTGTGGCAGGAGGCTGTCAGCGTGATCGGTGGCCTGTTGCGCCAGCCCTCCCGCCTGGTGGGCAACCGTTTTCAAGTCGTGAGCGAGTACCCCCGCTTCTCCTGGCAGGAAGCCCTGCTCAATGCCATCGCCCACCGCGATTACAGCCTGCAGGGCAACTGCATCGAGGTGTGGCTGTTCGACGACCGCATGGAAGTCGTGAGCCCCGGCGGGCTGCTGCCTGAGCTCAATCTCCAGGAGCTGCTCAGCCGCAAGCGCGTGCACTGCAGCCGCAACCCACGGCTGATGCGCACCCTGGTGGATCTGGGCCTCACCCGCGATCAGGGCGAAGGGATCCCGCGCATGTTTGCCGAGATGGAAGACGCCCTCCTGCCGGCACCTCGGATTGAACCCACCGCCAGAAACGTCTCTGTGGTGCTGGGCAACACCACCACCCTCACCGAGGCTGACCGCTCCTTCGTGGAGCGCCTGGCCTCAGAAGAACTCAGCCAGGAGGAGTTCCGCGCCCTGCTTCAGGCCCACCGCCATACCCATGTGGACAACGCCAGCCTGCGGCAGCTGATCGGCCTTGACACCCTCGCTGCCAGTCAGGTCCTACGACGCCTGAGGGATCGCTCCATGCTGGAACTGCACCGGGCTGGCTCGCAGAGCTTCTACACCCTCGGGCCGGCTCTGCTGGCTGGCGATCGCCCCGATCAAGGAAACCTGGCTCTGGATCGAGGGGAGCTGGCAGCGGATCGAGGGGAGCTCCCCGCGGATCGAGGTGGGTTCAGCCCCGATCGAGGTGGGCTCAGCCCCGATCGAGGTGGGCTCGGCCCGGATCGAGGGGGGCTGCTGGATCCTGTCCTCCAACAGGTGCTTGCTTCCCTGGGAACTCGCCCCCGCAAGGAGAAGCTCCGGCAGGCGATCTGCCAGCTCTGCTCAGACCAGTGGCGATCAGTCGCCTGGCTGGCCTCACTGCTCAAGCTCCAGCCCCGGAACCTCTCGGATCGGCATCTGACCCCCATGCTGAAAGATGGCCTTCTGGAACGCCGTTTTCCAGACATTCCCAGCCACCCCGACCAGGCCTACCGCTCCATCCCATCACCAGCTGGCGCCAGCCTGAAGCAGGAGGAGGAATCGTGATCTCCCTGATCGAAGCCCTCAACTACAGGTCGCTGCGCTACGGGCGGCAGACCCTCTCTCCCTTTCAGATCCTGATCGGGCCGAATGGCAGCGGCAAAACCACCTTCATCGATGTGCCCAGTTTCTTGGCCCATCTCGTGCAAGCGGGTCTGGAGGCTGCCTTCGGTGGGGATGATCGTCTCTCGATTCCCCTTGCGTGCCACAGACGCACGGCAACTGCTCTGGAAGCAACATGGACAGCTGCTTGAACTCGCTGTTGAGTTGCCGATTGCGATCGATCTGCCCATGGGCAACGGAGCCGCGGCTCAGCAGGTCTGCCGCTACGAACTCGCGATTGAGGTACCTAGCTGGAATGACTGGACCGCATGCCCCATCCCCAGCACCTTGATGGAGGCCCCACCGGCTCGATGGGATCCGGTGGATCTCCGAAGGCATCGCAACGCTGGCTCATGACATCAGGGGCCTGCTGATGCTGCTGGGGTGGCGCGAGAACGCAGAGGGAGTGCCTCAGGGATGACTTCTAATAGACCCTGGGCGCAGGCCGAGTTGGTTGGCGGTGGCCAGTGCCTGCAGGGCATGGCCTTCCGGCAACTGGCCAGCGAGCACAAGCCGGCGCAGCACCGAGAGCAGCTCGGCATCGATCAGCTCCGGGGCCTGCAGGTTGTCGCTCGCCAGTCGCTCTCGGGCAGGGCCTGCCACCAGCAGGGCATCGACCAGCACCGAGGCATCGATCACCAGCATCAGCGCTCGGCGCGGCTTTCGGCCAGGGCTTCGAGGATGCTGGCGCGCT
>Ga0315903_10009099_pt1 | contig 12080 bp, 13 predicted proteins | sample LakEriMetagenome_7_FD_203524 | JGI IMG/M metagenome (GOLD analysis project Ga0315903, IMG submission 203524) | Freshwater fungal communities from buoy surface, Lake Erie, Ohio, United States - Buoy 2 MA119 | ecosystem: Environmental > Aquatic > Freshwater > Lake | place: USA: Lake Erie, Ohio...
GCGTATGAACCCGACCGCCTATTCGATTATTTCCTTCGATCAACAGAACCTTAAAACCGGCATTTCCCAGAAGCGCTGTTGCATGAAGCCCTGCCAGTCCAGCTCCAATGACAATCACATCGGCATCAGTGCTGGATAGTCTGCGTGGAGCAGCCCCGATGAGCAACGATGCGCTTAATCCTCCGATAACGGCGCGCCGTCCAATTGCAGGCATATTAACTTTGTTCATAAGGCAATGTTGACAACAGTATGTCCATAGAGGCAAGTTAAATTTGTCCGGACAATGGAATTAGCATTGGGCATTTTTAGAAACGGGTCAGTAGCCATGCTGTTGCTCGTCTGCAGTGATTTATTGTCAGCCAAAGACGTGGAGCCTGACGGGATGGTAATCCTTGCCATGGCTCGTGCGGCAGCGGGGGGCGAAACATGGGCCCGTGCTGAGACGCTTTTGCTGTCTGGCCATGGGGCAAAGGGGTAAATGCGCATAAGTGCGATCAGCAACGGGAGACCATTGTTTCTAGCCGGCTTTAATGGAAGTGCGACCTGGACTGAGAAAGGCGTCATGCCTAAAGCTAAGGCTGATGCTTACTAGGCAAGCAACTTCGGTTTAGTATCATCAGGAAGGCTAAAAAACCTGGCCTTGCTGCACAGCGTATTCCCGATGATCAAGTTGCCGGGCACCAATCCTGGATGGTGGAATTGACCTACCCAAAAGGAAAAAAGACGCTGTTTGGCGTTGATAAAAAACAAATTTATTACGGTCGGATTTGTAACGCCAAAAGGCTGGCATTATCGTATTTATGATGACTTTATTTGGCTCAAAACTCCGGGTTGGCTGCTAGCCCGCCATGTCACGCTTTATTATAATGGCCTCAAAACCAATGAGGTTTTCTGGAAAGAGACTAAGGTCAATGTCAAAGTTGATCCAGCGCTTTTCACGCCGCCTACGGCCGATCCGGGCTAGTCGTTTCGAATGATGGATCACATGCACCGCGGGAGGTGCCTGATCCTAACCGCGAAAGGTATCCTTACTGACCTGTGATCCACGCTCGGCGCCTTCAATCGTGCAGCTTACCTGTATCCACCGCAAATTGACGCCAACGCGAGATGCATCAATGTTAGCCCAGCTGTAGCTTACGGCGCGTTCGGGATCTTCAGCTGTGTGGATATAGAGCACCTTGGAGGGCCGCGAGGTTGATGGCTGTGGCCAATAAACGGTGCGCATTCGAAACATTGCCGCAGGGGCTCCGCTTTCTCCTCCTCCGATCCGGATACGTCCACCCTGATCATGGCTCTTTAATTCCCCAACAAAATGCCAATCATCCTTTCCGCCGGGCTTCGCCTTATTCTTACGCACCGAAGCCCAGCATTTGATGGGATTGCCGCGCCGCAATTCGGTCGTGCGCTTTCCGGTGTTCAGTATTACAATGTCTGGGGCCATCTTAACGACGGAGACGCCAACGGGCGCCGGTATAGGAACGTCATAGTCATCCAAATAGGTTACCTTGCCGCTGTTGACACTAATCGTAAGCTTGGGTGCTGCTTCCTTGCCTGCCTCCGCATCAAAATATATTTCTTCCGTGTTTGAGTAGATTACCGCCGTATTCGCTATCTGTGCCGTTATAGAAGCCGCTTCCGATAAAGTTGCAGCATTGGCGCCAACGCAAGCCATCAAGGCCGCTGTGCATGAGATAAAACCGAGAGCTGAGAGGCGCTGACGCATTTTGGGATCCTCCTAATGTTGTCTGGACAACTTTAGCGTTTCTTTCCTATTTGGCAAACGGCTTCTTAGATATCTGGACTTGTAACGGTTTTGCACCGGTCACTTGATAGTTAAACACTCACACAAGGAGACCGAAGAGATGATGATGCTTGGCTATATTGCAAGCGCTGTTCCGTATTTGAGGCGTTCCATAGAAAACGTTGAGCTAACATCACTCAGTCCGGGTACTGCGGCTATCAGTTCTTGGTAGATACGATCATAATGCGCGATATCTGCGACGGCGATCTTAAGCAGATAGTCAACATCCCCGCTCATGCGATGACATTCTATTATCTCAGGAATACTGAGTATTCCGGCTGCAAAGGACGCCAGCCAATCGGGCGTATGCTTGTTTGTTCGAATTGACACAAAAGCGGTGACGCCCAATCCTAGCTTTACCGGGTTTAAAATTGCTACGCGGCGCTCGATGATCCCTGCATCTTCCATTCGTTTGATGCGCCGCCAGCAAGGATTTGTAGAAAGGCCAACTTGCTCACCTATATCCTGGATCGAATGCGTGGCGTCACGTTGAATGATTTCTAAGATTCGCCGATCGATAGTATCAATTTTCACATTTTCGCTCATTTTTAGGTTTATAAACTAATTTATAAATATAATCTAGAAATATTTGGGAACATTTTCTAGTAATACTCTGTTATCTAGGCGGCAAGTTGACATTCGAATGAGAAAGCACCGCCATGAGAAAATTATCGCGCCTTTTTGTTGAGCATCCAGAGACTGTTGGAGAAACATATTTCCAGCATCTGCGGCAAGCATCTGGGTTTGCTGTATGCATGTTCTGCGGCGGTCTCGCTTGCCTAATGCATGGTTTGTTTCCCTTTATGTTCGAACGCACTGGCAGCGACAAAATACGAAATCTTCATAGCCGAATGGTCATGCGCCGCAGTGAACAATCGAGAGCTAAATGGACAGGGGAAGATCGTCGCGTAAAAAAGGTCTAAAAAATGGGCTCGTTGGGTCTGCCTGAAAGCTGGCTGAGTTGGCGGTCGGCGGTCGGCGGCATGCTTCTTTGCTCATTCATTGCAATTATTGCAGGTGCAATCAACTCCGTATCCGGCGTACCTACCATGGTATTGGCGCTCGTGCTGGGTGTCGGTGTCCGTGCCGCTTTTAATCAAAAAGTTGAGATCGTAAACCAAGGTGTGAGCTTTTGCGCCCACTCAATTTTGCGAATTGGCATCGCCCTGCTTGGATTTCGGATTATTGCTGCAGACGTCATGTCTTTAGGCTGGAGCACCGCCGTTATTGTTCTTGCTACCTTGGCCGCCACGCTTTTTGGCGGGTACATGATAGGCAAGGCGTTCGGTCAGCGGAGTGATGTTTCTGCCATATCAGCGACCTCGATTGCTGTTTGTGGCGCGTCGGCGGCCCTTGCGGCCTCGGCGGTACTCCCCCCGCGTGAAGGGCTGGACCGGGAGACCTTAACTATAGTTGTCATCGTTTCGCTGCTTTCGACCATTGTGATGATCGCTTACCCGATGCTGACCAAGCAACTGGGCTTTGATGCTTACTCTACCGCACTAGTTTTGGGAGCTGCTATCCATGATGTTGCACAAGTCGCAGGGGCAGGTTTTGCAATTTCGCCGGAGGTCGGTTTGGATGCCGTAACAGTTAAGATGGTTCGCATCGGTTGTTTACTTCCGGTAATATTCGCGATCGGAACATTGAGAAACGTTCACGGGCACTCCAGTGCGAAATTGCCGATGAATAGACTATTCCCGACGTTTCTCCTTTCTTTTCTTTTGTTCGCGTCGGTCGCAAATTTAGGACTTGTGCCAGCGGCAATTGTCAAATTGGGTGGGGAAACTGCGAGTTGGGCTCTGACTATATCAGTTGCCGCGCTGGGTCTAAAAACGAGGCTGGACGATGCCTGCTGCATGAACCATCGGCTAATTCTTACCCTCGCCGCTCAGACACTTTGGCAGCTCGGTTGCGTTCTGTTTCTCATTCTTACTTTCCTTTGAAAGTTGGTCGCATGTTCCAGGGCCTACCAGAACCATGCACAGATGTAGTTGTCCGAGCAGGACTGTTCCCCGTCAGCACCAATGGCACAGATTTGATGTTTGTATATTAAACGTCGCCGGCTTGAACGCCGCCCTGGTTTATTGAAATGGAACGTTTTAACCCACATCAGGCCGACAAAAGGCGCAAACTAATGACTATATATGATGTTATTACATATAGTGATCCATATCCAAGCTGTCTGTCGCAAGATAAACGTTAGGCATGTAAATAGTTGGTAAAAAATAATATTTTCCAAAACTAAAAGCCTCCCGCCACATTGTATAGACAATCACTAGAATGGGCAGCCGTAAATTTGTCTGGACAAATTTCACATAGTGAATAGCTTGAAGGAAAGTTTAAAAAAAGGGGGCATTATGTATATTGTTAAAGCTGCCTTACTAGGAGGTACTGTATTTGCACCGCCTATTCCGGAGCACCTCAAGCCCTATGCCAGATCCTATGTCTATCCGCCGCTCGGGTAAAAGTCCCGCGTCGGTCCATGCGGCCCTCGCCCTGCTTACCGCAGCCTATGTGCTGTCCTATGTCGACAGGACCATCATAGCGCTCATGGTGGGGCCAATCAGGGCCGACCTCGGGCTGACCGACACGCAGTTCAGCCTGCTTGGCGGCCTGGCTTTCGCCGTCTTCTACTCGACCTTGGGCGTACCCTTCGGCTGGTGGGCTGACCGGGGTAACCGTCCCAGGATCGTGGCGCTTGGGGTCTTCTTTTGGAGCGTGATGACGATGCTGTGCGGTTTCGCCCGCAGCTTTACAGGGCTATTTCTGATGCGCGTGGGCGTAGGCGTGGGCGAAGCGGCGCTCTCGCCCAGTGCCTATTCACTGATCGCCGAAACATACCCGCCCGACCGCGTGGGCCGGGCACTATCAATCTACGGAACGGGCATTTACCTCGGGGTCGGCTTGAGTTTCGTCCTGGGCGGCGTGTTGGTGGACCGTCTTTCCGCGCTACCCCCGATCGAGATCGGCTTTTTGGGAGAGTTCGCGGGCTGGCAGCAAGTGTTCCTCCTCGTCGGACTTCCAGGGCTGTTGCTCGCACCGCTGGCCCTGTTTGTGCTGCGCGAGCCCCGGCTTGAGCGCCTTTCTGACACTGTTGGATCAGGCGCGGACGGTAGGGCCGACCCGTCCCGCCCCAATATTTTCGCCTGGCTGGGCCAGAACCGACTGTTTCTGATCGCGCATTTCCTCGGCTTTTCGGCGCTCAGCCTAGCCTTTAACGGTTACCTTGCGTGGATGGCGGAGTTCCTGCTGAGGACGTTCGCGGTTGGCAAATCCGAGAGCGGGTTTGCAATTGGCATCATCGTCCTGATCCTTGGGGTGGGCGGGATGCTCGCGGGCGGCTTTGTGTCTGACTGGCTTCGACAGAGAGGCGATCTCAAGGGGGCCCTCACCGCAGCATGCGGGGGAGCAATAGCCATGACGCCCTTTGCGGCGATAGCGCCGCTCATGCCAAGCGCGACTGCAAGTCTGCTGGCCTTCGCACCGATCATGGCGCTTTCCGCCTTCTGTTTCGGTCCTGCCGTGATCGCGCTGCAACTCGCCACTCCGATTGACCTTCGCGCGCGCACCTCTGCGCTGTTCCTTCTGGTCGTGAACCTTGCTGGCATCGGACTGGGTGGGACGGTCGTCGCGGCGATCTCCGATTTCTCGCTCGGCGCAGATGGCGCGCGCATCGGCGAGGCATTGGCGCTCGCCGGCGGCGCAAGCGCGCTGATCGGCGTGCCGCTGTTGTTCCTCGCGCGGCATAAGATGCCGACTTATGAATAGCGCCACCGGACATTCCTGGAGCGAGGCAGGATACCTGAAGGCTGCACCGATCGATCGCCTCGGACTAGTCGTAGGCAATATCGATCTGGCGGTCAGCGATCTCAGACAGCATGGCCTGCAGGTAAGCAATCCGGAACCGCTTTATGGTGAGAACGGTCCGCTTGACCAGGTCATCGGAAAGCTTCGAGCGTGGTGGCCTCCTATCGTTGCCGGCCCGGTCATCGCGCATGATGGCACAGAGATCGAGATCGCAGCCCATGACCTCGACGGGATGCGGATCCATGGGGTGAATAGAAGGCCGAAGCCGTGAGCCAAGCTCCAGTCGTGATTGTCGGTGCTGGACCTGTTGGCCTGAGCGCTGCGCTCAGGCTCTCGGCACTTGGCGTTCCCAGCATCGTGCTCGAGGCCGAGCGGGTAACAGCGCAGGATTTGCGCGCTTCCACCTTTCACCCGCCGACCCTCGAAATGCTGGATACACTGGGCATTACTGAGCTTCTGATTGCGCGGGGGCTGGTCACGCCGAACTGGCAAATTCGCTTGCACGAGACGGGAGAGCGCGCTGTCTTCGAACTTGGCCATATCGCCGCGGATACGCGCTATCCCTTTCGCCTCCAATGCGAACAGTCGGTCCTGTGTCAGCTTGCTGAGGAAAAGGCAGCGAACGACAAGGCGATCGAGATCATCCGCGAGGTCGAGGTCGTTTCGGTCGAACAGGACTATGATGGCGCCACTGCAGTTGCTGCGGATGGACGGAGATTCGAGGGACGCTTCGTGATTGGCGCGGACGGTGGACGCAGCCAGGTGCGCAAGTCATGCGGTTTTGAATTCGAAGGCTTCACCTATCCAGAAACGACCATCCTCGCGACAACGAGATTTCCTTTCCAGGATCACATAGCGGGGCTTTCGAATGTCAACTACTGCTGGTCCGCGAACGGCACATTCAGCCTGTTGCGATTGCCTGATATCTGGCGCTGCAGCCTCTATTCGGACGCGGGCGAATCCCTTGAACAGGCGCTGGATCCGTCAGCGATCGAAAACAAGCTGCAGCGGATCGTTCCCCTTGATGCGCCGCACGAGGTCATGGAAATTAGGCCCTACCGGATCCACAACAGGATTGTTGAAACGTACCGGAAGGGCAATGTGATCCTCGCCGGAGATGCAGCGCACCTCAACTCGCCTTCGGGCGGCATGGGCATGAATGGCGGCGTGCACGATGCTTTTGCATTGGCAGAGGCAATCGCCGGGATATTGGCGGGCGACGACGAACGCCTGCTCGATCGCTATTCGCGCAGTCGCAAGATGATTGCCCAGGAACAGATCCTGCAGCAGGCGCATCGCAATCGGACCCGAATGCAGGAACGCGACCCCGCGGCGCGGCGCGCTGAACTGGCAAGGCTACAGGCGATCTGTGCCGATCCTGCGCAATCCCGCATGTTCCTGCTCAAGAGTTCGATGATCGAAGGCTTGCGCCAAGCGCAGGCAATGCAATGACAGACGCGCCGCTCGCCCTGCTCACCCCCATGGCCAATCCCACGATCGAGCGTGAAATGCGTCGATTGGTCCCGGATTGCTGCGATTACGTTGTCGGCAGGCTAGTATCGCGCTTGGATGATTCCCGCGAGCGGCTGATTAGCTATGCGGAAGATTTGGGCCAGTCGCTCGCGCAATTCGGAGGCCTGCCGCTGTCCGCAATTGCTTTTGCATGCACAGCGTCGAGCTATCTGATCGGCCTTGAGCGAGAGGATAGCCTCGCCAAACAGGTGGGAATACCCGTGTTATGGGCGGCCGCAACTATTCGAGAGGAGCTGTCGCGCCGCGGCGCCAGACGACTTGCTGTAGTCTCGCCATACCCGGATGCGATCCATCAGGCCGGTCTCGCATACTGGTCATCTGCCGGATTCGTGACGATCTTTGACGAGCGTGTCGAGATTGGGTCGGACGATACCAGAAGCATCTATGCTCTAGCCGGGAGCGAAGCCCAGGCTGCGGTCATTCGGGCGCGCGAGGCCGCTCCCGACGCTGTCCTGCTTTCCGGCACCGGCATGCCGACATTGGCGCTGCTCGATCTGCAGGGAATGCCGCCGATCATTTCATCCAATCATTGCCTCGCACAGGCCATGATGCGCAATCAAGGGATCAATCTATGAGCGAGCTTTGCACCAGTTTTATCAATGGTGGTTGGACGAGTGGCGAGGGTGCTGAGCGCATTCCGGTCATCTCGCCGATCGATGAGACACTGGTTGCGGAGATCGCCCAGGCCGATGCGGCAGAGGTTGACCACGCTGTGCGGGCGGCGCGCAAGGCGTTCGTCGCCGGGACGTGGCGCAATGCGCCGGTTTCCAAACGCCAGTCCGTGCTGCGCCGGATTGCGGCTTTGATCCGCGAGAAGGTTGATGTGCTCGCCGAACGCGAATGTGCCAATGCGGGCTTGCCGATCCGCCAGGTCCGCGAACGGCATGTCCAGCGCGCGGCGGCAAACTTCGAGTTCTTCGCCGACTTCATCGGCCAGACGGCGAATGAGTGTTATGAGCAGGAGCCGCCCTTTCTAACCATCGTCCGGCGCGAGCCAGTGGGTATTGCTGCGCTGGTCGCGCCCTGGAACGCGCCGCTCGCTTTGGCGACGATGGAGATGGCTGGGGCCCTGGCATTCGGCAACTGCTGCATCCTCAAGCCATCCGAGCTTACTCCGCTCGAATTCGTTCCGCTATTCGAGTTGATGAAGGAGGCAGGTGTTCCCGATGGCGTGGTCGGGCTAGTGAATGGCAGCGGTCCGGTGACCGGCGCGGCACTGGTCGGTCATATAGATATCGATGTCGTAGCCTTTATCGGCGGAACCGAAACGGGGCGCCACATTGCCCGCGCGGCTGGAGGAAACCTCAAGAAATATGTGGCCGAGCTTGGCGGGAAGTCAGCCAATATCATCACCCCCCAGTGCGACCTTGAGCGTGCGCTCGATGCGGCGCTGGTCAGCATATATTCTAACAACGGGCAGCAATGTCTGGCCGGTTCCCGCATCCTGGTCGATCAATCGATAGCCAAGGATTTCATCGATCGCTTCGTTGCACGAGCCAAGAATATTCGGGTCGGAGATCCGCGCGACATGGCGACAGAGGTCGGCCCAGTCATCAGCAGGGCGCAATATGACCGCGTTCTGTCTTTCGCTGCGGGCGCTAATATCCTGACGGGAGGAAAGCGTGCCGATGGGTTCGATCGGGGTTATTACGTCTCCCCGACGGTCGCGTTCGCCGAGGACAATGCGACCCCCTTGTGTCAGGAAGAAATATTCGGGCCGTTCGCGACCTTCCTCACATATGACGGGATAGATCAGGCCATCGAGATCGCCAATCAGAGCGAGTTCGGCCTTGTCGCCTATTTATGGTGCTCGGATATGCCGACCGTGATGCGGGTACAGGATGCATTGCAGGCCGGCACGATCTGGGTGAATACGCCCTTGGCACGCGACCTGCGCGCACCCTTTGGCGGTTACAAGAATTCCGGCGTGGGACGAACCGGAGGCCTATCAAGCAGAAACCTCTTCACCGAGGAAAAGGTCGTTACAATGCCGATGCAGGATTTCCCGATCGCCAAACTTGGGCTTGGATGACCCGAATCCCGAAAGGGCCGGTGTCATTATTGATATAACCCGGTTTGTCTGCGGCCATGCAAGCGCCTTTGTTCGACGGTCTTTCTTTTGATTCTTGCACATTGTTCGCAGGGCTTGGCCCTACAGAATTAGGCTTTGGCAGGGGTGTTCAAAAAATCCCAGCTAACCGAACGCGCAGAATAATATGTAAGAAGGAACTGTGGGTCCCATCAGCCAGAATTGGGGGGTGCCACCCCGGTGGGGTCACGTTAGGTAGGTTTTTTGAAGGGGGTGGGGGGGTACTTATTTGGTGCGACGCAGTCGGTGACTAGCTCTCGCGAAAAGGTGGGTAGAAAGGTGGGTAAACCCACAATTTCCACGCAAGTCTTTGATATAATTGGGTGCGTGGCGGAGACGGAGGGATTCGAACCCTCGGTACCGGATTTACCAGTACGACGGTTTAGCAAACCGTTGGTTTCAGCCACTCACCCACGTCTCCAGCGCGTTTGGCATGCGCGGCCTATAGCGTTGCCTGCATTTGGCTGCAATGGTTATTGACACACGCATGTTATAAGAAGAAAATTAACGAAATAAGGTCGCTCTGGCGCGCACTGAACGCACATCGTCGGCCGTTCATCATAGGCTCATCCAGAGGATTCATAGAGTGTTGCTTGATTTTAAAAGGATGGGATACGCATGCTAGCAGTCAATCGGGGCCTAAAACGGTCAATACATCATTTGCTGATGCTGCTCGCAGCCGGAGCACTTGTCGCTTCGCCAGCAATGGCGCAGATTAACCCCGTCGATCCCAATGATGTAATCGATTCAGACCTTGGGACACCGCCGCCGGCCCCGGCCACGGCACAGGAGGTCGCCCCAACTGTTCAAGATGGTGTTCCGACAGACGCCCCCGCAGCATTGCCGGAAACGTCGTCCGCTTCTCCTGCTATCCCGACCGGGGACACCTATCAGGAAGATGATTTGATTGGCGCTGCCGAAGGCGTCTTTGGCAAAAGTGCCCAAGGGCTGGGCAAGCTGATTGAGGACATTTTGAAAAAGCAGGGTCGGCCAAATGGCTACATCGTTGGCCGCGAAGGTGGCGGCGCGTTTGTCGTTGGCCTTCGTTACGGCTCGGGCACGCTGAATCACAAAATTGAGGGCCAAAAGACCGTATATTGGACGGGTCCATCGATTGGACCCGATCTTGGCGCAAATGGGGGCAGCACCTTTGTGCTTATCTATAATCTTTACGACACCGAGGACATCTACAAACGCTATCCCGCCGCTGAGGGCGTTGCGTATATCGGCGGTGGCTTCAATGCGAGCTATCTGCGCCGCGGCGATGTCGTGCTGATTCCCATCAGGGTAGGCGCCGGAATTCGGCTGGGCGCCAATGTCGGATATATGCGCTTTTCCAAAAAGCAGCGTTGGCTGCCCTTTTAACGGGCGCGCATATCTTCCATACGTTTCAAGTACCGGGCGAGCACATCAATCTCCAGATTGACCTGCCGTCCGGCGCTCAGCATCCCTAACGTCGTCATCTGCGCCGTGTGCGGAATGATGTTCAGCATGAAATGCGCCGAACCATCGGCCTGATCGGCAATGTCATTGACGGTCAGCGACACGCCATCAACGGTTATCGATCCTTTGGCCGCGATATAAGGCGCAAGGCTGCCCGGTGCAGAGACGGTGACTTTCCAGCTGTCACCCACGGTTTCGCTGCCAACAATATGACCGACCCCGTCGACATGACCCGTGACGATATGTCCGCCCAATTCATCGCCCACCTTCAACGCGCGTTCCAGGTTCAGCTGGGTTCCGGCTTCCCACATGTCCGCAGGGGTACGCGAAACGGTTTCGGCAGACGCATCGATTGCGAACCAGCCTTCGCCCTTATCAACAACGGTCAAGCAAACGCCCGAACAGGCGATTGATGCGCCGATGGCGACCGTGTCCATGTCATATGCGCAGTCAATGACGAGGCGCAGATCGCCCCGCTGTTCGGATGAACGAATATGGCCAACGTCCGTGATGATACCTGTGAACATATATATATTGCCTCTTTAATTGGCGCGTTCGTAGACTTCGAGACGGTCTTTGCCAAGGCTGCGAGAATCGCACAGCTGCCAAAGTCCATGCGCGTCGGCCAGTTGCCCCAATCCAATGTCGCCAAGGCACGCTTTTCCTGCCCCGATGAAAATGGGTGCGCGGTACAATGACAGCCGGTCAACCAACCCGGCTTTCAAAAAAGCCGTGGCCGTTGCGGCGCCGCCTTCGACCATCACATTATTGCAATCCAGCTTTGCGATGTCCGCTGGCGCAGAAATCACGTCCCACCCGTCGGGGGCATTGCCGCTGCCCAGCATGACCTTGCGCGGCGACCGGTGTTCGAGCCCTTTCAGCCGCACATTCAATTGCGGCGCGTCTGCCTTTACGGTGCCGGATCCGACCAAAATGGCATCCGTCCGCGCGCGTTCAATATGGCTATGCGCGCGCGCGATATCACCCGTAATCCAACGGCTTCTGCTATCGGCCATGGCGATTTGACCATCCAGCGATGTCGCGATTTTTAACGTTACAAATGGCCGCTGCTGCTGCATGCGGCAAATAAATCCGGCGAGGCTTTTGCGCGCCTCGAACGCCATGACGCCAGTCACTACGGCTATGCCCGCGGCCATGAGCGCCTTGATGCCTGCACCCGCAGTCCGTGGATCGGGGTCCTCCAGCGCAACCACCACGCGCGCTGGCCGGGCGCCCATCAGCAATAGGGCGCACGCCGGTCCACGGTCGGATTGATGTGCGCAGGGCTCAAGCGTGACGTAAACAGTGCTGCCGTGCGCTGCAGAACCAGCCTGCGCCAGCGCCATGGCTTCTGCATGGGGGCGCCCGCCCTCTTGGGTCCAGCCGCGTCCAACGACGATGCCT
>Ga0315903_10009100_pt1 | contig 12080 bp, 14 predicted proteins | sample LakEriMetagenome_7_FD_203524 | JGI IMG/M metagenome (GOLD analysis project Ga0315903, IMG submission 203524) | Freshwater fungal communities from buoy surface, Lake Erie, Ohio, United States - Buoy 2 MA119 | ecosystem: Environmental > Aquatic > Freshwater > Lake | place: USA: Lake Erie, Ohio...
CGCAAAACGCCACACGAGATCGATGCTACGCAGACGCTCCGCGAGCGGTGTGCCCTGGTGATGGTGGATCGCCCACACGAACCACAACCAGCCAGCACCAATCAGCCAAGTCACGAGCGCCGCAGACGCAGGCAAGGCGATCACGCCGGTAGCGACCCCGAGCGTCGTTCCGACCGGCAGCATCAGCACCAGCGAGTAGCGTGGTAACTGATCGACCCAACCCATGATACGCAGCGCCGTTCGGCGCGATTCGAGCGTGAGCGTGGTGTCCTGAACGTAGCGTGCAGAGTAAAAAACGCCGATATCAGCGCCGAGCCAATAGACGAACAACAACAAGTGCAACAACACTAAGAGCGCGTAGATTTCGCCGGACATGATCGAGTAATCCCCCTGCACATTTCGTAGAATCGACAGCATGGAACATACCATCTGGGTCTTCATCCATGTGATGCTGCTCGTCTACTGGCTGGGCGGCGATCTTGGCGTCTTCCTGTTGGCCAAGGCAGCCAAGCGACCTGATCTGTCTTTCGCCGAGCGCGCTTTCGCGCTGAAGATGGCGGTACAGATCGATCTAATACCGCGCTTGTGCTTCACCTTGATGTTCCCGGTCGGATTACAACTCAGCGCATCCGGTGGATTCGTAGCGATTCCGAGCTGGGCGTTAACGCTCGCTTGGGTTGCCAGCGCCGCGTGGATCGCGCTGCTGCTCGCCATCGGTCGAGCCGAGGGCACGCCGAGCGCTCACACGCTGAATCGACTGCATTTAGCTTGGCAGGCCCTGCTGCTGCTCGGCCTCGGCACTTTAGGTGTCTTCGCCCTGCTCGGCCTAGGCCCACTGCCCGGCGGCTGGTACGGTCTCAAAATTCTTCTGTTCGCCTTGATCTTCGCCATGGGCATCGGGATCGACATCGCATTCCGCCCCATCGGCCCGGCGTTCATGCGCCTTGCCACCGAGGGTAGCCAACCGGATATCGAACACTCCATCAGCACCGCCGTCGATGGCGCGATTCGCTACGTACTCGGTTTGTACGCGCTCCTGATCGTCATTGCTTTCATCGGCATCACCAAGTTGGTCTTTTGACATTCACCCGCAAGGAACTCTCATGCCCATTGCACGTATCAACGACCACGACATGTATTTCGAAGTGCTCGGCCAAGGCGAGCCCGTACTTTGCATGGGCGGCTGGGGGACGTTCTGTCGCGACAACCACCATCATCTGGCCCGCGGCCTGACTGATCGCTATCAAGTGATCCTGTTCGACTACCGCGGCATCGGCGAGTCGACTGACGATCTCACACGACCTTCGACGATGGGCTTGCACGCCGATGATGCAATCGGACTGCTCGATCACCTCGGCCTCAAGAATGTGCATTTGGTCGGCCTCGTGGGCATGGGCGCCTGCGTCGCCCAGGAAATCGCGATGAAGCGACCAGACCTCGCGCGCAGCATGCTCAATACGGGCGCTTGGTGCGAAGTCGACGACTTCCTGCGTGACCAGCTCAACATGTTCCGCGAGATCCACCGCGACGCGGGGTTCTTCGCCTTTCAGAAGGTCGTGACGCTGTTGTCCTTCACGCCCGAGTATTACAACGCGAATCACTCCAAGCTGCTCGGCCCGCAAGGAGGCTGGAAGGAATTGAACGGACGTTTCGAAGCACACTCGCGTCTCGTCGAAGCGTGTGTGAACTTCGAATCTCGTAGCCGGCTTGGTCAGGTTAAATGCCCGACACTCGTGATCCATGCGGCACTCGATGTCGTCACGAGTCCGCGCACCACGGTTCCGATCGAGAAAGCCATTCCGGGAGCCATCGGTGAGACCTGGGACGATCTGGCCCACGTGGTCGCCGGAAAAGAGCAGAAGATCCGTTTTTGCAATCGTCTGTTCGACTGGCTAAACAGTAACTGATCATGTTCGGCGCACTGCAACCGATCACTCGGTTTCTGTTGATCGCGAATGTCGCGATCTTCGGCGCGCAGTGGTTGTGGCCATCTTTGATTGACACCTTCGCCTTGTGGCCAATCGGCAGCGGCTTCGAGCCATGGCAGATCGTGAGCTATGCGTTCCTACATGGAAGTCTGGCGCACATCGGCTTCAACATGATCGGCCTGCTGAGTTTCGGTAACGAGCTCGAAGCGTGGTGGGGTCAGAAGCGCTTCTTGCAGTTCTATCTCGCTAGCGTGATCGCCGCCGCGCTGATGCAACTGGTAGTGACCATGTCGCTCGGCCAGATCGCACCGACCGTCGGCGCCTCGGGTGGGATCTTTGGCTTGCTGCTCGGCTTCGCGATGATGTTTCCGCGTCGCAAGATCGTGCCTCTGATACCACCGATTCCGATGCCGGCGTGGGTGTTCGTCACCCTGTATGGTGCGCTAGAGCTCTACCTCGGCGTGACCGGCACAGCGAGCGGCATTGCTCACTTCGCACATCTTGGCGGCATGATCGGCGGATGGATCATGCTGCGACGCTGGCGCGCCTAATCAGTTATCGCCCCGCCACAGATCGATCTGCTGCCAACGATTGCTGCGCCAACGCCGATACATCACGACGCCGAGTACCATCGCGTAACTCATCAAGGCGAGCCAGCCGCCGAGCGCACCAAGTCCAGCCTGCGGAAGCCCGGCGATCCATGCCTGCGACGCATCAAAAATCAGCGTATGCGCGAGCGGCACGAAAAATCCCCAGGACAACACCAACGCCGTCATCGCAGGAACGCGCGTGTCGCCCGCTGCCCGCAGACAAAAACTGGATCCGAAATAGAGACCGTCGAAGAGCTGATACGCCGCTGCCGGCATCAATAAAATCAGCGCTGTGGACACGACCAATGGTGCGTTGGTATCGCCGCTCGCGACGAACAAGGGTAACAACCAAGGACCGATCAGCAGCAACAGTATCGCCACGCCGAACATGAATCCCGAACAACTACGCGCGATCACCGTACCAAGATGCGCCGCCCACTCGCGATTGCCTGCCCCGATCGCTTGCCCCGTAACCGTGGTGCCTGCGGTCGCAAGACCAAGCGCTGGCATGTAAGCGAGTGAGGTCAGCATCATGACGATCTGCGTCGCAGCGGCGCCCACATTACCGACTTGGGTGACCATCAACTGCATCAAAGCCACGCCGAGTACATCGGCGCCGTACATAACGCCGATCGGCAAACCCACCGCCAGTTGCCGACGCACCATGACCCAACGAGGACGCCAGGTGAGACGAGTCCGATAGCGACTCGCAAGCTTTGGTCCCAGCATGATCGCAAGACCCGCGACCAAGCCGCACAACTGCGCGACGTTCGTGCCCCAAGCGGCACCGGCCATGCCCCAACCGAGTTCGAACATGAAGTATTCATTGGCAGGAACGTTCGCCACCGTCGTGACCAGGGCGACCGCTAAAGTCGCACGCGTTTGACCGATACCGTTGAAGAAACTCATCAAGCCCCAGGTCATAGCGCCGAGGAACGCACCGGCGATACGCGGCTCCCAATAATCGATCGCCAAGACACGCAAGCTATCGTCGAGACGAAACCACGCGAGCACACCGTTGCCGAAGTAAGCGGCCACGAGGAACAGCGGGATGGCGACGATCGATCCCCACAAGCCATTCCACGCCGACTGCGAAGCCCTCGTCCGACGACCCGCGCCATCGGCCTGTGACACGAACGACTGGGTGGCGAGACCCACCCCACCAAGCACGAGAATCACGCAGGTCATGAGCCAGTAGATGGCTCCGATCGCAGCGACAGCATCAGTTGAGAGACGCCCGATGAACCAAACGTCGGTGAGATTGAGCACCGCCTGAATGGCATTGGTGATCATTAGAGGCGCCGCGATCGTCAGCAGCGCGCGCCAATCAACACGGCGCCGCCCGGCAGCGTCGAGACGCGCTGCCGGCAAAGTGTCCTGCGCCGAATTCATCGATCGTGAGTTCCGCTCTCGCGTTCGTGCCGACCGAACACGCCACCGAGCCAAACGGCTACGACCAACATGATGAGACTCACACCGCTCAAAACCCACGACACTCCGACAAGACCGAGCCCCGCCACGAGCGGATAGGCCAGTTGACTAACGCTGTCCCCGCCCCGTTGCAGCAAAGTGTCGATCAGGCTCTTGCTCTTGAACTTGCTCTCGGGGTTGAGCACCGTGAAGAGCATCTCACGGGTCGGTTTGAACATGCCGTAGTCGATGGCACGACGAAAAACCTGCGTGGCGATGAGCACGGCTCCAACCGGCATCAGCGCGAGCAGTACCAATGACCCGATCAGCATCATTGGTACGAGACCCAGCGCGATACGCAAGCCACCCTTGGCAGCGACCCAACCCACCACACCGCCTTGAAAGATCAGCGCTAACACACTGACTGCGAGGTCAATACGCGCGAACAAGGCGGCACGATCAGCGAGCGTCGTGTATTCCGCCTCCACATACTTCGCCTGCTCTTGGTACATGAATCCGCCCAAGATTTGACCGCCGATAATCAAGCCGGCGATCGCGAGCAGATAGGGCGAGGTGACAAGACGCTTTAGGTCATCGATGGCACGACCACCCACGGGCATCGCGAGGCGCACATCCGGATCAACGCTGGCGCTGTCGGTTTGCGCCTCGACTTGCTGCGCCCGACGCCCCAGCACGATGGCGAGTGCGATGAAGCAGCACGCGACTAGGATGGTCGTCGTCGGACCGATGCTCTGCACAAACAGCGCGTTGAATAGCGGTCCAGCGATCGCGCCGGCACTACCGCCTGCGGCGATGAAGCCAAACAAACGCTTTGCAGCGTCCGACCTCCAAGCATCGACCATCACGCTCCAAAACACCGACACGATAAAAAGATTGAGCGAGGTCACCGCAACGAAATACACCGCAGCCAGCGTCTTGTTACCCGGTTGACCCGACATGCCGAGCGCAAGCGCCGCAAACAGCACGACGACAGCGGCATAAATGACCGGAAACAACTGGCGGCGAGGTAAGCGCGCCACGAGATACCAATAGAGCGGAAGCACTGCCATCATCACGAAGAACGTGATGTAGAAGAGCGTGGCGATATAGTCGCGCCCTACTTCCAGCGCGAAGGCCTCGCGCAGACTGCGCAGCATGTAGTAGCCAGCGAGCAGCAGAAAATAGGCCCCCGCCGCTGCGAACAAGGCTCGACCTTCACCGGGTGCCACCAACCAGCGCAGCCGCGCCGATGCGCTGGCCATTGCCGTGGTCATCGACTCAGCTCGTCGATCACTAAGCTCTTAAGGCCATCTTGTCCGACTTTGTAGGGGATGCTGCCGATCGGATCACCGGCGCGAGGCGTCGCAACACCGTCCTTGGACCATTTGGCCGACACTTCGACCGCTTGCCCCGCTTGAATCTCTAGACCCGGGACCATGCTGTCGCGCGCCGTCAACTCGAGAGTGACCGGCAAATCAACCGAGACGCGCTTCACCGCGAGCGGCGGACCCGGCTGGCCAGGCACACGCACGAACACGAACAACACACCACCGCTCTGAATCCGCTGGCGCATAGCTGCCGAAGCAGACACCTCGACCTGCACTCGGGCAGCACCGCCAACGGCCTGATCAGGGCCAACGGCAGCGACAGGTGCCGCTCCTGCGCGTGACGCGGACACATCCTCCGACGGCGACGCACCCTTGAGGCTCGCCACCTGTTGCTCGAGGATACTGCGCACTTCAGGCGGTGGTGACATCGCAAGCATGGTCTCGAATCGTTGGATGGCCAGCGCCGTCTCACCGCGTTTTTGAGCGGCTACCGCAGAAAAGAACAAGGCCTTCTCCGATTGCGGCGCCAGCACGAGCGCCATCTCGAACAAGCGACCGGAACGCTCGTCCACCTCGCCATCGGCTTGCAATACCATCGCCTCGGCCATGCCAAGCAGTGCTTCGGGGTTTCGACCCTCTTCCAAACGATCCGCTCGACGAAACGCTCGTTGTGCAAGCGGGTACTGACCGATCGCCAACTGGGATCGCCCGAGCGTCAACCAACCTTCGACATCATCCGGGTTCTTTTCCAAGCGTCTTGCGAGACGCCCGACCATGGCCGACTGCTCAGCCGCTTCAGCCGCCTGGGTTCGATCCCAGTTTGACCATTGGCGGTAAAGCAATACGCTCGCCAACACGACTGCAACCGCCAAGGCGACAGCGACACCGCGCTGGGCGCGCTCGCGTGCCAACGGCCAAACGAGAGCGGCAATGCTAGCCGCTAAAAGTACGATCGCTCCGATCCAAAATAGCGTCACCGCCCAGCCCTCTCGTTATCGTTGTCGTCGGCTTGATCAACCATCGCAGCACGTTGTCGGACGATACGCACGGCGACGAACAATCCAAGCGCAAGCAGCAAGGCGGGCGTCAACCAAAGCCAAGCCGTACGCCATGACCAGCGCGGTCGAAACAGGATGAAATCACCGTAGCGTGCGCTCAGATGGTCGCGAATTTCTGCATCCGTCTTGCCGGACTCGAGCAACTCGCGAACCTCTCGACGAAGATCGCCGGCAAGACCCACCGGAGAATCGGCAATCGATTGGTTCTGGCACTGCATGCAACGCAACTCGTGCGTCAGACTGCGATATCGCTCTTGCAACACGGGATCCGCCAACTCGATCGGATCGATGGCAAACACCGAGCTCATTGACAGACCAAGCAAGAGACTCCAAAAAAAAGCAGACCAGTGCCGCTGGCCGATCTTCATTTGACACCCCGGATGCGTGGCAAGAACTCGCTCTCCCAAGCGAGCGGATGCAGAGCACCCACATGCTTGTAGCGTACGACGCCACGATCATCGATCAGAAAGGTTTCTGGCGCGCCGTAAACGCCCCAGTCGATCGCCACGCGACCTTCGCGATCTGCCGGGATGACCGAATAGGGATTGCCGAGCTGCTCCAACCATTGTTGTGCCGCAGCAGGATCGTCCTTCCAATTGAGGCCGACGATCGGTATCTCGCCGCCGCCGGCGATCTCAAGCAGAATGTCATGTTCGCGGCGACACTCCGCGCACCAAGTGCCCCAGACGTTGAGCAGATACCAGCGCCCGCGCATGGACTCGCTCGCGAACGTCTCGCTCGAACCGAGCACGGGCAACTCGAACTGCGGCGCCGGCTTGTCGATCAGTGGCGAGGCAATCACCGATTTGTTGGGCGACCGCTGGATGCCGACGAACAACAACGCAACCAACGCGGCAAAAACCCCCGCGGGCAACAGAAACCGATTCATGCCGCCTCACCACGCTTGCGATAGCGACGATCGAGCGCGGCGATGACGCCACCGATCGCCATCAACAACGCGGCCAGCCACACGTAATTGATCAGTGGACGAACCTGCGCCCGAACACTCCAACGCCCGGCGCCAAGATCTTCTCCCAAGGCCGCGAACACATCTCGCGACCACTGCATGTCGATACCGGCCTCTGTCATCTGCTGACGTTGCACCCAATAGTTGCGCTTCTCCGGATACAGCACGCTGATGGGCTCGCCACCCTCGCTGACGGCAACTTCGCCGCGCAACGCGTCGTAGTTTGGCCCCTCGACAAACTCGAGCGAGCGCAACTCGTACTTGAATTCACCCACCGTGCCTGACTCACCGACGGCGAGTGCGATGTCACGCTCACGCGTGTAACTCTCAACGGCAGTGACCGAAATGACGAAAAATCCCAGAGATGCATGCGCGATCGTCATGCCGATGATGGCGGGCGTCATCGACAAGCGACGACGCCAGCGATCGATGGGATCGACCAACGCAGAGAACAACAACCAACCGCCGACCAGGAATCCGATCGGCGTAAGCACCTTGGCGCCTTCCCAAACAGCTAGCACCAGTACGCCGGTGAGCAAAGCGGCGGCCACGAGCGCAACGAGGATACCGGTGCGACGCTCACGCAACCGCCCTTTCTTCCACAGCGAATGGCTACCGACCGCCGCGAGCGCGATCAAGGGCAGCGTCGGCAAAAGAAACACGGGATCAAAATATTGTCGACCGACGGAGAGCGTACCGAGACCCAGCGAGTCAGCGATCAACGGCGCCATCGTGCCGGCAAACACGGCGGCAGTGGCCACCACCAGCAGGATGTTGTTGAACAGCAGGAAAGACTCACGTGAGGTGAATTCGAAACCGGCATTGCTCTTGAGCACGGGAGCACGCCAAGCGTAGAGGGTCAAAGCACCGCCGATGATGACGACCAGGAACGCGAGAATGAAAAGCCCGCGCGTCGGATCCGCCGCGAATGAATGGACCGACACCAACACACCCGAACGAACCAGGAAGGTGCCGAGCAGCGAGAGAGAAAATGCCAAGATCGCTAGTAACAAAGTCCAGCTCTTGAAGAGCCCGCGCTTCTCGGTGACTGCCAGCGAATGAATCAACGCCGTGCCGATCAACCAGGGCATGAAGGAGGCATTCTCCACCGGATCCCAGAACCAGTAGCCGCCCCAGCCAAGCTCGTAGTAAGCCCACCAACTGCCAAGGCCGATACCGACGGTCAAAAACGCCCACGCGATCGTCGTCCACGGTCGCATCCATCTTGCCCATTGCTGATCGAGTTTGCCTTCAATCATCGCGGCGCAGGCAAAGGAAAATGCGACCGCGAAGCCGACATAGCCCGCGTACAACATCGGCGGATGCGCAGCGAGCGCCGGATCCTGCAGCAAGGGGTTGAGATCACGCCCATCGGGCGGCGCTGGCCAGAGTCGCTCAAAGGGATTGGACGTCGCGAGCGTGAACAGCAAGAAGCCCACCGAAATCAGACCCATCACACCGAGTACGCGCGCTGCGAACTCCACTGGCAAGGAACGCGAGAGCAACGCCACGGCGAGCGCCCATCCCACCAGGATCCACGCCCACAGCAACAGCGAGCCTTCGTGTGCGCCCCACACCGCCGAAACTCGATACAGCAACGGCAGCGCCGAGTTCGAATTCGAGGCGACGTAGAGCACCGAGAAATCGTTCTGGACGAACGCGTAGACGAGTGCGGCCAGCGCCACGCTCGTCAGCGCAAACTGCGCGTAGACTGCGGGTCGGACCGCAGCCATCCAACTGGCCTGCCCCTTAGCGGGCCCCACCAGACCGAAGAAAGACTGAGAGAGTGCGGCAAGCAACGCCAGCACCAGCGCAAAATGTCCAAGTTCGACGATCACGTTTGACCTCAGATTTCCGGTTTGGCTTTGCGCGGATCGGGATCGACCGGCATCACGCCACCGTGTTTGCTCTTGATGGCTTCGGCCACCTCGGGCGGCATGTAGTTCTCGTCGTGTTTAGCAAGGATCTCATCGGCGACGAAGATCCCGTCGCTACCGAGCCGACCGTGCGCAACGACGCCTTGATTCTCGCGAAAGAGGTCTGGGACGACACCCGTGTAGACCACTTTCACGTCGCGCTGAAAATCGGTTACCACGAAACTCATGTCGAGACTGCCCGCTTCGCGCTCTACCGTGCCGGGTCGAACCATGCCGCCTAAACGAAAGCGCTTGTCGATCGGCGCCTCGCCTGCCGCGACCTGCGACGGATCAAAGAAAAACATCACGTTTTCACGAAAAGCACTCAGTGCGAGCAGCCCTGCAACTGAAACACCCGCCAGAATTCCGACCACCAGCGCGATGCGACGTTGGCGTGGAGTCATGATTGCACCTCGGTCGATTCACGATCGAGTCGACGCAATGCCTCGGACCGGGCATTCGCATGAGCTCTGCGGGCGATGACCGCATTGGCGATGATGGCCACGAAGGTGATCAGATAAGACGGCCAGAGAAACATCGCATAGCCGTCCATCGCGAAGAACTCACTCATCGCAAAGCCTCCCGTATCCAACTCGCGCTGCGCTCACGACGCAAGATTTCTGCCCGCAGGCGCACCAGCATCACGGCCGCGAAGTACAAGGTGAAACCCAAGAACATCAGCAGCAGAGGAATCAGCATCTCCATCGGCATGGACGGCTTCTCCATCTTCATGACCGAGGGAGCTTGGTGAATCGAGTTCCACCACTCGACCGAATAACGAATGATCGGAATATTCACGACACCGACGAGTGCGAGCACGGCGCTCGCTCGATCGGCACGACCGAGATCGTCTATACCCGAGCGCAATCCGATGTAGCCCAGATACAGGAACAACAACACCAGCTGCGCCGTGAGTCGCGGATCCCACACCCAGTAGGTTCCCCACATCGGCTTGCCCCAAAGCATGCCCGTGACGAGCGAGACAACGGTGAACCAAGCGCCGATACCGGCACAACTGGCCGCCGCCGCATGCGCCACTTTCATACGCCAGATGAGACCGATGCCAGCAGCAGTGGCCATCACGGCATAGATCATCACCGACAGCCAAGCCGACGGCGCATGCACGTAGATGATGCGAAAGCCTTCACCCTGCTGGTAGTCCGGCGGCGCGAGCACCAGTCCGCCGTAAAGCGCGGCGAGGATCGACAGCGCAGCAGGCCAGGCGAACCACGGCGTGAGGAGACCCGCGAGACGGTACACGTGCGGTGGCGATCCGAAACGATGAAACCAAGCCCAGTTCGTCCCCATCCCCTACTCCAAGCCTTATTCCAAACCGATGCGCACGGCGGCGGCGGCGGCCAACGGCGCCAGGGTCAAGCCCAGCACCGCCAGCGAACCGAGAAGATACAGCGCTCCTGTCGGACTGTCGCCGACGATCGCAAGTTCCGTCGCCCGCGCACCGAACACCAACACCGGTACTGCCAGAGGCAGCGTCAAGAGCGACAGGAGCACGCCACCACGACGCACGCCGAGTGTCAGACCCGCTCCGATCGAACCCAGCAGGCTTAGCGTCCAGGTGCCGAGTGCTAGCGCCCCCATGACACCAGTCGCTGCCGTCAACGGCACGCCGAGCGCCACACCAAGCCACGGCGCCATCAAGGTGAGCGGCAAACCCGTCAACAACCAATGCGCGATCGTCTTCGCCAGCAGCAGCCAGGTAAGCGACTGCCCAGATAGGACGTACTGCTCGAGTGTTCCGTCGCTGGCATCTTCGCGAAAGAGATGTTCGAGCGCGAGCAATGATGCCAGCAGCGCACCCACCCACAGCACGCCAGGAGCGATCGCACGCAACTTCGCCAGTTCAGGGGTGTAGCCCAACGGAAACATCGCCGTGACGACAGCGAAAAAGGCCAGCGGCTGCAACACCTGTGCAGGACGACGGACCGCCAGCAACCACTCACGCTGCAACACGATCCATGCGGCCTGCCAGCTGCCAGCTGAAGTGCCCGCAGTCATGCCTTCACCGTGCTGAGAACCAGCGAATCACAGAGCGAGGGATCGAGTCCCAACGGCTGATGGGTCGCCGCGAGCAGCATGCCGCCGCCGGCCATGTGACGGCTCAACAACGCTTGCACGAGAGCCTCACCGGCACGATCGAGATTTGTGACCGGTTCGTCGAGCACCCAAAGAGCCGCACCCATCAAACTCAGCGCGGCAAAGGCAATTCGCCGACGCTGCCCAGCCGACAAGGTGCGGACCGCGCGATCGGCGAACGACGCTGCCTGCATCTCACCGAGGGCTGTCTCGATATCGCGTTGATCGACGATACGGCGCAGACCGACCAGTCCGCGCAAATTCTCACGCCCGGTCAGATCCATCTTGAGCGGCGCCTCGTGACCGAGATACGCAAGATCGGCGTGATACCGCGGGTCTCGGAACGAGAGCGGTTCCGAGCGCCAGCGCAACGCTCCGTCCTCCGGTTCGACCAATCCACACAGCGTACGAAGCAAGGTCGTTTTGCCGGCGCCGTTCGGTCCCGTCACCACGAGCGCACGTCCGGCGCCAAGTTCGAAGGAAATTCGAGAGAGGATGGCTCGCTCGCCGCGGTAGACAGTCAGGTTGTTGACGACGAGTGATGACATGCAAAGCTGTGGTGCCCCGGGCCGGAATCGAACCGGCACGGCCTTGCGGCCAACGGATTTTAAGTCCGTTGCGTCTACCAGTTCCGCCACCGGGGCCGCCAAATGGAGGCTGTGTAAGACTACCATGTTGGCGCTGACACCGGAGACCCGAGGCCCAAACCATGACCATTGTGATTCGTGCACTCATCTTGCTGGGGGCCCTTGCCCTCACCGCCTGCACCACCTCGCCGACCCAATCGAC
>Ga0315903_10009101_pt1 | contig 12079 bp, 12 predicted proteins | sample LakEriMetagenome_7_FD_203524 | JGI IMG/M metagenome (GOLD analysis project Ga0315903, IMG submission 203524) | Freshwater fungal communities from buoy surface, Lake Erie, Ohio, United States - Buoy 2 MA119 | ecosystem: Environmental > Aquatic > Freshwater > Lake | place: USA: Lake Erie, Ohio...
TCGAATCGTTTCATCCCCACGTCACATTTGGCCGAGACGAGTCCCATGTCCGAGATCGGAGTCTCGTCGTGGAGCAGACAATCGAATCCCACCGAGCGCAGGCGCTCGGCCAGTTCCTCTACCGTGACCTCATAGGTGGAAGGGGCGTCCGCACGGTTCTCCCACGGCCAGCCCGTCTGCTGCATGTGCTGGTACAGAACCCCTGCGGCGAAGAACTCACCGAGCAGGACCAACTGCACGCACACAGCGCCGAGTTTCCGGCGGAGTGGGAAGGCCCGGTCTGGTCTCTTGTCGATGCGCACGGGAGCCACAGGTTGACGCATGGGTGTGTCACGGAAGTGGCGGTCAGTTGCACGGCACAACTCGTTGAAATCATTGGGTTTCAATGATGTGCTATAATGTCGTTTCTACCTTTAAGGAGCCCATGGGACTGTTCAGCTTTTACCTCGGATACCGGCACGCGAAGAAGAAGGCGGCACGCCGGCGGGCCAGGGAGGAATGGTCCACCGAGGAATGGTCCGAGGATGATCCCGAGTGCGACGGCTGCGGGTATCTCGCTAGTCAGCACGACGAGGACGGTCGCTGTCCGTCCTACTCCTGACCAGTGGCCCCCAGCGGCTCTTCCCGCGCATCGCACTCAATCCCCACTCCACCATCCACCGAAAGGAACCAATTGACCCAGACCGTCGACCTCATCCAGATCCTCAAGTCCGCCGGGGAGGTGGAGACCACGACCCTGAGGGGTGTGGAACGCCCGTGTGCCCTGGTCCCTGTTTCCTATCCGGATCCCGACGGGCCGACGGATGCGGTCATCCGCACGATTCTCTGCGAGAAGCACGGGGTTGATGTTCTCCAGTTCGACATCGTCGTCGGCGACTACTGCGACGACATCGATCTCGCGAGGCTCCACCGCTGGGCGTCGAGCCAGGAGGCGGGAAGCGGGTTCGGCAACGTGGTGGTTTCGGGGTCGCGGCACGACACGCACATCTACGAGGGAAGGGTCTTCGTGCGTCATTGCGTCCGTCTCGAGAGTCTCGATGAGGTCACTGCCCGTGTCGTCACCGAGGGAATGCTTCGACTCTGGCAGCGTGCCACCACCGAGATGGAACGCAACCGGGCGGCTTTCAGCTACGCGCACTCCCGGGCAAGAGCAAAGGCCCGCCGTGAGGCACGACGCAGACTCCTGTTGCAGGATGCACGACTTCGACTCGATTCGCTCGTGGGTCTCGACCCCGTGAAGCAACTGGTGCGCCAGCTCGTTGCCAGGCAGGAAATCAACGCTCTCCGTGCCGAGCAGGGTCTCAAGGCCTCCACGATGTCTCCGCACCTGGTGTTCACGGGGAACCCCGGCACGGGGAAGACGACCGTTGCACGAATCCTGGCCGACATCTACGCACAGATGGGGCTCTTGTCCAAGGGTCATCTGGTCGAGGTCGACCGCAGCGGGCTTGTCGCTGACTACGTCGGACAGACCGCATCGAAGACCCTCAAGGTGTGCCGGTCAGCGAAGGGCGGTGTGCTCTTCATCGACGAGGCATACTCGTTGGTCCGGGACTCGGGGCAGGACTACGGGCGCGAGGCCATCGAGACCCTGCTGAAGTTCATGGAGGACAACCGCGACGACATCGTCGTCATCGTGGCCGGCTATCCCGGTCGAATGCGGCGCTTCATGGATTCGAACCCGGGGCTCAGCAGCAGGTTCGACCAGACGGTGCACTTTCCCGACTACTCGGAGTCCGAGCTCATGGAGATCCTGGGCAACATGGTCTCCGAGGCGGACTATGTGTTCGGTCCGGGGGCGCACCACGCGGCATTCAATGCGGTCAGGTCCCTCGAACGCGGCGAGAGCTTCGGCAACGCCCGCGAGATGAGGCGCCTGCTCGACTCGATGACCGGGCGCCAGGCCGAGCTCCTCCAGGGGCGGAAAGACCTGCAGGTCGCCGACCTCAGGCGCATCACAGTGGAGGCGGTACCCGCGCCAGGGCCGATGGGGTTCGAGTACCTGGAGGGCCCTTGGGAGAACTGAGGGATCAATGGACGAGAGACACAAGGGAGAATCGGAGATGACGGAACAAATGGACTTCGACAGGGCGTGGCGGGATTTCTACGAATCCCGACCGAACCCACCGTCCGAGCAGGACAAGGAGAAGGTGCGGCAGATCATCGATCATCTGGGCCTCTCCTCGTTCTCCGTGACCAGGAACTACGTGCGGGATGGGGCGAACAGGATTCACATCAATTCGGGGTTTCTCGTGTCGCGTGAGATGTGCCCCCATGTGGGACGTGACATCTCGTATTCCGAGGAGGGTTTTCACTTCCGGCTGTGGTTCTCGAACCGTGGAGGCGAGCCAGGATCACCCGAGACGCCAGTCCGGGGAAAGGTGCTGTGCCCGGTGCAGGGGGTGCGGGTGAACCCGAATGTCGAATGCGACTACTGCGGGGAGTCGCATCCCGAACCGGTCTAGGAACCCCAGCGGGTCTGGCCGAACCGGTAGCCCACGGACCGGACCGTCTGGATCAGGTTCGCGTGCTCCTCGCCGAGCTTGGCCCGCAGGCGGCGGATGTGCACGTCCACCGTGCGGGCGCCGCCGTAGTACTCGTAGCCCCACACGCGCGACAGCAGCATCTCGCGGGTGAACACCCTGCCCGGGTTCTGGGCGAGGAACTTCAGCAGCTCGTACTCCATGAACGTGAGGTCGAGCGGGTTTCCGTTGAACGACGCCTGGTAGGTCTCGAGGTTCAGCACCAGGCCACTGTGCTCCACCAGGTCGGCCCGCGTGGCGGTGCCGCTCGCGCGGGAGAACATGTGGCGCAGGCGTGCCTCCAGCTCGCGCGGGTGGAACGGGGCGAGGCAGAAGTCGTCGAAGAGGTCGTCCCGGAGCTCGAGGTCACTGATCTGTGCGCCGGTGACGAGCAGCATGACCGCGTTCACCGGGTTGTCGCGCTTGCGCAGTGCGCGGGCGAACGCCCATGCGGACTCGGGGTCCTCCTCCGCGGAGATGACAGCCCCGGCCCAGCCGCCCTGCGGCTCGGTCTTGGTGGCCTCGTCGACCGAACCGACTGCCTTCCAGCGGAATCCCGCCAGGTCGAGCGTGCGCGCGAGATCCGGCGACGGAGCCGCCGGGAAGACCACGAGCATGTCGAGGGGGTTCATCGGGCGTTCGGCAACTCTCTCAGATCGACCGCAGGTAGGTCTTCAGCTCGAACGGGGTGACCTGGGTCTTGTACTGGCGCCACTCGCGGTGCTTGTTGCGCAGGAACCAGTCGAAGATGTGCTCGCCGAGTGCCTCGTGCACGAGGGCGGACTCCTCCATGATCCGCAGCGCGTCGTTCAGTGACTGCGGGAGCTGCTGCACCCCGAGCTTGGCGAGCGCGGTGTCGTCCATCTCGAAGAGGTTGGCGTCGGCCTCGGGGGCGAGCTCGTAGCCCTCGCGCACGCCCTTCAGGCCGGCGGCGAGGATGACCGAGAAGGCGAGGTACGGGTTGCACGCCGGGTCTGGCGAGCGGTACTCGATGCGGGTGGCCGACGCGCTGCCGCGCTTCGGCACCGGCACGCGGATGAGACCGCTGCGGTTGTTGCGGGCCCACGTCATGTGCACCGGCGCCTCGAAGCCGGGGACCAGTCGCTTGTAGCTGTTCACCGTCTGGTTGGTGATGGCCGTGATCTCGGCGGCGTGGAACAGCAGGCCCGCCATGAACGACTTCGCCGTGGACGAGAGGTTGTACGGGTCGTCCGCGTCGAAGAACGCGTTGTCCTCCCCCTTGAACAGCGAGAGGTGGAGGTGCATGCCCGAGCCCTGGATGCCCTCGAGCGGCTTCGGCATGAACGTGGCGTGCACGTCGTGCATCGCCGCGATCTCCTTCACGATCATGCGGAAGGTCATGATGCTGTCGGCCATGGTGAGGGCGTCGGTGTGGCGCAGGTCGATCTCCTGCTGGCTCGGTGCGTCCTCGTGGAACGAGTACTCGACCGAGATGCCCATCGCCTCGAGTGTGCGGATGGTCTCCTTGCGCAGAGACGACGCGACGTCGGTGGTGGTGAGGTCGAAGAAGCTGCCCTCGTCGAGCGGCACGGGTGCCTCGCCCGGCTTCGGCGGGGCGAAGTAGAAGTACTCCATGTCGGGGGCGACGAGGAACTCGAAACCCTGCTTCTGCGCGGCGGTGAGGTTGCGGCGCAGCACCTGGCGCGGGTCACCGTCGAACGCGGCGCCGTCGAGGTCGTGGATGTCGCAGAACACGCGCGCCTCGGCGCTCTTGCCGTCGACCCAGGGGAGGATCTCGAACGTGTTCGGGTCCGGGATGGCGAGGACGTCGGCCTCCTGCACGCGGCTGAAGCCGTCGATCGACGAGCCGTCGAACGTCATGCCGTCCTCGAGCGCGTTCTCCAGCTCGGCCGGGCTGATCGCGAAGGACTTCAGGCTGCCGAGCACGTCGGTGAACCACAGGCGCACGAGGCGGACCCCGCGCTCCTCGACCGTCCTCAACACGTATTCGCGCTGCTGGTTCAGCATCTCGCTCATCTCCTCAGTCTGCCGATGGAAGCCGGCGGGGGCTACCGGGGTGCCCGGAAGCGTTGTGTTTGCAGGGGGAAACGGCAACGGGGGGCCTTCCGGCCCCCCGCACCATGTCGTCTTGTCCGTTCAGCGGGTCAGCCGCAGACGGTCTCGAGGATGAGACGGGTGACCGTGTAGGGGTCACAGTTCGCGTTCGGACGGCGGTCCTCGGCGTAGCCGCGCTTGTCGCGGGCGACCTGCCAGGGGATGCGGACCGAGGCGCCGCGGTTCGACACGCCGTAGGAGTACTTGTTCCACGGGGCCGTCTCGTGCTTGCCGGTGAGGCGGCTCTGGATGTCGTGGCCGTAGTTCTCCACGTGCTCGAGCACGCGGGTGCCCAGCTTCTCGCACGCCGCGATGATCGCGTCGTAGTTCTCGCGCATCGCGCGGGTGGAGAAGTTGGTGTGCGCGCCCGCGCCGTTCCAGTCACCCTTCTCGGGCTTGGCGTCGAACGAGATGACCACGTCGAAGTCCTCGGCGATGCGGTGGAGCAGCCAGCGCGCCACGTACATGTGGTCGGAGACGGTCAGTGCGTCACCGGGCCCGATCTGGAACTCCCACTGGCCGGGCATGACCTCGGCGTTGGTGCCCGAGATGCGCAGGCCAGCGTCGATGCAGGCCTGGGTGTGCAGCTCGATGATCTCGCGGCCGACGACGCGGCCCGCGCCGACGCCGCAGTAGTACGGGCCCTGGGGCTTCGGGTAACCGCCGACGGGGAAGCCGTAGGGGGTGCCGTCGAGACGGAGCATGGTGTACTCCTGCTCGATGCCGTACCACATCTCCTGGTCCTTGAACTGGGCCTGCGCGGCGGCCGCCGCGGCACGGGTGTTGGTGGGGTGCGGCTCGCCGGTGGATGCGAGGAGAACCTCGCAGAGCACGAGGATGTTCTTGCCGCCGCGGATCGGGTCGGCGCAGTGGAACACCGGCTTCAGGATGCAGTCGGAGGACTCGCCGGTGGCCTGCTCGGTGGAGGAGCCGTCGAAGCCCCACTCGTCGATGGGCATGTCGGTGAGGGCACCCGCGTAGTCGGGAATGACCTTGGTCTTGGAGCGCAGCAACGGCGTCGGGGACGTTCCGTCGATCCAGATGTATTCGGCCTGAATGGGCACAGTGGCTTCCTTTACCTGTCGTGGGTCCCGGGGGTCCCTCTGATGTACGGGTTTCAGGATGTCAGCGGGCAGTTTCTTTGCAATGTTCGGTTTGTAAACGCTGTGTGAAACGACCCGGCGCCTGTGCGGCGCGGTCACCGGGACGGGCGGCGCTGTCACCGCGGAAACAGCCCGAACCTGTGGATAATCGCCTCGCTAGCCTCGGGTGCGTGAACGGCAGGTCCCCGATGCCCCGCGAGTCCCGAGGGCCGGGACTGCGCCGTGGGCACGACGTACTTCGTGGGCAGGATCTCCTCGGCGGGCAAGGTTTCCGCCATGGGTAGGGCCCCCGGCACCCTGCGGGTCGCCCTCTCGCAGCTGAACCAGACCGTCGGTGACCTCGCCGGGAACGTGGCGCGGATGGCAGCCGACCTGGCGAGGGCCGAGGATGCCGCCGCCGACGTGGTGGTGTTCCCCGAACTGGCCGTCACGGGGTACCCGCCCGAGGACCTGGTGCTGAAGTCCCAGTTCGTGAAGGACAACATGCGCGCGCTCGCCGACCTCGCCCGCACGACCGCCGGCAAGAGGTGCTGGGCGCTCGTCGGTTTCGTGGAGGCGCGTGACAACCGGCTGCACAACGCTCTTGCGCTGTGCGGCAACGGCGAGGTGATGGCGGTCTACCGCAAGCAGCTGCTGCCGAACTACGCCGTCTTCGACGAGCAGCGCTACTTCGCGCCGGGCCCGGCGCAGACGAACGGATCCGCCTCCGGCATCCTCACCATCGCAGGCGCCCGCGTGGGTGTGTCGGTGTGCGAGGACATCTGGTCGGGGGACGGCCCGGTGCAGGCACAGGCGAAGGCCGGGGCGCAGGTCATCCTCAACGTGAACGGGTCGCCGTACCACGACGGCAAGCACACCGAACGCGAGGAGATGCTGTCAGCCCGCGCGCGCGCGGCGCGCGCGGCCGTGGTGTACGTGAACCAGGTCGGCGGGCAGGACGAGCTCGTGTTCGAGGGGTCGAGCGTGGTCCTCGACGCGACCGGCCGGGTCGCCTGCCGGTTGCGGTCGTTCGAGCAGGACTTCGAGGTGGTCGACATCGACATCACGGACGGCACGGTCGCACCGGCGCGGGTGGAGCCGTTCGCCGAGGATCTCGACCGGATGCACACGGCACTCGTCACCGGCACGCGTGATTACGTCCGCAAGAACGGCTTCACCGACGTCGTCATCGGTTTGTCTGGCGGCATCGACTCGTCGATCGTCGCCGCCATCGCGGTCGACGCGCTCGGTGCGGATCACGTGCACGGTGTGGCCATGCCGTCGCGCTACAGCAGCCAGGGATCCCTCGACGATGCGGCCGCACTGGCGGAGAGGCTCGGCATCGACCACCGAGTTGTCAGCATCGAGCCGTCGTTCACCGCCTACCTCGCGATGCTGGAACCCTCGTTCGCGGGTCGTGACGCCGACCTCACGGAGGAGAACCTGCAGAGCAGATGCCGCGGCACCACCCTGATGGCGCTCTCCAACAAGTTCGGCTGGATGGTGCTGACGACCGGGAACAAGAGCGAGATGGCGGTGGGCTACTTCACCATCTACGGCGACTCCGCCGGCGGGTACGCGGTCATCAAGGATGTGCTGAAGACGCAGGTGTTCGCGCTGTCGCGCCGTGTGAACGAGCGGGCGGGCCGCGAGATCATCCCGCAGTCCGTGATCGACAAGCCGCCCTCGGCGGAACTGCGCCCCGACCAGCGCGACGACCAGAGCCTGCCGCCCTACGAGGACCTCGACCCCATCCTGCGCCACTACGTGGACGGCGACCGCACGGTGCCCGAGATCGTGGCGATGGGCCACCCCGAGGACGTCGTGCGCCGGATCTGCCGGCTCGTCGACGTGAACGAGTACAAGCGCCGTCAGTGCGCGCCGGGTGTGCGGGTGTCGGAGAAGGCGTTCGGCAAGGACCGGCGCATGCCGATCACGAACGGTTACCGCTGACCGAGCGTTCGTAGGCGGTGACCAGTGCGCCCGCCGCGACCGCCATGGTGGCACCGAGCACCGCGGGCCCGGCCGGCCCGACGGCGTCGTAGAGATTCGTCGCGATGCTGCTCATCACCGCTCGGCCGAACGTGCCTGCGCCCACCGCCGTGCCCAGGCCGACACCGCCGGCGGCCGGGACGATGTTCGCCGCGACCGGCAGCAGGCACACGATGCCGAACTCGAACCCGAGGAAGAACAGCACCACCATCGGCACAGCCACCCACGGTGTGCCCCTGCCGAGCAGCATGAGGACGCAGGCCGCGAGCATCACCAGGGTGCCGCGGCGCACACTGGCCTCTTTCCCCCACGCGTCGACGACGCGGCTGCTGCCGATGCTTCCGACGAGCTCGACCACCCCCATCGACACGACGACCGCCACGATGGCCGCGCTCGAGAACCCGAAGCTGTCCTCGAACCACGGCCCGAAGACGATGCCGATGGTCTGGGCGGCCCCGAGCAGCATGAAGAACGCGGCGACGACGAGCCACCCGTTGCGCGGCAGGCGGGCCTTCGTGTTCGTCGCCGCCGGAGCGCGGGCCTCACGGCGCGGGAGTGACCGCACGATGAGGATGCCGGTCAGCGCCATGGCGGCGGCGCCCAGGCCGAACCCGGCGCGCCAGTTGACGAGGGCGGTGACGAGGCCCATCGCCGCCACCCCGACGAAGAGGCCGAGAGCCCACGATGTCTCGATGATCCCGACGACCTGGCCGCGCCGCACGTAGGGGACGTGATCGTTGATCCACACGATGAGGGCGGTGTCGAAGACGACCTTCGCGGCGCTCAGCAGGAACATGGCTGCCGTGAACACGACGATGCCGGGGGCGACTGCGGCAAGCACGACGCCGACGAACAGGGCCGACATGCCGAACGCCATGGCGCTGACCCGGTTGGCCCTGTCGACCCTCCTCCCGATGAAGGGCGAGAGCAGGCCGGCGAACTCGCCGATCATGAGGGCAACGCCCATCTGCCCGACCGACACGTCGAATCCGCGCGCGATGACGGCGACGAACGGCGGCGCGAAGCGGTAGCAGGCGTTGGAGACGAGCCGGCCCCACGCGAGCCGGTCGAGGTTGCGCACTACGACGGGGGCGTTGTCGGCGTCGACGAAACGGGAGAACATCGTTGTCAGAGTTCCTCGCCGATCTCTCCGTGCTCGAAGAGGTCGACGATTGCTCCCGCGGTGATGACCGGGGAAGTGCCCGCGGTGTCCACGGTGAACTCGCACCCGCCCAGGTTGGCGATGCGTGTGTCCGGGACGCCGAGGTGCCGGCGCATCACGCGCAGCACTCCCGCGTGGCTGATGCACAGCAGTTCGCCGCCCGGGAACGCCGCGGCGAGGTCGCAGAGGGCGGAGCTGACCCGCGTGACGATCGAGTCGTCTGCCTCGAACCCCGGTGGGCGCCGGTGCGCCTTCAGGTAGCCGGGCCAGCGTCCCTCGATGTCGTCGTGGGTGAGGCCCTCCCACTCGCCGACATGGGTCTCGCGGAGCCGCGGGTCGGCCTCGAGCAACCCGAGACCGAGCGCGTCGGCGATGATGGCCGCTGTCAGTCGTGCGCGGTTCAGGTCGCTGCTGACGACGGCGTCGAAGGTGCCCAGCTTGTCCGCCGCGCGGCGGGCCTGCTCGCGGCCGAGGTCGGTGAGGTCGATGTCCGCCTGGCCCTGCCACTTGCCCCGCGCGTTCCACTCGCTCTGGCCGTGGCGCAGCATGAGTATCCGGGTGGCGGCAGGCATGGGGGACAAGGGTACCCCCGGTGCGGGACGTGCCGGGCGGTGACGGCCGGACAGCGACGGTCAGGCGGTGATGGCGGCGAGAATCTCGTCGAAGTACGCGTCAGCCAGCGCGACCATCTCGTCGTCGGTGCGGTCCTGGATGGGGTGGCTCGTGTAGACGCGCTTGATGTCGGGGATGCCGAGCGCCGACGACTGGGCGACCGCCGCCGACACGAACTCGGTGGTGGCGACGAAGACGCCCGGCACGCCGCGCATCTCCAGGTCTGCGATGTCGTGCACACTGCACGACGTGCAGCTGCCTCAATCGGCGAGCGCCTCGATCACCACGTTGCAGTGCGTGGCGATCTCGTGGCGCAGGTCCACGGGTGCGGGCTTCGTGAAAGTCGGCTTCGAGTAGCGCACCACTGTGGCGCCGCGCTCGGTGAGCTTCTCCTCGATGCGGTCGAGGAACACGTTGCCGCGCGGCTTCGAGATGTCGAGCAGGCCGACCGTGAGTCCCTTCACGTCCGACGGGCGGTCGAGCAAACGGCGCACGGCGGGCCGTGTCTCGTTGGTGGGGTCGAGGACCACCGTGCTGTCGCTCGCGGAGCTGCTCACGCCGTTCATTGTGTCACGGCCGCACTGCCACGGTGACAGGTTCGCTGCCCACGCTGCCGTTCGCCCAGCCGGCCACCATGCTGGAGAAGAGCCCCGCACCGCCGCCGGCATAGGTGATGAGCAGGCCGCCCGGCCGGAACTTGGGAAGGTCGGCGTCGCGCAGGTGGGGAGGGATGCCCTCGGCCATGCCGTTCGCCCCGCGCAGCAGGTCCCTGCCCGGCCTGGTGGTGAGCCGCGTGATCTCCCGGAGCACCCGCTCGCGGTCCCACCCGGCGTCGCGGAAGATCCGGCCGTGGTCGGGGCTGATGATGAGGATGGCGTCGAAACCGATGACGAGCTTCGGGTGCTGCAGCGGGATGAGCGACTCGGCGAGCGACTTGCAGAGTTCCTCGGGGGTGCGGGCGAGCTGATCGACCATTCCCCGCGGTCCCTCCCCGGCGAACACGGTGACGCTGTCCTGGCCCGGCGGCATGCCGCGCCACTCGGAGAGCGGCGTGAACGGGGAGGAGAGCTCGTCCTCGGCGAAGCAGAAGCCCACCTTGCCGGGATTGCCGTGCGTCGCCCTGTCGACCTCGCCCGGCCGCCCGCCGCCGACGTTGCGCACCGTCAGCTGCACGGCCCGCCCGATGGTGGAGTTGGCCCTGTTGCCCTGGCCGAGCACGTTGATGCCGCTGTTCATGCCGATCGCCCTGGTGCCGGGGCCGTTGCACACGATCACCGGCCCGACGGGCATCGTGGTGGCGAGAACTCCGTGCATGTTGAAGGTGTCGTTGCACACGGCCTCGAGTGCCGCGAGCACCCACGGCAGGTGCTCGGGGAGGCACCCGGCCATCACCGCGTTGATCGCCACTTTCTCGACCGTCAGTTCGACGAGGTCGGGCGGGCAGAGCGCGACAATGTCGGACGGTGCGCGCGTAGTTCCCGTGAGCATGCGCAGCACCCGCTCGCGGGTGGGGGGAACGACCGGCAGGCCGTCCGTCCAGCCGCGCGCGAACATCGCCTCGAACTCGTCCTCGGCCGCGGAGAACTCGACGCGGCGCGACATGACCGTGTCCCCCGTGAACCTCGCCCGCAGCTTGTCGACGATGTCCGGGTCGACGCTCATCGAACCGCACCCGGGCCGCATCGCGGGGAGGTCCTCGCCGAGTCCGGCGATGCCGGTGATGCGTCGCCAGTCCTCGCGCGACCAACCGATGGTCCGCTCCGTCTCCCTCCCGCCGCTCACCTTGATGAGCGTGGGCACCGTCTCGATGGCGTGGTGCCACGACACCGACAGGTCGGAGTCGTGGACGGCGCCGGCGGACGACGCGAACGAGGGGTCGTCCTGGGTCCACACGGTGAGCGGCCCGGCGGCCTGCTTGATGAGCGCCAGCAGGGGCTCGACCATCTGGCACGTCGCGCACTCGCGCTTCACCACGACGACGAGACCGTCGGGGAGTACCGGTGCGCTGGTGCCCATGGCTGAACCGTAGTCCGATGGATGACGGGCGCAACTAGCCTGCGCGGCGGAGGCGTACGAGCACCTGGTGGGCTTCGCTGTCTTCAAAACAGACGGGACGGGCGATCCCCGTCCGGCGGGTTCGATTCCCGTCCGCCTCCGCCACACCCCGCAGGGGACTCTCTCCCTGCGGGTGGGGCACACGGGTCAGCGCAACGCGCGTCCCGGCAGGCGCACGTCGCCCGAGCGGCGCGTGAGACCCTTCCTGTCGAGACACTCGGCGAGTGGAACCGCCCACTTCCGCGAGATCGCGAGCGCGCCGGCGAGGTCGCGGATGAGGAAACCGCCCGGGTGCGCCGCCCACAGTCTCTCGAGTGCGGGCACGAGCGCGGCGAGCGTGTCCGTGTGGAACGCGATCGCGTCATGCTCGAGGATGATGCCGGCCTGCACGAGCCTGCGGATGACGTCCCTGTCGAGGCCCGCCGTGGAACCGCCGTCGAGCGGTGCGCCGCGGAACCGGATGGCGTACGGATGGTCGAGCAGCGGGTCGCGCGCCGCGGTGTGCGCCGTGCCGCGCTCGACAGTCACGCCGGGCAGCGTCGCGACGACCGCCCGCTCCACCTCCGTCAACGTCGCGA
>Ga0315903_10009103_pt1 | contig 12074 bp, 5 predicted proteins | sample LakEriMetagenome_7_FD_203524 | JGI IMG/M metagenome (GOLD analysis project Ga0315903, IMG submission 203524) | Freshwater fungal communities from buoy surface, Lake Erie, Ohio, United States - Buoy 2 MA119 | ecosystem: Environmental > Aquatic > Freshwater > Lake | place: USA: Lake Erie, Ohio...
CCATCCGGCACCTGCTGCGATTTGACGGCATCCGGTTCGTCGATGCGGGCTCGCCGGGCCGCGATTTCGATGCCGACCCCCGAGAGACGATGATCCGGCTCCACGCGGCCGCCGACGGCACGGTCTACGTGCTCACCACCCGCGGCGTCCGCTGCTTCGGGCCACGCGGCTGGACCACACTTCTACGGGCCACCACCGAAGGCGACTCCGACGACTGGCGAAACGCCACGCTGACCGGCGACGATCAGGGCTTCGTGCACCTCGGCGTCGACACGGGCATCACCACGTTTCGCGAGGCCGCGGTGGTCGAGATGCCGGCCGACGACATGTCGGGCTGGGCGGTGGTGGGCGGCGTGCCCCAGCGGGTGGTCGGCCGGGAACTCGAGCCACACCCCGTTCCCGACCGCATTCACCCGGAAGACTCGCTCCACCTCGAAGTCCACGACGGTGTGCCGACCGTGGTCGACGGTTCCACCGTCTATCGCTGGAACGACGAGGCGTGGGAGGCCGTCGCCGACTGCCCTCCACTGACGCGATGCGCCCTCGTGGACCGCACGGGAGGCATGTGGTGCGGCGGCGACCAGGGAATCCGCGAGCATCGCCACGACCGCTGGGCGGCACTCGAAACCGGCAAGGCGCCGGTGAACGTCGCCGTTCGCTCGCTCCTCGAGGACAGCAGTGGCGCGATCTGGGCGGCCACCAACGGCGGTCTCGTGCGGTTCCGGCGGCGGACGCAGGGCGTGCGCGTGGTCTCGTCCGCAGGCACCGTACCGGGCGTGCGGGCGGCCTGGATCGCCAACGACGGCTCGGTCTGGGTGACGCCGGAGCGGGGGGGCGTCTGCCGGTTGGACGCCGGGGGCGATCGCTTCGACCCCGTGGAGTTTCCCGGCAGTCCGGCGGATCTGAGGTTCGACACCATCCTCGTGGGGGCAGGCGACGACGTCTGGCTCGGCACCGACGGCGCCGGACTCTGGCACGGCACGCCGGGCTCGCCGTTGAAGCAGTCGATGTTCGAAGCCGAGGCCCGGCGGATGGCGGTGATCGCGACCTTCGCCGGCGACCCGCAGACCAGGCTCTGGATCGGCAGCGGCGAGGGCCTGTTCTACCTCGACCACAACTCGACGACGACACGAACCGCACCGGAGCCGAACACGACCGACCGCGTGGTCGAAGACATCTTCCCCGACTCCGACGGCACGCTGTGGATCGGACGACAGGACGACTGGATCAGCCAGATCGACCCCGCGGGCGAGACCGTGCGGCGACTCGACGACGCCGGACTGCCACGCGGATCGGTGTGGTCGTTCCACCGCGACCGCCGCGGCACGCTCTGGGCGGGCGGCAACGGCCGGCTCATGCGGCTCACCTCGCCGGTGGCGGTGTTCGACGTGACCCACGGTCTTCCCGATGCGGCCATCACCCAGATCGAAGACTCGGCATCGGGACTGCTCTGGGTGGGAACGCGCGACGGGCTCTTCGCCGGGGATCTGTCGGCGATCGAGCGCGCGCCTCCGAGGCGCGGCCTGTTCCGCAGATTCGACGCCGACGGTCCGTTGGCGCACGCCAACTGCAGCGGGCGGATCAACAAACACCAGCGCGCGCACGCCGGCGACCTCCTCTTCCCATCGGCCCAGGGCCTCGTGGTGCTCTCTCCCGAGGCGACGGTCCTACGGCGCACGGCCCCGCGGACGATCATCGAGAGCATCGCGGCGACGCGGCGCGACGGTAGCGTCGTCGAGGGCACGCCCGCCGGCATCGCCGTGCCGGCCGACGCCACGGGGGTGGCGGTGGAGTTCACCGCACTCCACATGGCGGCCCCGGACGCGTTGCGATTCCGCTACCGCGTATCCCGCGGTGTTCCCGAGGAATCAACAGTCGTCGTCGACGACGACTGGACCCGCCTGGGGCGGGATCGGCGGGTGGTGATCCGCGGTCTGACGGCCGGCCGCCACACGTTCGAGGTGCGGGCGAGCCTCGACGGAAAGTACGCCACGGAGGGGGCAGCGGTCGCGATCGACGTCGAAGCCCACTTCTGGCAGCGGCCCGGCTTCGTCGCGGCCTGCGGCGCGGCCGCGGCGGCGGCGGTGGCCGCGATCCTGCTCGCGGTGCTGAGGCGGCGATACCATCGCCGACTCGCGCGCGAGCGGGAACTGCAGCAGGAGCGCGAACGGATTGCCCGCGACATCCACGACGACCTCGGCGCGGGCCTCACACAGGTGGCGCATCTCTCGGCGATGGCGGCGGACCATGAGCAGGGCCACGATGCGTCGCGGGCGCTGTTCCAAAGGATCTGCACCGCCACGACCGGGCTCGCCCGGTCGCTCGACGAGATCGTCTGGGCGGTGAATCCGGCCAACGACTCGCTCGACAAACTGGTCTCGTACCTCGCCGAGTTCGCCCAGGAGTTCGCCGGCGCCGCGGGCGTCGCCTGCCGCCTCAACCTGCCCCACGACGTGCCGGACCGAGTCGTCTCGTCACGGGTGCGGCACAATGTCTGCATGCTGCTCAAGGAGTCGCTCAACAACGCCGTTCTCCACGGCCTGCCCAGCGAGATCATGGTGACCATGCGCGTGGACGGCGGCGTGCTCCGGCTCACCGTGCTCGACGACGGCAGGGGATTCGACAGCGGCGCCATCCCGGCCGGCGGATCGGGTCGGCACAGCGGCATCCCGGCGATGCGGCACCGGGCGGGCGAACTGGGCGGGCGGCTGACGATCGAGTCGCTACCGGGAGCCGGTACCACGGTCGACATCGCGGTGGAGGTCTGACATGACAGCACCCCGCGGAGAAGCCGCCGCCGCGGCCACGGAGGGCGGGCCGATCCGGGTCGCGGTCATCGAGGACGACCGCCGCGTCCGGGAGAGCCTCGGCGACATCCTCCGCGGCAGCCGCGAGTGCCAGTTCGCCGGCGCCTTCTCCAGCGGGGAGCAGGCGCTCGAGCAGCTCGCTGACGTCGACCCGCGGGTGATCATCTGCGACGTCAACCTCCCCGGCATCTCGGGAGTGGAAGTGATCCGGCGGATCGCCGCACTGCGGCGGCCATGGCAGACGCTCGTGCTCACGGTCTACCGCGACACCGACACCATCTTCGAGGCCCTGTCGGCCGGCGCGGTCGGCTACCTCGTCAAGCCGATCACCCCGACCAAGCTCGTCGAGTCGGTCTGCGATGTCGCCGCCGGTGGCGCCCCGATGACCGGCGCCGTCGCCCGCAAGGTGGTGCAGGCCTTCACGCGCACGTCCCACGCCGCGCCGGCGATGGCGTCCACGCTGACGGCACGCGAGCGGGAGGTGCTCGACATGCTCGTGCAGGGACTCTCCAAGAAGGAGATCGCCGCGCGGCTCAGCGTCTCGTTCGCCACCGTCCGCACCCACCTCGAGCACGTCTACAAGAAGCTCCACGTCCGCACGCAGGCCGAGGCGGTGGCACGCTGGCTCGGCGGCCGCGAGTCGCCTCGGTCGCGGTGATGCAAAGTTTCCTTCGCGGTCGCGTGCGTCATAAACGCGCTGCACATTCCGGCGCGAATGGGTGCCGTCGTTGTTGTCATCAGCCACGCCGGCATGTGATACTCCAACTGCGGACGAGGATGCCGCACAATCGATCGACTCAGGGGGTGGTGCATGCGTCGTGAACGAACACTGGTGTGGGGACTCGTCTGCCTGTTCGCGGCTGTGAACACCGCCCCTGCCGCAGATGAGCCGGCGGCACATCGCCCGCTCAACGTGCTGATGATCGCGGTGGACGACCTGCGGCCCGACCTCGGCTGCTACGGCAATGGCGTCGCCAAGACGCCGAACATCGACCGGCTCGCGGCCCGCGGCGTCGTGTTCGGTCATGCCTACTGCCAGCAGGCCGTCTGCAGCCCTTCGCGGACGTCGCTGATGACGGGCCAACGGCCCGACGCCACGCGGGTGTTCGATCTCAAGACCCACTTCCGCACGGCGTTGCCCGACTGCGTCACGCTGCCGCAGTACTTCAAGGCCAATGGCTATCACTGCACCGCCCTGAGCAAGATCTATCACCGCGGCTATGAAGACGGCCGCTCCTGGAGCGAGCCGCACTGGTACCCCAACGGCAAGACCATCGACACCGATCCCGACGACTGGACCCGGCAGACCGCGACGAAACTGGGCGGCGGCGTCGAGGAATACTCCGCCGACACGCCGCGGGCGGAGTCGGGCAAGGGGCCGGCCACCGTGGTCAGCGAGAAGGCCGACGACGCGCTGCCCGACGGTTCCACCGCAGCGGAGGCGGTGCAACGAATCGCCATGCTGTCGAAGAAGGATAAGCCGTTCTTCCTCGCCGTCGGCTTGCTCAAGCCTCACCTGCCGTTCGTCGCACCGAAGAAATATTGGGATCTCTACGATGCGGCGGCGATCCCCGGGCCGACGATCGACCACCTTCCGGCCGGCGCGCCGGCATTCGCCGGGCACGCCAACGGCGAGCTTCACCAGTACCTCGACATCCCGCCGGGCAACCCGCTTCCGGCGGACGTGGCCCGCCGGCTCCGGCACGGCTACTACGCCTGCATCAGCTACACCGACGCCCAGATCGGTCGCCTGCTCGATGCCCTCGACCAGGCCGGCATCGCCGACCGCACGGTCGTCGTGCTCTGGGGCGATCACGGCTGGCAGCTCGGCGACCACGGCCTCTGGCACAAGCACACCAACTTCGAACTCGCCACCCGGGCACCGCTGATCATCTCGGCCCCGGGATGCGCCGCCGGCAAGACTGCCGCCGCGCCGGTCGAGTTCGTGGACGTCTACCCCACGCTCACCGACGCCTGCGGCCTGCCTCCTGCCGCGGGCCTCGCCGGCACGAGCCTCGTGCCACTGCTCCGCGACCCGACGGGCTCCGTGAAGGCCGTCGCCATCAGCCAGTATCCGCGGGGCAAGGGAGACGGCGCCGACGGGCCGGTGATGGGCTACAGCGTGCGCGACGACCGCTGGCGCTTCACGGCGTGGCGCGAGGATGGCGGCTCGCGGATCGTGGCCACCGAACTCTATGACGAGCGCGATGATCCCAGCGAGGCCCGCAACCTCGCCGCCGACCCCCAGTACAAGCCGGTGATCGACCGCCTCGCGGCACATCTTCCCCCGCCCGGCCAGGCGTCGCCGAAGGCGGCAAAGTCGGGAAGCAGAAAAAAGGCCCAGCCGGCGGCACTATGAGAAGGCTCAGGCCGCTCGTTCTGATTCCGGTGATGGCGATCGCCGTCGGCTTCGATTCGCGCGGAGCGGCGAACGAACCGTTGGCCACGCGGGAGTGGTATGCGGCCCGCCCCGGCTCGCTGGCCGAGGCGAAGCGGCGACTGGCCGCGGGCGATCCCGCGATTCGCGCCGCCGTCGACACGCTGATCGAGGAGGCCGACAAGACGCTCTCGGTCCGGCCGCCGAGCGTGACCGACAAGCGCCGACCCGCGCCGAGCGGTGACCCGCACGACTACATGAGCCTGGCGCCCTACTACTGGCCCGACCGATCCACTGCGGATGGGCTCCCCTACGTCCGCCGCGACGGCCGGCGGAATCCGGAGGCCGACGACGGCCAGTTCACCGATCGGAGTCGGGCGGGCCTGGTGGGTTCGGCCGTGGAGACGCTCGGCCTCGCCTGGCAGTTCACCGGCCAGAGGCGGTATGCCGAGCACGCCGCGACGTTCGCCCGCACCTGGTTCGTCGACCCGGCCACGCGAATGAATCCCCACCTTCGCTACGCCCAGGCCGTTCGCGGCGCCAACGACGGCCGCGGCGCCGGCATCATCGAGGGCCGCGACCTGGTCGGAGCGATCGATGCGGTGGCGCTGATCGACGATGCGGACGTGCTCTCGACCGCTGACCGCGAGGCGATCGCCGCCTGGGCTGGCGACTACCTCGACTGGCTCCTCGAGAGCGAGCCCGGTCGCCACGAGCGTGCCGCCGCAAACAACCATGGAACCTTCTTCGACGCGCAGATCGCGGAGTTGGCCCTGGTGACCGGCCGTCGCGATCTCGCCGTCGGCGTGCTCGAGGATGCCGGCCCGCGGCGGATTGCCGTGCAGATCGAGCCCGACGGGAGCCAGCCGCACGAACTGGTGCGAACCAAGTCGCTGGGCTACTCCGCCTTCAACCTCCAGGCGCTCTGCCACCTCGCCACGCTCGCCGAGCACGTGGGCATCGATCTCTGGCACCACGAGACCCGCGACGGCCGATCGATCCGCCGAGCCATCGACTTCCTCGTACCCTACGTGTCCGAACCGCACCGCTGGCCGCACGAGCAGATCCGCCCGATGGACTCGACCGATTTTGCCACGATCCTCTGGCGTGCCGGGGTCGTCTATCGCGATCCTTCATACGCCGCGCTCGTGCAGGGCTTCCCGAGCGCCGGCGACGGCTGGATTCGGCTGACGTTTGTAGACGACTGACCGCGTGCCATGCATGCGACCAGAGCATGCGACCAGAATGGACAGGGGACCAAGAAGCATGACCTCGATCGATCGCCGCGGCGTGTGGCTCGTGGCGCTGGCCCTCACGACGACCGCGATGACCGTGCCGACGCTCGGCCGGCCCGTGGCCGCGGCTGAGCAGGGACACCGGCTGGCCGATGGCTGGGAGCACTACCGGGGCACGCTCGGCAGCGTCTGGGAGGTCTGGCGGGGCGAGAAGGCGAGCGACAACGTCGCCTGGACGAAGGTCACGCTGCCGCACTGTTTCAACGCCCGCGACGCCGTCGATCCCGACGAGCGCTACTACCAGGGGCCAGGCTGGTACCGCACCAAGCTCGAGTCGAAAAACCCCTTTCCGCGCGGCCGCACGCTCCTCCACTTCGACGGCGCCGGCCAGGCGACGAGCGTGTTCGTGAATCGCACCGAGGTCGGCGGCCACCTCGGCGGCTACGACGAGTGGACGCTCGACATCACCGACGCCGCCACCCGGGCGCAGGCCGACGAGTCGTGCCAGGGGAAGGTGCCGCTGGCGATCCGCTGCGACAACTCGCGGGACGCCGAGTCGATCCCCTCCGACCTCAGCGACTTCAACCGCTACGGCGGCGTCTACCGGCACGTCCACCTCGTGCACGTGCCCGCGGTCTCGCTGGAGCGGGTGCACGTGCTTCCGGTGCTCGCCGATGGGAAGGGGAGCGTCACAATCCGCGGCCGCCTCCACGACCCGGCGGGGCTCACCGACGAACTATCGCTCGCGATCGAGGTCCGCGATCCGGCCGGCGCGGTGGTCCACCGTCGCGACCTGAAGGCCGCCCCGTGGGAGGGCGAGAAGGAACTCGACGCCTTCACGATCCCCGCCCCGGCCACCTGGTCGCCGGCGGCGCCGAGGCTCTACAGTTGCTCCGTGACGCTTGCCTCGATCCACGGCGAGCACCGCGTCGACGAGCGGTTCGGCCTGCGGAGCGTGGAGTGGGTGCCGCACGGCCCCTTCAAGCTCAACGGCGAGCGGCTGCTCCTCCGCGGCACGCACTACCACGAGGATCACGCGGGCGTGGCCGCGGCGGTGCCCGACGACGTGGTCCGGCGCACGATGAAGCAGATCAAGGACATGGGGGCCAATTTCGTCCGCCTCGGCCACTACCAGCAGGCACCGCTCGTGCTCGACCTCTGCGACGAACTCGGCCTGCTCGTCTGGGAGGAGATCCCCTGGTGCCGCGGCGGGCTCGGCGGCGACCGCTACCGCGAGCAGTGCCGCGACATGCTCCGGGCGTTGATCGACCAGCACAGAAACCACCCGGCCGTGATCCTCTGGGGCCTGGGCAACGAGAACGACTGGCCGGGCGACTTCCCCGAGTTTGACAAGGAGGCGATCCGCTCCTTCATGGCCGAACTCAACGGGCTCGCCCATGAGCTCGATTCGTCGCGGAAGACGGCGATCCGCCGCTGCGACTTCTGCAAGGACGTGGTCGACGTCTACTCGCCGAGCATCTGGGCGGGCTGGTACTCGGGCCGCTACCGCGAATATCGCGCAGCCACGGAGAAGGCAATCGCCGATGTGCCACACTTCTTCCACGCGGAGTGGGGAGGCGACAGCCATGCCGGCCGGTTCGCCGAACAGCCGGAGAAGATGCTGGAGCAGGTCGCGGAAGGGCAGGGGACCGCCGAGGTGGGCAAGGCCTACAAGTCGTCGGGTGGCAAGGTGCGGATGTCGAAGGACGGCGACTGGTCGGAGAGCTACATGGTGAACCTCTTCGACTGGCACCTCCACGAACAGGAGCGGATGCCGGATCTCACGGGCGCCGCCGCCTGGATCTTCAAGGACTTCTCGACGCCGCTGCGGCCCGAGAACCCGGTGCCGCGGGTCAACCAGAAGGGCGTCGTCACCCGCGACGGCACGCCCAAGGAGAGCTACTACGTCTTCCAGAGCTACTGGGCGGAGAAGCCGATGGTGCACCTCCTCGGCCATGGCTGGCACGACCGCTGGGGCGAGCCGGGCGAGGCGAAGGAGATCCGCGTCTACTCCAACTGCCCCGAGGTCGAACTCTTTGTCAACGGCACCTCGGCCGGCACAAAGCGGCGCGACGTGGCCGACTATCCGGCCGCGGGCCTGCGGTGGAGCATGCCGCTCGCGGCGGGCAGGAACGCGGTCCGCGCGGTGGCCCGCACACCCACGGGCGACCTCGCCGACGAGATCGCCTTCGAGTATCACACGACGCGGTGGGGCAAGGCGGCGAAACTGACACTCGTGGAGACGTCGCGGGACGGTGCGGAGGCATGGCTCGAGGCCCGCGCGTTCGACAAGGACGGCGGCCCCTGCCTCGACGCGGCCAACGCCGTACGGTTCGATCTCGCCGGCGAGGGCGAACTCGTCGACAACCTCGGCACGCCCGACGGAGCGCGGGTGGTGCAACTGGCCAACGGCCGGGGCCGCATCCGGGTTCGGCTCACGGGCCGCAAGGCGGTGGCGGCGGTCACGTCGCCGGGCCTCCGGTCGGCCTTCGTGACGCTCGACGCCGAACCAGCCGACGGCAAGGCCGGCGCGACCACGGCGTCGCCGGTCGCCTCTTCGTGGGCCTCGGAGTCGGTGGGGGTCGACGTGGCCGGCCTCGACCGCGAGCGGATCCTGCGGGCGGCCGATGCCGCCCTCGCCTTGCCGGCCATCACGATCACGGCCCATCGCGCCCCGCACGCCGAAGGTTCCCCGAACGACTTCTATTCCAACGGCGACTACTGGTGGCCTGATCCCACGAAGCCCGACGGTCTGCCCTACATCCGCCGCGACGGGGAATCGAACCCCGACAACTTTTTCGCTCACCGCCAGGCGGTGAACACGCTCCGCGACCGGGTGGCGGCCCTCGCCGCGGCCCGGCTCGTCACGGGAGACGCCCGCTACGCCGCGAAGGCCGACGAACTCCTGCGGGTGTTCTTCCTCGACCCGGCCACGCGGATGAACCCCAACCTCGTCCAAGCACAAGCGGTGCCCGGTGTGTCGGCAGGCCGACCGGCGGGCATCATCGACGGCCTCCACCTCGCCGAGGTCGCCCGGGCCGTAAAGGTGCTCGCGCGGGAACAGGCCCTTCCTGAGGAGACGGTGGCCGGAGTGAAGCAGTGGTTCGCCGACCTCTGCACCTGGATGACGACGAGCGAGAATGGCCGCAAGGAAGGGGAGGCGAAGAACAACCACGCCGTGGCGTACTTCGTGCAACTGGCCGCGTTCGCCGACCTCACCGGCGACGAGTCGCTCCTCGCCGAGTGCCGCCGGCACTTCATCGAGGTCTTCGTGCCGCACCAGATGGCGGCCGACGGCTCGTTCCCGGAGGAACTCGCGCGGACGAAGCCCTACGGCTACTCGATCTTCCAGCTCGACCAGATGGCGACCCTCTGTCAGATCCTCTCCGCCGGAAACGACGACCTCTGGAGCTTCGCGATGCCCGACGGCCGCGGCATGCGCACCGCGGTGGCCTGGCTGCACCCGTATCTGGCCGACAAGTCGACGTGGCCGAAGCCACCCGACGTCGAACACTGGGACGGCTGGCCCGTGCGTCAGCCGCACCTGCTCTTCGCGGGGCTCGCCCTCCGCGAGCCCGCCTACCTCGAGCTCTGGAAGCGGCTGCCCGCCGACCCGACCGATCCCGAGGTCCGCCGCAACGTGCCGATCACCCAGCCGCTGCTTTGGGTACGATGACGTGCCGGGGGTCGGCACCGATGCACCACATCCTGACGAGACGAACGCTCCTCACATCCGCGGCGGCGGCCGTCGCCGGCACGGCGGCCGCGAACGGCAGCCCGGCTGCGGAGCGGATCCGCGTGGCGATCATGGGCCTCGGCAGCCGCGGCTCGACGCTTGTCGACGCGTTTCTTGCGGCGGGGGCGGAAGTCGCCGGTCTCTGCGACGTCGATGAGAACGCCGCGGGCCGTGCGGCCGACGTGGTCGCGAAGCGACAGGAGGTGAAGCCGCGGGTGGACCGCGACATCCGGCGACTGCTCGACGACGCATCGATCGACGCCGTGGTCGTGGCCGCGCCCAACCACTGGCATGCGCCGGCCACGATCCTCGCCTGCAGCGCGGGCAAGCATGTCTACGTCGAGAAGCCCTGCAGCCACACGCCCGAGGAGGGCGAACTCGCCGTGGCCGCTGCACGGAAGCATGGCGTGGTCGTCCAGCACGGCACCCAGCGGCGGAGCTGGCCGTGGGTCTGCGCGGCGGTGAAGGCGGTGCAGGATGGGACGATCGGCCCGGTGCACCTCGCCCGCTCGTGGTACACCAACCGCCGCCCATCGATCGGCCGCGGAGAGCGGATCGAGCCCCCGAGTACGCTCGACTGGACGCTCTGGCAAGGGCCGGCGCCCGAGCGTCCGTTCGCAAGCAACGTCGTACCCTACCACTGGCACTGGCGGTGGCACTGGGGCAACGGCGAACTCGGCAACAACGGCGTGCACGGCCTCGACGTCGCCCGCTGGGCGCTCGGGCTCACGTTTCCGACCCGCGTCGTGTCGGCCGGAGGCCGCTGGTATCACGACGACGATCAGGAGACGCCCGACACGCTGAGCGTGGCCTACGAGTTTCCGGGGGGAAAGCAGATTACGTGGGAGGGCCAGAGCTGCTCACCGCTGGGCAACCAGGGGAGCACGTTCGGCGTGTCCTTTCATGGCCCCGAGGCGTCGCTCGTGATCGACACCGAAGGCTGGCGGGTGCTCGACGGGAAGAACGTGATCGTCAGCGAGCACGCAGGCTCCAAGAAGGACGACGTGGTCCATGTCGTGGACTTCCTCGACGCGATCCGTGACGGCCGCCAGCCGGTGGCGGACATCGCCGAGGGCCACGCCAGTGCGCTCCTCTGCCACCTCGGCACCATCGCGCACCGCACCGACCGCGTGCTGCACACGCGGCCCGAGGACGGCCACATCGTGGGGAACGACGACGCGGTGGCGCTCTGGACCAAGGAGTATCGCCCCGGGTGGAGGCCCGCATGAGAGCCCTGATCTCGTTCGGCGTCGCGGCTGCCTGGGCCGTCGGCCCGTGCCTGGCCGGCGATCTCCGCATCGGGATCATCGGCCTCGACACCTCGCATGCGGCGGCGTTCACGAAGGACTTCAACGCACCGGAGCCCCGCGAGGCGGTGCGGGGCATGCGGGTCGTGGTCGCCCATCCCATAGGGAGTGCCGACATCGAATCGAGCACGTCTCGCCGCGACGCGATCACCCAGCAGGTCGCCGACCAGGGCGTCGAGATCGTCGATTCGATCGCGGCGGTGCTCGACCAAGCCGACTGCGTGCTCCTCGAGACGAACGACGGCCGGCCCCACCTCGAGCAGATCCGCCCCGTGATCGCCGCCCGAAAGCCGGTGTTCGTCGACAAGCCGGTCGGGGGCTCGCTCGCGGAAGTGGTCGCGATCTATGCGCTCGCCGAACGGGCTGGTGTGCCGATCTTCTCGAGTTCGGCGCTCCGCTGGGGCACGGAACCGCAGGCGGTGCGGGCGGGGGCGATCGGCCGGGTTCGCGGCTGCGACACCTACGGACCCTGCACGCTCGAGCCGACCCACCCCGACTTCTTCTGGTACGGCATCCACGGGATCGAGATGCTCGTCACCTGCCTGGGACCGGGCTGCGCGGAGGTGACCCGCGTGGGAGCCGAGGACGGCGACGTGGTCGTGGGCCGCTGGA
>Ga0315903_10009104_pt1 | contig 12074 bp, 22 predicted proteins | sample LakEriMetagenome_7_FD_203524 | JGI IMG/M metagenome (GOLD analysis project Ga0315903, IMG submission 203524) | Freshwater fungal communities from buoy surface, Lake Erie, Ohio, United States - Buoy 2 MA119 | ecosystem: Environmental > Aquatic > Freshwater > Lake | place: USA: Lake Erie, Ohio...
CAAATTGATTAATAACTAAAAAACAACTAAAATAAAATGGCACTAATAAAAGAAATTTGGGTACAAGATGTTCAAGAAGCATTGAATAGAAATGCGGACTTTTTACCGTATTCAGTTGACCACTCTGCGTATATCGCATTCGGAATTGTACACGTTCCTCAATCTGGAGCGAACCCCACAGTATTAAAAAACCCTGCAACGTTCCCGCTAAACATCAGCGAGCGTACAGATACCGACCGTACTTATTCACTTAATCAATTCGCTTTAGAGCCAACATTGATTACAAACCTTGATGAGTTACAAATCAGCTATGACAAAAGACAATCAGTTTTAGGTCAACAAATCAGCACACTTACACAAAGAATTGGTGATGAGGTTGCTATCAGTTGGTCCGCTTCGGGTGCTGCTAACATCGTAAGCACTTCGGGTTCTGCTGCTGCAACTGCTTTAGCACCGGGAGCAACAGGAACACGTAAGCAGGTGGCACTTGCCGACATCGCAGCATTGGCTTCTAAACTTGATAAGGACAATGTACCACGCGGTAACAGAAAGTTGTTAATGTCAACTGATATGTTTTGGGAGTTATTCCAAATCAGTGATGTTATCCGTGCTTCTTACAATGGCTTCCAAAATCAAGGAAATGTGTTGCAAACAGGCACTATTGCTCAATTGTATGGCTTTGATATTATGATGCGCCCTGTTGTATCGGTTTACGCTAACAGCACAACCGTTCCAAAAGCATTTGGTGCTGCAACTGCAACAACTGATAACTTGGCTTGTATCGCATTCCATTCAACATCAGTTGCACGTGCGCTTGGAAGCATGAACCCATTGTACGATAGTGGCTCAAACGGTAACGGTAAGCCAGAGTATTTAGGTTCAATCTTCAACATGGAAGTAATGTTAGGTTCTGCTATTTTAAGAGCCGACATGAAAGGTGTTGCCGCTCTTGTTCAAACTTGGGTATCTTAATAAAATCAATCGTTTAACTAAAGAGGCCTACCCGCTATAATGTAGGTAGGCCTTTTTTAATACCAATAAATAAATGGCATTACCAAATATAAATTTCGTAAAATCAACAAGCGGTTTAGGCCGAGCATTACCCGGCACTGATTACGTCAGCGGGATGCTTCATTACTACGCTTCGGGTGCAACACTACCAACAGGGTTCACAGCAAATGACAGAGTAAAAAAGATTTTTTCCGTAGCCGATGCCGAGAATTTAGGCATCACAGGCGACCATTTGGGCGAAACGGCAGCAGTTGCTAAAGTAGTTATCGGTGGCACGCCAGCAGCAGGCAACACCGTTAAGATAACCTACACAGGCATTTTAGGAGTTGAAACCGTGCTTGATACCTATACATTGACCACTGCCGATGCTGTAAGCACCACAACCGCAGCAACAGCGTTAAGAGTGGCTATCAATGCAGGAACACAAACACATGGGTTTAGTGCAACAAGTTCGAGTGCTGATTTATTCATCACAACCAAAAGCGGTGAGGGTATTTTTCCAAACAGTGGCACTCCTTACGCATCAACTGTAACAGGTGGTGGTGTTACAACTACATGGACACAACCAACAGGCAGCGGTTCAACTGTGTTAGGTATTGCATCATGGATTGACACGCTTTACTACCACATTAGCGAATACTTCCGTATTCAGCCAAAAGGTGAGTTGTACGTTGGTTTATACGTAGAGGAAGCTACATATACCTTTGCTGCAATAACATTGATGCAGAATTACGCACAAGGCGCAATTAAGCAGATTTCAGTGTTTGAGAAAAACGTTGCATTTAGCACTGCTCAACTATCGGCATTGCAAGCAATCGCAAACGCAAACGAAGCCGTTTACAAGCCGTTGCAAATCATGTTGAATGCCGAAATCAGTGCAACTGCAAGCGTGGCATCATTGGTTGACCTATCAACCTCAACTGCTCCGAATGTATCGGTATGTATTGCACAAGATGGCGCAAACAATGGATATTACATCTACAAAGCAACTAACAAATCAGTTGGTGCTATCGGTGCAATGTTAGGTGCTGTTTCATTAGCAGTTGTAAGCGAGTCAATCGCATGGGTAAGCAAGTTTAACATGGCCTTGGGTGCAGAATTAGACACGATTGCATTCAGCAACGGTGAAGTTTACACAGCTCTTGCAGATAGTCAATTTGAAAGTTTGAACAATTACTCTTATGTGTTCCTGCGCAAGCTAACAGGCATCACGGGCAGTTATTGGAGCGATAGCAAAACAACTGTATCACCAACAAGCGACTATGCAACGATTGAGAATAACCGCGTATATCAAAAGATTACACGTGTAGTTCGTGCCAATATGCTACCTGCTTTAAGTTCACCATTGAAAGTGAATGCAGATGGCACGTTGACCGCAGCTACAATAGGTTACTTTGAAACATTGGCGAATAACCCATTGGTACAAATGGAAGCCGATGGCGAGTTATCAGCGCATAAAGTTATCATCAATCCTGCGCAGGATGTACTTGCAACAAGCACATTGGAGTTAACATTGCAGAATGTACCTTTGGGCGTTGCAAGAATTATTAAAATTAATGTTGGATTTGTAAAATCAGTATAAAACATGGCACAAAATGGACTTCCGTTAATTAACGGCAAAGCGTATGAGTTTGCAGATATTACTTGCATCATACTTGGAACACCAATCATAGGTGTTACCGCAATCGAATACGGTGAAGAAGATGCTACCGAGAATATCTATGCAACAGGGCGTTATCCTGTATCGCGTGGTTACGGTCAAATTACACCGAGCGCAAAGATTACGATATTGATGAACGAGGTAATGAACATTGTATCAGCGGCACCAAATGGCCGCATACAAGACATTCCCGAATTTGACATCATTGTAACCTTTACGGATGTTAACTTGTTGCCAGTGGTTCATAAAATCCGCAATTGCAGATTTATGAAAAACATGATTGCTTCGGCAACAGGTGACACTTCAATACCAATGGAATTAGATTTAATTGTTTCACATATCGAATTTGTTTAGTAAATTTGCGCAAACCAAATCAATAAACAAATGACTAACATTGAAGAATTAAAATCAAAGTATCCAGGTGTTGAAATCTACACCTTAACCGTAAACAACAGGCAAGGGCAACCCATCACGGTTTATTTACGTGAAATGGACAGAATTGCATACAAAACCGTAAGCGGGTTAATTGCAAAGGATGAATTGATGGGTGTGGAGTCGTTTTTACGCACACTTTGCGTTGAGGGCGATGTTAACGCTATCATCAATGACTTTAAAGCATTACGCAGCGCAGCAATGACTATCTTACCCATGTTGACATCGGAAGCAGGTGAATTAAAAAAAAATTAGACACCGCAAAAAAGTTATTGGAAACGGATGAGTTTGCGCGTCAAAATGCACTCATCCGTTTTTATTTGAAAGTCGACCCCGACACGTTAACGGATGATGAATGGGCAATGCGCTTTGAGGAAATTATTTTTGTATTAAAGTTTAATGGTACAATTCAAGAAAAGAAATGAGCAACAATTCAGTTGAATACATATTAAGTTTAAAAGATAAGGTTAGTAGTGGTATTAAGTCGGCAACTACTAATACTGAAAAGTTAAACAGTACTATGGGCATGGCTCAAAAGTCGGCAAGCGGGCTAAAAACAGCACTTGCTGCTATTGGCGTTGGACTTGGTATCAAAGAGATTATAAGCACCACAGCCGCAATGGAAGGGTTGCAAAATCAATTAAACTTTGCGAGTGGTTCAGCCGAACAAGGGGCAAGAGATTTTAATTACTTGCGTAAAACTTCGCAAGAAATGGGATTGGATTTTAATGTTGCAGCCACAGCGTTTGCAAAGTTTAGTGGTGCAGCAAGAGGTACATCAATTGAGGGGCAAAAGTTACGTGATATATTTGAGGGCGTTGGTATGGCATCAACTGTTATGCACTTATCAGCAGAGCAATCAGAGGGCGCATTTAGGGCATTAGAACAAATGTTATCTAAAGGCAAAGTAAGTGCAGAAGAATTAAGAGGGCAATTAGGTGAAAGAATACCAGGAGCATTTCAAATTGCAGCAAGAGCAATGGGAATGACTACAAGCGAATTGGATAAGTTTATGAGCCAAGGCCTATTAATGAGTGAAGATTTTTTACCAAAGTTTGCAGCACAATTAAAGTTAGAATTTGCAGGCGGTATGAGCGCAGCAAGTGAAAGTTTAAGTGCTAATTTAAACCGAATGAACAACGCATTTTTAGAAATCAAGTTAACGCTTGGTGAATTATTGATGCCAGTCATACTTACCGTACTTGATGCAATACGTTCACTTACTGATTTTGTTAAAGAACATGCAGTTGCTATATCGGGCTTAACAGGTGCATTTGTTGGCCTTTATGGTGCTATTTTTATTTACAATGCTTATATGAAAACAGCAGCAATTTGGTCAGGTGCTAAATTCATTTGGGGCATTTGGTCACTTGCAGCAGCATTGGATGGTGTTACCGTTGCACAATGGTTGCTAAATACCGCATCGGCTTTCTTTGCGGGTTTAACAGGTGTTGGTTTGTTTGCCGTTGCAGCCGCAGGAGCAGCAGCATTGGCAACAGGCGTAATGGCGGCCAAGTATGCTTATGATAAGTTAAACAAATCAGCCGAAAGTGGTGTTGGTGCTGCTAACAAAGCACTTAACCCAATGGCAGGCGGCAATACAGCCAATGCTGCTAAAACAAGCGCAACCGCTCCCAAAGCCAAAGGCGGCACTTCGACATCCGTTGTTGAAACTAGGGGCGTTCAAAACTTCAACATATCAATTCAAGAGTTTGGCAATATAGTGTTGAACACAACTAACATCAAAGAGGGTGCAACACAAATCAAAGAAACAATCACACAAGCGTTAATCGAAGCGGTTAATGACTTCCAAATTATGGCAACAAAATGAGTTTAAAGTTTTACATACCATCCCCCGCAGCAAAGACAAACTTTCGCACCTTATCAAAGGGTTTCGGACTTCCATTGGTACAACGTGCGATAGTTGAAGCAAGGAATTTCAATATTAAAACAGATCCACCCGATGCAACAAGTTTATTGGGAACACCTGTTTACGATACGCTATTCATTGAACGGCCTAATTATACTACATTTGAATTTAATGATTTTACAAACAAATACGTACAAACAGCAAGTGCGCTTGACTACAATAAACCCGCAGGGCAGGCAATAACGAATGACACGCCCGATAACACTATTGGCCTATTCCTTAACGGTGTTATCATTGATGCAACTATTGTAAAGAATATCATTAAAACAGAATTAATCGACCATGTAGGAACGGTTAAAGAGTATATCGGACAAGGTGATATTGACTTAACTATACGTGGCTACGTGGCTACACAAAACCCCGATGAATATCCCGATGTTGAAGCGAGGTTGATTAAGGCATACGCATCGGCACCGGTGGCATTGAATGTAACATCGGTATTTTTGAACGAGATTTTAGGGGTAAACAAAATAGTTGTTGATAGCTTGAACATGCAACAGCAACAAGGGATGCGTAATGTGCAATACTTCCAACTTAACTGTTCAAGTACAGTTGATTACACCATAGCAGAAAAAAAGAATGTTTAGAATAGTTTGCCGTATAATATTAGAGCAGCAGGGCAATGGCCGCAATCAAACGTTTATCTTTGATAAGGTCAACAAGGTAACGGTAACACGCTCATTTGACAAGCAAACACAAACGGCATCAATCACTTTACCGCGTAATGTGATATACAACAGCAAGAACATATATGAGGGCGCAAACGCATTGATGCGCAGGGGCGATAAGGTTACAATCATAGGAGCATATTACCCAAACGAAACCGTTATATTCACAGGTTACATTGCAAAGATTAACAACAACGTGCCTATCGAATTATTGTGCGAGGATGAAATGTTTTTGTTGAAGCAGGCCATAGCACCAAACTTAACTTTTAAGTCGGTTAATTTGCGCACGTTTATTGCTAAAATGCTTGAAAACACCTCAACACCATTCAAGGCCATCAATGCTGAATTAGGGCAGATACGGTTACAAGGGGCAAGCATCGGTAAGGTGTTGCAAGTGTTACGTGACCAATACGGATTGTTTTCGTTTTTTGTTGATGGTGTGTTAAAGGTCGGTTTGCCCTTTTATAAAGACACAGCGCAATCGGCCGTGTTTTTGTTTGAGAAAATGATATACGATGGCATGGAGTTGACATATCTAAAAAAAGATGATGTTAAAGTCCAAGTCAAAGGTATATTGATTAAAAACAATGCCCGAGAGGAGTTTACTTATGGCGATCCCACAGGTGATATTCGCACGGTGTTTCAATATGGTGGAACGAAAGCCGATTTAGATGTTAAGTGCAATTCGTTTTTAGAGCAAGCGAATTACACAGGTTATTATGGCAGTTTCAAAACGTTTTTAGAGCCGAAAATGATACCCGGTGATTATGCCATTGTTGACAGTTGGAAGTTCCCAGAGCGCAAAGGTACATACCTCATCAAGTCAGTAACAACAGAGATAAGTGTTGATGCAGGTGGCAAGCAGACAATCGAATTAGAACGTAGAATATTATGAGTAAGGAAGTAACGGACATAAGGCAAGCAATACAAGCGTTAAGCGGTATCACTGATTTGACTTACGAGGGTGTAGCGTGCAAGGTGAGCGACATTGATTTGGCTACGTTCACCTGCACATGCACCCCAATAAACGGTGATGCAGAGTTCTTTGATGTGCTACTCAATGCCGATGCTGATAAGGGATTTACATTGATACCCAAAGATGGAAGCGTTGTAATCGTACAACAAACATCACAGGCAACGGCCTATGTTAGCATGGTGAGCAAGGTTGACCAAATATACTTGGCAGGCGATGCGAATGGGGGGTTGGTTAAGGTGAATGATTTAGTAAGCAAATTGAATAGAATTGAAAACGATATCAATGTGTTAAAGTTAGTGTTTTCAACTTGGGTTCCTGTTCCAACTGATGGCGGGGCAGCATTGAAAACGGCAGCAACAGCATGGTTTGGGCAACAGATATTACCAATAACTACAATAAACGATTTATCTAACAACACAGTTAAACATGGCAACGGCTAAAGATTTTCTGCAAAACAATGATAACGATTTGCTAATTGAAAACAATGATTTTGTTATCGGCAACAGTGATGAGGACCACATTGTTGACATTATCAATTCAGCGCAAGGCGATTGGAAAGAATACGTGCTTTGCGGTGTGAATATTGATAACTACCTCAACAGCAGCGGTGCGCAGTTGCAATTAAAGAAACAGATACTATCACAACTTGCGCAGGATGGGTATTCATCAATAACGGTTAACTTTAGCGATAACAATTCAACTAATTTCGAGGTCGATGCAATACGTAGTTAAACAAGGTCAAGTGATATACGATGTTGCCGTGCAACTTTACGGTGATGCTCAATACTCGGTTAAGCTATGTACGGATAACAACATAACGATAACGGACTCAATTGATGGCCTTACATTGACTTATGATGAATTTATTAAGAAGAACATCATAGCCGCAGCGATAAAGCAACAGAACACACCACAGCAACCCGATAACAGCTATTACATTAAACAAACGCAATCTGTTTATGATTTAGCGTTGCAGTTCGGTTACGGTATAGATGAAGTTGCCAATTTTTGTCAACTCACAGGTTTAGATATTACTTCCGATAGCGTTGGCGGACAAATAATTCAAGTTACTAAACTGCCTAATAATTTACCTCTTAATAGTATATTTGCCACACAGTTTTTTCAGGAACAAGTGGTGGGTTATATACTTATGGAAGATGGGTTTTACTTGTTGCAGGAAAACGATAATAAATTACTACTATAATGGCTGATAATAAAATAAGTGGCTTAACATCCGCAGGTGCGTTAGCAGGCACGGAGCCAGTGCCAATTGTGCAAGGTGGTGTAACTGTTAAAACAACCGTGCAGGATATTGCAGACCTTGCAAGCGGTGGTGTTGCATCAGTTAGCTCTGGCATAAACATCAATGTTGACAATACTGACCCTGCTAACCCTATTATTAACTCATTATCGGATAGGTATAAGACCACATCGTTAACAAGTAACACAATAGGCAATGGCTCAAAGTCATTTACAGTGGATTTGAATTTAAGCTACATTCCATTGCAAGAAGTGTTAGTGGTTTATGACGTATCAAATCACATGCACGGTACTGTAACAAGTTATAATTCTACAACGGGTGCTTTGGTAGTTGATATTAAAAATCATACAGGAAGCGGAACTTATACATTATGGTCAATCAACCTTGATGGAACACCTGTTGATGCTATTACAGGCAGTGGAACAGCTAACAGATTGGCATACTTCACGGCAGCACAAGTGATTGATGACCTTGATACAGCTACATATCCATCGTTAACGGAATTGAGTTATGTTAAGGGTGTTACTTCGGCTATCCAAACGCAATTCGATAATATCTTCGATGATAACGATTACCTATTAGTATATTCATTCAAATCAACTTATAATTATTAAAATGGCAAGCAAGAAAATAACATCAGCAAATTTAGAAGCCGTAATTGATGACATGGCAACAGATAAAAACGGTGCGAGAACGGACATATTTTACTTTTCGCAAAGCGAACTATACACCGATACCATTAAGCAATTAGCTTGGAAGAAAAGCGTGCTTGTAACAATAGAAAACATTGATACATATATCAGCAAATTAACTTATTTAGAAACTTTAAACTAAAATACTATGCCATTATCAGCAAGTCAAATTCCAATAGTCGCAAATGTCATTAAAAGCGGTGTTGGTGTATTAACAGGAACAACCGCAGGGTCATTGGGTGCAGATACCAATGGGAAAACAATATACACAGCGGGGTCAGCAGGCGGTAGAGTTATATCACTTATGGCTTCAACAAATGACACGGTTACAATTAACGTATTTCTTTACATATACAGAGGTACAACCGTTGTGCCAATTGGTTTAGTGAACATTCCATTGTCAAGCGGTAACACAAATGCAGCACGTTTTCCTGTTGACTTTTTAAACGGTACAAACTTGCCGGGATTGCCAATTGACAACACAGGCAGACAATACATTCCTTTGTTGGCTAATGATGTTTTAAGAGCATCAACAATTGCCAATCTTTCTTCATCAACTTCCGCTTGGTTAACTGCTCATTGCGCTGATTATCAATAATGGATTTAGGCATTGCTCACGGCATATATACAAGTAATACCAATGGCACTATTAACGGTGTCAACAACGGTGTTATTCATGGCACTGCAAATGGTGTTTATAATGAAGTAAATTATATTGACCCAAACGCACAAGCATTTATATTGGCAGCACGTATAACTAATATGATGCAGAAAAGCGCAATAAACAACCTTGTTAAATCATTAAAGAGCGCAGGTATATGGAGCAAGTGCAATGCAATATATCCTTTTGTTGGTGGCAATGAAAGGTCTCATTCGTTTAATTTAATTAATACCGCTCAATATCAGCTAACATTCTTTGGCGGTTGGACACATGCAAGAACAGGGGCAACACCAAATGGTACGAATGGTTATGCTGATACATTTTTAAATGCATTTAACGATTTAACAAATTCAAGCAATCATCTATCATATTACAGTAGAACATCAACAGTAGGAGTTACAGTTGAAATGGGTGTTTCTAATGGAGCAGGAACTAACTTTGTTCATTTAAGGAGCGCTGTTAATTATGTTGCAGGTGGAGTTGTTATTTTAGCATTGACAAATGTTTCTGCAGCTGGTTTATATATGGGTTCAAAAACAGCAGCGAACTCACGTAAAGGTTATAGAAATGGAGTAAATGTATCAACAAGTACAACTAATGATACTACTGCATACCCATCATTAAAAATAGCATTAGGAGCAAGGAATGATAATGGTACATACGCTTTTTTTACTGATAAAGAATGTGCATTTGCTTCAATAGGAAGCGGTTTAACAGATGCAGAGGCAGCAACATTATACACAATAGTACAAACATATCAAACATTATTAAATCGCAACGTTTAACTTTATGAACCAAGACATAGCGCAAGCGCAAAACACAATAACTGATTTCTTTGGCGGCACTATCATTGGTGCTATATTGCAAGTAATTATAGGAACAACTACTTTGTTTGTAGAGGTGTACACAAGTGGAGTTGATATGGATGAATTTACCAAATGGGCAATTAAAATCGGTTCGTTAATCGTAGTTATTCTCGGTATTGTTAACGGTTGGCTTGCGTACAAGAAGAACAAGATTGAGTTACAAAGATTGGAGAATGAGCAACGAGCTAATAGCAATCGTTAAGCCATTCATTGCGGTTATCATTGTAGCCGTTGCCTTTGTAATCGTTATGCGAGCCGAGTATCGAAAGGCAGTAAAAACGGTGCTTGGGGCGGTATTGGTTTGGTTAGGTTTGCGAGATTGAAATTAATTACTATCTTTGCGGCAAACTAAAACAAAAAACCTATGAGCCGAAATCAAAGAAAATTATTCCAATCGACCGTGTTTGCGGTCATTTCAGTAGTCATGAACACAGCCGTGTTGCATGACATTAAGATCATTATATTAGAGATTATCACAATGGAAAGCCACTTGTTACAAGCATTCTGCTGTTTGTCATTAATTGCCGTGCTTGCTACGTTGCCTATTACATTATTCACTTGGTATAATACAATTATTAAGGAATGAGCGCACCTAAAAAACAAACCGCAGTAGAATGGTTGGTGGCAGAACTTATTAAGTTGGGTTACTTGCATTCTTCTGATTATGGAAATTCACCCAAAGTATTAGATGCACTTAACCAAGCCAATGCAATGGAAAAGGAGCAGATAAAAGATGCGTGGAAACATGGAAACATACCTACATTTTTAGGAAGAGTGTTAACAGCCGAACAATACTACAAAGAAACCTATGAGCGCAACTAAAAAACAGACCGCAGTACAATGGTTGGTAGAGAAATTAATGAAAGGTGATTTTGTAAACAATCCCGATGAACTTATCGAACAAGCCAAAGCAATGGAAAAGGAGCAGATAGTTGATGCGTATACAGATGGTTATTCGGATAGCGACAATAAATTAAGTTTCAATAAACAATACTACATCGAAAACTATGAAACCATACGAAAGCCGTGATTTAAAAGACTTGCACATTGTATTACAAGCGGCATACCTCGCAGCAGAAAGGAAGTTTAATAATGACTTCCCAGAGGTTAACGTGATAAGAACTTGCACGTATCGTAACAATGCTATGCAACAAGTGTATTTCAATAAAAGGCCGAAAATAACCAACGCAAGACCTGGTGAAAGTCCACATAATTACAACCCCTCATTTGCGTTCGATATAGCGTTCGTTCGCAACAGAAAGTTAGATTGGTCACCAAAGTATTTTAAAGCGTTTGCAGACATTATTAAAAGCATATCAAATGATGTTGAATGGGGTGGCGATTGGGTGCGTTTCAAAGATGCACCACATTTTGAACTTAAAAATTGGAGGGCAAAACTATGATTAAAGGCAAACGATACAACTATTCGGGTAAGGTCATTACTTACCTACGCATGATAACTATACCCATTGCAGGACACATGATGCCACACATGGAGTTTATGGCTGAAAGCGGTGCGAAGTTTACCATGACTATCAAAGAGTTTGAACGGTTAAATTTAAAGGAAGTGATATGAGCGAAGCGGTTAATCATCCAAAGCATTACGGTGGCAAGGACAACCCGCTCGAAGTCATTAACATTATCAATCATTACAAGTTAAACTTTGAATTGGGCAACTTAATAAAGTATGTGTTACGTGCCGATAACAAAGGTAACAGAAAACAAGACTTGCAGAAAGCATTGTGGTACTTGGAATATGAAATTAATAAACATGAAAATACTTGATAGCTTTAAGAACATAAAGGGCAACTATTCAGCACGTAAGTTGAGCGCATTCGTAGCTGTTGCAACTTCAATATACATCACAGCAAGGTTGATACCCGAAGCCGCTCAAATCGAAGCGTTGTATGCGTGGCT
>Ga0315903_10009110_pt1 | contig 12069 bp, 5 predicted proteins | sample LakEriMetagenome_7_FD_203524 | JGI IMG/M metagenome (GOLD analysis project Ga0315903, IMG submission 203524) | Freshwater fungal communities from buoy surface, Lake Erie, Ohio, United States - Buoy 2 MA119 | ecosystem: Environmental > Aquatic > Freshwater > Lake | place: USA: Lake Erie, Ohio...
GCGTACAGCACGCCGATGTAGGCGAGGTTCAGCAGCAGGATGCCGCCGATGCCCTCCAGCAGCTTGAGGGGCCGCTGGGCCACCGTGACGAGCCGCGGTCCGACCTCCTTCAGCAGCGGGCCGACACGCTTGCGGATGAGCCGACGCACGGCCGGCACCGCGAGCAGGGCGAGCAGCAGGATCAGCACGGCCACGATGGCGACGACGGCGATGCGCGGCGGATCGAAGGTGAGGTCCGTCTGTGTGCCGGCCGCGATGCCGAAGCCCAGAAGCAGCAGGATGTGGAAGACGAAGGCCATCACCTGCGATACGCCGACACTGGCAGCGGCGAGAGCGGGGTGCAGGCCGGACCTCTGCAGGAAACGCACGTTGATCGCGATGGCGCCGATGGTCGGGGGCGACACCAGGGTCGCGAAGTCGCCGGCAACCTGCGCGAGAACGGTGCGATGCAGGGGGAGCCGCTCGGGCACGAAGCCCGACAGCGACCATGCCGCACCGAAGTAGGTGAGGATCGAGAGCAGGAAGGCAGCGGCCATCCAGCCCCAGTCGGCGGTGCGGAGCAGGCCGACGAGGTCGACCTGCGTCAACTGCGACAGCAGGACGTATCCCGCGATCGTCCCGACGATGATCATGATGAGAGTGCGGGGGCGGAACCTCTCGAAGTTGATCTGCTCGTTGTCGGCACCGGGGCGGATCTCGACGAGGGCATCACGCAGGGCGACGAGCACGTCCTTGCGCTTGCGGATGGCCGCCCGGGTGCTTCGCGAGAGTGCTACTGGCTGCAGTGCGGGCAGCGCCCGCGCGAGACCCTGCGTTCCGAGAACGGTCTGGCCGGTGCGCACCGCGCGTTCCACGTCGGTCAGCAGCGCAAGGGTGGTGAGCAGTTCCGCGGTGTCGATGCGCTGGGCCACGTCTCCCGCCGCGATGCTGCCGGTGCCTCCGCCGATGAGCCACACCGTTCCGTCGTCCGCACGCACCAGGTGCTCGGAGGTGAGCGAGCGATGCGTCAGCTGGTTCTGCTGCAGGCTCCGCAGGGCACGCCAGGCGCCGAGGAGATCGGTCTCAGTGATCTCGTCTAGGTCGGCGAAACGGGTTCCCTCGATGAGTTCATGTGCCATCAGGACGGAGTCCGGTCCGACCTCTGTGGTGAGCAGCAGCCGTGGCTCGGGCGCGCCGGCCGCCTGGGCCGCGTACGACATCAGGGATGCGTGATCGAGCGCGCGACGCATGTTGAACGCTCCCGCGGTGGAGTCGTCGCGCAGGCGCAGGCTGGTCCAGATCGACTTCACCAGGCCCGCGCCCTCCATGTCGCGGTCCAGCACGGTGACGATCACTCGTCCGCCGGCCCTCGTGGTGGCCAGATAGCGGCGACCGCGAGCAGTCAGCTCGCTCGCCTGCAGCACTGTGATGGGGAGCCCTCCGCGATCGAGGGCGGAGGCGATCTCCAGGCCGCTGGGGCGCGCGGTCTGCGTTCCTGCGACGTAGCGCGTGATCAGGCCCACGGCCCAGCCGACGGCCAGCGACACCCCGACGCCCGCAAAGGTGATGCCGCCGCTGAGGAGACTCACGGTCACCAGTGATCCGATGACGACGACGGTGAGCACGTTCCAGGGCCGGCGATCCATCGCGCGGGCGACGGTCAGGAAGGCGACGAGGCCGCCGAGGATGGGCGTCGTCGTCGCCGCTGCAGCGCTGGTCGAGCCGGCCAGTGCGACGAGCAGGGCAGGGGCGTCGATCGCGGAGATCGCCCAAGACACGCCCGTGAGAACCACGATCCCGATGAACAGGGCCACGAGCGCGTCGAACAGTTGACGCATGCGTCGGCGCACGATCAGCGTGATGGCCACGGCGATCGGCAGTCCCAGGGTGCCCAGGCCGCCGACCACGTTCAGGACGAGGACGAGGAAGGACGGCAGCAGCGACGCACCGCTCTCCAGGTCGCTGTCCAGACCGGCGGCCGTGTCGGTGGCGAAGTAGGCGATCAGGACGATGGCCGCGGTGACCGCCAGCGCGACGACGAAGCGCGCGAGGTCGAGGGGTCGGCGCACTCGCTTGGGGATGCGCTCGTCCTCGATGACGATGGTGGCGTCGGAAGAAATGGTGGCGTCGGCAGAAATGGTGGCGTCGGAAGAAATGGTGGCGTCGAAAGAAGGAGTGGCCTCGAGTGCGGCGGCGGCATCCGGGCCGCTGGCCGATGCCTCGAGAGTCACGACCCGATGGTCCCAGACGCCGGCGGTGAACTGTCGCACCCGGGTGGTATCCATGGGGTATGGGCTGGCGTCTGGACCTCGGTGCGCTCCCTGCGACGCCTGCTCCGGTCCTCGACGCCGAGCAGGCGACGGTGGTGGCCCATCGGTCCGGCCCGCTGCTCGTGCTGGCCGGCCCGGGCACCGGCAAGACGACGACGATCGTGGAGGCGATCCGGGCGCGGCTGCTCGATCCGCAGGATCCGCTCCCGGCCGAGTCGATCCTCGCGCTCACCTTCGGTCGCCGTGCGGCCATCGACCTCCGCGACCGTGTGACCGCCCGGGTGGGCGGCGGCCTGGTGCCGATGGTCGCCACCTTCCATTCCTTCGCCTATGCCCTGCTGCGTCAGACGGCGACCCTCGACGAGTACGCGCACCCGCCGCGGCTGATGTCCGGCGCCGAGGAGGATGTCCGGATCCGCGAGCTCCTGCGCGGTGCGGTCGTCGACGGCACGGTCGAGTGGCCGGAGGATCTCGTGGGCGCCCTGCCCACCCTGGGTCTGGCCAACGAGGTGCGGGCCGTCCTGGCCCGGGCGCGCGAGGTGGGCCTCGACGGAGCGGGCCTGGAGCGGATCGGGCGGGCGTCCGGGCGGCCAGCCTGGCAGGCGGTGGGCCGGCTGGGGCGCCAGGAGCAGCAGGTGATGGCCCTCGAGAACGTCCTCGACTACGGCGAGCTGCTCCTGCGAGCCGTGCAGCGGGCGGGGGAGTCCGACGTTCGCGCGTGGCTGCACGGGCGCTATCGCGCCGTCTACGTCGACGAGTACCAGGACACTGACCCACTGCAGGTGGCGCTGCTGCAGGCCCTCGTCGGCCCCGCGACCTCGCTGGTGGCGGTCGGTGATCCGGATCAGGCCATCTACGGGTTCCGCGGCGCCGACATGGGTGGCCTGCTCGCGTTCCCGTCCATGTTCCGTGCGAGCGACCAGCGCCAGGCGCCCGTCGTCGTCCTGCGATCTGTGCGCAGGTTCGGGTCGCGGATCCGGGCGGCTGCGGGAGTGGCCCTCGGGTCGCGGCTTCCCGCGGGGCTGCCGGCCGAGGTCCTGCGCGTGCACCGCACACCGCAGTGCGTGGAGGTCGCCGACCCGGAGTCCGACGATCTCGTCCTCGTGCGCACCTACACCGATCGCGGGGCGCAGGCGGCGCACGTGGCGCGCGAGATCCGCCAGGCGCACCTGCGTCGCGGGGTGCCGTGGTCGCAGATGGCCGTCATCGTTCGGTCTGCTGCGGAGATCCCCGCAGTGCAGCGGGCCCTGCAGTCGATGGGGGTGCCCGAAGTCGTTGCCGCCGACGAGGTGCCGCTGCGTCAGGAGCCGGCGGTGGCGATCCTGCTCGATCTCCTCGACATGGCCGCTCATCCGGCTGCCGCCACGCCTGCACGCGTCATCGACCTGCTCTCGGGTCCGGTCGTCGGGCTCACCGCCGGCGAGATCCGACGCCTGGGGCGTTCGCTGCGGCAGGCGTCGCATCGCGCGGGCTTCGCCGCACCGGCATCGGACCGCCTGATCCGCGACCTCGTCCTCGGACCTCTTCTCGACGTTCCGTCCGACACCGCTGGCCCGCTCCTCACCGGGGCTGTGGGCGACGACGTTCGGTCGGCCGTGGCGCGCATCACCGGCCTGCTGGCTCAGGCACGGCAGCAGATGGTGTCCGGGGAGGGCCCGGAGGATGTCCTCTGGACCCTGTGGTCGGGCGGGCGCCACCCGCACGGATGGCCCGAGCGGCTGCGTGCGGCCGCGCTCGCAGGAAGCCGGTCCGCCGACCACGATCTCGATGCGGTGCTGGCCCTGTTCGACACTGCCGCGCGGCTGGCTGGTCGCTATCCCGGATTCCTGGGGGTGCGCACCTTCCTGGAGATGCTCGCCGATCAGCAACTGCCCGCGGAGTCGGTTGCCGACCGCGGACTCCGGGCCGAGGCGGTGCGCGTCCTGACGGCGCACCGCGCCAAGGGCCTGGAGTGGGACGAAGTCTGGGTCGTCGGGATCCAGGAGGGCGTCTGGCCTGACATCCGTCCCCGCGGGTCGACCCTGCGCGCGGAGGAGCTCACCGCCGACGGAATCGGCAGCGGCCCCCATCCGGCCGCACTCCTGGAGGAGGAGCGCCGGCTGCTCTACGTCGCGTGCACGCGCGCGCGGCACCGTGTGCACCTGACCGCGGTCGAGTCGCCACTGGACTCCGGCGATCGTCCGAGTCGTTTCCTGCTCGACATCGCCGACCACCTGGGGCTTGCCGGCCTGCCCGCCGTCGGTGGTCGGCCGGCCTATCCGGCCTCTCTCGACGGTCTCGTCGCGGAGCTGCGGTCGGTGGCCTCCGACGACTCTGCGGCAGCTCCTCTGCGACGAGCGGCGGAGGAGCGACTCGCGCTGCTGGCGGCGGAGCGCGACGATCGTGGGCGCCCGCTCGTGCCGCTCGCCGACCCGCGCACCTGGTGGGGGATGCGCGAGGCAACCCACCTCGATCGGCCGCTGCGGGCACCTGAGGAGCCGCTGGCCATCTCCGGCAGCATGCTCGACTCCGTCCTGCAGTGCCCGCTGGCCTGGTACCTCGAGCGCGAGGTGCACGCCGAGACTTCACGCGGTACGTCTGCCAGCTTCGGCAGCATCGTCCATGCCGTTGCCGACTTCGTCGCCAAGGGCGAGGTGCCCGCGCGACTGGATGCCATGGAGGCCGAGCTCGATCGCGTCTGGGGTGCGCTCGTGTTCGAGGCGCGCTGGCAGTCCCGAGCGGAGCGCGCCGCCGCAGGCGCTGCCCTCAGCCGGTTCCTCGACTACCACCTCGAGGCCGGGCGAGAGCTGCTGTCCACCGAGACGGGCGTGCGCGCCCAGATCACCGTCACCACTCCCTCCGGCGAGCACGACGAAGTCCGGCTCTCCGGATTCATAGACCGCATCGAGCGCGATGCCGAGGGCCGCCTCGTCGCGATCGACCTGAAGAACATGCGCACAGCCGTGCCGACGGGTGATATTCCCGAGCACGGTCAGCTGGGCGTCTACCAGCTGCTGCTGCAGCACGGCGACGTCACCGTCATCGATCCCGACACCGCAACCGTGACCCTGCCCGCACGCCCACGCGAGGTCGGCGGCGCGGCTCTGGTCCAGCTGCGCCTGGATGCCGGTCGTGGATCGACGGCAGCGAAGGTGCAGTTCCAGGAGGCCCTGCCGACCACCGACTCGTCGGGCCCGGCGTCGCCCGACCCCACATGGGTCGAAATCCGGCTCGGCGCGGCAGCCGAGGTGCTGCGCTCCGACACCATCCGCGCCACCGTCGGGCCGGGCTGCAACCACTGCTCCTATGCCACCGCCTGCCCCGCGCAGCCCGAGGGTGCGCCGGTGGTTCCATGAGCGAGCTCACCCGCGCCGCCCTCGACTCGGCGCTTGACCTCACCCTCACCGACGAGCAGTGGCACGTCGTCAGCAGCCCCCTGCGCCCTGCCGTCATCGTCGCCGGTGCCGGTTCGGGCAAGACGACGTCGATGTCCGCACGCGTCGCGTGGCTCACGGGCTCGGGGCTCGTGCGTCCCGATCAGGTGCTCGGCCTGACGTTCACCACCAAGGCCGCGTCACAGCTGCTGTCGTCGATGAGGGCATCGGTGCAGCGGCTGGAGGCTGCTGGACTGCTCGCTCCCGCGATCGCCGTCGAGGATTCGGTCGACGGCGTCGACGGCGTCGACGATGCGTCACCGGGCGAGCCGATCGTGCTGACCTACCACGCATTCGCGGCTCGCATCCTGGCCGAGCACGGCATTCGCCTCGGGCGTGAGCCTGATGCGACCGTGCTCACCGACGAGTCAAGGCGTCATCTGGCGTACGGCTTCGTGTGCCGGTCTTCGGCACCGCTGGGCGATCTCGGGCGCAGTCCTGTCGTCGTCACGTCTCACCTGCTGCGACTCGACGACGAACTCACCGAGCTCGGCATCACCCCGGCGGCCTTGCGCGAGTTCGACAACGCGCTGGCCGAGCGACTCCGCGGCCACGAGGCCGAGTCGGGCCTGCAGGTGATCGGCCGAACGATGCTCGAGACGGCGGGGGCGCGTGCCGCTCTCGCCGATCTCGTCACGGAGTGGCGGGCGGAGAAGGCTGTGCGCGGGGTCGTCGACTTCGCCGACCAGATCCGACTCGCGGGCGATCTCGTCGCGCGCTTCCCGGAGGTCGTGGCGAGCGTGCGTGAGCGGTACGCCACCGTCCTGCTCGATGAGTACCAGGACACCTCGATCGCCCAACGTCAACTGCTGCAGCGGATCTTCGGCGACGGCCACCCCGTGCTCGCCGTCGGCGATCCCTGCCAGGCCATCTACGGATGGCGCGGGGCGAGCGTCGACAACATCGAGAGTTTTCCGCACCACTTCCCGATGGAGGAGGGCCCCGCCGATCGGCACGCACTGTCGATGAACCGACGCTCGGGGCCAGCGATCCTCGAGGTGGCCAACCGCGTCTCGGAGCGGCTCCGAACGGTCCACTCCGGCGTCCGACCCCTGAGTGCCGGCGACAACGGCAAGGGTGCGGGCGTCGTCTCCTGTGCCCTGTTCGAGACGTACGCGCAGGAGGTCGACTGGCTGGTGGGCGAGATCCTCGCCACGCACGACTCCGGTCGCGTGCCGTGGTCGAGCATCGCCGTGCTGGCGGCCACGTCCAAGGACCTCATCTCCGTCGACGACGCCCTGCGCCTGCGTGGGGTGCCCACGCAGCTCGTCGGGGCTGCTGCCCTGCTCGCGCAGCCGGCAGTGATCGAACTGCGCGCCATGCTCGAGGTGCTCCACGATCCGTGCGCGAATCCGTCCTTCGTACGCATCGCAGCTGGCCCGCGCTGGCGCATCGGTGCCCGTGACCTCGCCGCCCTCGGCGACCGCGCCGCCGTCATCGCCGGGGGGCGCCGTCGCGGCCAGCACCCCGATCTTGCCGCCGCGCTCGATGAGGCGGTCGCCGGCACCGACCCCACCGAGACGGTGTCCTTGACCGAGGCCCTCGAGGATCCCGGTGATCCCGGCGGCTACTCGCCGGAGGCGTGGAAGCGCTTCGCCGAACTCTCTGCGGAGATCACCCGGCTGCGCCGGCACGTGGGCGAGCCGCTGATCGACCTGCTCTGGCGGGTCATGCGCTCGACGGGTCTGGAGGTCGAGGCTGCGGTGGCGTCGTCCACCGACGGCTCGCGTGCCGTCCATGCACTCCACACCCTCGTCGATCTCGCTGCGTCCTTCGCCGACACCGACGGCCGCATGACGCTCGGGGCGTTCCTGTCGCGACTGCGCGATGCGGAGCGGTTCGACGTCGATCTCGAGTTCGAGGCGCCGCCGATTGCCGATGCCGTGTCGCTGATCACCGTGCACAAGGCCAAGGGGCTTGAGTACTCGTACGTGTTCGTCCCGTTCGTCTCGGAGAAGGCCTTCCCGGGCGGCCAGGGTCGGTCGCAGTGGACCACGAGCCCGATGGTCGTACCGTGGCCGCTGCGCCCCGATGCCACGCCCGTTCTCGCTGGCTTCCCGCTGCCCGATGAGCCGCCACGCGCCAAGCACCATGACGCCTACCTCGACGACCTCCGTGACATCACCGAGCTCGAGAACGATCGCCTCGCCTACGTCGCGTTCACGCGCGCAGAATCGGGTCTGGCCGTCTCCGGACACTGGTGGGGTCCGCACCAGCGCACGCCGCGGGGTCCGGCGCGCTTCCTGTCCGCTGTGCACGAGGCCTGCGTCGACGGCCTCGGCACAGTGGTGCACTGGGCTCCGGCGCCCCCGGACGATGCGGAGAACCCCCAGCTCGGATCTGCAGCGGGGCCGCGCGTCTGGCCGGCCCCGGCCGACAGTGACGAGGCTGCTCGTCTGCACGCGGTCGCGCAGCGCGTGCTGGCCGCACCTGCGCTCCAGACCGCCTTGTTGGTCGCGCCCCCCGGACCTCCCAGCGAAGCTGACGTCGCCGACCTGGTGATCGCCGGATGGGATGACCAGATCGCCGGCCTGTTGGAGGAGGAGCGCCGGCGCAGGTCTGACGATCATGTCGTGCGACTGCCAGCGTCGGTGTCCGTGAGCACCCTGCTGCGCGCGTTTGCCGATCCGGTGCAGGCGGCCATCGACATCGCCCGACCCATGCCTCGGCCTCCGAGCCCGGCGGCACGACGTGGCACGGCCTTCCACGCCTGGGTCGAAGCCCGCTACGGCCAGCAGTCCCTTCTCGACCCGGACGATCTCCCGGGTGCCGCCGACGATCACATCGTCAGCGAGCAGGCCCTGGCCGAGCTGAAGAGGGCCTTCGAGCGCACGACCTACGCGGGACGCGATCCGCTCGCTGTCGAGGCACCGTTCTCGATCGTCCTCGGCGGACGTGTCGTCAACGGTCGCATCGACGCCGTCTTCGCGGGCGACTCTGCGGGTGAAGGCGGCGCGATCGCCGAGGTGGTCGACTGGAAGACGGGCTCAGCGGCGGGGGTCGACCCTCTCCAGCTCGCGCTCTACCGCCTGGCATGGGCGCAGATCACCGGCATCGACGTCGCGCAGGTCGCTGCTGCCTTCGTCATGGTCCCGACGGGCGAGGTGATCCGGCCCGACACCGACTCCCTGGTCACGCTGCTGCAGTCCTGAGGGCTACCGCTTCTCGTCGGGCTGCTCGAAGGGATCCGTCGCCGGTGTCGCGACGTCGATCGGCGCGGCGCTGTCGCCCACGTGGGCGGACTCCGCGATGGCCTCGCCGGCCTCCTCTGTGGGCTTGCGTCGGGCGCCGGTGAGGCCGCGCATCCACTCGCGTGCAGGCTCCTCCACCACGCGCCACATGAGCCAGGCGATCACGAGCGCCCCGCCCACGAGTCCGACGACCCCGATCGCATACAGCGCGCCGCCGTCGATGCCGAGGGCGTTCATGCCGGCCCGCCACAGGCCGAACCAGACCAGATGCGTCATGTACAGCGAGTAGGAGATGAAGCCGCCGAGCACGAGAGTCCTGGTTGACAGGAAGCGCGAGAGGCCCCGGCGCGACAGTGCGAGTGCGCCGATCCACGCGATCAGCAGGGGCACGAGCAGCAGGTGGTAGTACGGCGGCAGCGGTTCGACATCGCCGTCCAGCACCATTTCACCGGCCTGTGCTGGCCCCCAATTGCCGAGGAAGATCGCACCGGCGATCACCATCAGTGGCAGCACCACGGCGAGGACGGAGGCCGTGCGTTCGACGCGCGGACCCGGCGGCTGCGTCATCGTCTCCCCGGGCAGCATGCGCACGACGATGAGATACGTGATCGCACCAGCGGTGAACTCCGTCAGGATTCGAATCGTCGAGCCCCAGTTGTCCGTGTAGTACGGATCTGACGTCGAGAGTCCGTACACGACGAGGGGCACCAGCACGACGACCCACGCAGCCGCGAGGAGGCCGGTGCGCCACTTCCGGTGGAATGCCCACAGCAGCAGGATCAGCAGCGGGAAGAGCAGGTAGGCCAGCCACTCCATCGACAGTGACCAGGCGACGAAGTTCCAGCCGCGCTGCGGCTCGGGGCCCCACTCCTGGATGAGCAGCAGGTTCTTGACGAAGTCCCACGGATTCAGCCAGGCGCGGTCGAGTGGCTCGCCGGTGACCTTGGCCTGCGCGAAGACGGCCACGCCGGCGACGATCAGCATCACCAGGTGCACGGGATAGATGCGAGCCAGGCGCAACCACCAGAAGTCGAGCGTGCCGCGTGCGCGAAGCCCGGGACCCATGCGAGTCAGGTAGGTGTGCGTGAGGATGAAGCCGGAGAGGGCGAAGAACAGGTCAACCCCGAGCCGACCCACCCGCAGCACGTCTGCGAAGCCCGCGAACAGGAGTCCGAGCTGGTTGAGGGGGCCCTGCAGGTGATAGAGCAGCACCCAGGCGGCCGCGACGAAGCGGATGCCGGTCAGCTGCCTGATGAAGACGTTCACGCGCGGATCCCCGGATGGTTGCTGGTGGTTCTGTCATCGTGTCACGCGCGGGTGTTCGCACCTCGTTAGGCTCGCTGACCGTGACCCTCCTCGACACTCTCATGCTGGCCCGCTCAGGTGTGGATCGGATGGCGGAGCGTCGCAGCGACGATGCCTGGATCGCAGGCCTTCGCTCGGATCCGGCATCCCGCCTGGTGTGCGTGCATGCCGGAGGCGCGCCCGTGCAGCAGGACGACTCCGGTGTACACCTCGTCCTGCGCTCCGTCACCGACACGGATGCGCCGCCGGACGACGTCACCTTCCTCGGCGTCGACCCGGACGATGTCGCCTACTTCGTCGAGCACGTGCCTGATCGGGAGTGCCATGGCCATCAGGAGTGGGGTGAGCTCCGCACGGTGGGCTCGCGGCTCGACGATCGCGACGCGGGCCTGCTCGTCACCGCGGTCGCACTCGACAACTGGCGCGGTGGCCACCAGCGCTGCCCGCGATGCGGGGCGCTGACGATCACCCAGCAGGCCGGATGGTCGCGCAGATGCGCGTCGTGCGAGACGCAGCACTTCCCCCGGACGGATCCGGCCGTCATCGTTCTGGTGAAGGACGAAGACGACCGCGCCCTGCTGGGGCGGCAGGGTCGATGGGAGGAGGGCTGGTTCTCCACGCTGGCCGGATTCGTCGACCCGGGGGAGTCGGCGGAGGCCGCGGTGCGCCGTGAGGTGCAGGAGGAGAGCGGCGTCGTCATCGGCGCGCATCCCGATGACGTGGAGTACCTCGGCAGCCAGCCGTGGCCGTTCCCGGCCTCGCTGATGCTGGGCTACCACGCACGCGCCGTGCAGACCGACATCGAGGTCGACGGTGAGGAGATCGCCCAGGCGCGGTGGTTCTCGCGCGCCGAGCTGGTTGCTGAATGCAAGGCCGGCACGGTGCGCCTGCCACCCGATATCTCGATCGCACGGCGACTCATCGAGCGGTGGTACGGCGCGGAACTGCCCGGGGATTGGTCACGCCCGATCAGTCCGCGTCGCTAGTCCCGACTCCATACGCAGGTGTCACACACCTGTGGCGGTGTGACACCTGCGTATGGAGTCGGGGCTGGAAGCCGGACCGCTCACTCCTCAGCCCAGGCCGGTCCATGGGCCTGGTCTTGCGGGGCTCGCTGCGCTCACTCCTCAGCCCAGTCCGAGCCGCTCCTTCACCTGCCCGATCGACGGGTTCGTCGCGAATGACCCGTCCGGGAACTGCAGGGTGGGGACCGTCTGGTTTCCGCCGTTGACGTCCTCGACCATGGCCGCCGCGACGTCGTCCTGCTCGATGTCGACCTCGACGAACGCGATGCCCTCGCGCTGCATCTGGGCCTTCAGGCGCTGGCAGTAGCCGCACCACACCGTCGAGTACATGGTCAGGGGCATCAGGTCGCTCACACGGGCAGCGTAGCCCGGACCTCATGCACGCGCTGCCTCGCGCCCGGATCGCCGGATGTCACCGGAGCGTGACAGCATCGGGCCATGACCCAGGACGCCCTCGCGGAGCTCGATGACGAGCAGCGCGCAGTCGTCGAGGCACTGCACGGCCCAGTGGTGGTGCTGGCCGGTGCGGGCACAGGCAAGACCCGCGCCATCACGCACCGCATCGCGCACGGGGTGACTTCCGGCGAGCACGACCCCCGGCGCACGCTCGCGGTCACCTTCACCACGCGTGCGGCGGGGGAGATGCGCACGCGGTTGCGTGCCCTCGGCGTCGACGGCGTTCAGGTGCGTACCTTCCACGCGGCTGCGCTGCGACAGTTGCGCTACTTCTGGCCGCGCCTGAGCGGTGGCGAGTTCCCCGAACTGCTTCCGGCCAAGGCACGGCTGGTGGCGGAGGCCGCGAATCGCTGCTCGCTGCCCACCGATACCGCCACGGTTCGCGATCTCTCGGGAGATCTCGAGTGGGCGAAGGTCAACTTCCTCATCG
>Ga0315903_10009114_pt1 | contig 12066 bp, 16 predicted proteins | sample LakEriMetagenome_7_FD_203524 | JGI IMG/M metagenome (GOLD analysis project Ga0315903, IMG submission 203524) | Freshwater fungal communities from buoy surface, Lake Erie, Ohio, United States - Buoy 2 MA119 | ecosystem: Environmental > Aquatic > Freshwater > Lake | place: USA: Lake Erie, Ohio...
ACTTTCTTTTTTATGGTTCCATCCTCCTGTTCAATTTCAGTCGGCGTCCCTTTCCACTGAGGGTCTCCTTTAACCTTTTTAATGTGGTGTTTTTTGTATGCTAAAATAACACACTCCTTTGGGTTATAAATATATGGTGAGCTTGGACTCATCCAAGATCCCCATGCTGTTGTCTTACTACGATGAGGTGATTCTTCTTCCAAATCTACGATTCCGAAGAACCCAAATCCAATTTCTTTCATTATTTGCCACATCTCCGACACAAAGAAAATTCTTCCACCTTTTTTTTGTCTATTGATTTCATAAGGAATGTTAAGGGCAATTCGTCCATCGTCCTTTAATAGATTATATGCTTCGGTTAACCAATTCTTAGCAAATACCAAATATTCATCAAATGGTACATCGTCTTCGTGTACATCATAATCAATACCAACACCATAGGGTGGGCTAGTAACAATTAAGTCAACACTACCTTCTGGTAATGTTTTCATCACCTCAATACAATCCCCATTTAATATTTTTCCTGTTTCTATCATTTTTTCTCTAATGTATTAATGTGATGCACCAAATACCACAACGCCTTTTTAAGGTCTTGTAATTCTTTATCTTTTTCTTTTTTTCCAGCTCTTGAAATATACTTTACGGTATTTCCAAGTGAGAATCCAAGATTCCAAGCATCTATAACTTTAATTGCTTCATATGGGTTTGTTTCTCCACCATAATGGCTTGGGTGGTTAACCTGTTCTTTATTTTCCATAAACGCCCAAATCAATTAAATAACTCCTTACATTTTTCCCCAATTCAGTGTCATTCGGGTATTTTTTTACCAAATCAATAATGTGTTGTGGGTTTAAATTGACTTTTTTGTAGTCAATCTTAGTTGTAGGGTTTTTATAACCATACTCTTTTTCTTGTCTTAACTCGTTCAATCTGTATTTTAGTGTATTCTCCATAATTTTTTACTTAAAAATAAAAATTTACATAGATATTGTCAAATTTCTTTTGCGTTCATCATTGCATTTTTTAATGTTTCGGGTAGTGGGTTGTCTACCTTATTTTCTTTACCATCTAAATATTCTTGTACTACATCAACACCAACTTGTGGTTCAACATTATTTTTAGAACCATTCATTAAATCACCCATTTCATAGTCATCATCATTTCTATACTCACTTAACAATTCATCGTTTGGAATAACACTAGTGAATTTGTCTCTATGCTTACTTCCATCTCCATCAAAGTTCATTTTTAATTTTATCTTATAAATGGCATCTGCGTTTTTAATTGTTTCCATAATTTGGTAAACAATTTTATATGGGTCAGCATTTGAACCAGGTCGTCTATCTTCCAAATAACCTGTCCATTTATCAGCTGTTGATTGTGGAACTCTAATCGATGCCCCTCTATCTGAAATGCCCCAACTGAACTTATCAATTGATTGTGTTTCATATTCACCTGTTAATCTCAAATCATTTTGTGAACCATAGTTTTTAATATTTTCATAATGTCTTGACTCAAAACTTGAAAAGATTGATTTGAAATACTCTTCTCTTTCCCATAGTGTCATATAGTTTTCACCTTCCCTCATTGTTTCTGTTGAGAAGTTTGTGTGAAGTCCTGAACCGTTCCATTCTCCCTGTTGTAATGGTTTTGGGTGTAGTGTAATTTCGTAACCATACTCTTCTGAAATTTTATAAAGGAAATATCTTGACATCCATAAGTCATCCCCTCCTTTTAGTTTCCCTTTTGAGAATACCTGGTACTCCCACTGTCCAAGAGCCACTTCAGCATTTGTTCCAGTAATATCAATACCATATTCCAAACACATATCTGTATGTTTTTCAACAAACTTTCTACCAACTACGTTACTACCAACACCACAATAGTACTTACCTTGCGGTTCTACAAATCTTCTATCGTGACCTAAAATACCTTCACCAAATCCTCTTTGGATAAAATACTCTTGTTCAAAACCTAACCATAAATCTTCTTGTTCATCATTCAATAAACTTCTTGTGTTTGTTTTGTGTGGTGTTCCATCAGGATTCAATACTTCACATAAAATATAAACCGTATGAAGTTCAACGGGAAAAACCGTTGACATATACATTCTAACAGGTTTGAGTAACCTATCTGAATCACCCGTTTCAGCCTGTTTTGTTGATGAACCGTCAAAGTTCCACATTGGTAATTTACTTACTCCTATCGCCAAGGCGTTTTTAATTGATTCGTAATCAACAATCTTTACTTTACTTCTCAAATTTGGTTCGGGTTGATAACCATCAAGCCAAACGTACTCCAACCTAATTTTCATTTTTGTTTTCATTTATATATTTTATAATTTCTTCTTCAGATTTCCCTTGTGTATATAAATCAAACACGTTTTTTGAAAAATCATCGGTAGTAAATATTGCATCAGCATTTAGGTATCTAATAATGTTATGTACATTATTTATTATTCCTTCTTTTTTTAAAAATCTTTTATTGAATCCCATTTGTTTGAAAACATAATAAATCATAATTTATTAGTCAAACTTTTGTTTTTAATTATTTTGGATTGAACCATATAATTCATTATTTTTCTTTTGGCTATTGGGAGTAATGTTTCTTTTAATGGAAATGCGTTATTATGGTTAACTTTAAAAAGTATAAGGTTAGTATGAACCTCTTCTTCTTGTAAATTTTTTATCAGCGGATTTTTGACTTGTTTTATTTTTGTTTCAAAATCTTTTTTGTCACATTCTGCAACTTTTTTTATGTGACATTTTGTTTCAATAACCCCTCTTTTTATTGGTTTTATAATAAATTCATAAAGAAGTGTTTTGTCGTTATATTCCAAATAAAAAAGTCCTTGTTTTTGTTCTATGTTTTTTCTGTTTTGAATTGGGTTGATTGAAACTGTGTCATTAACTATTTCCCAAATTGCCTTCGCATGATTAAAACAGTCAGTTAATTTAGAAGAAGCATATTCAGATATTTTATATATTTCATATAAATCTTCTCCATTCAATTCTTGTAACTGATTAGCATTTAAATCTGATAATAAAATTTCATCATCACAATCCTTTAAAACTCTGTTTAATGTGAGATATTGTTTTTTTTCAACTAATAAATTAATATTTGCTAAATGAAGTGAAATCTCTTGAAATTGTGGGTACAGTTTAAAACTGTTTAAATTTTTTTCGATTTTTTGTAAATAATTTAACAAGACGTATTGTTTGTGTTCCAAATCTATCGGTTCTTGAAATAACCAGTCTGTTTTCATTTAAAATTTTATATAAAAAATAACATAAGAGAAATAATGTGTAAATAATTAATTATGTCTCATTACGTGATACCAAATACCATTAATTTTATATTCATCATCTTTTCCATCATATCCATTCAATATGTGCCCATAACCATCTGACCTTATTACATCTTCCACAACACCATCAACATCTATAAAATCAATTAGTGAATTATTATCAAAACCTCTTTCTTTTAAAATATCTAAAATATTATCTACATTATCATCAACCAAATTATCAATTGCAGATTCTATTTCATCTTCATCATAATCACCTTCAGGGTTCTCTTCAATATCTTCAATAATGTTTTTAGCACCTTCAATTTGTCTATTTATATTATCTTTATCATCTTGACTTAAAGACGTATCTGTTAGTTTTTTTTGTAGATTTGATATCTTTTGTCTAAATACGTTAATTGTCTTTTCTTGTTCATCGGTTAGTGTCTTTGAGACATTATAGTCTTCGGGTTCTTCTCTAACCAAATATTCATAATCATCATAAAGATATCTTCTTGCGGCATCATCATCAATATTATTTTCCCATACCCAAGAGCGGAATGCATCTATTCCAAGTTCATCTACTAAATTTTCTAAATTTTCTTTTGCTGCGTCGTGAATGTCGTCATTATTATAAACTACCCACTCAGATTCAAATTCATCTTCACCCAACCAAGTATATGACCCACCACTTCCATAGTGTTGATAATTTTCTTTATAAATATAATACTTATCTTCTCCTTCTTTTACTATTCCTTCACTTACTAAATGGTTAAATAAAGCCTGTGTTTGATTTGATACTTTTTTGTTATTTTCAATATTCCATTCGTCTTGTTGTCTTAACTCTTCTTGATATTCTATCTTTTTTTGAAGTATCTTTTGTCTTTCAATTATGTACATTTTTGAGTAAAAATAATTAAACCTACCTTTTACTTTGCTCTTATCAAAATAACTAATGTCTGAATGACTAATATCTAAATTACCATCAACATAATCTATTGAGTCTATATTTATGACATTATCATTTTCACCAATATCTAAATCTCCGTCTATAATGATTTTTTTTCCTCTATATTGTTTTAATTTTTTTAGTGCAGAACCGTCTCCATTAACATACTTCAGTAATTGTTTGTATTCTTCAGGATCGATTCTTACAACTTCTTCTTCAGTTTGTTCAATTAATACTTTTCTTATAAGACTCCTCAATGACATATTTTATAAATACTAGTTATTTACAAATGATTATTTTATATTATTAAATATTTATATTAAAACATAAACTTTTAAAAAACTAATCTTATGGGGTGTGGATGTAAAAATAAAAACAATGGTCAACAAACCACTGTACAACAACCAGTACAAACACAACAACAGCAAACAAACGAATCTGTTAAAAGTGTTATTACAAAAGTCGTAGAAAAATATTACACAAAAAAATAATCATATTTGACATTAATTAAGTGTTTAAGGTAATTTTTTTTTTATTTAAACTTATAAAAAAAATAAAAATACAAAACCTTAATTATGAATCTAAAATGTTTTTATAACTACCTAAGTGGTAAAAATTTATGTAATATTTTTGCAGATATTATTGTTAAAGAATTACAAAAAGAATCTCCCGACGTTAAAACTGAAATATCGGTAATAAACGTTGGGAATTTTTTTGTTGTTAAGGGTAGGACAAGTTCCAACAAGATAATTAATATAACTGATTTACTTACTGACTACCTTTCTAATTTACCAAATGGTGTGTCAGAAAATCTGAGAGTTATTGACACTATACTATATGACTCTTCTTTTTCATTTAACTACCTTATGTTAAATGAGACTTTTGAAAAAAACTCATTTTATGATGCCTTCACTGAATTTGTTAATAATCACAGTTCAAATAATTTATTTTTTAATTGTAAATTAGATGAACAAAATTCAACAATATTGTTTGACTGTGACGATAAAGATAAGGATGTTGTAAAAAACTTGATAACTAAAAAATTTAGTGATTTTAAAATATTAAAATCAGATTTTTCAAATGAAACATATGTCTCTGATAGGTTTTATGGTTTGTCTATGAATTTTGAAAAACCTTACCACTTACTTTTACGTTATATTAAAAACCACTTGTTTCAAAAAGGTATTTCATCAAAATTACATATTGGTATAAATTCTGACTCATTTTATGACAGTATTGATAATAATAACGTAAATGTTAATTTATCAGGAAGTAAATTAATCGTTAATGAACCTTGGTTAGAATCCTTGATACTGGATGTCTTTCCATTCAAATGTGACGAAATTATAGAAAAATTAGATTTAATGAATTGTGATTTATTAAATGATATAAAATCACCAATAAATAATGAATCTTCTTGGTTAAAATTAGACTTGATGTCAGATATTATTTTATACTGATAAGTATTGTTCTACTATTTTAACTCCCTCAAATATGTCTTCAAAATCTCTATCAGGTGCACAAAGTTTTACATTTTGCACCTGATTATCTTCATCAAAAGTCATAAGCATAAAAGCGGGTATAAATTCATTTTGAGTTGCCTCACTGAAAGCATCATATTCCTCTCTATTTTCATCAATATCTCTTTCGACATATTCAATTTTTTTGTCATCTAACACTTCTTTTATCATACCACAAAAAGGACAACCTTTCATAGTGAATAACACAACAACTTTCATATTTTATCGATTGTAAAAAATTTATCTAAAGCAACCAACAACATTTTTATATTGTCTAAATTGTTGGTTAATATGTATAATTTATAAGTATACTCATTTTCAACTTTTGAAAAGTATATTAGGGTAGGGGTTTTTCCCCAACCCACAATACCCTCAACGTAATCATGCGATTGTACAAAATTAGAATAGGACCATTTAAGTTCGTTTTTTTCAATCAAACTATATAAACCTTCTCTTGTAATATTTCTAGTCCTAACAATGTTAGGAAAGGGGAAACTATTAAATAATGTTTTATATTTGTCAATAACGTAATCCGGTAAAATTGGTTCTTTTTCCATAAATAAATTTTAAATTAAAAACTATGGAAGTAAATCATCAAAAAACTCATATCTTTCTACGGGTTGAGGTGCTAAATCGTAGTTATAATTATTTTCCGCCAATGATTTATCCCAAACCGGTGTCATTAGATGTATATTCAACCCAATAACATCATCTCCATCGTCAAAAGTAGCTTGTCTTTCTATTATTCTTCCATTAGGGTATTTTTTTGTCATTTTTGGTAGTTTTAATACCTCCATTTGATATAAAAAATTAGCCTTTACAAGTAACTCTTTTCCGACGTGTGAAAAGTTTTCATCAGGTAATCTATTATACTTTATTCTTTCTTGTACATTAATCAGTTGTCTTTTTCTATATTGAAACTCAATAGTCATTCTTTCATCGCCATCCGAACTTCCTTTTCTAACCGAAAAAATAATACAGTGTGGTTTTTCTGAATATGTTCTTACACAGTTGTGTTGGTGTTGTGATTCCTTTTCAAAATCATCAGTTTTTGTTAAAAGAACCGGATAATAAACTTCATTATTATATTCTATTGGTTCTGAAAGACTTTCAATTTTACCGTAAAACCTTTCAACGTCCCCTGTTTTATATGATTGTAAAAGTCCACTCCATTCTTCGTGTTCTGTATGAAAATCATTTATGTTTTCAAATTTAATTTTGACATTTTCACCTAAAAGATTCAATTGTTTTTTAAAATTCAAATGATCACATAAAGTGTTTAAATCTAAATGACCTTCTATTTGTAATATGTTTACAATTCTATCTTTTTCTTTATCTGTCAAATCTATTATAAATTGTGAAAAATACCAATCAGGGTAGAAACAATCCCATTCTTTAATGTTATAGTAAACATCATCTAACGAAGATAATTTAAACACATCATATGATTCATCAAAAACCTTATCAGGCACACTATTAAATTTATCAATACCCAAAAGATGAAATAAAAAGTTCATTTTTGGAAGATTTAATTCTTTAACTTCGTTTAATAGTCTTTTTACTTTACTCCCTTTAAGATTTAACTTTGACATCACCGTGTCAACAAAATTAAATTTGTTCTTTTTTAAATCTTTTTTAAGGAAAAAGGTTTTTGAAAATTTCTCCCATTGATTTGGTATTTTTATATTATTTACTAAATAATATGTGAGGGTATAGTTTAAAAAGGAATTATTTTTTAGTTCGAATTTACTATTTTTTTTCAAATCAAGTTTATCCCATATTTTTCTAATAAAAAACATAAAATACTCTTCGGGATTCACTTTAAGCTGATTACAATACGATTCAATTACATATCTAATACGAACAAATGTCGGATTAATATTAAGTGTTTTATTTATGACTTTTTTCTTTTTTGCATTAATTTTTCCCACATAAAACATTTTTGTTTTATAGTTGAAGGTGATAAATGTTGTACTTCTTCTTGTGACAAAGTATTTTGTTGCGACTTTTCTACTTGAACTGTAGTGTTTAATTTTTATTGAGATTTTGTCTTCCGATTCTTCAATAAACATTTTTGATTCATTAACGTCAACAAAAGCCAAAGGATTTCCATAATTTTTTACAAAATCTTCTTCTAAATAAGATAAATCTTTTGGAGTAAAAATCCCCTTTTTATTAACTTTCGGATGGGTCATAATAATATTATGATCTTCATAAGTTTGTGTTCTATAATTTTCAAACTTAATAAGTTTACTGATTGTTTTTTCTATCGCATTTGACATACGTTAACAATATAAAATTAAACAATAAGATTCAAATTTTTTGGGTCTAATTCATAATAATATTACCCATATGATGTTCCATAACAGGTAAAGCCGTTTTTTCAATTTTCTTTCCCCCATTTAAATTTACAATCAAATCAATTATTTGTTTTCTAGTGGGTTCTATTGGTTTTTCCTCGTCTTTAGAGTTTGTTTCAACAATTATTCTAATTCCATCAAAAAATTTATTGGGATCAATTTTACCTATTAGTAGTTCAAGTTGTTCTGGATTTTTATCAAAAAACCCTTTAAAATTACTCATATAGATTTCTATGTCTAAATTTTTCATTTTACTATTTTTAATTTAAACAAAGATAAAATAAATTTTTAAAAAAACAAAAAATTATTTATGTTGCTACAGGTGGGAAAACGTGGAAATCTTCATCTGTTTCTAATCTTTGTTTTAATGTGTCTGGTAAAGTTTTTTCAGGATTTGACCTACTCAAATTAACCAAACTTAAATTAGGTAATTCTGATAAACAAGATGGTAATTTTTCCATATTTGGATTATCAGGTAAAGATAGGAATTGTAATTTTTTAAGATTACAAATACTTTCCGGTATTTTGGAAACACAACCAACTAAGTGTAATGAAGTTAATTCAGTAAATCTACCAATAGTATTAGGGATAGGTAACTCAATACCTCCATCTCCTTTGGATATAAATTCTAATCTTATTATGTCTGATGGTAATGTTTCAAAAAACTCTTCGAACCCGTATAATGCTATGAATTTTGAAGCACTGTCTCCAGGATAATTAACAGACACTTTCTTTTGTTTATCACCACTAGTTAAACCTTTCATAAATTCAGGTTTAAAGTAATCTTTTAATCCTTGCTCTTGTTGCATTAAGAACTCAACCAAATTAATTTGTCTATCAGCCGGATCCATATATTGATTAGAAGGGAAATGAAACTGATATCTAAATGCCGGTAATCCTGATTTTTCACCAATATCCATACTTCCTGTGAATTTTCTTGGTGAATTAGGGATAACAACATATAAAGGTCCGTCTTTAATGTATCTATCAAACCAAGTTAATCCTGGTGACGATGTACACCATCTTGTTTCACCTTTAGTAGGTTCTAAATAATATCCACCATAAAAACAAGCAGCATCTTTTCCTAATTGTCCGGTATCTGATATTTTAGCAACAGTCCAATCTGAACCACGGTAAACAATTTCAGCACCAGGGTGTTGATAAGTTTTAGACGCTTCTTTTTTCTCGTCTGCAGTTGCTTTTGTTTTTTCTAAACTGAAATCTTTAACTTGATCATAAAGAGTTTCAGGAGTTAATTTATTAATGTCTCTAGCTTCTTGAGGTAACCTATTTTTAAATCTTTCAAATTTCATTAAATCACCGGTAACCTTATATAAATCCTCCATAAACAATTCTCTATATCGTTTTACTTCTTGTTTATATATATTAGGATCATTATAATCTACTTGTATATTTGGTGTTGTAAAGTTTTTAAGTAACCATTGGGTGTATTTACCAATTTTTACTTTTTCCATATCTTCTGGTTTTGCATTGTCAACATCCATACCTTCAGGAATTCTCGATGTTGGATCCGCGGCGATAATTGCAAATAAAGTTTCAAAAGGCATACTACCTACTCTTTCACCTTTTTTTGGTTTTACGTATTTGTCATATATTACTTGAAATCTTGAGCTCTCAATAATTAAATCTCTCAAGATATTTGTAAATCTAATTGCCATAATAAAAGTTTATTAATAAATATTAGAAAAAATAAAAAAAGTTATTTAATAGTTCATAATCAACAACTCTTCTCCCATATTTTGTTTCGTACCTTTTTTTGCTGCTGCGGCTTTTGCAAATTCTTTTGACTCCCATCTATACTCATCTTTAGGAAACCATTCTGATAATAGTGGAAAATCGTAATAGGACAATGAAAATTTACCTTTAACATTTTTCAATGTGCTAGCCAATCTTTCGTGATCGTTTCTATCAAAATCGTGATTGGAATAATAATTCTCTGTCTTCCAATATGGTGGATCCAAATAAATGTAAGTTGACTCGGAATCGTATTTTTTGATTACATCCTCAAAATCCATATTTTCAACATCGGTTATCTTTAAAAAATGTTCCACCCAATCTGGTTTTGATAACTTGTCTCTAAAAGTTAGATACTTTGACTTATACTTACCTTTTAAATCAATAAACGATGATGTTTCAGGTTTAGACCCACTAAACACTTGCGTTAAGATATAAACATATTTGGCAGCAACTTCATAATCACCAGGATTTACGCTGAAACCTTCATTAAAAATTTCAGCTTGGAACCTGTTAAATTGTTCTTTATAAATTTCAGGTGTAACGTCCACTCCTTGTTTTTGACAATCGATTGAATTAATTGCTCGTAACAATTCGTTTGGGTTCTGTACACACTTGAATAAATTATAATTCAATGGGTTAAAGTCATTATAAACAACTTTGTTTAGGTTTGGGTATTCTTTTAAATCCATATTAAAGAAACACCAGAACATTCCCCCGAATGTTTCAACATACGTTTCCATATTCTTATCATAGAAAGGAACTATCCACTTTCCAATTCTACTCTTACCTCCTATATACGATATACACATTTTATTTTAATATTTATTATTTAATAATAGTAAATCTTTTCCATAAAAGTAAGTGGTAGAATAATTTTTTATTTTTTTTCTTAAAATGTATTGTACATTCAAAAAAATGACTATCTTTGTAATGTGAGTCAATCACAGGAATGTTAGCCCTCCTATTCGAAAGCTAACCACCGAGAATCGGGTGATGGTAAGATTCAGGTTAGATAGAAACCCTCCTCAATTGGATAGACTATCTTGAAAACCCTCCATTTTTTGGGGGGTTTTTATATTTATATTTATGAAGTTGCTACCAACACTTAAATATACTTTATTGGAACAAAGGGTCAACACCGGTTCTTTTGTAGATAATGATGGTGAAATATTCAATGTTGTTGCAACAGTACACACTCAATTGGCTAATAATTCTTCTTCATTATTGAGTCGACCAAACTTTGGTGATGTTTCAGATGTTGTATTTGAATACCAAGATATCATTTCTTCTGTTGCCAAATCTGTTATAGACGACATAAATAAAACATCAATTTTAATAAGGGATAATTGGAATGGTTTTGATTTTATCATTTATCCTGATTTTGAAGATGGTGAATACCAATTAAACATTGCAACATCAATTAAACACCCAAAAAAACTACAACATAAAAGTGTTAATAAACTAATTATAATTACCAAAGATGGGGATAGCATTCTTAAAGAACAAATAGAAAATATTTCCTTTACTAAAATAATTAAAAATGATATAATTATTTATATTATTTAAATTATGGAAAATATCGAATCACAACAAGAGACAAAAAAAGAGGGATGTAAAACCTGTAAAAAAGGCGTTTCAACTTCCCAAAAATGGATGATAGTCGTTGCAGTATATATGTTAATATCATCTGCATATGGAACAATTGAATTAATCAGAAATATTTTCAGTTTGTTCTAACAAAGATTTTAATCCTTCAACAATTTTACTGTTACTAATTTTATTATTGGTAACAGTAACTTTTATATACAAATCACCATTGTGATCCGGGTATTTATATCCCTTACTGTGAACCCTCAATGGTTTTTCACTATCAAAAATGTCAGGTAAAGATATTTTTAATTTCCCATCAGGATGTGGTATTTCTATAGGATTATCTATTAAAATATCTAATGGTGTCAATTTCATTCTATAAACTAAATCAGAACCAATTTTTTCAAAATCATCTTTAGGTGTCATATTAACTTTTAAAACAATATCACCTCTTGTTCTAACGTTCAAGTTATAATCACCTTTACTTTTTAATCTCATAAAATCACCATTATCAACATTTGATGGTATTGAAATGCTGAATTTCTCTTTTTTAAGTGTAACTCCTTTACCACCACAAGTATTACAAGCTACAGTTATAGTTGA
>Ga0315903_10009117_pt1 | contig 12063 bp, 18 predicted proteins | sample LakEriMetagenome_7_FD_203524 | JGI IMG/M metagenome (GOLD analysis project Ga0315903, IMG submission 203524) | Freshwater fungal communities from buoy surface, Lake Erie, Ohio, United States - Buoy 2 MA119 | ecosystem: Environmental > Aquatic > Freshwater > Lake | place: USA: Lake Erie, Ohio...
ACGCAGGGGTCGAGGACTTGTCGTCCAGATCAATCCCCACAGTCGGGATGGTCGCAAAGACCGTAGCAGCTGTAGCAGCCATTTTAATGTCTCCTTTCTAGGGGGATCAGGTTTGGAACAGGACGCCCTGAAGGAAGGCGTTCGAGAGGGTCAGGTTGCCAGCCCAAACGATAGGCTTGACCATAGCGTCCTGGTTGATCGAACGGACTTCTTCCAGCGGGACCATGTTGCGGTCCTTGTGAGGGCGCCAGTGGATGTAGCCGGTGTTAAGCATATACATATGGTTGGCCGGGCAAGCCCCGCCGAAACCACCGTCAAACACCACGTCAGTGCCTTTGAACTTCAGCGAGACATAACCGGCGTCGCCTTCGTTGGGGTTGCTGATGCGCTGGATGTCCTGAAGCGCCGACTCATAGAATGCGAAATAGTTGTCATCGCACAGAATGAGGTCCGGCTTGTCGGTGCCACGCGAGCACTGACGATACAGGTTGTTCATGAAGCGAACGATGTTGGCAGCCGAGGCAGCCGAACCGCCGTCCGAAGTGGCTTGGAACTTCTGGTTTTGCCAGAAGGACCACGTTGCACGGTTGATGCCGCCGACGGTGCCGGTGGTGGGGTCGTCAGCCACGAGAAGCTGAAGGCCACCAATCTGCTTGCCGCCCGAAGCCGTGCCGTTCGAGTAGAGGTCTTCAGCCACACCGTTCTGCATGGTCTTTTCCGCGTTCTTGATACGCGAGGCCAGCAGGTCGATGATGGCGTCAACGCCGGAGTTTTGCAGTTGCTCCAGACCGCTCATGGTCACGTTGACGGCGATTTGCTTCCAGTCAAACTCAGCCGAGGTGAACACGTCGCTAGGCGAGATATTCAGGACTTCGTAGCCCGAGTAGCGCTGATAAGTGACGTTCTCAGCGTATTCGAGTTCTTGGATGATGGTCCGACCACCGGACACCGGCTTGATGGTGCCGCGACGGTTCATACGCGACAGAATCGCGTTGTTTTGGGTCACGTTGTCAGCCAGCTTACCCGTGCGGTTACGCAGGGTCGTGGTTGCGATTTCCGAAAGATTCGGGGAGGTCATTTAAGTTCTCCTAGGCCGCACCGGCAACTTCTTCAAAAGCTGCGCGGATGTCGTCCTCGATTGATCCATTGGACTTTGGAATCCGGGTTTGGCCCGGTGATCCGGTGACACTGACAGCCGCCCGTCGCGCCTGCGCCGCCTTGTCTTGCACGGGAGCCGCCGGGGCCTGCGCTGTTTGCAGGAACGGGCGAATATCCGGCCTCATCCAGCAAGCCATTTCATATGCTTCCTTCAGGTCCGATGCTTTCCCGTTGTGCAAGAGGACCGCCATATCGTCGCGGACGTTCTCGAAATACAGGTTGGCCGGATCGTTTTGGAAGGCGTCGATTTGGCTGACGATAGGCGCGGTCTGCGCCGTTTGGACTTGGCTTTGCAGGACTTGGAGTTGCTGCTTAAGGGCTGCAATCTCGGGATGGCTGTCTCGCGCGGGCTGGGCCTGGTATGGCTGTCCCTGCGGCTGGGCCAATCGGCTTAGATCGACTTGATAGGACTTGGCCAGAAACTGAATGCCCTGCGCCGCGTCTTTCTCAAGAAGGTCTTGAGCCGCTAAAAGCGTCCGAATCGCTGTAGTCTCATCCATCCCTTGCGCGGCCCAAATGGCTCTGCGTGGGGCGATAAGCTGTTCTAGCGGCTCAAAAGCCTTTTCTCTTTGCGACCGCTCACGAAAGCCTTTCTCAACATCCGTCTCCCGTTTCAGAATCTCTTTCTGAATGTCGGGGTCCAGCGTCGCAAACTTGGCCTTGCTAGCGGGCGTCCAGCTTGCCGGAGGACGGATGGACTCTTGCGGAGTTTCCACTTTAAGCGGCTGGTCGGGAGTATCTTGCACCGTTTCAGGCTGTTTGGCAATAAACTTGCCGTCAGGGCCTCTTACACGCCCGTCTGCTGCCTTTTCGCTGTCATCGTGGGGCGTTTCTGCCTCAATAACGGCTTCTGGCGCAACCACCACTTCCTCAACGGGCGCAGGTTCTGGCGCGATACCGCTAACCTCAGCCATCGCCGCCCGAATGTCGTCTTCCATGTCGCTCATAGTCTGGCCTCCACCTGATCAATAGCCGTCTTGATGTCCTGCTTAAGCTCACGGTCAGACAGCGTGGGCCGTGGCTTGGCCGTTAGTTTCTCGTTCCCGACAATCTCGCAGCCCGCATCCTTGACACCGCGCTCATAGGCTGACCGGCTATCATACATCAGGCCATTGGCGTGATTCAGGATCGGGTCCATGCCGTCAGACCGGATGAACGGAGCGGGTAAATCGGAACGCTTGCGCTTAAACTGTTCCAGGCACTCACGGGGCCATGCGGAGACTTCGTGTAAATCCCCGCATGACTGACAGACGCGGTAAGTCGCGCGGGCCACTGGTTAAGCGGTCCACTCGATGACAACCACGCCAGCGCTACCCGCTGCGCCAGCCGCGTTCTGCCCGCCGCCGCCGCCGCCGCCGCCGTATTGACCCACAGCTGGGGCTGTTCCTGCGGCGCCTGTTGCACCGCCCACACCCCCAGCACCGAGCTTCGACGACCCGCCGCCGCCGCCGCCGATATTAGCTCCACCGGCAACAAGGCCGCTAACCGTAAAGGGCGTGCGCCCTGCGCCTCCACCACCGCCGCTGGTCCCTGCGCCCGCGCCGCCCGCAGACCCACCAAGACTTTCGCCAGAAAACGTCGGCGCCCCACCAGCAGCGCCCGCAGCCGCGCCGCCAGTTGCGGCAGCACCGCCGCCCCCAACAAACGGCACCGAGCCACCCGCACCGCTGTTTCCTCCATTTACGGCCCCACCGTTGCTTCCGGCAAGGCCACCAGCAGCAATCCACGCCGTGGCCAAGGCTCCCGTAACGCTAGACAAACCGCCAGCACCGCCCGCCCCTGAGACAGCGCCAGCAGTGCCAGCCGCTCCGACCGTAACGGTCAACGAGGCTCCAGGTGTAACCGGAACGCTTTGGCGGTTTACAGTCATCCCGCCGCCGCCGCCGCCGCCGCCGCCGCCCGTCGTAGCGCCGCCGCCGCCCCCACCACCGCCGCCAACAGCGGTAACATAGACCAACGACACTCCGTCCGGCACCGTAAAGGCTCCGCTTGCCGTAAACACTTGCGAAACCGAGTTCCCTACGCGACCGTTAATGATGTCATCACAAGCCAGATAGATTTTTTCGTTAATGGTAACAGGAATAACCATCATGCAAATCCTTGAGGGGTTGGGTCACGGGAGAGGGCCGCAGCCTTCACCTGAAGCTCTTGGCCTTTGAGGTTGAGTTCAGCCATGCCAAGCTGGCCTTCCATTTGTGTCCGCTGCTGCTCGATCTGAGCCTGCATTTGGGCCGTCTGCGACTTGAGTTGTTCCACCTGCATTGCGCTTTCGTCGGGCGGCGGCGGTCCTTGCGGCTGAACAGGCGGTGCGGCCTCGGCCTGCTCAAACACCTTGTCAATCACATCTTCCATCGACCGGCTGACATTGAACGTGCGGGCGCCCTGCTTCAGCACTTCGGCAAACAGCGGAGCCGTGTAAGGCGCGGTCGGGACGATGCTTGCCGCAGCCGACATCAGGCCGACGATAGCACTGGTGAACTCGGTAAACGCCAGCTTGGCCGCGTTCTCATCCGGCTGAACCGTCGAATCAGTCTCAACGTCAATGCGGAACGAGCGCAGGGCATCATTGCGGAGAAGGGCTTGCACCTCTTCCCACGTCGGCTGGGCCATCAGTTCCAGCATTGCCGGATCAGGAGCCATGCCGGGCGGAATAGGCATCCCCGCTTGCTCTGCCTGCTGGATCAGCGGCATGATTTGCTCGATCTGCTGCTTTTCCGCTGCCGTAAGCAGCTTCACGTTTGTCATAGCTTTCAGCGTTTCAATGCTGAAATGTTCCGCGATGATTTCCGCCTTGAGCCGGATAGCATCACGGCAGAACCGTTGCAGGTCGCGTTGACGGTCACGGACACGCAGCGAACCCCACTGGCCCTTCATCCGTTGAGCCGTTGCCGTCTCGTTAGGATTGCTCTCGCCCCGGATGATGTCCGACAGGCCGGTGATCTGGTAAATGTCGTTCAGGACTTGCGAGCGGGCCTCATAGCAGCCCTTCAGCACCTGAATGACCATATCGACCGGAACCCACTCGATAAGGCCGCGAACGCCGCCCTTCTCTTTCCACAGGTCGAACGTGTCGATAGGGATTAGCTTGTTCTCATTACCCGGCGAAAACACCAGTTGCAGTTCGCGGTTGGCTTCACCGGCATAGACACCCACCATCCGCAGCGCGTCTTGCAGTTTGCCAATACGGGCCGTCAGTTCGTCCAGTTCGTCGGCCTGGTCCTGATACTGAACGTAATCGGCAACCGGAATGGTGCTGTCATTGGCCGTCGTGGCATTCAGCGGAGGCGGGCAGGGGAAGAAGTTAGTCAGCCCCAGCGGGTCTTCGCGCTTGTCCAGCACCCCGCCCGTGTAGCCCTTACAGACCCAATAGGCCATCTTGGTGGGCTTATCCCAAATCTCATAGACCTCGCCCGTCTGACTGGATTGCTTCTGGGCATCCGATGCCGTGTCCGTGCCGGTCGAGGTCGTCGTGATCGGGACGTTCTTGGCCATGTCTTTGCCAAAGCGTTCCGTCAGTTCCGCCCTTGTCATATAGACGCGCCGGGCCACCCAACGGACTTCAGCCCACTCACGCGCCGGGTTAGTCAGCCAGTCTTTCCATGAAACGTGGTCGCACTGGACTTCCTCGTAAACCACTTCCTCAGTGGCTTCCGGCGTCTCGACCTCGCCAACTTCGGTGTCGTCATCGTCCTGAACGCCTTCGCCCAGTTCGTAATCCTGCTCCGCGTTGACCTCGCGCATATGCGGGATGTAGCGCACCCACACTTGGCCTCGGCCTGGCAGCAGATAGTCCAGAACGCAAAGCTTCACGCGTCCGTCAAAATCATACTGGTCGAGGCTGAAGCCAAGCGCACGTTCCAGAACTTCAGAGGCCACCTTGCCAACGGGGTCTTCATCACGATAGCGACGATCCACCATCGGCACCGGCTGCTTGGCATAGATGGCAGGCTGAAGGGTCGAGACGTTGGACCACAGGATAGCAAAGCGACGACGCTCATACCCTACAGACGGACGGCCACCACCACGGGCGCGGTTCTCGTTCTTGTAGCGCCTGACGATGATGTCGCCAGCCTTCCACCACGGCTGCAACTCGCGCTCAGACAGATTGATTTCCTCAATCCATTTGGTAACGAGGTCAATGCCGTCTTGATTTTCAGGTTCGTCGGGAAGCATAGCCCCTCGCAAGCGTTCAGGGGAACATATCGTGCGCGGGTCCGCTTGTCGATAGAACGATCATGCGCGTTCGTAACCCGTGTGCACCGGCTGATTAGCCAGCAGATCATCCCATGTCATGTCACGGATGCCCTTGATTGGCCCTTTGTCCTCTTCCTCGGGAGGCAACAGCGCCGGGTGGACATCATCCAAAGCCCGCCCCATCATCGACAGATTGTCCACGTCGTCATCGTGTTTGCCTGCCGGGAACTTCAGGTACTCCGCGATGATAGCATCGCCCTCCGGCCCCTCGGGAATATAGACCATCCCCATAGCCGCCCGTGACTGTGCACCGCGCGCCCTTGTCGGCTTGTCTTGAATGCTAGGCATCCATTCCAGACGGCAACCAACACGGCGCTCTTTCATCCGGCGCTTCAGCATCGGCTCAATGGCCTTCTGAATCACGCCAGCCTCCCCGAACCACGCCGCAGGCTTGTGAGCTGCAACCAGATCAATCTTTGCCTCAATCCAGTGGTCAGCCGTGGCTTGCGCCTTGTAGCCGCCCGGCAGCAACCACATACCGCCCTCATGATCCACCCCCCACACACGGTGAACGGTCCAGTCGCCGCCGTCCTCCGTCACGGCATAGTCGCTGGTCCCGTACTTGCGTAGCTTCTTGGGCAGATCAGCCAACTTATAGCGTTTGAAATACTCACGCTTGAAGAACGTGCCGTCATCCGGGCTAGGGCTTTGCTGGTATAGCGCGGACCATGTGCGGGCATTGGCCTTAAACGTCTTCCAGTGGCTATCAGAGAACCACTCAGGCCACAGGAACTCACCCGGCTTGCGGCCTAGCGGGTCGCTCTCCCTCGCCTCGGCAGGCAGACACAAAACCTCCCACACGTCGCCGTCACGGCAAAGAATAGGCCCCGACTCACCGTCATATCCTTCAGGCAGGATAGCCCCGGCCAAGTCGTCCTCATGCCAGCGGGTCTGAATCAGCACGATGCGGCCACCGGGCTTAAGGCGGGTCTTCAGGCTGTCCTCAAACTCTTCCTTGGTGCGCTTGCGTATGACCTCGGAATCCGCCTCTTGCCTGCCCTTGATCGGGTCATCAACGACGATCAGGTCGCCACGGTTGCCGGTAATGCCTGACAAGATACCGCCGCCCATAAGCTCGTTCTCGTTCGTCAGCGCCCATTCGTCAGCCGCAGCCGTATCAGGTGACAAGCCACAGCCAAACACGTCGCTGTAAACAGGCTGCTTCACGATAGACCGCGCCCGCCTGCCAATCTTGCGGGCCAGATCGCTGGCATAGGTCGCCACGATGACGTTACGCCGCTTGCGCCTACCCATGAACCAGACAGGGAAGATGACGCTAGCATAGGTGGACTTGGCAGAGCCGGGCGGCATGAAGACCATCAGTCGCGTAATGTCCCCGCGCTCTACCGCCTCTAGCTTCTCAATCAGCAGCCGGTGATGCGAGGCAGGGGGCTGGCGAATAGGCTGATACGCAAGGTCTGCGTCATCGTCCTCGTCAATCGGTGCGCCCGGTATGTCGATCAGGCCGCAGAAGTCTAGCAGACTGCGCTTGCCTAGCTCACACTGAGCCGCCCGAACGTCAGCCGCGCTGAACTGGAATGCTGGCAAGGGCGCGGAGCTGGTCATCTGTGAGCGAGCCTACATCAAGCCGGGTGTCTGTGCGAATAGGCTGGCCATCAGGTCCGCTATGCTCTTGCGCTTGCACGTCCTTCCAGCCGTGATTGTTTTTCAGATCGAAGATAATCCCCGGCGTGAATGTGGCCCTGTCAGTCAGTCTTTGCTCAAGCCAATCACCAATCCTGAGCTTGGCCCTTTTGACGGTGCGGGAAAAGTCGGGACCGTAACCGGCGTAGTTGCTGAACGTCTCCCGGTCATCAAAGCCTAGATGGTAGCTTAGGCCGGACAGCGTGGGGCGCGTTTGTGCGTCTGTGCACAAAGCAAAATAGCCCTCAACGGAATCGTCAAAGGGCTTGTGTTCTGGATAGAGGCGCGGCCTACCTGTCGCGTCCATGTGTCCTCAGTCTGGTTTGCGTCTAGCCATCGCCGCAGCAACCGACATAGAGCGGTTGACAGTATGCCTTGGGGTTATCTGATGGTCAAGCGGTGGTCACTCTGCCGTGAGAGGCATCGTAACCGTATCGGGCTTCTGCTGCCAGCCGAACAGCCACAGCGTCTTCAAATCGGGCAAACTTACCCAGATACTTGCGCTCGCCCTCCGCGTTAATGCGGGCAAGCCATCCACCCTCTTTATGAGCCGACACACCCATAACGCCACTAGTATTTGAGCGCCTCAGTTTTTGATTGCGGGAGTTTGCTTCGTGTGCCGCAGCGCGAAGATTTGCAAGCCGGTTGTCTGTTTTGTCGCCGTTGATGTGGTCAATGTTAGTGCTGCACCATTCGCCGTAATGCAGCGCCCAGACCACTCGATGAGCGGTAAAGCCTTTTCCGTCTAGCGTTCCGCGTTTGTAGCCTTGGCAATTAGCCGCCAACGCTTCAGTTCCGGCAAGCGTTGTGTTCCAGCGTTTGAATGCGCGTTGGTTATAACCGGGAAATTTGCTGTCAAAACTTTCTAAGCCACGACGTTTCCACGTCAGCAATCCCGTTTCTGCATCAAGGGCAATCAAGCTTTTTAGTCGCTCAATGGGAATTGCGTTTGGCGTAAACATTATTCGGACATCCACTCACCTGATAACGCCTTGAAGTCGGGGCGTTCTTCAAATGGTTTAGCCCACATTGCTGGCTCAATCCATAAGACTTTTGTGTTCGGGAAAGCGCCTATCGTGCCGTCATCCATTTCCATGACGTGCAGGTGCTTGTGTTGCTCGCTCATGTCGGCCAGCGATGAGCCGGTGAAGTCGATTGAAAACCGATACCGGGCACCGCGCCGGTCTGGCAGAATCTGCGCCTTCATGCGGCGATTGAACTCAAACGCGTGAACGCCAAACTCGCTTGAGAAACAGTCCCACGGCTGGACATAGGTGTAATCCACCGCCTCATTCGGAGCGCGGGGCCTGTCGGGTATCTTCCAGCAGAAAGCCTCAATGGGAGCGAGGAACCCAGCCCCGGCGCCATATTCGGTCAGGACGCATTGGAACTCTAGCGACTTGCCTTGAACCACACGGAGGCCGTGGATGACGCACGGGAGATACTGCCCGTGTCCGTCCTCTAGGTCGCGCGTGTATTCCTTGCGGATGTAGCCGTGGAAGAAGCGGTCAAACGAGCCGATTATAAACATGATTTTTCCACGCGCTCGATCCGTTCAAGTTCGTCTAATACGTCAGCCGCTATCTCTTTGGCTGTGCGGTGCGCTGTCTGGGCTTGGCGGGATGTTGTGCCGGGTAGTCTGCGGAATATCACGGCTGCCAACCTGTCTGCTTTTTCAAATCGGGTCACTCTGGCTGGTCACTCCACTTTATGCCGTTTCGGTTGCCCCACTCGTAAACCAACGAGAGCAAGCCGGTAAATTCCTCAACGCTTAAGCTAGACGATGAGCGGCCTAATCCAACCATTCCGGTGCCGTCCAAGTTCGGGACCATGCGCGTCTCACGGTCCAGGGCGTCCATAAACAACAGTTTGTAATCGTCCGGGGACAGTTTGAGGCCGTGATAAGGTCGCTGCTTCGCAATGTCCCCGAGCGCGGCCCATAGGGCGCTATTCTGGTCGATGCTTCGTGTTGGGCCATGAAAGACTACCTTGCTTCCTGCGGTGACGCCCTGCGCCCATTTGCTGGCCTTGTCTCGGTCAGCTTGTGAACGCAGGGTGATAACGGCACGGTCAGACACAGTTTACCACGGCGTGTTGTCGTCAAACGGGTCAACGCGACCAGCCGGACCGCTAAACTCCCGATTGCTGATAGGCGCATCAATCTGGCGAGCGGGCTTGATTTGACCGCCAAGCATCGTGCCGTATTGACCCTTCGCCCAGACTGCTACTTCCATCTTGACGACATCACCGGGCTTTGCGCCTTCGGGAATGACAACCAGCGCGGACCCTTTCCAATCCGGCGCTTTGTCGTTTTTCTTTTCGCGCTCTTTGTAGATCGTCAGGTCGCCGGGACGGGCTTCATATCCAGCCATTTTTTAACCCTCCACGCTGTGCAGATACAGTTCCACAAGCGTCTGTTCTTCTTGGCGCTTGGCCTTGTCTTGCTTGATAAGCCGCAGCACTTTCCGCATGATTTTTGCATCGTAGCCTTGACTTTTGGCTTCCGCAAAAACCTCTTTCATATCAGCCGACACAGCAGACTTATCTTCATCCAGCCGTTCAAGGCGCTCCATAAACGATTGAAGCCGTCCCGTATTGATTACGTCCGTCATCACAGTTCCTTCTTTCTGTTTTCAAGTTCGTCACGAAGCTGGATACGCCAGCCCTTTGGCAGTCGCTTAACGTCAGCCGCGTTCTCACGGCACCAATCCTGCCACGCCTGCGTGGTTGGCAGCACGGCAATCTGGCCTAGCCATCCGTCAAGCGTTTCGCCCCAGCCTTCTTTCTTGGCTTGAGCCGCAGACATTCCCGGACCTTCAGCGCCCCAAAAGTCAGGGCCTTCAGGATGAACGCTGATGTTTGGGTTTTTCTCGACCTTGAGGCCGGATGCTGCGTTGCCGTCGTCGTCCTCAACCGGCGCAAGGCCAAGCATTGCCATCAGCGCAAAGCGTCTGCCGTATGTTGTCGCGGACCCGGCTTCATGCGGTGACCATTTGGTTAGCGGCATATCAAAGTCAGTCTCAATCCATTCGCCGCTGTCGTGGATGATGCGCGTCGTAATGCACAAGGTCTTAGCTTCCGTGTTCGTTGCACCAGGCCCCTGAATAACGCAAAGGCCGTTACCAGACAAAGCAGCCCGGCTGGCATCAATGCAGTCAGACAGCGTGGCGTATTTCGACGCTTTGCCGTTCTTTTTAAACCCGTCGTTGTCGGCTGTTTTCGCCACTCCCGCCATTGAGTTAACGGCGGCAACCAGCGCCGGGCTGATTTTGGTTAGTGTGTCGCTGCTTCGCATTTGGCTTCCTCCATTGCCTTTTCGTATTCTGCCAGAGCCATACGACAATCGCGGACGTATCGCGTTGCGTTATGGTCGTGTCGGTTTTCAAACATTCGCGCCATCATTCGGACGGCAAAGGTTGTTGCGGGCCTGTAGATGCCGCCGTCGTCCAGCCACAAGCGACACTCTTTGTATTTGGCAAGCGGGCGGTCAGTCATCAGACTTAGCCGCTACTGCGTTGCCCAGCCGCGCTGTGGCTTTCCATAGCCGTTCCATCTGGTCAGGCGTTATGTCGGCCAGGCGCTCAACGTCACCAATGGCGGCGGTCAGCGCCGACATACACGGTTCAAACTGGCCAGAATGACGGATGCTTCGGAAAGCGTCGATAACGTCAGTCATCACAAATCCCTGTCTTTAGCGGCATCACGGGCATTGTCTGCCCGGTCAGCAATAAGGTCACACGCTGCTTCATAGGCCTCGTCTTCAGCCAATGCGCGGGCGTCGGCCTCGGTCATGCCTTGCTCTTCGTAAAGGCTGACAAGGCGGTCATATTCTTCAATGTAAAGGTCTTTCATTCCGCCACCTCATCCATCATAGCGTCGTCAAAATCGCCAGTCGCAAACTGGTCTAGGATTGCGTTAATGGTGTTCCAGTCGCCAGCGGTAACAGGGCGACCGTCGATAGCCTCAACCCAAATGTCGTCAATCTCAGGCGGGTCTGCGGGCAATCCGCCGTGGTCGTATGCGGGCGGGGCAGCAGCGCGGCCCGGCGTGAAGGCAAACGACACCGTGGCGTCCAGCTCGCAGAAATCAGCCTCGCCATCCGTTCCAAACGAGAGACAGGTCGTAAAGGTGTAACGCTTGGCCATCACACGGCTCCCGTAATGTCAGCGGCCATCGCTAGAGCCTTGTCAGCGTTAGCAGCGGCTTCCTCCGCGCACTCTTTGACGCGGTAATAGGCGGCGCGGGCGACGACGGATTGCTGATGCTCGTGATACCTGTCCAGCTCGCCTTCAATGTAAGTTTCCCAATCGCCTACGTCGTGTTCGTAATCGTTTTCGGGGTTGAGCCTGTATGCTTCCTCACCGATTGCGACGCCGTCCTCGCGCAATTCGTCGGCGTTGGCCCAGTCCTTATCGTTTTCGTGGGCGTAGTCGCGATGCGCCTCCCACATATCGTCATCCAGCTTGCAGAGTTCTTTCGACATCTTCATTACATTGCCCTCATGCGGCGAGCCATTTCGGCGGTCATTGGCATAATAAAGCGCAGGTATTTTTGCGCCGTGTCGATGTCGTTAGCGGCGCGAGCCACCCAAGCCTTGGCCATCAGCTCGCGATGCGCGGCGGCCAGATCGGTGTTGGTCATTTCTTCGATAGGCATAACGTCTCTCCCTTGTTGAGAACCATAAACCACGGCACCGGGGAGGGCGTCAAGCGATATTTGTATAACAATCCGTTTGACAGATGCGCCGCGTTTTGCCTTTATGTCGGCAGCGGGATTGGCCCGCGTGGAGACGTTAGCCATTGCCTAACCCGACCAAACCTATCGGCGTCAGGCCGAAACAGGGGACCGCCCTGCAACGCATCATTGACCGGGCGCGAGAGGATAACACGCCTCTCAGCCCTATCGTTCATCAAATGGCGGAAGCGCATGAACGCGCGGAACGTCGGAAAGCTAAAAAGGGAGCCGCATGAGTTACGAAGTCGTCACATGGGACAGCGCAGAAAACGG
>Ga0315903_10009119_pt1 | contig 12063 bp, 8 predicted proteins | sample LakEriMetagenome_7_FD_203524 | JGI IMG/M metagenome (GOLD analysis project Ga0315903, IMG submission 203524) | Freshwater fungal communities from buoy surface, Lake Erie, Ohio, United States - Buoy 2 MA119 | ecosystem: Environmental > Aquatic > Freshwater > Lake | place: USA: Lake Erie, Ohio...
TAATATTATAACACCAATTGCAGTAAGTACAACTAGTGCTACTGTTAGTTGGAATGCGGTTCCTGGTTCTACAATCTACTATGTATGGTACAAACCAGTTACTGCTCCGGCATCTGCTTGGTTAACACCATCAACTACTGCTACTAGCTTGAACTTAACAGGTTTATCCCCTAATACTCAGTATGAAGTGAAAATCCGTAATAACAATGCTGCTTGTAATCAATTTGGTGTGTTCGGTGTACCTGTAAACTTCACTACGCTAAATCAGCCTTGTATCCAACCAACAACAATTTCTGCTGCAGTAGTTCCTACTAACAGACTGAAATTTGATTGGGTTGCTGTTGCAGGTGCTACACAATACAACATCTGGTACAAAAACTTGACAACTGGTATTCAGTATTCATTTACAAGAAATGCTCCATCTACTACATTCACGACAGGTACAACCCCTGCAGGTGTTTATGAGTACAAGATCAGAAATCGTTGTAGCCCTACTGCTCTTTACTCTGCATTCGGTTCCAATCAAACTATTGTTGTTGGTGGTAGCGCTAAAGGTGCTGATTTAGCTTTAACTAGCTCAATCAATATGTACCCTAACCCAACTACAGATATCTTGAATATCGAGTTAAATGCTGTTGAAGCTGCTAACGCATTAGTTAAAGTTTATGACTTAACGGGTCGTTTAATGCAAACAGTTCAATCTAACGTAAATGTTGGTGTGAATCAAATTACGTTGAGTATGAGCGAGTATGCTGCGGGTGTTTACACAGTTCAAGTATTCGAAAACGGTATATTAACGCAAGTTAACCGTGTTCGTAAAAATGACTAATGAGTTCTTATTCTAAAAAATTAAGAGGCTATCAATATTTGGTAGCCTTTTTTTTTAAAAAAAAATCATCATGCAATGGGGCGTTAAACGAGGGCTTCTTATACAATTTGGAAATCAAGAATTACACTTCGGTTCTTAAAAAGAGGGAAAGTTGCCTTTAATCCAAATCACGTTATAGAATTTGAGGAGCGAAAATTCTAGCGTGTAAGATGTCTCGTTAACTATTAACGAGACGAATTGTAGTTGTTTTCAATATTTGTAAAATATTGAACTAGAGCTTCTTAGTCGTTTCAACATTTCTAGCATTGAATCTTGGTTTAATGTAAACTTTTCGATATGAGTAGTTCAATTTCATGCATTTGCTTCTCGCCTATTTTCATTCGCCAGAAATATCACTTTTACTTTGAATATCTGCCGTAGAAATTTTTTATATCTTTCTTCGATTCACCATTATATTAAATATTTATGACTTGTTTAGCAAGCCAATTTATAGACGCTGTAAAAACATCTCATTAAAAATTTAGCGACAAATAAAATAGCTCACTCTCAAAAAGAGGTTTAACTTTATTCCGAATTTCAACAAGCAAAGTTTGAAAGCTTATGAAAAATATCTCTTCAAGAGAATTAGTATTTATGATTATAGCAACATTCGTCTTTATTTACGATGTAAAGGCCGATGATTGTAGAGGAATCCAGCTTTCAGCAAGATTGCATAACATAGAATTGACAGCACCGAACAAAGTTGAGTTTGATATGCAATTTAAAATTACAGGAAGTACAACTTTCGACATATCAGCTTTGTCAGGCGCACTTGTTTACAATCCTGCAGTGATGAATGGCGGTAGATTAACAGTGAATACCTCCAGAATCGGCAGTTTTAGTGTCCTCGCCAATTTAGTTCCTTCTGTTCAAAGCAAAGTGAATACTCTGTTTTTTACACAGAAGCCAAGTAAATATAACGCACAGCTGACTCAAAATTGGCTAACCGGGTTTCATGTAATTCTAACGAATACCGTAAATTTCAATTTGTGTACAGATTTTACCTTGTCACTTTCAAGTTCGCCAAATTCAATTTTTTGTGCAACAGCTTTTTGTAATGGTGCGTCTAATTCTAGTAATTTATGTGTCACCCAAGGTAATTTTACCTTCACTTCACCTACTTATTCTTTAAGTTCGTCAGCTATTTCTTGTTCAAGTTCGTTCACTAAAAGAATCAGCCATGCCATCTGCAGCAACGAATTTGGCGCTTTAGAAGTAAATTTAAATAGAAAAATTGTCAGCGGAAATTATAGTATGGATGACTCTAAGCGTATTCCATTTTCCACTAATCCATTTCGCATTGATAATTTATCATTGGGCACTCATACTATTTCGATCACAACAGTTGACGACTGTGGTTTGTCTTGCCCAATTTTGACCGATACTTTTCAAATTTTAGCGAAGAACATAATTGGTAAGAATACAACTTATGTAAGCGCTTGTGATTCATTCATTTGGAGTGTTAATCATCAAACTTATTTTTCATCGGGAACATATACTCAAGTAGCAGCTTGCACGACTGAAGTACTAGATTTAGTGATACTTCCGAGTCCAAAGGTGGCTACTAGTAATGCCTTACTTTGTCCAAATTCAAGCGTCACTTTGTCAGGGACTCCTTCAGGCGGTGTGTTTAGTGTTACGAATCCTTACAGTGGCACCACACCTATGCCATTTACTTATAGTTATACGAATAAAGCAGGCTGCTCAGCAAGTGCAAATGCGAATATAATAGGTATAAATACAAATGCACCTCAAATTAATACCCAGATTATCACAACCGCTTCTACTGCGCAAGTTAATTGGAACACAATACTAGGTGCGAGTTCTTATATCTTAAGTTATAAGGTAAACAACACAAATACGTGGTCTCATGTGACGACAATTTCTAACCATGCAAACTTAACGGGATTAATTGCCAATTCTACCTATCAAGTGAGGGTTAAAGCCTTATTTTCATCGTGCAGTCAGGAGAGTAATTATAGTGTTACGACTACCTTTGTCACAGGGAGTGCCCCTTGTAATAATCCAACCATTCTAACCGCAGTCAATTTGCCAATAAAAAAAATTAAATTCACGTGGTCATCAATAAATGGAGTGGGGCAGTACAATATTTGGTATAGATTAGTCGGGTCGGGTTCATGGATTGCAGCATTAATTCCTGGTACGTTAAATACATTTACTACCAGTGCCTTAGCGAATGGAACTTATGAATACAAAATTAGAAATCGCTGCAGCGCTGCAACCACCTTTTCAACTTTTAGTTCGTTACAAAATGTAGTAGTGATTCAAAAAGTAGTTGAAAAGGAACTCAATGCTTCATTTAATGTTTTTCCTAATCCAACAGAGGGTAGAATAAGTATTGAATTGGTTTCACTCAGGAATACAAATGCGAATATAAAAATTTATAACATAATTGGTCGCTTGTTAAAACAAGTACCTATTTCAGTTAAAGAGGGTGCGAATAATTATCAATTAGATTTGCGTGATTGTGCCGCAGGTTTATATATGGTGCAGCTTTTTGAAGGAAACAAATTGAGTTACGTAAGAAAGATAAGAAAATCAAATTAAGGCTGGCAAGCAATAAAAATGCTGGAAAGTTAACTAGCATTAATTTTTATCATAGTTTATGATCTTAGTTTAATACTGAAAAATACGAAAATTTGTTCATTTTTTTGTGTGATTATCCGTAAAGTTACCTATTTCATTTTCCATCTCGTCACTCATGACGAGACCACTTTTATCCAAATTCGCACATGAAGCTACTAGTTCTATCACTAAATTTGTCTGTGCTCAAACAACGGATAAAAGTTTGGCTAAGATTTCAATATTTTTTATATGCCTCAAATCTTAGGCCTTATCTTACATTAAAACTTTTATTTGCTACAATGCTTTGAATAAAAAAGGTACTATCATGATGTCATCTGTGTTCATTGACTATATTAAGGTAGTTTAGCGGTTAATCATTTTTTTGCACTTAAAACAGTAATCATAAAAGATATTTGCAACCATTGGCGAATGTATTATACCTTTTTCATAATGATAGTCTGGGCAAATTTGATAGACCTAAGTTGGTCATTCATTGTCTTTCAGTTAATCCAAAATTGCTGATAAGATTTGGGGACTAAAATTCTAGCTTGTTATATCCATGTGATTTGTGTCTCAAGCCAAATTTTATCTTGAGGAAATTTGACGGGATAAATTTGATGGTTGTTTTATTAATAACAATTTGAGGAACGAAAAATTGGTCTGCTTGTACTCATGATATTGATAACTAAGGAAGTTTACAATAATACCAACCGATGTTACAAAATTCCAATCAGTATGAATCGTTTCAACATTTGTAATGCTGATTGTTTTTTTAGGTGTTTGCAATGACATTTGTTTTTATTTTTTACATTTACCTATTCTCATTATAATGCTGCTAAGAATTTTACTGTTATGTTTATTAATATCTCCATGTTATGCGCAGAAAAAAGTGGATAGGCTAATTCCTGAAGAAAACCAGAAAAAATTAGCACAAGCGAAAAAATATTTTAATCAGTATAAAATTTATGATGGAGAAAAAATAATTAGAGAACTCATTAAACAGAACCCTAATGATTATTATTATTATGAGGCCTTGGTAATATTACAACGCCAAGTTCTGCGTAAATTAGAATCCGCCAGAGAAGAAATGCAAGTCATGGAAGATTCAGACTCAGCAGGTATTTTTCATGAACTAAAAAGCGATTCTACAAAATCTGATACAGCCTTAGTCATCCAAATTATACAGTCACATGGTTTAGCGCGAAATGGAAATTCGAATGAAGAAGATACACCAAAAAGGAGAAAAAAAATTGAGGAAGTGGATCCTATTCAAACAGAGGCGATTGTAACGATAGATTCAAGTTTGTTAAAAGATGAAGAACCTAATGATTTTAAAGACGAGAATGAATCGGATAGTGATTCAGATGAAGCGTTATCTGATTCGAAAGTAGAAAGTAATAGTAAAGACAGTAAAGCTTTACGAAAGAAAATGAAATTTCTAAGAGAGTTTGCTTCGATACCTTATGATGCTTATAAAAACGATTTAATACGTAATTCGCGTGAAGCAACAAGAATGGTTGAGTATGCTGATTCAGCATCATTGTATTTGCGTGAGTTTATGGTTGATACAATTAGTATCAGTACCTTAAATACAGATGAAGCCTTAGATAAACAATCAGCTGCTTTTGAGGCTTATGCAGAAAATAATTATGTTGCAGCTGTTAAACTCTTAGAAGATCTCTTACAAGACTTTCCTCATGATTACACATGTATGCTGATGTTGGGTGACACCTATTTTAGGATGGGAAAAGATACGCAAGCAATTCTACAGTTTACGAAAGCCACTAAATTAAACCCCAATTTGCCAGATGCATTTCAGAAAGTTGCTGAAGCTTATTATAATCGAGGCAAATTTCTTGAAGCCTCATCGTTGATGATTGAAGCAATTGCTATTTATCCGCAACATGACTACATGAATTTTCTTAAACGAATTATTGCGAAGTCTGGAAAAGGTTTTGAAACACAATGGCTGCAACGCTCAGTTTATCCTGTAACTACTAATAAAAATTATGTAGAAATTGCTGCTGTGGAAAAATCACCTTGGGTTCATTATCAACAAGCTGAGAATGACGTACATAGCTATTTTGATACCGCAGGCCTTGTTCGCCCCAATGAGAAAACACGAGAGAAATACCTAGAAGTGTTTGCATGGAAGCGTATGCTGGATCGAAGTGGTAAGCAATATTTCCCTTTTGCTCGTGCTATGAATCAGATTGGATATTTAGATTGTTATGTTCTTATATCACTCTTTCACCAAGATTTGTATGGTCAATTTCATGATTTTACTCGAAGAAATCCTGATAAAGTGAAAGATTATTTTTACATGTTAATTAATTGGGATAACAAGAAGTTTGATAAGCTTCGTAAGCAAGTCGCGTATAAAAAGGAAGATGAGTCAAAAAAAGATGAGCCAAAGAAAGACAAGAAAATGAAGAAGGAGTAATAGTTTAGTCCAATCTTATTACTTCAAGTTTGTCTTCACAATGTAAAAGCAGATGATTCATGTCTTTTTGTAAAATGGGGTGAATTGCATGAGGGATGAGTTCGCATAATGGAATTAACACAAATCGTCTTTCATGTAAATGTTTATGTGGAATTTGTAAGTGATTTTCTTTAATGATTTTATTTTTATAAAGTAAAATATCAATATCTATAATTCTTGCAGCCCATTTTTGTTCACGCAATCGCCCCATTTTTTCTTCAATTTCTAAACAACCTTTCATGAGTTCGCAGGGTGATAAGTTTGTTTCAATTTCAATAACTTGATTCAAGTAAGCTGATTCATTTTGCTTACCCCAAGCAGCAGTTTCATAGATTGAGGAAGTTTGGAGTATCTTGCCTAAATCTTTTTCAATCCAATCACAACACAGCGCTAAAAACTTCAATCTATCGCCTATATTACCACCTATAATTAGAAATACACCACTTATCGAATTCATAAACTCAAACTTAGTATTAATAACTACATTTGGTCACAATAATAATATATTTTTACTATGAGAGCATTTTTTAAATATTTCTTCGCTAGCCTTTTAGCCTTATTTACCTTTATTTTTTTATTCTTTATTTTGTTCGCGATAATTGGTGCAGTTTCTTCAGCAAGTAGCGATGATTCAATTTCTTCTAATTCGGTACTTACAATTGATCTGAGCGATGATATACTCGAACAAAGCAAGGAGAATGAATTCGGATTTCTTTCTGGAGAACCACAATCTATAACAGGTTTAAATGATATTCTGGCATCTATTAAGCAAGCGAAAACCGACGATAAGATAAAGGGTATGTATATTAAGCTCAGTATGAGTAACAATGGTTGGGCTTCTTTAGAAGAGTTACGCGAAGCGATTGTTGATTTCAAAGAATCTAAAAAATTTACGCTTTGCTATGGTGAAGTTTGTGATCAAAAATCTTATTACATAGCTACAGCTTGTGATAAAGTTTATTTGAATCCTTCTGGTGCCATGGAATTTAAAGGATTAGCTATTAACGCTCAATTTTTTAAAGGTACCATCGATAAATTAGATATTAAAACAGAAGCCTTTCATTGTGGTAAATTTAAGGGAGCGCATGAACCGTATTCTTACGATAAATTTTCAGAACCTAATCGTTTCCAATTAAAGGAATTATTGAATGATATGTATGCTGAATTTTTACAAGCGGTTTCACAAAAATCTGGCATTGATACAGCGATCTTGGCTAAGATGGCAAATGATGGGGCGATTAAATTTCCAAAGGATGCCGTAGCCTCGAAAATGATAGATGGTGCAATTTATTCCGATTCGATAGAGAATATTTTAAAGAAAAATCTATCCTTGAAAGAAAAGGAGAAAATTAGTTTTGTTTCGATGAGTGAATATGCTTCGACGCTAACAGTTGCTAATCGTGGAAAGGATAAAATAGCGATACTCTATGCAGCTGGTTCGATTAGTGATGGTGAAGGTGGTGCGGGTGGTGAAGGGATTTTTTCGAAAGATATGGTTCGTGATATTCGTAAAATTTCACGCGACGAAAAAATTAAAGCCGTTGTATTACGTATCAATTCACCAGGAGGTAGCGCATTAGCAAGTGAAGTTATTTATCATGAATTGGAACAATTGCATAAGAAGAAGCCTATCATTGTGAGCATGGGTAATTATGCAGCAAGTGGCGGTTATTACATGGCCTGTGCTTCCGATAGTATTTTAGCAGATAAAAACACTTTAACGGGATCCATTGGTGTAGTAGGGGTTCTATTCAATATTGGGGACATGATGAAGAATAAATTAGGAATCACGAATGATCAAATTAAAACGGCACAATTTGCAGATTTCCCAAATCTCACTCGACCTATGACAGAAGTCGAGCGAACATGGATACAAGGCTATTTGGATACAACTTACAATTTATTTAAAACCCGAGTAGCCAATGCACGTAAATTAACCATGCAACAAGTAGAAGATTTAGCACAAGGTCATGTATATAGCGGGAAAATGGCTAAGGAATTGAATTTGATTGATGGATTTGGTAATACTGAAACCGCCATCAAGAGTGCTGCTAATCTCGCGAACTTAAATGAGTATAGCATTGTGGAGTATCCTAAACCGCGTGATCAATTCTCCGAAATAATGTCAACCATAACAGGTAAGAAGCGCGAAGAAGCAGCAGTAAAAAGATTTTTGGGGCAAGATTATGCTGCCTATGTTGAAATTCAAAAATTACGTAATCATCAAAATCAAATATTAGCACAAATGCCTTGGCAAATAGATATTAAATAGACTTTTCGCTAATCCTTGTTGTCCATTTTTTAAGTAGCCGAATCAATTAAGTATTTACGAGTTTTATAATTTGAAAAAGTGCGGTGAAAATAATTACACTCAATACGATGTATCTAAAAGTTTGTTCAGAAGTTTTCTTGAGAATAAGTTTTCCGATGTAACTACCTAATAGGCTAATTCCAATGAGAAACGGAATTAAAAATAGATGTTCCTTCTTAAAATATCCATGGCTTGTATACACAATGGCTCTGCTAAAATCGACGCCTAAATCTATTACCGCCGAAGTGGCTATAAAAACTTCTTTAGATAATTGAAATGCAGATAATGTAATGCCACGAATTGCTCCACCTGTTCCTGCAATCCCTGCTAAAAATCCAGAAGCAATACCACCAATATACAAATTTGAATCAGTCTGTTTCAATGTCTTATTAAAGTTTATGAGTAAGTATATTGCTATTATCACTAGCAAAATATTCATCGAAAGTTCTATGCTTTTGGTGGGTAAGAAGGTAGTAATGTAGGCTCCAATAATTACAAAAATAATAGCAGGTGCACCTAGTTTGATAGCTAAGTCCTTTTTGATACCTTGTTTAAATAATACAATTTTTGAAAGATTACTAAACACATGAAAAACGGCCGTGATGCCCAACACGGTTTTGAAATCAAAAAATAATGAAGCAAGCGGCACAAAAAGTATGGAAGAGCCAAATCCTGAAACAGTACCTAGGATTTCGGCAACAAATGCCAGTGATATGAATAAATAATATTTTTCGTTCATTTTATATTCTAACACCAAATATATAGCCAACCAACGCCGACAATCCCATGGCAATCGTTCCCCAAATAGTAATACGTAAAATGGCTTTTGGAATACTTGAGCCGCCGGTCTTAGCAGCCACTGCCCCTAAAATAATTAAGAAAAATATTGTAAAACTATAAAGCCAAAATTCCATTCTATGTATTGGAGCTAGAAACACAACCAAAACTGGCAAAAATCCACCTACTGTAAATGCAGCACCCGAGGCAAAAGCCGCTTGTATTGGATTTGCTTGACTTATCTCATTAATACCTAATTCGTCGCGCATATGGGCACCTAATGCATCTGCTGCTGTGAGCTCCTTGGCAACTTGCATGGCAGTTTCTTTTCGTAAGCCTCTTCTCTCATATATTTGAGCTAAAATTTGTAATTCTTCTTCTGGCATTTCTTGAAGCTCTTTTTTCTCTCTTTCAATATCTGCTTTTTCTGTATCTGTTTGTGAACTCACTGATACATATTCTCCAGCAGCCATCGATAAAGCGCCTGCAACTAGACCAGCAACACTTGCTAATATAATAGGTTCCCTGGTAGAACTTGCCGCCGCAACCCCTATGGCCAAACTTGAAATAGAAATGATGCCATCATTTGCACCCAACACTGCCGCTCTTAACCAATTACTTCGGTGTATATAATGACTGTCTAAGTAGTTGTCAACTGTTATCACTTTTTATGCTGATTTATTGGTTTTTTCTTTTCTTTTGTAAATGTAAACAATAAGTTGTTTCAAGTTAAAGCTAACTCAACAAACTTTCTCTTTATAGTATTCATTGATTGTAATTGTATAAAACTGAACTCGATTCAGAAATTTTCACGTATTTCAAACTTTGAAAGTTTTTCTCTTTCGAAGTCTTTTTTCGATTTGGATGATTTTTTTCTTTGTTGATTAGTTTTTCCAATTCTTTGCTTAAATGGTATTTATTCCAAGTGTTATCGAATTCTAAGTTGAGATGATAATTTCATCCACTAGATTTGGCTTTTGTAAGATGTTCTCAAGATTTTTTTCATTACGTAATTTAATATGCAGGTGTGCAAATTGATAATGAATCTGTTTGTCATTTAGTTTTTGTGATAGTATTCTCTCATTGTAAGTTATTGATTTTTATAATTATTCTTTAACCAATAGAATTTTGCATAAAACTCATCTTATGATTTCTTTTCAATTGTAGTTTTTGAAATTAAAATTTGTTGTGAGTCTGCGGCAGATGCATTCTCTGGTAGCATATTGTAATGACTTTAAATTTCAATCATATTTAAGTCTAATTTCTTATCTTGCTTTGGGATATCAAAATTTTGCTTTGCTTCTTTATAATATTTGTTCTTATGAGACGAAGTTGCATATTGTAATTTAGCATCAGTTTCGTTCGGTTTATTCGCAGAGGATTTTTGATATGCTGCGGCAGCCGAATTATAGCTATACATAGACACAAATAAGGATGCAATTTTCGAATGCGGAGCAATGAACCGCCACTTTTACTAAACCCGTATTATAGCCAGTGGTTCTTGATCACTGTCCATGCAAACAATTGTCAGTTTTGAGTTTCTGTGTCATTGAGTGGCGGCTGTGCGTTGCGGTTTTTTGAAGCGATGGTCCCGAATGCTTTCGGGTTTAAAAATATTTTTCTTTTGGGTCGGCTTTGCAAGCTCTATTAAAAACTTTGGCGGTGTGATGGCTTGTGCGGTTTTTAATTGTGCTTGCATTTGCGTTGGCTATTTTATTTTTGAGTTCATTAGTTTTTCTATACTTATTGCAATAGGTCTTTTGTTTTCACCAAGCCCATCAAGCTTTGACAAATCAATTTTTAGATTGTTAAATTCCTTTTCATATTCTTCTTCCAACTGATAAACCAAATACATTTCTTGACTTGGCGTAGTCTTGTATTTTAAGTCTTTTTTTAATTCGGATTTTGTGTAAACTTTTGCCCCATTACTTTTAAGCTTAAAAAATAAAGTCGATTCGGTTTGGTCTTTTGAATATAAAAGTAAATATTGAGCACCAATCTCATTGGTACTTAATTCATACTTGTCACCATAACGAACATTATAAAAACCCTCGTCTTTAATCCAACTTAAATGAATATTGTCTTTGTAATAACCGACTAGAACAAAAGTTTCACTAGGAATTAATTTTTTGTTGCTTATATATTCTGGTAATGGTTCGTTTAAAGTATCACTATCAAGTTTGTTTTTTTGATGAATATCGTAAATTTTAACAGCGGTATATTCTCTTTGAGATGCTCTGTCAATAAAGTTTGCAATTACTTTTCTAATGAAGGTTTTTAAATGCTCTTTGTCTTTATCGTCTTTATTAGGTTTAATCACAAAGGCACCTAAGCCAGGAATTAATTCATGAAAGCCTCTAAAGGGATCGTTCTTACCTTCTCCTGGATATAAAACATAAGCACCACCAGTTCTTCTAATTGCATCTTTGTAGGCATGCATTTTTAGTAAATCCTGATTTTTAAATGTGCCTTTCTTTACTTCTTCTGCTTCTTCCTTTATGAGCTCAATGTTTTCTTCCTCTGTCAACTCCTCGTCTTTAGATTTAGCAATTAGCTCATAGAAATTTTTGACTTTGTATTTTGCATCAAAGTGGATGTGTGTAATCAATTCTGTTCTTTCTGCATCTTTGGCTTCTGTTATTTCTTCAGGCCAAATAGATAAAGTGTAATCAGGACGGAGTGTGGTTGTGTAACTGCCTGAATTCGGAAAAGTTTTGCCGCCACCAAACGAACGATTATAGGAGAACTGAATATTCAAATTTCTAGATGGTGATTTAAAAACACCTTTCATTGCTATTGCCGTTCCTTGTTTTAAGTTTAGCGACAATTGACCTTTATCGTATTGAATCAATTCTCCAATACTTTTTGGTTCTATTTCAAATACTTCTTTTAATAAATCTAACAAGGCGAAAAACAGCCAATACTCATACAGCGTTGCAATATCTTTTTTGCCAGCATCATATACATTGTCTCCACCATGCCAAATCAATTTAGCCGCTAAGTCAAACTTAAGCCAAGCATTTAAGACTTCTCTATACC
>Ga0315903_10009124_pt1 | contig 12058 bp, 12 predicted proteins | sample LakEriMetagenome_7_FD_203524 | JGI IMG/M metagenome (GOLD analysis project Ga0315903, IMG submission 203524) | Freshwater fungal communities from buoy surface, Lake Erie, Ohio, United States - Buoy 2 MA119 | ecosystem: Environmental > Aquatic > Freshwater > Lake | place: USA: Lake Erie, Ohio...
CAAGCGGATAAGAGCCGCTATGTGGGAGGATGGGGTGCAGGTGTTCAGCGGGGTGCTGCAACTGCTCTCCATGTCCAAGACCAAGGGAACCGTCACCTACGAGGTGGGCTTGTTTACGGACAATGTGTCCCTGTTCAAAGCCATTGAGGGCAATATGCTCGTCAACACGGCAGGCGTTACAGGAATGAACCACACGCCCACAAGCGGCCATGTGTCGGGAACCTGGACGGCATCGGGCAGCGCAAGCAGCGGGTATGTTTACGGGATTGTAGATGCGGCGGGGTTTACGGACATACTGAACCAAGGAGGAGGTTGGTTCCAAGCCCCGTGGTGGAGGCTCGGTCCGAGCATCTATGTCAAGAAGATGGTGGACTTGATTTTCACCGAGGCGGGATTCAGGTACTCATCCAATTTCTTCAATTCCTCTTTGTTCAGCAAGTTGGTCATCCCTTACGCAGCGGGGACCATGCCGATAAACCTATCGGGGTCCAACATCCTTGCGCAAAGCACGGGGAATGTAACCTTTGCAGGAACGGCAAACGCAACCGCTCTATTCCCCAAAGACACGCCTGCCCCGTTCTACGACAATCCAGGGTATTGGGTCGCATCGTCCAGCGTGTTCTCAAATCCAGCCGTTCCAACCCGTTGGAATGTGGATGTGACCTTGACGGTCAGCGGCACAACTGCTGGAAGATTCGGGGCCAATATGTCCATCCGAAATATCACGAACTCCACGGACAACGCAGTCATCACGGGGATAAGTTTTGCAACCAACACCCAGTTCACGGTCCGCTTCCAAAATGTGACCATCCCAGCCAACACGACGGCCAATATCGGGTTCACAGTTACGGCGGGTCCGAACTATTTGACAAGTACTTTCTCCATCCTTTCGGGTGCAACGGTTCAATGGACCTGCCTTGAAAACCCCGTTGGCATCGGGGTCTTGGATATGCGGACCGCCCTGCCTGCTGATGTCAAGCAGAGCGACCTCTTGCAGGACTTGCAGAAGATGTTCAACCTGCAGTTCATGCCCGACCCGCAGGACCCCAAACTCCTATACATCGAGCCTTGGAAGGATTTCTATACTTCGGGTGTGGTGGATTGGTCGCAGAAATCGGATGAGAACGCCGAGCAGAACATCACCAACGGCGACCCCAACGCCTATACCAATGTCATCTTCAAGTACAAGGACATGGGCGATTTCCTGTCCAAGACCTACAAGCAGTCCTATCCCTTGGCCCGTGAAGGCTACGGTGGCCGAATCTTTAACACCTCCAACTTTTATGGCAAAGGCGATAAGGTCGTGGAAACCCTTTGCGGGACTTTGATACCCGCCTCGTTCAGCACGGACAAAATCGTGGGCCGTACTTGGGACATTGAAGGAACGCTTGCAAGTGGAACGGTCAAAGCCTTGCAGACGGGCTACCGATTGGCGCAGTACAACTTGATTGAAGGGCAGACCGAGTGGGCCTACCAATACGGCGTGAGCGGAAACACGGCCCTATCCGTGGGAATCTTGCGGATGCCCTTCGTCAGCCACATTGACAACCCCTACAACCCCAGCGTGGACTTGGCTTTTGGTCAGCCTCGCTTGGTCTATTACAACGCCGTGAACGCAAGCGGCAACCCGTTTGCCTACACGAACAACAACCTCTACAACACCTATTGGCTGAACTACATCAACGAAACGGTATCGCAGGAGGCGTTGCAGTTGGAACTCACGATGCTGCTATCATCCGTGGACATTTACCAACTGGACTTCCGCAAGCCGATATACTACGGCGGCATCCGTTGGCGGTTGCTTGAGATTAGGGACTACCTGGTCGGGCAGATGAAGCCTTGCCGAGTGACCCTGCGTCGCATCCTCAACCTATCCGAGTTTGTCGCTACCACGACCCCACCCGTTGCAAACGACCCATCGGCCCTGTTCAATGGTCCGATTGACCCCGACCCTGTTGACCCAGGGTATGAACCACCCGTAAACCCCGAACTACCCTCCGAAGGATAAGATATGGCAGATGTAACCAAAGAAATTGTACTTGAGGTTGGCCTCAAGGATTCCACCGCCGCTGGCACGACCAGCGCAAAGACCCGCTTGCGGGAATTGCAGAAGACCCTTGCGGACATGGCCCTCGCAGGCCAAGATGGGACCAAAGCATTCCGTGAAATGGAGAAAGAGGCGGGAAGGCTGAAGGACCAAATCGGGGACACGCAGCAAAGAATTAAGCAACTCGCATCCGATACCCGAACCATTGATACCTTCGTGAGTGCGGTCCAAGGTATCACGGCGGGATTCCAAATAGCCCAAGGAGCGGCGGCACTATTCGGAGCGGAGGAAGAAGAACTGCAGAAGTCCCTTGTCAAGGTCCAAGCGGCGATGGCCCTCGCCAACGGGGTGCAACAGGTGGCCAACCTGCTGAACAAGGATTCAATCTTGATAACCCAAGGCCAAGCAGCGGCCCAAGCCCTCTACGCCGTGGCGGTGGGAACCAGCACAGGAGCGATGAAGGCGTTCCGCATCGCACTCCTTGCAACGGGTATCGGTGCAGCAGTCGCAGCCGTTGGTCTGCTTGTGGCCAAGTGGGACGAACTGACCGCAGCGGTTCGTCGGTTCCTGAACTTGCCCGACCCCAAGCAACGGGCAGCGGAGCAGGCGATGGCCCTGCAAAGGGAGGAAGCGCAACTGGAGCAGTACCGCCAAGCGTACGACAGGCATACCGACGGCCTTATCGCTGCTGACAACAAGCGGAAGGCCCAACAGGAGCAACGCCGCAAGGAGCAGGAGGAAGCCACCAAGCAACGCCTGCTGAAACTCCAAGAGGAAAATAACGCCATCATCAAGTTTGTGGAGGATTTGAACTTGACCCTCTACGAGATGAAATTGGACGCTCAAGCGGCAGAGGACCAAGCCGTCATTGATGGGATGCGCAAACAGGGCCAAGCCCGTGCATCAGCGGCGGCAAGGGATATCGAGATTGAGAAAAAGAAACTGGAGGACCAAAAGATAATTGAGCAACAAAAGGTCGAACTCGCAAGCAGCGGGTTTGCAACGATTGGTCAACTTGCGAATGCCTTTGCGGGACAAAGCGAACAATCTCAAAGGAAGGCGTTTAATGTCAACAAGGCGGCAGGCATGGCCCAAGCCATCATTGATACCTACGCAGCGGCACAGGGAGCCTATAAGTCGCAGATGACTATTCCCGACCCATCGGCCCCCGTCCGTGCCGCCGTTGCTGCTGGTATTGCAATCGCTCAAGGTCTTGCAAGAGTTGCTGCAATATCCAAGACGCAGTTCTCAAGCACCTCATCCACAACTCCACCGCCATCGGGAGGGGCGACATCAACAACTCCACCAGCGACTTTCTCCAACCCCCAAACCACGATGCTCGGAACGGATGGGGCTGCAATGAACGGCCAAGGCCAAGGGATGCAACCGATGCGGGCCTATGTCGTGGAGCGTGACATCCAGCAGACGACCAGCAGGGTGCGCCGCTTGTCCGAATTTGCAACATTGGGCTAACCACTACATATCCCACCATGGAACTTCCCGTGTACCGAATGACCGTGGACGAAGTGGACGAAGGCGTGCAGTTTGTCGCCCTCGTTGATATGCCTGCGATTGAAAAACCCTTCCAAGCCTTCGCCAAGACCCCGCAGCGGTTCGCTGAAACAGGAGAACGCAGGGTGCTGACTGGACCGCTGATGCTTGCCGATACGCCAATCTTCCGCAAGGACGACACCTATGGCGAGTACTATGTCGTATTTGACAAGGCGACCATCCGCAAAATCGTGCAGAAATACTTCAAGCAAGGCAACCAGCACAATGTGAACGCTTACCACAATGCTGAACTTGACGGCGTGTTCATGTTTGAGAGTTACATCACCGACGCAGAGCGGGGCATCCTTCCCCCAAAAGGCTACGAGGACACTCCCGACGGCTCTTGGTTCGGGTCCTTCAAAGTAGAGAACGACGAGGTGTGGGAGAACCGTCACGCCTTCAAAGGTTTTTCGGTGGAGGGCTTGTTCGGAATGAAGAATACAGGAACTGAACTTGAGGTCGCACTTGCGGGCCTCGCAGACGACTTAACCGCTTTTTTGCAACATATCAACCCAACCTACAAATCCCAATAACATGAACTTAAAATCAGCCATTGAAACCCTGCGGACCGAACTCCGCAAGTTCACAACCCAAAAGCAAGCCTTTGCCGACTACAAGTTGGTAGATGGTACGGTCATCCGTGTGGACGGCGACCTCGTTGCAGGTACGCCTGTGTATGTCATTACCGAAGACGAAACCCTACCCGCTCCCGATGGTGAACATCAAGTCGAAGGCGTTGGTGTCGTCAAGACCGAAGGCGGCAAAATTACCGAAGTTGTCGTAGCCGAAGCCCCTGCCCCCGCCGAGGAAGTAGAGGTTGCTGCCGAGATAACCCCCGAAGTTGCGGGTGAAGTGGTGAGTGAAATCGCCGAAGGCTACCCATTGGTGGACCCCGCCATGGTGGAAGAAATCGTCAAGAAGCACTTGGTGTCCATCATGGAGGAACTCAAAGCCGCCTACACCGAGATGGGCAAGATGAAGGACAAGATGGCCGCCTTTGCCTCGCAGATGGAAACCATGACCGACATCGTTGAGAAGGTCGCCGAACTTCCATCCGAAGCACCCAAGCCAACCGCCTCCGCAATCGTGGAGCAACGGAAGGCATCAGCCGCCCAAAACTTTGCGGCCATCGCACAATCAATCCAAACTCTAAAAAACTCCAAATAACCTTAACCCCCTAAAAACAAAACCATGGCATTTTCTTTCGGAAACCTATCAGCCTACACCGAGCAGCAAAGGCTGCCCCTCATCACCAAAGCGGTCTTCGCCGCTCGTTCTGCTGCCCTGTTCACCAAGCAAGTTGGTATCAAGTCAGCCGCCGCCCTTAACCTCATGGACACCGATGCCAACATCGGGTCAGGAACGGTCTGCGGTTGGTCTGCAACAGGCAACACCACATTCAGCCAGCGCAACATCACCGTTGGCGTAATGAAAATCCAAGAGGCTCTTTGCCCTCGTTCCTTGGAGCAATACTGGATGCAGTCGCAGTTGACTGCTGGTAGCCAATACGACGGCGTACCTTTTGAGCAAGCATTCTCCGAGCAGAAGGCTCTCCGTATCGCCGAGGCTTTGGAAACCGCCATCTGGCAGGGTAACTCCTATTTCAGCGGTGTCAACCAACTGCTGAACGCTGCATCGGGTTCTACCGTTCTCGCCAACGCCTCCAGCACAACTTGGAACCCAGTATCGGCTTCCGTTGGTATCACATCTCTGAATGTCATCAGCATCTTTGACAAAGTGTACAATGACATCCCACAGGCTATCTTGACCCGCAACGACCTCGTAATCTTCTGCGGATGGAACAACTTCCGTACCTTGATTGGAGCCATGAAGTCGCAAACTGGTGTCATGTACAACCAAGTTGACTTGCAAGGTTTGGCTGATGGCGACATCATCTACCCTGGCACGAATGTCCGCATCGTTGCAGTCCCAGGTTTGACCTCTACCAACCGCATCGTTGCAACCTACCTCGGTAACTTGTTCTATGGTACCGACCTGTTGTCCGACGAGGAGAATTTTGAGTTGTGGTACTCCAAGGACAACGATGAAGTCCGCTTCCAAGCCGCCTTCAAAGCAGGTGTGCAGTTCGCCTATCCCGACTTGATGGTTGACTTCCGCCTGGCCTAAGTGTAAGGGGGGAGGGAAACTTCCCCCCGCTTTTTATTCTTGCAACTCCTAAAATAAAAATACACTATGTCCTGCTCATTAACTACGGGCTACGCCCTCGGATGCCGAGATTCAGTCGGCGGCATCAAAACTGTCTTTGTCCAAGCCTTCAACCCAACGGGTTCCGTGAACACCAACGGAAGCGGAACGGTCACAGGCTTCACGGGTTTCTCATCGGGATTCTACGAGTATGACTTGACCAAGGCCACTTCGTCCATGACGGAAACCTTGAACGCAAGCACCGAGAACGGAACCTTGTTCTACACTCCCGAAGTCACCTTCACCATCAACAAGTTGCAGACCGCCGTGCGGAATGAACTGCGCCTCTTGGCTCGGAATCGCTTGCTGGTCATCGTCCAAGACAACAACAACCGCTACTGGGTGTTGGGTGCTGCGAATGGCTTGGAAGCCTCCGCTGGAACTGCTGGAACGGGTACTGCATTCGGTGACCGTTCAGGCTACGAGATGACGCTCACGGGAATGGAACCCGACCCGATGCTGAACATCTTGCCAGCAACATTCTCTGCGCTGACCGCACAAATCAGCGGTTCGTAAACTATCTTTGACCTGCGGTTCTCATACGCCGCATGGTTTAGTGGTCTGGGCCATCTCGCAAGGGGTGGCCCTTTTTTTTGTACCTTTGTTGTATGAGAATTTGCATCGTTTACAACGCCCACCCGACGGGCTGCTCGTTCTACCGCTTGGAAATGCCCAACGCCTACCTTGGCGACAACTACACCGAGTTTGACTATGTATGCGTGGACAACATCGCCAATGTCAAAGATGAGGACCTAAAGACCGTTGATATATGGCTTTTCAATCGGTTGTGGTGTCAAGGTACCTTGGACCAAATTCGCAATGTTTACAAGGCTCTGACGGCCTTTGGCGCGAAGGTGATATTGGACTTGGATGACTACTGGGTGCTGGAGAGCGGACATATCATGTACCGACACTATTTGTCCACCAAGTTGGATGAGCAGATTCGTGAGCATATCCGCTTGGCTGACCATGTGACCACGACGACCGAACACCTCGCCCAAAAGATACGCCTGCTGAACAAAGCCGTCACCATCCTCCCCAACGAGCCTTACGAAGCATATCAGCAGTACTTGCCCGACACGACCGCCGAACCCGAACCGCACCTGTTTAAAATCGGATGGTTCGGAGGGGCGCAGCATCAGGAAGACATCGCATTGGTGGAGCATTCGTTCGGACTGCTTGCCCACGACAAATCGCTGGATGGCCGATACAAAATCTACCTTGGCGGTTGGAACGACAATAACCCCGTCTATGACGACTACGAGCGGATGCTATCGTGCCGTGGGCTTAACAAGAACTACGGCAGAATCCAAGCGGCTGACATTTACTCCTATGTCGGGGGGTACAACTTCATCAACGCAACCATCGCCCCGCTACGGGACACCAAGTTCAACCGCCTCAAATCGGAGTTGAAAGTGGTTGAAGCAGGCTGGATGGGCAAGGCTATCATCGCATCCGAAACCATCCCCTACACGGATATACTGGTCCACGGCCACAATGGGTTGGTCATCCCCTACGGGAAGAAGGACGCTTGGTACAAGGCGGTCAGGAAATTCGTGAACGAACCCGACTACGCTCGCTCCTTAGCCGTGCAGTTGTCCAAGGATGTTCGGGAACGCTTTGACATTAGCAAGACCGCCGAGCGCAGAGCCGAACTGTACCGAAGTATTGGGCGCAAATTGTGAAATTCGGGCGCAAAGTACATTTAGGGTTAGGATGATATACCTATCCCCCAACACCACCAACACCATCGTCGTCACTTGGACGCAGCGGGCCTCATCGGGCGACCGCTACATCTTGCGGCTCACCAACATCGCCAAGAACTCCACGACCGACTTCACCCTGCTGAAATCGGCCAACCTTTCCAACTACACCGAACGCTATGACAAGTTTTCCATCGTTGTCGGCTCTCTTGAAACGGGGTCGTATAAGTATGAAGTTTACGATACCAGTAGCACGGTTAGCGCAGCAACTGCGGTGGTTGAAACGGGCTTGGCGTATGTACAGGTAGTCAGCCTCACATTTAACACCTTCGCAAATTCCATCCAGTACACCGTCTTTGGTTCGTCCGACGAGGGTGTCTTTGACCAAACCTTTGACCAATCCTTTGCATGAGCGTACAAACCCGAAGCCAGTTGCAGACGAGTGCCGCAACCATCACCAACGAAACCGCCGCAGGAGCGAACACCGCCGCCCGTGTGGGGGGTTTGTTTGATGACCTTGCCGATACCGCCACTCTTGACCGAGAGCGGGGCGTGGCGAACCTTTACCTTGACGAGGTGAAGAACTTTGCCCCCACCCAAGGGAGTGCCGTCAAGTTGACGACCCCGCTCAAATCGGGACTGCTGACTACTTACAACTTTTCACGGACCACCACCGCCATCACCTACACGGGGACGACGAGTGCAGCATTGCGGATATCGGCCAGCATGGTCTTGGCCCAAGGCAACGGCAACCAAATCAAGGTCTATATCGCCAAGAACGGAACACCTATTGAGCAGAGTATGACCGACATCACCACGGGCCACACCAACGGCCATGCGGTGTTCACCGAAACTGTTCTGCAAGGTGCAGTAAATGACGAGTTTACCATTTACATCAACGCCGTCAACGATGCTGCAAGTATTGCAATTTCGGCCCTATCCTTTACAGTCCACACGCTATGAGCAGTATAAAGCAATCATTCACCCAATGGCTTGGGATTGAGCACAAGGTCCCCGTGATGCTCGAAAACAAAGCGGGCAAATACATCACCTACGGGGCGTTCAATGAATACCCCTACTACCTCCTTGACAACTACCGCCGAAGCAGCAAGCACAACGCCATCGTCAACGGCAAGGTGAACTACATCGTGGGCGGTGGATGGCAACCTGGGGAGAAGATGACCGTTGAGCAGCAGGCCCGCTACGCCAAGTTTTTTGACGGGTTGAGTGAGCATGACGACTTGAACGACATCACTGAAAAACTCGTCCTTGACTTGGAAATCTTCAACGGGTTTGCCGTTGCAGTCACTTGGAACAAAATGGGAACCATTGCGAAAATGGAGCATATCCCCTTTGAGAAAATCCGAGTGGACAAGGAGGAACGGATGTTCCAAGTCGCTGACTGGTACAACGACGACATGGTCCAACTCTATCCCAAAATCGGGGATGTCGAAAAGATTCCAGCCTTTGATGCTGACAACAGAATCGGCAAGCAACTGTTCTACTATCGTGTGTACGCAGCGGGTGTCAAGTCCTATCCTCTGCCCGAATACATGGGCGGCTTGGCTTGGATTGAGGCCGATGTGCAGGTAGCCAATTTTCACAATAATAATCTCCGCAACAACTTTTGGGGCGGGTACTTGATAAACTTCAACAACGGCATTCCTACACCCGAAGAACAGGGCGACATTGAGCGGCAAATCAAGCGCAAGTTTTCGGGGACCGACAACGCTGGACGCTTTGTAGTGACCTTCAACGACGATGTGTCCAAGGCTCCGACGCTGGAACCGTTGACACCGTCCGACATGGACAAGCAGTTTGAGATTCTCAACAAGGCCATCCAGCAGGAAATCTTTATCTCGCACCGTGTCGTGAACCCAATGCTATTTGGTGTCAAGACCGAAGGGCAACTTGGCGGCAGGCAGGAATTGGTTGAGGCTTACGAGTTATTTAAAGCGACCTATGTGAACGACCGAGTTCGCAAGGTGGAGCGAATGATAAACTATTTGGGGTCGTTCAACGGCGTGGAAGGGATGGAATTGATTCCTGTGGAACCCATCACCGAGCGACTATCCGAAGCCGCCCTGCTGCAAATAATGACCCCCGAAGAACTGCGGGAAAAAGCGGGCCTCCCTGCATTGGAAAAGCAACCCGCCGATGTGGTTGAACCCAATCCCCAGCCCGACGAGCAACCGCAAACACCAGCGGTGATGAGCAATGACAACATCAAGAAGTTGTCGGGCCGTGAGTACCAAAACCTCATGCGTATCGTCCGCCATTATGCCCAAGAAAAAATCACCTTGGAGATGGCCCGCACCATGCTATCCGCTGGATTCGGTTTGACCCCCGAAGAAGTGAACACCCTGCTCGGAGTGCAAGAGCAGGCGTTCAGCGAGCCTACATGGGGCGAAGAAGATACCGAGGACTACGGATGGGGGGACGAGGAATTCAAGGTCTTGGAGGTGGTCGCAAGCAAGTTTGGGAGCAACGCAGACGACTATGTTGTCATGCACAGTAAGCCAATGCGGTTTGATGCCGACTTAGACGACCAAGTGCGACAAGCGTTCGCTGAACTTGGGGAGGAAGAGAAAGAACTTGACAAAAAGATTGAAGCGTATCGCAAGAAGAACCGTGACGCAAGCGTGGAAGAAATGGCCAAGGAGTTCGGAGTGAGCAAGGCCAAGGTCGCAAAGCGGGTCGCCTACTTGATTACGAAGGACCGCTACCCCATTGCAAGAGCGGTGGACCAAATTGCAGAGCATAACCTGCCCAAGAACATCAAGGAGGTCGCAGAACCCGTGCTTGAGGTCCGCTACAAATACGCATGGGCCGCAGGGTTCAGCAACAAGGACAAACGGACGAGCCGTGAGTTCTGCAAGGTCATGCTGGACTTGGCTGACCAGGGCAAGGTCTACACCCGTGACGACATTAACGGCATTAGCAACATCATGGGTTATTCCGTTTGGAATCGCCGAGGTGGATGGTACCATACCGCCAGCGGAGTGAATCGTCCCCAATGCCGCCATGTATGGGAGCAGCAAATCGTCATCCGCAAAGGCAATAAAATCAGCAAAGCATGAAGGCACTCTTTATCAGCGAACAAACCCTGCTGGACAATTCCGTCATAAACGAAAATGTGTCGTTTACGCAGATACGGCCCACCATCGTGAAGGTGCAGGAGATGCGGATTCAGCCTATCGTTGGGTCTGCCCTGTACTCGGAAATGGTGACGCAAGTGGTAAGCGGAACGACCACGGCACTCAACACCACGCTGCTGGAAGATTACATCCAACCCGCTATGGTGCAATGGTTGTATTACGAATTACCGATGGTCTTGGCGTTTAAGTACATGAACAAGGGAATGGTCCGCAGAACCAGCGAGGAATCTTCGCAGATGAGCATGGACGAGATTACAAGGCTTACGGATAAAGTGAAGAACGATGCCGAGTGGTATTCCGAGAGGATTACCAGGTACCTGATGGAGAACCGCACCGACTATCCCTTGTTCAACTCCCCGCCATCGGCTCTTGATACTATTTACCCGAACGGCACCAACTACAACACGGGGATGGCCTTGGATGCAAGAACCCTGCGCCGTGGTGCTGGACTGGACCGCCCTTGGCCTTACGGCTACGACCCCTACTGCAATAACTGTTGAACCCTATGGGAGCGCACTCAAAAAATATTCTGAAATTACAGGCTTATGTCATGGATAAAAATCAAGCAGGCACTCCTTGCGCTTGCAAATGCTCACCCGCAGGTAAACTCGTTCGGGACGGGGGACCCGCTTGCAATCGGAACGGACAACACCATCAACCTTCGCACCCCAAGCCGTGAGCGAATCGTCTATCCGTTGGTGTTTGCGGATGTGCAGTCAGCGACTACGGATGCAGGGACTTTGGCTCTTACTGTGGGTGTCTATTTTAGCGACCGAGTTGAATCCATTGCCACGATGGGTGGCGTGGTTTCGGGCAGTCCAACGCTGGGCTGGCAGGACAACGAAGACGAGGTTTTGAGCGACCAACTGCAAATCGCACAGGACTTCATTTCAGCCCTTACAAACGACCCAACGCAAGAGTGGACGCTAAGTACCTCCGTGTCGCTTACTCGCTTTGTAGAGAGCCGTGACGACCGCACAGCGGGATGGGTGGCTACGATGTCATTCCAACTGCCCTACTCACACTCCGTTTGTGAAATTCCTTCCTAAGATACATTTACCCTAAAGCAGAAATATGCCAACTCCAATCTTACAACAAATGCTCGGTCAGGGCGGTTCCATGCGATTCGTGGACGCTGCGGTATCGGGCCAAAACTTTGACTTCATCGTGGTGAATGCCGCCGCTACCTTTACGACCCTCACGGGTACAGGTGGCGAAGACCTGCTAACCGCTTACGCTTTGAGCGGCAAGTCCGTGTCCGCTGGGATAGTTATTTCAGGCAGGAACGGCGGGAAGATTACGGCCGTCACTCCAAGCGTCGGTAGCGTCATCGGATATACATTCCTGTAAGCGATGTTTATAGGCTACGGCTACGGCTACCCCCGTTCAATGGT
>Ga0315903_10009127_pt1 | contig 12056 bp, 4 predicted proteins | sample LakEriMetagenome_7_FD_203524 | JGI IMG/M metagenome (GOLD analysis project Ga0315903, IMG submission 203524) | Freshwater fungal communities from buoy surface, Lake Erie, Ohio, United States - Buoy 2 MA119 | ecosystem: Environmental > Aquatic > Freshwater > Lake | place: USA: Lake Erie, Ohio...
AATATTTTTATCAAGTGACAACTTAGTTTTATGTAAATGATAATGTTTATCTTTACCACCAGCAAGTTCACTGTGCCAATATATACCATCACATTCTATGCCTAAATTCAAATGTGATACTAAAATATCAATTTCATCCCCGTCTAATATATTTCTATCGTGTTGTTTAGTCACAACTCCGTATGAATGTAAAAAATTTAATATTTCAGACTCAATGGTAGATTTAAACCTATTATGTGGATTACAGATTAAACATCTGGGTATATTACCAGAATATAAATTATCTTTAAATTCATTGTTACACACACAACATTTAAATTTGTATAAATTATTATATTCTGTGCCTATATATTCATCTTTATCAAATAGTGGAACAACCACACCTTTTAATCTGTTTCCTTCAAAAATATTATTTAAAGATTCTTGAATTTTTTGAAGTCGTCTGTTTTCTTTGATATATGATAATTGAGATACATTATCAATATTATTATTTTCTAAATATTGTTTATACTTTTCAGATTTAAATCCAATTTCTCCAGCATTAGCTCTTTCTTTTGTTTTTTTAAGCGTATTTGGAGATACATTCATACCATATTTTTCATTGTTGGTTTGAATCATTTTTTCTCTGTTGTTAAAATTTTCATATCCGTATTTTTTTAATTTAGTTTTTTTTCCTTTCTCTAAATTATTATAGTTTTCATTGCCATATCTTTCTTTTAAAGTTTCTTTCATTTTGGAAATCATATTATCATATGCACCATTTTCTCTTTTTTGTTTTATTTTTTCTTTAACACTAGGCAATTGTGATGGATGATAAACACCATATTTTTTAAAAAATGATTCTCTAATTTTTTTACCTCGTTCAGTCATAAACAATACTCCTTATCTAATAGATAAATATTACACTAAACGTCAAAAAGTCAAAAAAAGAAAACCTCACTTATTTCTAAGTGAGGTTTTGTGAATTATTTAATTATTAGACTCCCCCAGGGAAAACTGCTCCTGTAGGCAAGATGTTGAAGTCAAGTATTATGAATTCAGCAGTACGGGTTGGTTGGATATAGATTTGACCATATAGAATATTTCTATCAATTAGGTCAGGAGTATTGTTTTCAGCATCCATCTTAACTTGGAATGCGTAGATACCGTTGCGTTGTTGTACTGATTCTAGGTATGGTGTTACGATACTCAAGAAACGGTTACGTGTAGCAGCTACGTTTTGTTCGAATACCAAGTAGTTGCTTGAGCTTGCGATAAACTTCTTCAAGTTGATCAACAAACGACGAACATTGATACGATCCAAGGCACTTGGAGCAATTTGTAGAGTCTTTTGACCCCATACACAAATACCTTGGCCAGGGAATGCTGCGATTGGATTTACACGACCTTCATAGAGTGTATCACGTTCACTGTGAGTTACTCTGTCGAGTACTTGTACAGCGGTTGGAATACCACCACGATTTAGACCGGCTGGAGCGTACCATTCAGCAGCAGAATTATCGTTAGCAGCATAAACTGCTGGTAATACTACTGAAGGTGGAACACTAATAATCTTGTTGGTATTAGTATCTAGGATCTTAACCCAAGGATAATAAGTACCTACATAGTTACTATCAATTGTAGCTACAGTGTTAATTGCGGCATCAATCAATCCTACAGTTTGGTTACTTGCTGGGAACACCACGTTATCCATGATGTAGAAACAATCTTGACGAGTTTCACACATGTTAATTACCAATTCGGTAACATAACTGTGCATTTCACGGAAGATACCTGGCAACACGATCAAATTGATATCAAATTCATCAGCATTACCAAGAGCAGCGATACATTGTTTGTAAGCTATACTACCTGGACTGTTGATATTGGTACAATCTAGACCTTGTGTATTACCTGGGGTAATTGCACTACCTACGTTGATTGGAATTGCTGGCCATTGACCATCAAATCCACCTTGGAATCCAACTACGAACTTACGTAACTTGACGTAGGTAGATTCGTTTACTGGATCGTAGTTACTTGGAATACTACCACTCAATGTTGGAGATAGTAGAGAACCAGTACTTGCTGGTACGCCTTGAGCGTAATACTTAGCGGTACTTGTACCCCATACTTTATCTTCAAGATCAAAGTCGATGTTTAGACCGTTTGCATCGGTACTACCAAAGTATGGTAGTGGTTTGAAGTATTGTTGTGTGTTGTTTTCTACACCTACACCAAACGAAGCGGTTGGGTATAGAGCTAGAATTTCATTATCACTTTGTGGCACAGCTCCAAATACAGTACCAGATGGATACTTACCTGGTGCTAAACCATAGATACTTGCCTTACTATATTGAATGTAAGGAATGTAAGTACTTGCTGTACTGTCAATTGGAGTATAATATGCTTCAAATCCATATGGTATAGAAACTTCTGGATAAGCAGTGTCTGCCATTTCAATTCTGATATATCTACTCAAATTAACGTAGTCACCGAATTGAATGATCTTACCAGCGAATGTAATATAAGCATAACGATCACCAACCTTACGTGCTACGAAATTTGCTGATGCTGGATCCAAGTTACAGTTTTGGAAGATTTCCAAATACTTTGGTTTCTTGTCAGTATCACTATAAGCACGTACTGCTAATGTAAAGGTACCCCAATCACTGCCTGGTACTGTACCTGCCAACTTAACATTGCTGATTTCGATCTTGAACTTCTTGTTACTCAAACTACCATCACTTAGAGTGTGTACTCTAAACAATTGGAATTTAGTTGGAGTAGTGTCTCCTTCTGCACTTCCCTTGAATGGAGCGATTTGTTGGCTATAGATCCAAGGAGTTGAAGCGTTGCTGATAGCAAATTGACTATCACCTGCATTTGGATTTGTGCTATATTGATCAACAAACTTTAGTGGTTCGCCAATTACAGCACTGCTTGATAGGGTGTTTGTACCTACCAACAATCTCCAACCAAGAGTACTGGTCTTTTCGGCTACGAACTTCTTGATACTATCTTCGAATAATACGTAGTTATAAGCAGCTTCTACCTTTTGACCAGCGATTTGCTTGTCTGGATTGCCAACTGTTGGATCGATACCAAACACATCTTTGATGTAATTATTATCATTTTCATTTAAACTGAAATCATAATAACCATATGTACCGGCACTTACACTACCATTTGGATTGGTAAAGTTATACTTCAATGCCAAGTTATATACGTTTTCGTTTGGATTAATTAGTCCTTTATATGGATAAAGGCTACTTGTTAGTTGAGATAGAGTAGATGTATTGAAACCATATACTTCGTAATCGTTACTAAATTGTGTAGAAGCATTTTGGGTATTTGCTAATACTGCCAAGATCATCTTTTGACGACCGCTTGTGTTTGGATCACATGGGTTATTGCCAGGATTGTCTTGGTTTTGGAAACTTCCGTTATACTTACCGAAAGCACCACTAATTACACCCTTAAGTTGTAGACCTGCTACACAAGTACCTACGCCTCTGATCGAAGCGAAACTTCCACTTACATACTTTAATCCAGCAGATCCAACGTTTATTGCGGTTGGATTATAATCAACAACTACGTTTCCAGCTGTAGTTCCGAAGTATGAACTAGATAGTAAGGCGGTTGTAGTTGTACTTTCGGCAAATGCTGTAGATATTGCTGTTTCTTCGTTTACAGCTTGTCCTTGTGCACTTGAAGTCAAGAAATAATATGGATATACACTGTTGTCTACATTTTTACGTGTAAACAATACTGGTCCAATTCCTCCCAAATTCAATTGTTGACCTGAATATAATACACTACCACTCAAATCACCCGTACCACTCACAGAACTTGTGTTGATTTGACTTGTACTGGCATCTCCGCCGAATGTAACATTCATAGATCCGCTCAAATACAATCTAGAGTTATCGTATCTAAAACAATAACTTCCTGTAGATTGAGTTAAATCATAAGTTACAGAACTAAAGTTAACAGTGTTAGATGATGCTAATGAATTTTTAGCAAATACTAATCCGTATACAATGTTACCGCCTGATAATGTATACGATGCAGTTAAGTAACTAAAATAAGATCGTGCCGGAGTTGGAGCTGTATTTTGACCACCTCCATTAGCAGCAAAAGTTGCTGTATCAAATTTTAGTATAGATTCGGTTCTAACACTATAACTTGATGATAACGATCCAGATAATCTTGACTTTGCAAAATCAAATGCTGCCAAAGTATATCCTGATGTAGTACCAACGGTTTTTCCTCTTCTAACAGCAGATCCTGTGAATAGAGAGTTATATCGACTGGTGGTAACTTTCAATACTTTACCCTTACTAGCAGAATTTGCTAACGATGCTGATAGTGTTAAAGCATTTGATAGACTTGAAATTTGAGACACGAAACTTAAAATTTCACTGTTAGTGGCTTTAGTTACACTAAGATAGTTAGTAAGATTTCTTACTTCAGCAGAACCGGCTTTACTGCCTGAAGATAATAACACTGAACTACTTTGTTGATAATTAATGTTTGTTGTATAACTATTACTGTCCAAGTACATGAAAGAAGCGGTGGTGATTGCACCTATATCACTATTTCTTAACCATTCACCTGGTTGAGCATAAACAATCAATGGATTCTTCTGCCAGTAACCAGTTAGACCACCTACACGTACTACGGTAACGATACCTTGTTGTTGTAGATATTCTTTGGCTGTATATGGACCATAATAAACTCCGTCAGCGACACCAAAACGACTTTCCAATGTGGCTACGTCGGTAATTGTTGCTGGGAAGAATGCTGGACCGTCTGCAAATGGAGCTACTATAGCTCCACCGATATTGGCTACTCCTTGTGCTAATCCTGACAGGTCATTTTCTCTTGTGAAAACTCCTGGACTTACTATATTTTGTGTTGGGGCGAATGTACCGCCTTCTTGTATTGGCATAATATTAATATCCTTTCAAAGTTATATTTAATCAATAAATATAACAGAAAAAAGTCAAGATTGAACTATTTATTATATCTTTTGGAATTTTGTCAAGATTTGTTAACAAATCCAGATATTATGATTTCTGTATAGTAATCTGGGTTGTTCCAGAATGTATTTGTAATGTCCCAACCGTCAATTGAAAACAATTTAACAACCAAGTTTTTATCGTTCAATATCTTTCTAAGCACTTCATAACCACGATTTCTTGGAAAATGACTGCCACAAAAATGGAATTCACCTGTAAATCTATCCACACTTGATTTAAATAAGTCATAATTTTCATCTAAAAAGGTCTTTTCGTATCCTTCGATATCAAATTTAAGGAACTCTATACGCCGACCTATCAATTTAATTAAATCAGGAAAAGTTATAGATAGTGATTTTTGTTCTTTATTGTCATGAAACATCGATGTAAATGTCTGTATAGACTTTTTTGAATCTATCAAGGAGTGAATTAATGTTGGCGATACATCTCCGTCCAAATTCTCAATAAAATCAGACAAACAATCGGTACTACCATCTACGCCAATGTAATTTATGTTTTTATTCTTGTGTTTAATATAAAAATATCCCATGGAACAACCAAGATCAACAACGAAATCATTGTCTTTTACTTGCACAAATTTTTCATATTGATTCCATTCGAATATTTCTTTATATGTAAATGGATCAAATTTTTTTGCAGTCTTAATTTTTTCCGTAGGATTTACCAGCAAATCAATCTTTTCCTTAACCATGGAAAAATCAATTTTCTTATAACATTCAAATTGTTTTGGAGTGTTTTTATTTACAGGACACCAATTCCAATCGCCATGATCAAATTTATACTGTGTATTGTTCCAACATCCATTACATACGGATTCGTTTATAACTCTATATGGCGTATTAAACTCGTTAAATGACTTCGTAAATCCTGATATCATTACAACAGGCTTATGACATGCCCACGCCAACCATGATAGTCCCGAACTCAATCCTATGAAAAATTCACAATTTGAAATATCATCGATACGATCTTGAAGTGGAATGTCTCCGGTTTTATCAATACAATTTTTTGGAATAAAATTTATATCATTTCCGTTACCATATTGTGCATGTCTATCAATACAAACAACTTCATAGTCTAAAGATTTTAAATAGTCTACTGTTTGTTGCCATCCATCGGCAGTCCAATATTTACATTGTGAGGTTGATTGTGTTGCAATACATACATATTTCTTTGAAAAACTACTTCCTCTCGTAGACTTCAATTTAACAGGCAGAATCTCAGTATGTTCAAAACCCAAAACTTCAGCTGTTATTTGTTGAAGATTTTGTTTTCTATAGTCTTTCGGTGAATATTGATTTGTAGTATCCGAAGTAAAACAACCCAATTTATACGATGCGTAATATTCCTTAGCAGGTACAGAGTTATATGTAAAAAAGTTTATATTGGGATATGACTCTTTAAATAAATCTGTATTTGGTGTATAAAAATCGAGAGTACAATTATAAGTTTTTTGAAATTTATCTACATAAGGTATCCAAGAAATAAAATCTCCCAATGATGGTGAATCATTAACAATTTTAATATCCTTGCCAAACAAATCCAATTCAATTACATTTTCTTCATTTGATGTTAAATCAAGTATTTTAATCTGCCAATCTACACAGTACTTTATACTTGGCATACACCACATATTATTTTTAATATTACTTTCGTAGATTAAATGATTCTTTCGTTTATCAAAGAATTTTATGTTATATTCTCGTTGATTTGAACCGATTATCTCCAACTTACATCCATCTGTAAATTCACACTTAATTGTATTACGTGGTAACAATCTAGCTCTATGATTTATTTTAGTTGTATTATAAATTTCCTCCAACTGAGTTTTCATACAAGATTCCTTTTTATTATAAAAATTAATTAACTGAGATGTAATATTATGCCAAGATTTTTCTTTTGTAGTACTGAAACAATTCAGTCTAAATTCATCATAATTTTTCATTACATGTTTTATACCACTAGTAACACTTTCCGCCGTTCTTTCAATTCTGTATAATCCTGGTAAAGAATTATTTTCTTCAAAGGTACCAACAATTGGAAGACCACATGCAATAGCTTCCAATAATGTTAAATTGGGATGTCCGGCTTCTAAAATAGAAGGATGTATAAATATCGTATGATTTTGATATACTTTTAATAATTCTTCCTCTGACAAATTGTAAAGAATTGTTAACTTATCATATTGTGGATTGAATTTATCAAAAAATTTCTTATTGTTAGACGGGCCGGCAATTGTAATTGGAAGATTTAAATTCCTTGCTGCTTCTATAGCAAAAAGAAAGCCTTTTCGATCTTCTGACTGGTCATGAATAAAGCCATTATTAGCGACACACAATAATTTGTGTAGAGTAAATATCTTGTCTGATGGTTTAAACCATTCATTATTCACACCGTGACTTAAATATTCAAGATTTGGAAGATTAAAATAGTCTACTAAGTATTTAGCAGGCACGAAAGATTTTACAGAATGTTTTATAGCTTCATAATTTTCTTTAAAACAAAAGGATTCTTTTCCGTATAAATAAGAATGATGATCATGACATGTAAAATAATAAGGAATGCCTCGTTGTTTTGCTAATAAAGCTAAATTTGCAACGTGTATGTGAACGATTGTATCTTTGTCATATTTTACTTCATCTAGATAAAGTATTTGTGAATCGAATCCTAATTTTAAAAGTGTGTTGTGATATTCCCAAATTATTTTTTCCGTGGCTCCCCAACCATTGGGAGGTATAGGTAATAAACCAGGCGTAACATTTATAACTCTCATATTATTATTTATCCCAAATCTATATGTAAACGTTTATTTTATTTACACAAAGTGTGCAAAGGCAATGTCCTTAGTATCATTCACCGAATCTATATTAATAATACGGTTTAATAAAATTTCTCCGTTTCTCGAAAATGTTATTTCGGAATCATTGTGATCAATATCTAAAATATATAATAACCAATGTGCTTTTTTACAATTAACATTAAATAGTACATTCTTATTAAGGCACAACTCAAAACATCCTTCGTCGGGAGTTACACAAAAAAATATAGGTTTGTGGTTATCATCTAAATTATAGATCACTGAATATTTATAATCATAGTGATGAAATACGTCAAATTTGCTATTTGGAAAATATTCACTAATATCATAGTCTATTAAATAAAGTTGGTTTTCTACTTTATTTAGTAATGTAACCAAAATATCTTCTACTACGTTTCCTGATGTTTTATATGGTTCGTTATTAAGCCAATAATCATAACTATTCGGTAAGGAAACATTGTCAACAAAACAATTTACATCTCCGGCAAAAAATTTACTTTCATAATAGTAACCCAGAGTTGAGATTTTGTTATAATGTTTAAACATGAAAATTTTTTTATCGTGTTCTTTTAATAACGACGGAATATTTTCTAGTTTAGTTAGGTCACTATCGCCTAAAATGCCGTCGTAATCACTAAAAATAAAATTGTTATACGACATAGATTTTGCAAAAGCTAAAGCATTATGTAGATTTTTCATAAATGCATAACCATGTCTACAACTTAAAATATTAATCTTTAGATTAGCATATATAAAAAATACAGATGGAGTTTTATCGATTGGAAACAAAAAGTTATCTGAGTCGTAAATAGAATAATTTACAAGATTTAATACATCTTCAGGTATTGGAATATGAGATACTAATAATATATCAAAACTAGATATTTTTTTTATTTGATTAATATAATTAATTAAAACCAACTTTTTTTGTTCTGTATTTACATAACATGAAATTATATATAAATTTTTCATACATAATCATTTATTTTTGTATGCGAAGAAGAATCCTAAATCATTATCAAAGTTTGGATCGTCATTATTTACTATAATATATCCTAAAAATTTAAATCTATCAACCATTTTTCTTACATTTTTGGTTTTTGCCCAATGATATTCAATTAGATATCTATCAGACTTCAATAAGTCTAAATCAGAAAGACTTTCGATTACATCGTATTCCACACCTTCTATATCAATCTTAATTAGATCCAACTTGTTTAAATTGTTATTTTCAAAGAAGGATTTTAAAGTAGTAACATCTACTTCTTCTTCATGCATATTATGAGTTGTATATGGATGTACATCATCTATAAATCCACTGATGGTAGAATTATCATCAACGGATTTGATTTTGGACTTGCCATTAAAATTGTGTATTGCCAATTTATGTACCGAAGCAACCGATTCATCCTTTAACACCTCGGAGAGTTGTTCAAATGCTTTTTTCGTAGGTTCGATTGCATAAATTCTCTTACAATTACGTTTCTTTAACATGTACAAACTAAATAAACCCACATTTGCACCTATATCAATTACAGTATTTAAATTGTCCAAATCACAATGTGAATATATATTTTTATAAAACATCTCTTTATAATTTATATATAAACAGTCGAATGAGGAAAACTTTTTGTTTAATACAACGGGATTATAATCCGGTTCTCTGACTTTTAATGTATTTGACTGTACTAAGTTTTTGTTATTATCATAAAATTCAAGTAAAAATTCGCTAAAATAACTTTCGTTTTTAAAATTTCTATCTCCGTTTGGTATAATGTGCCATCTACAGTTTTTAGCCATGTCTACGTGACAATAATACATAGGAATCTTAGTAAGATTGTCTTTCACACACACATAACCATTAAATCCCACGGTGCTACTTATATTTATTAAATTTGGTTCTTGAAATGAAATATCCATTCCAAGATCAGTATTTAGACTAATATTATAATTTTTTATTTTATCTTTAATTAGTTTAAGATTCGATTCAAAATTTGGTGTTAACCAATTTAAATTTGGATATTTATCGTACATGCCACAATATACTGGTAAATTATAAAGCAACGAAGGTATATTCCAACCAATGGCCTCTCTGATTACTAAAGGACTTGTTTCTTTATCTCGTATAGTGCCTTTGGATGTAAACAGAAATACATCCATTGCATTATAAAAAGAATCTACATCTTTTCTTTCACCCCACACTTTACAATTACTTGGTAAATTCTTCATAAGAGGTTCCCAATAATGTTTAAAGTTATCTGCTTGATTGCCTACAAAATGAAACTGTACGGGTTGACCTACTAAACGACGAGCATAATCAATAATTTCCGCTTGATTTTTTCTAGGAGTAAACAATCCAACATTAACAAAATGTGTCAAATTTGGATCTAATCCCAACGATTGTAAAGAACCTACTCTATCTGATTTTGTTTTATATTCAATTGGATATTCTACTACATCAGATTCTATTTTTAGAGGAGCAAACATTTTTTCCTGATAAATGCTTACAAAAGCAAATCTATCAGGAAAAAATTGTTTTGTGTTTATATCAAAACTACTATCATGGGAAGTTTCAATTATTTTATAGGTACGATTTGGAACATAAATCTTCTCAGCCACATTAACATCACAAAAATATTCAGGTAGTTCTTCAAAATGAATAACATCGGGATTGATATTTTTAATATGATCAATTAGTTCATGTTTGTTATTGCCTAAAGTTATCAATTTAGTGTTGAGTACCTCCTTTACTCGGTTACGTTGTACTACAAAAACGCCTCCTGTAACATCATCATATTCAACGCAGTAAACATCGTGATCATCCTTTAATTCGATAATCTTCTTTAATAAATACTGAGGGCCTCCTCCTGTAGATAAATGTGGTGTTATAAACAATATTTTCATGATATCAAATATATACTACTTTACTAAATCCGTTTTCTTTTTTTATTTCTACTCTACTATCAACCATATCACGCATCTGGTCCAAGTGACTGATTACCCAGATAAAATCAAATTGATGTTTCAAATAATTAAATAGAGCCCCCATTTGACCTAAATGATCACTATCTGCACACCCAAATCCTTCATCAATACAGATAATATTTGGTCTTGGTAGATTGCTAATATTAATCAACGCCACTCTAATAGCCAATCCACTGACAAACTTTTCCATACCACTTGCCATTTCTAGTGGCCAACGTCTGTCATCATATACAATATTAGCCATGATATTCTTACCATCAGTTTGTAGAGTAACTGTAAACTCCACCAATTGTTGTAGAATATTATTAACTTCTTTTTCAATTTCGGGTAGAGTTTTTGTAATAATTTCATAAGGAATTCCATCACGGCCAATTACAGATGTATATAATCTATAGGCTTCATATGAATCTTCAAGTTCTTTTACATTATTCAGTTGATCTGTAGTATTTTTATACTGAATCTCTAACTTTCCTTTTTCAGTAGACGCTGAAAACATCTGGTTATTGACATTCTTAATATTGGATTCTACGGATTTAATAATATTTTTAAGATCTGAGATTTCGTCCATCAACTTAACATTGTTTTCAATGATATCTTTATTTTTATAAAATACATCAATGTTATCTACGACAGTCTTTAACTTATTCTGACGAGTAATCAATACATTTTCATCACGTAATATGGCTGTCGATAGAATCTCTTTTGATTTTTCTAACTTGATTTTCTCGGACTCAACGCGTTGACATTCTTTATATCTAGAATCTATATCACCAAATGATTCCAACTTTGCCTTAATAGAATTATACTCTTCCATCAAGGACTTGCCTTTATTCTTGTCTAGTTCAATCTCTTCTTTGGTTTTGATTGCATCTTTTACGAAAACATTATTAACGCAATAGGTACAATTAGGATCATACTTGTGATCCTCCAACTTTTTCAATTTGTCAATCTTATTTTTAACTACAACTTTTAACTTATCTAACTCAGATGACTTCTTAGCCTCTTCGTTCTTACAGTTTTTAAATTGTTCATATTCATCATCAATATTTTCACATGATTTCAATGATGACGATAAATTTGTTAACTGTAATTCTACATCAACAATCTTATTTTTCTTGTCATTAATATCTAATTGACACGTATTAATCTTACTTTCTAAATCTAACTTTTCAGCTTCCAATGTGGTAATATCCAAATCAAATGATTTAGTTTTTACAATATCATTAGAT
>Ga0315903_10009128_pt1 | contig 12055 bp, 8 predicted proteins | sample LakEriMetagenome_7_FD_203524 | JGI IMG/M metagenome (GOLD analysis project Ga0315903, IMG submission 203524) | Freshwater fungal communities from buoy surface, Lake Erie, Ohio, United States - Buoy 2 MA119 | ecosystem: Environmental > Aquatic > Freshwater > Lake | place: USA: Lake Erie, Ohio...
AGGGCTTCGGTTTGGATCAACGGATCAACTCGCTCAGTTTGCCCGTTTTGTCTTTCCAGTCGTCAGCATCGGGCATGGGAATTTTGCGTTTGGTGATGCTTTTCCAAGTTGGCAGCAATGCCAGTTCGGCATTGAGCTTGGTCATGTGAACTTGGTCTGCTGGCAAGTCTTCTTCGGCATAGATGGCATTGACGGGGCATTCAGGAATGCAAACAGCGCAATCGATGCACTCGTCAGGGTCAATGGTGAGGAAGTTGGGGCCTTCGCGGAAGCAGTCTACGGGGCAGACGTCCACACAGTCGGTGTATTTGCAGCGGATACAGGATTCAGAAACAACGTGGGTCATGACAGTTTGCTATGGCTAAAGCGTTGAACGGGCGGAATTGCCCGAAAAATGGCATTTTAAAGCAGTTAGACGCTCATGCCGCCTTCTTGGCAAAAAAGGGTTTTGTGTCGATTGCTGAGCCTTGGTAGAAAGCTGGGAAGCGCTCGAACTGACGCTGGGCTGCGCTGGCATCCAAGCCATCGCGCAACACGGCCACATCAAACCCTGTGCGTGACATGGATACCAATTGGTCGATAAGTACATCGCCTGTTGCACGAATTTCACCTTGGAAACCAAGGCGTCGGCGCAGTAAAAAAGCCTGGCTGTAAGCTCGGCCATCGGTGAATTTTGGGAAGTGCAAATCGATTCGCTTGACACCCTCCAGTGACACCTCGCGAGGATCTGCGTCGTTGGCCATACTGATAACGCCAGCACCTGCTGTCGAGTTGCTGTGTTCTTTGAAGGAAAGAATTTTCATATGGATTTAATGCGGTTCAAGCGACTGCAGGTTCAGACTGACGGGCAGAATTTGCCGCCGCTTTGAAGCTGTCTTGACCCACACGACGCAAGGTTTCAATGAAGTATTCAGCGCGGCCGTTTTGGGCATTGCCTGTTGGTGCACGAAGTTCAAGGTACTTGTTGATCACGGCTTCTATCACCTCTGGCACCTCGGCTGCGGAGAAAGATGGGCCGACCACTTTGCCTGGGCCTGCTGGGCCAGAAAGGTCTGATCCGTCCGAGCCACCCAAGGTGACTTGGTACCATTCTTTGCCATCTTTATCGACACCCAAAATGCCAATGTGGCCGCTGTGGTGATGGCCACACGAATTGATGCAGCCGCTGATGTGCAAGTCGATGGGTCCCAGATCATCCAATTCGTCTAAGTCTTGGTAGCGCTCTGAAATGGCAGCGGCTACTGGAATGGCGCGGGCATTGGCCAAAGCGCAGTAGTCGCCGCCGGGGCACGCAATCATGTCATTCAGCAAACCAATGTTGGGACTGGCCAAGCCCAATGCTTTGGCTTCTTGCCAGAGGTCAAACAACTGGCTTTCGGGTACCCAAGGCAGCACCAAGTTTTGTGAATGCGTGACACGCGCTTCACCGCGTGAATACTTGGCTACCAATTGAGCAGAGGCTTCTAGTTGTTCTGCAGTGGCATCGCCCGGTGCCAAGCCTAAACGTTTGAAGGAAAGCGTGACTGCGCGCAGTGCTGGATTTTTGTGTGGCACAACGTTTTGATTTAACCAACGTTGAAACGCAGGGTCTTGTGTATTGACGTTAGCCAATGGGGATTCGATGGAGGCCGGCGCCATGGGTTCGACAAAGCAAGCTGCCACGCGATCAAATTCGGCTTGGCTGATGGTGTGCGGTCCACCATCAGTGTTCACGATCTCTTTGAATTCAGATTCAACTTCATCGATGTAGCGCTGACCTTCGGCTTTCACCAAAATTTTGATGCGAGCTTTGTAAATGTTGTCACGGCGACCCCAACGGTTGTAAATGCGAACAACAGCTTCCAGGTAATTCATGATGTGTTGCCATGGCAAGAACTCACGAACCAGTGTGCCAATGACGGGGGTGCGGCCCATGCCACCGCCCACCCAGACTTTGAAGCCCACTTCGCCTTGTGCATTTTTGACAAGCTGCAAGCCAACGTCGTGCCAACCAATGGCAGCGCGGTCTTCGTGCGCGCCTGTGATGGCGATCTTGAACTTGCGTGGCAGAAATGCAAACTCAGGGTGCAGCGTGCTCCACTGACGCAAAATTTCTGCATAGGGCCTAGGGTCGACCACTTCATCAATGGCTACGCCCGCCAATTCATCGGTGGTGATGTTGCGAATGCAATTGCCACTGGTCTGAATGCCGTGCATGTCCACGGTGGCCAAGAGGTCCATCACATCGGCCGATTGATCCAATGGAATCCAGTTGAACTGAACGTTTTGACGGGTGGTGAAGTGACCGTAGCCTTTAATAAGGCGGGGCGATTTGCCTGGTAACAAGTCTTGTTGGGCTTGGGCTTTTGAAAAAACTTCAGGGTTGGGCTGATCGTAATCTTTGGCAATGGTCGCCAGCACACTCAGTTGTTTGCAGGAAATTTCGCCATACGGCACAGCCACGCGCAGCATGGGCGCATAGCGTTGAACGTACCACCCGTTTTGAAGGCGCAGAGGGCGAAACTCTTCGTCAGCCAGTTGGCCTTTTTGCCAGCGCTCGAGTTGGTCTCTGTGCTGGGCTGCTCGCTGTTTGACAAACTGGCGATCGAATTCTGTGTATTGGTACATCTCTGAGGTGGGTCGGTGAAGGCTTTGGCCAAGCCAAATAAGGGTTGGACTTTAAGGCCTCTTTATGTCAAATCAAACTACTTATTCGTTTGACATATATGCTTTTTGATCATAAGAGGGGTGCAGCAGGGCGCTTAAAAGTCTCCAAAGTGACTGGATTTAGGCATGCTGATACAGTTTGAGTTTTTAGGAGTATGGAATGAAGTTTGGTCCATTGAAAGCTTGGGGCGTGGCGCTGGTCGCCATGTTGGGTATGTCTGTGAATGCACAAACCCCCATTCGCATTGGCGAAATCAACAGCTATTCAGCCATTCCTCAGTTCACACAACCCTACAAACAGGGCTGGCAATTGGCGGTTGAAGAAGTCAATGCCGCAGGTGGCTTGCTGGGACGCAAAGTGGAAGTCATAGCCCGAGACGATGCCGGCAAACCGGAGGATGCTTTGCGGCATGCCATCGAGTTGATCAGCCAAGAAAAAGTCGATGTTTTAGCCGGTGGTTTTTTATCCAATGTGGGTTTGGCTTTGGCCGATCATGCCGGCAAAAGCAAACGACTTTTTGTGGCCAGTGAGCCGCTAACCGATGCCATTGTCTGGGACAAAGGCAATCGCTACACTTTTCGTTTGCGTGCCAGCACCTACATGCAAGCCTCCATGTTGGTAGAAGAAGCTGCCAAGTTACCAGCCAAGCGTTGGGCCACTTTGGCACCTAATTACGAGTACGGACAGAGTGCCGTTGCAAGTTTCAAAGAATTGTTAAAAGCCAAACGCCCCGATGTCGAGTTTGTGGGCGAACAGTGGCCCGCACTTGGAAAAATTGATGCAGGCAGCAGCTTGAGTGCACTCATGCAAAGCAAACCTGATGCTATTTTTAATGTGACCTTTGGCGCCGACTTGGCCAAGCTGGTACGCGAGGGAAATCAGCGCAGCATTTTCCCTAAGGTACCCGTGGTGTCTATGCTGTCAGGCGAGCCTGAATATCTTGAGGTGTTGAAAGATGAAACACCCAAGGGCTGGATTGTGACGGGCTATCCGTGGGACCAAATTGACACCAAGGAACATGCTTCCTTTGCGGCCAACTATTACAAGAAATTCAGAGAGAACCCCAAATTAGGATCCGTGGTGGGCTATGCCACCATGCAAGCTATTTTTGCGGCCATCAAAAAAGCGGGCACCACTGACAACGAGAAGCTGGTGTTGGCCATGCGGGGTTTGAAGTTCAGCACGCCGTTTGGTCCCGCAGAGTTTCGGGCCATTGATCAGCAGTCCACCATGGGTGCGTATGTAGGCAAGTTAGATATGCGCGGCAATCAGGGCAGCATGACGCAATGGCGTTATGCCGATGGCAAAAACTACCAGCCTACCGATGCCTATGTGAAGTCTCGCAGGCCTGCCGCTGCACAACAATGAACTTAGCCAAATCTTGAGGCGGCCATTAGCTTTGCCAACGATGCAGCCATAGGCAAAGGTTCGTGGTTCAAGTGTGCGGCCAACAGTTCGCCGCACAATACCGACCAACTGATGCCTCTTGCGCCCATGCCTGTGCAGACATTCAAGCCTTTGAATTCGGGATGTGCAAACTCACCCACGGCGGGCAGTCGGTCTGGCAACGCCATTCGAATGGCGACCCAAGATGAGGTCTTTTCAAGATCGATGTGAAGGATGTCGTCTTGAAATTCAGGCATGAGTTCAGCCCATTGTTGTTTGTTAGTCAACTGGTCTGCATCACGTGTTTGTAAATCAAAGTCGTTGCGTTGAAAGCTAGAGCCCACAATCCAATAAGGCTCATTTTTATCCGCAGAGATAGCTTGGAGATGACCGATGTAACTGCCATGACCATTGACTGGAAACTCTGGTAGTTGGTTGCGCAATTGAACAGGCAATAGGCTCATAGGTCCGAAAGAAACTTGACCACGCAAGGCTGTAGCGGGGAGGTGAGGGCGAGGGCATTCTTGAGTTTGCAACTGAACGCTGTCAATCAAGGATTGGCCATCGTATGCGCTGGCAATGATGACCTGCGGCGCTTGTGCAATGACGAGCCCTGAGGCATCGATGCACTGCCATTGATTGTTTTTATAAATGAGTTTCGCAACCTCGCTTTGCGTTGACAAACGGATGTTGGGATGCCTGAGTTGAGCCTTTACCAAAGCTTGAGTTTGAATCCAACCAGCTATGCCATGCCACAGTGCTGGTGTATTTTCATTCAAGCCTGACGCCTGCTTTTGAAATTCGCTGGCTTGTGTGCTCCACTCGTGGCCAGCAGCAGGCCACAAGGGGCCTTCGGGCAATTGTCTTTTGCCAGCATAACGATGTTCAAGCAAATGAGAAACTTGCCACTCAAGGCCATGCTTCAGCAGCTCTTGTGCGCGTTGTACGGTGGCGCGCACACCATCTCGCGTAATGCGTGACAGCACATTGTTGTCCGGCGAAACGTGTGTGGCAAAAATACCGGCGGGCAAACCAGAAGCACCTGCGCCCAAGGCATCAGCTTTGTCAAGCACTTCTATTTGCCAGCCTCTGAGTGCCAAACTGTGAGCCACTGCCGCACCTGCTAAACCTGCGCCAATGACAATGGCATCTACTTGCGGTTTTGAATGGGTAAGGATCTCAGCTTTGGTACGTTGGCGCAGTGAAGTTTTCATTTCCCAAGTTGGGCGATAACAAGCTGAAGATGTTGACCCATCCAAAATGAAGCCAACACTTTGAAGTTCATTGAAGAGACTATCTTGCGGGTAGAGCCATTTGATTTGAGACCCTACTTGACACAAGCGTGCCAAAGTTTTGGCGCTCCATGTCCCTAGGTGGTCAACGCAAATGCTGTCTGCTGCGATGTCAATTTCTTTGGCAATGTGGGGTGCTGCGCCAATGCACAAAGTCAATTGAACGAATCCACCTTCAAAAGAAATTCGGTGAACGCCGGGCAGCAGGCCATAGCAAACTTGGGCCAGCTCGATGGAAAGGTCTGTGGGTGCTACGCTGGTGAATGCAGTGAAAAAAAGCTTGGGCTTAGAGGCGGGCTCTGATTGCCAAACTTTGACTGTTTCAAGAAAAGACTCGCCGCGCCCAAACGAGGTTTCTAAAGCGTGCCAACTGGTTTGACACGCGGCTCTGTTTTTCCAATGACTGGCGTGAAAATTAGGGGTTAGTGGGTGGGACATAACCTTGGGCAGCATCGGCACCTGAACCAAAGAAATGGTTCTCCATTTGACGGGCCAAGTACTGACGAGCGCGGGCGTCTGCCAAGTTCAAACGATTTTCATTGACCAACATGGTCTGATGCTTCAGCCATGCGGCCCAAGCTTCTTTGCTGACGTTTTCCCAAATGCGTTTACCCAAGTCACCCGGATAGGGTGGAAAGTCTAGCCCTTCAGCTTCGGTTTCCAATTTGATGCATTTAACTGTGCGCGCCATGATGTTCCTTGATTTATTCTAAAGATGAGAGGGGTATAGGGATATAAAATTATTGTATTTCCATTACAGGCCAATAAGCTTGAAAATGGCTTGTTTTGTTTAAATACCTAAGTTTTATGAGTGCATTTTTAGAAGAAAAAGTCCTGAGTGTTCATCACTGGACCGACCGTTTATTCAGTTTCACCACCACACGAGATCAGGCACTCCGCTTTTCCAATGGCCATTTCACCATGATTGGCCTTCGGGGTGACAACGGCAAACCCTTGCTCCGTGCCTACAGCATTGCCAGTGCCAATTATGAAGAGCACCTTGAATTTTTGAGTATCAAAGTTCAAGACGGGCCCTTAACTTCCAAATTGCAACACATTCAAGTGGGCGACACCATTGTGGTCGGACGCAAACCCACAGGCACATTGCTCATTGATTACCTCACGCCCGCAAAACGTTTGTACCTGATTGGCACTGGCACGGGCCTGGCCCCGTATATGAGCATCATTCGCGACCCCGAAACTTACGAGCGATTTGAACAAGTGGTCTTGTTGCATGGTGTACGAGAAGTGAAAGAGTTGGCCTACCACGACTACATTACCAAAGAGTTGCCGCAAAATGAGTTTTTAGGCGAGATGGTCAGCAAGCAACTGTTGTACTACCCCACCGTCACGCGTGAAGCTTTTGAGCACCAAGGCCGCGTGACAGAGTTGCTTGAAAACGGCACCATCAGTTCAGACCTCGGCATTCCTACTTTAAATCCCGCAGAAGATCGGGTCATGATTTGTGGCAGCCCTGAAATGTTGCGCGACCTCAAAGCATTGTGTGAAAAACGCGGCTTTGTAGAAGGCAATACCAGTATTCCCGGTCAGTTCGTGATAGAACGAGCTTTTGTTGAAAGCTAATTCTTGAAAAATTTATCGACGCAGCGTTGGCTTGCCCTGCTTGCTGCAGGGTGCTTGGCCATGTTGGCATTTGGCATTGTTTATTTGCAAAACCATTTGGGCTTAGAGCCTTGCCCCATGTGCATTGTTCAGCGATATGCCCTGATCGGTGTCATTGTGTGGTGTCTTTTGGGCATCAGCTCAAATGCGCCAGTGCGCACATTTGCCATGACATGGCTCATTGCAATCACTTCGGGTTTTGGCGCCATCGTGGCTGCGCGTCAATCTTGGCTTCAGTGGTACCCACCCGAGGTGGTGTCTTGCGGCCGTGATATTTACGGCATGATTGAAAACTTCCCGCTTCAGCGAGCCATACCCATGATTTTCAAGGGCAGTGGCGATTGCACCAAAATCGATTGGACATTTCTAGGCGGCTCTATTGCCAATTGGTCGTTTGCCGTTTTCATGAGCATCTTTTTTCTGATGATCTTTCTGCGACTGCGTGACGGCTTGTTCAGAGCGACTCCCAACCTAGAAGCCCTAGAACCCCTTAGCTGAGTTTTTTCACCAGCACTTGGCTGCGTCTGTCCCAGTTGTATTTGCGCTTGCGGCCCTCAGGCAACCAGTCGGGGTCCATTTGAACAAATCCGCGCTTGATGAACCAATGCATGGTGCGAGTGGTGAGGACAAAAATACTGTCTAAGCCCATGGCGCGAGCCCGTTGTTCTACGCGTTTCAATATTTTTTCGCCATCACCCTGACCCTGCGATTGGGGTGATACCGTGAGGGCCGCCATTTCGGCGGTCTTGGCTTCGGCATACGGATACAGCGCAGCGCAGGCGAAGATCACCCCGTCGTGCTCAATGATGGTGTAGTGGTCAACATCGCGTTCAATTTCTGTTCGATTGCGCTTCACCAAGGTGCCATCGTTTTCGAAGGGCTCAATGAGTTGAAGAATGCCGCCGACATCGTCCGATGTGGCTTCTCTGAGTTCTTCCAGTTTTTCATCAATCACCATGGTGCCAATGCCATCGTGCACATAAATTTCTAGCAACAAGGCGCCATCGACTGCAAAGGGCAAGATGTGACTGCGTTCAACGCCTTCCTTGCAAGCCTTCACGCAATGTTGTAAATAAAAACCGATGTCGGTGGGCGTCAGTGCTGGGGGCAGTTTTTTCAACAAACTTTCTGCAACAGCCAAAGGCAACTCAGTGTCAATCGGATTGTCTTCAGACTCAGGCTCCTGAGGGTTAATGCGCAAACCTGGAATTTCAGTCAAGAAAATAAGTTTGTCGGCTTGAAGTTCAATGGCCACACTTGTGGCCACTTCTTCCATCGACAAATTAAAAGCTTCGCCTGTTGGCGAAAAACCAAACGGCGAGAGCAAAACCATGGCGCCCATTTTGAGGGTCTGGGTAATGCCAGCGACGTCGACTTTGCGAACCAGACCTGAGTGCTGAAAATCTACGCCATCGACAATGCCAACTGGGCGTGCGGTTAGAAAATTACCACTGATCACCCTGACTGTAGAACCTGCCATGGGTGTGTTGGGCAAGCCTTGGCTAAAGGCTGCTTCAATTTCATAACGCAGCTGGCCGGCGGCTTCTTGCGCGCAATCTAGCGCTACCTCGTCGGTGATGCGAATGCCTTGAGAGTATTTGGGGACATGACCTTTGGCCATGAGTTGCTCGTTCACTTGAGGCCTAAAGCCATGGACCAACACAATCTTCACGCCCATGCTTTGAATCAAGGCCAAATCTTGGGCCAAGTGTTGCAGCTTGCCTGCTGCGATGGCTTCACCTGCAATGCCCACGACAAAGGTTTTGCCACGGTGCATGTGGATGTAGGGTGCCACCGAGCGAAACCAAGGTACGAAGGTGAAGTTAAAGACAGTAGACATGAGCTTGTGGGTCTCTAGAAAGGGTCCAAGAAAGCGGATAATTCAAGGCTTACGCCATCCCTGATTTTTACAGAAGTTTTGCCATTGTCCGCTACCCCCTTGAAAATCGAGTTTCCCGAGTCTTTGCCGGTGTCTGCAAAGCGCGACGAAATCGCTCAGGCCATGGCGGATCACCAGGTCATCATCGTCTGCGGCGAGACGGGATCAGGCAAAACCACACAGTTGCCCAAGATTGCTTTGGCCCTTGGCCGCGGCAGGCTCAATGCCGCAGCGGGCCAGCGGGGCAAGTGGATCGGCCATACACAGCCTAGGCGCATCGCGGCCAGCAGTGTGGCCAAACGCATTGCCGAGGAACTTAAAACACCCTTGGGCGATGTGGTGGGTTACAAAATTCGATTTCAAGACCGCCTGTCAAAGGATGCCTCGGTCAAGCTCATGACCGACGGTATTTTGTTGGCCGAAACGCAAAACGACCCCCTCCTTGAGGCTTACGACACTCTGATCATTGACGAGGCTCACGAGCGAAGTCTGAACATTGACTTCTTGCTGGGCTACTTGCGTCAAATCTTGCCGCGCCGACCTGACCTCAAAGTAGTGGTCACTTCGGCCACCATCGATGCCGATCGTTTTGCGCGGCACTTTTCTTCTAGCAAGGGGCCTGCGCCAGTGATCATGGTCTCTGGCAGAACTTTTCCGGTTGAGATGCGGTGGCGTCCGTTTGAAGAGACACGTGAGCACGATTTGAACGATGCCATTGCCGAGGCTGTCGACGAACTTTGGACAGGCAATGCCGCCGGTGACATTTTGGTCTTCTTGCCAGGCGAGCGCGAAATTCGAGAATCAGCTGACCATTTGCGCAAACACTTGTCACACAGTGCCGTCACACGGGGAGCTGAAGTACTGCCCTTGTTTTCGCGCTTGTCGCAAGCCGATCAAGAGCGGGTATTCGATACACATTCAGGTCGGCGCATTGTGCTGGCCACCAACGTAGCCGAAACTTCACTCACAGTGCCAGGCATTCGGTATGTGATTGATGTGGGTACCGCCCGCGTCAAACGCTACAGCCTGCGCAGCAAGGTGGAACAGCTTATGGTGGAGCCCATCAGCCAAGCGGCTGCCAATCAGCGCGCAGGGCGCTGCGGTCGTGTGGCCAACGGTATTTGCATTCGTCTCTACGAAGAAAAAGATTTCAACGGCAGGCCCCGCTTCACCGACCCAGAAATTTTGCGATCCTCCTTGGCGGGTGTGATTTTGCGCATGAAGTCATTGCACTTAGGTGTGGTCGATGACTTTCCATTCATTGAAGCACCATCCAAACGCGCCATCACCGATGGATACCAATTGCTGGCTGAACTGGGTGCCGTTACAGATGCCAACGAACTGACGCGCACTGGTGCTGAATTGGCCAAGTTACCCTTGGACCCTCGCGTGGGCCGCATGATTCTGGAAGCACGCGACAGGCAAGCTTTAGACGAAGTCTTGGTCATTGCCAGTGCTTTGTCGGTGCAAGATGTCCGTGACCGACCTTTAGAGGCACAGTCGCAAGCCGATCAGGCGCATGTGAAGTTTGACGACGAGAAAAGCGAATTTACGGGTTATTTGAAATTGTGGAAATGGTTGGCTGATGCACGCGGTGGAAAATCGCCTGCCGGGTCAGAGCACAAGTTAAGCAACCGCCAATATGAGCAGTTGTTGCGTCAAAACTTTGTCAACATTCGGCGTGTGCGTGAATGGCGCGATACGCACACACAACTGCACACCACTGTGGCGGAGCACCGTTGGCAATTGAACGCCAAGCCTGCAAGCTACGAGCAAATTCACATGTCAATGATGGCCGGTTTGCTAGGCAACGTGGGTTGCAAGCAAGACGATGAAGACGTTTATTTAGGCGCGCGAGGCATCAAGTTTTACCGCCATCCGGGCGCGCACTTGTCCAAGAAGCCAGGCCGCTGGACGGTGGTGTCTGAGTTGGTAGAGACCACACGTTTGTTTGGCCGTGGCATTGCCAACATTGAGCCCGCATGGTTGGAACAAGTCGGTGCCCATTTGTTGCGCAAGCAACTTTTAGATCCGCATTGGGAAAAGAAGTCGGGTGAAGTGATTGCGCTCGAGCGCGCCACACTGTATGGCTTGGTGGTTTACAGCGGCAGGCGTGTGCCATTTGGCAAAGTTGATCCGCAAACGGCCCGCGAAATTTTCATTCGCGAAGCTTTGGTTCAAGGGCAATGGGAAACCAATCTGACCTTCTTGGACGCCAATCACAAAATGATTGCCAAAGTGGAAGAGCTGGAACACAAATCCCGCAGGCAAGACGTGTTGGTAGACGATGAGCTGATCTACGCGTTTTACGACCAACAAATTCCAGCCGATGTCTGCTCTGGCCGTTTGTTGGAAGCTTGGTATAAAAATGAAGTGAAGCGTCAGCCCAGTTTGCTGGTTCTAAGCCGTGAAGAATTGATGCGCCACGAAGCGGCGGGCATTACCACACAGGCATTTCCAAAAACAATTCGCTTAGGGGGCACCGATTGCACTGCCACCTACCTGCATCAACCTGGCGATGCCCGCGATGGCGTCACGGTCACGGTGCCTTTGTTTGTATTGAATCAAGTGAGCGAAGAGCGTTGTGAGTGGTTGGTGCCAGGTTTACTCAAGGACAAAATTCACGCATTGCTAAAAAGCTTGCCCCAAAAGCCACGTACCCGATTTGTGCCTCTGCCAGATTCTGCTGCCAAGTTGGCCGAGACATTGGGTGTGCCAGAAATTTTTGGAACAGGCTCACTGACCGACGTCCTTTTGAAAAAAGTGCGCGATATCACCAGCTTGGATGTCAAGCGCGCAGACTTTAAATTGGACATGCTCAGCCCGCACTTGTTCATGAACTTGTGTGTGGTCGACGAACATGGCCGACAACTGGGCATGGGTCGCAATCTAGGTGCCCTCAAAGCCGATTGGGGCTCGCAAGCACGCGGCGCTTTCCAAGCGCTAGCTCAGCTCAGAGTGCAATCAACTGGCAGTGCCGCGCTACAAGCAACTGATGCCAAGGAAATACACGCTTCGCATGCAGGGGCGACTGTCTCAGTAACTAAAACCAAGGCAGGTTCATCTTCTTCAGGGGTCAAGTCCGGTCAGAAGCCCGCCATTGCTCAGCAGCGCTACACCGCATGGACCTTTGGTGATTTGCCAGAGCTCATGGAAATCAACAAAGGCGGGCAAAGCTTGATTGGTTTTCCAGCCTTGGTAGACCTGAACGATGCGGTGCAAATTGAG
>Ga0315903_10009131_pt1 | contig 12048 bp, 11 predicted proteins | sample LakEriMetagenome_7_FD_203524 | JGI IMG/M metagenome (GOLD analysis project Ga0315903, IMG submission 203524) | Freshwater fungal communities from buoy surface, Lake Erie, Ohio, United States - Buoy 2 MA119 | ecosystem: Environmental > Aquatic > Freshwater > Lake | place: USA: Lake Erie, Ohio...
CGTCGTCCACCCACCGCAAGGAGTTCCGCCATGCCGCGTCTTCCGGCCGCCTCGCGACGCACCTTCCTCGCCACCGCAGGCACCGTCGCGGCCGCACCCTACTTCGCCTGGCAGCCCCGGACGCTCGCGGCCGAGACCCGCTCGCCCACCGACCGCATCGCCCTCGGCCTGATCGGGGCCGGCGGCATCTCCCATGAGAACCTCCAGGCGGCACGGAAGTGGATCGATGTCGTGGCGATCGCCGACGTCGATGCCGGCCGCCGTGACGAGGTGAACCACCGTTTCGCCGCCGGCAAGGCGGCCGTGTTCGCCGATTACCGCCAGGTGATCGAGCGGCAGGACGTGGACGTGATCCACGTCGCCACGCCGGACCACTGGCACACGAAGCCGGTCGTCGAGGCGATGCTCGCCGGCAAGGACGTCTACTGCGAGAAGCCGCTGACGCTGACCATCGACGAGGGCAAGCTCATCCGCAGCATCCAGAAGAAGACAGGCCGGATCGTGCAGGTGGGCACGCAGCAGCGGAGCACGTTTCCCCTGTTCGTGAAGGCCATGGCCCTGGTGGCCGAGGGCCGTCTGGGCAGGATCAACCGCGTGGAGGCGCGGATCGGCGGGTCGCCGACGAGCCCGGCGATCCCCGCCGTGCCGCCGCCGGCCGGGCTCGACTGGGACCGCTGGCTCGGGCCGGCGCCCGCCACGGAGTACCGCCTGCTCGACGATCCCGCCTGGCGGGACAAGGACGGCCGGCCGAAGACCAACGGCCACTACGAGTTCCGCTGGTGGTACGAGTACTCCGGCGGCAAGCTCACCGACTGGGGCGCCCATCATGTGGACATCGCCGCCTGGGCGCTGGCGGTCAACGGTCAGACGGCGGGGCCGCTGGCGATCGAGGGCACGGCGAAGCACCCCGTCGCCTTCAAGGACGGCATGCCCGTGGAGCAGGACCGCTACAACACGGCCACGGAGTTCCGCTTCACGGTCGATTTCCCCGGCGGCACGCAGATGGTGATCCGCAGCGACGAGGCCAACGGCGTGCTCATCGAGGGGGACAAAGGGCGGATCTTCGTCAGCCGCGGGAAGCTCACCGGCAAGCCCGTGGAGGACCTCGCCGACCATCCGCTGCCGGAGGATGCCCTGGCGAAGGTGTATGCCAGCAACCTGCCGCTTCTGGAGAACGAGCGGTCGGCCCACTGGGCGAACTTCCTCCTCTGCACGATCAACCGCCGCCCGCCGATCTCCGACGTCCACTCCCACATGAAGATGCTCAACATCTGCCACCTCGCCGGGATCGCCGCCCGGCTGGGCCGCGGCCTGAAGTGGGACGACGCGGCCGAGCGGATCGTGGGCGACGAGCAGGCCGACGCGATGCTCGCCCGCCCCTACCGTCAGGGCTACGCGATCGAGATGGGCTGAGGCGGCGGCTGTCGCCGGGGCCGTCTTCGGCTACGATGCCCGCATGCCCGCGACCACGATCGTCTGGTTCCGCCACGACCTCCGGCTCGACGACAACCCCGCCCTGGCTGCGGCTGCCGCCCGCGGGGCGGTGGTGCCCGTCTTCATCTGGGCGCCCGACGAGGAGGCGCCCTGGGAGCCCGGGGCGGCCGCGCGGTGGTGGCTGCACCAGTCGCTGGGAAGGCTGGCCGCGGCGCTCGCCAAGGCGGGCAGCCCGCTCGTCATCCGCCGCGGCGGTTCGCTCGCGACCCTGCGAAAGCTCGCCGGCGAGGCCGGCGCCACCCACGTCACGTGGAACCGGCGGTACGAGCCGGCGGTGGTGAAGCGGGACACGGCGATCAAGAAGGCGCTCGCCGCCGACGGCCTGGCGGTGGAGAGCTTCAACGGCGGCCTGCTCTACGAGCCGGCCCACGTCGCCACGAAGCAGGGCCGGCCCTACCAGGTGTTCACGCCCTTCTGGCGGGCGCTGCTCGAGCGGGACGAGCCGGCCGAGCCGACGGCCGCCCCGCGGAAGCTCGCGCCGGCGACGAAGCGGGTGGCGAGCCTGGGCGTCGACGACCTCGGCCTCCTGCCGACGATCCCCTGGGCCGGCACGATGGAGCAGACCTGGTCGCCGGGCGAGGCGGGGGCGAGAAAGCGGCTCGACGCCTTCGTCGCCACCGGCCTGGCGGGCTATGCGACCGGCCGGGATCGACCGGACCGCGACGGCACGAGCGCCCTCTCGCCCCACCTGCACTTCGGCGAACTCTCGCCGCGGCGGGCATGGCACGCCGTGCGGCAGGCCGCCGGCGGGCGGCCGGTGGCCAAGCTCACCGGCGGCCCCGAGGCCTACCTCCGCGAGCTCGGCTGGCGGGAGTTCGCCGGCCACCTTCTGTTCCACTTTCCCCATACATCCGACGCCCCGCTGCGGAGCGACTACGCCCGGTTCCCTTGGGTCCGGGACCCCGTCGGCCTGCGGGCCTGGCAGCGGGGGCGGACCGGATTCCCGATCGTGGACGCCGGGATGCGGCAGTTGTGGGCCACCGGCTGGATGCACAACCGGGTGCGGATGATCGTGGCCAGCTTCCTCGTCAAGGACCTGCGGGTCTCGTGGCTGGAGGGCGCCCGCTGGTTCTGGGACACGCTCGTGGACGCCGATCTCGCCGCCAACACGCTCGGCTGGCAGTGGGCCGCCGGCTGCGGGGCCGACGCCGCCCCGTATTTCCGGATCTTCAACCCCACGAGCCAGGGCGAAAAGTTCGATCCCGACGGCAGCTACGTCCGCACCTGGGTGCCGGAACTCGCGAAGCTCCCGGCCGGCGACATCCACGCGCCCGCGGAGGCGGAAACATCGGTCCTCGCCAAGGCCGCAGTCGCCCTCGGCCGCGACTATCCCGAGCCGCTCGTCGACCACGCCGCAGCCCGGAAGCTGGCCCTCGCGGCCTTGAAGGCCGTGAGCCGGGGGAAGTGACTACTTCCGCCGCTCGGCCTCGGCCTGCAGCGCCCGCACCTTCTCCAGGGCGTTTTTCTGGCCTTCCGGGTCGGGCACCTGGCTGGACGATTTTTCCGCCAGCCGGAGCAGCGCCGTCGCCGCCTTGGCGTCGCCGGCGGCCAGATACGCCGACGCCACCGAGAGCAGCGCGTAGGTGCGGTTCTCGGCGGCCATGCCCTTCTCGTCGATCTTCTTGGCGGCCTCGGCCGCCTCGGCGAGCAGCTTCTGCGCCTCCGCGGAGGCCCCGGTCTGGGAGCGGACGCGGGCCGCGGCCGCCAGCGCCTCGGCCTTGGGCCGCAGTTCGGTGACGGCCTGGGCGCTCGACTCGAGTTCCTCGACCATCTTGCCGGCCTCCGTGGCGAGGTCGGCCCGCGCATAGCCCAGGGCGATCTGCGCGAGCGCCTGCGCCTTGAAGCGATCCTCCACCGTGCCGGCCGCCTCGACGGCCGCGGCGAGCGTCGTCCGCGCAGCCGCCCGGTCGCCGACGCCGCCCGTCTTCGCGCCGTAGATGGCACCGGCGTCGGCGAGCAGGCGGATCCGGGCGATGGTGTCGTCGATCGAGGCCGCCCGCTCCACGGCCTTCTTGAGCACGTCGCGGGCGGGCTGGCGATCCTCGATCTCCGCGTACAGGCCGGCGATCTCGACGAGCCGCGGACCGCAGACCACCGCCTCGCCGTCGGCCGGGATCAGGGCCGTGGCCTCGGCCAGGGTCTTGCCGGCGCCCGCCCTGTCGCCCGCCTTGAACTGCGCGCGGGCCACGCGGACGAGCCGGCGGGCCTGGGCGTCGGGCGTCTTCTCCTTGCGGGCCTCCTCGAGCTGCTGGGCGATCGTCTTGGTTTTGGGCTTCTTCGACCCACAGCCGATGGCCGGCAGGAGCAACGAACCGACGACGACCAGGACGAGACAGGCGTGAGGCGTTCCGGGCACGGTCATCGGCAGCAGCTCCGTGGGAAGGTGAACGGCGGGCTCAGAACTTGAGGCGGGCCCGCGACAGGCGGGCGTGGGTCTCGGCCATGAGGTCGTCCTCCGCCGCCTCGTCCTCCGCCTCGTAGGTGGCGGAGAACCGCAGGAAGGCGCCGCAGTCGTCCCAGGGCACGGTCGAGACCGAGAGCTCCTGGATGAGGAACTGGCTGGCGTCCTGGGCGGTGGCGAAGGGGCGGTCGCCGGCTCCGGAGGGCGATTTCGTGTAGAGGAAGTAGGTGCCGCCGGGCATCGCGCAGTCGAAGCCCACCGCCCGCAGCACGCCCACGAGCTTTTCCAGCCGCCGCCGGTACTTCTCCCGCACGCGGCGCGGGATCTCCGCATCGGCCAGGGCCGCGGCCCCGGCCTTCTGGATCGCCATGAACTGCCCGGAATCGCAGTTGTCCTTGACGTCGGCGAAGGCCCGTACGATCCGCTCGTGGCCGCACACCCAGCCCAGCCGCCAGCCGATCATGTGGAACCCCTTCGACATCGAGTGCACCTCGACGCCCACCTCCTTCGCCCCGTCCACGGAGAGGAAGGACAGCGGCTCGTCGTCGTAGGAGAGCATGATGTGGGCCGCGTCCTGCACGACGATCACCCGGTGCCGCAGCGCCCACTCCACGACGCGGGCGTAGAAGTCGCGGGTGGCGGTCTTGCCGGTGGGGCTGTTGGGATAGCAGAGCACGAGCAGTTTCGTGCGGGCGAGGACGTCGGCGGGGATGCCGTCGAGATCCGGGAAGAAGTCGTTCTCGGGCACCAGCGGCAGGCGGTGGACCGCGCCCCCGTACCAGCGGGTGGCCGTGCCGGCGACCGGGTAGCCGGGCACGGTCATGAGCGTCACGTCGCCCGGATCGATGAAGGCCGCCGGCAGCATGGCGTAGGCCGTCTTCGAGCCGATGCAGTGGTTGACCTCCTTCACCGGGTCGAGCGCGACGCCGAACTCGCGGGCCATGAAGGCCGCGGCCGCCTCCTTGTAGGCGGCGATCCCGTTGTCGGCGTAGCCGCGGTTCTCCGGCCGGTCGATCTCCCGCCGCATCACGGCCCGCACGCTCTCCGGGGCCATCTCGTCGTTCTCGCCGATGCCGAAGTCGAGCATCCGCCGCTCGGGATGCTCGGCGAGCGCCTGCCGCTTGGCCCGCTTGATGAGCTCGAACTTGTAGATCTCGGTCCCCTTGCCGTAGCCGGCACCGCCGATCCGCTGCGCGAAGCGGTCCTGGAACCAGGGATCGGGGGTCGGGGCCATGCTCGGCGGGGGGGTGTGGGCGGCGGGCGAACGGGGCGAAAACGCCGCCACGATAGCGGTTTCCCCCGAGCTTTCCAAGCAAGTTGATTCCGCCGCGGCCCGAGATTGGAGTTGCGGGGTCAGGAGCCTCCGCCATGCGTCCCGCCGCCGCCATCGCCCACGTTCACGGGCCGTTCGACGGCGATTTCGACCCCTTCGAAGAGGACGAGGACCCGGGCGTGCTGATCACCTTCGGCTAGCAGGCCGTGGAACGCGTCCGCCGCCGCAGGATGCGGTGCCTGCCCGCCGCCGTCAGTCGTGCCGGCCCAGCCAGTCCTGCATGATGCGGTCGAGCGAGCCGTCCTCGCGCTTCTTGAGGATCGCCGCGTTGAGCGGCTCGCGGAGCCGGCTGCCGCTGGGCAGCCCGAAGCCGAAATCGAAGGTGTCGAAGATCGGGCCCACGAGCCGCAGGTCGCCGCGGGCCCGTTGGTTCACCAGGTGCATGAGCTGCTGGTTCTCGGCGACCACCGCCTCGACCATGCCCAGGGCGAGGGCGTCGATGGCCTCGGGCACGGTGGCGAACTCCTGCACGACGCCCGCCCGCTGCCGCACCGACTGCACCGCGACGGCGTCCTGCTGGCAGCCCACGGCCCGGCCCGCCAGGTCCCGGGGTCCGTGGATCGTGCCGCTGACTCTTTCGGCCGTCATGGTGGCGGTGAGCACGCTGGTGAACGCCGCCAACAGCACGATGCCGCCGATCATCCAGGTGAAGGCCAGGGCCCGGCCCAGGCCGCTGTCCACGTGCTTGTCGTCGCAGCCGCCGGTGACGATCGTCGAGGCGATCCACCACACCGCCTCCCAGGCGCCCCGCGGATAGTCCGCCGGGAACGACCGCGGGTTGACGCGGCGTTCGACCAGCCAGAGCAGGTGGCCGGAGACCAGCGCGAGGCCGAGCACCGCCGCCAGCAGCCCCACCAGCTGCCACGAGAGCAGCGACTCGAGCGCCCCCAGGAAGCCGGTGGTCGTCCGCTGGCGGACGACCACCCGCAGGCCCGAGTGGAAGATCGGATGGGTGAGATCGACGACCCGTTCCCGGGCCTCCGTGATCGCCAGTGGCCCCAGCGCCACGTCCACGTCGCCGCCGGACCGGACCGTGTCGATGAGATGAGAAAACGTGTCGACCCGCACGAACTCGGTGGTCGCGCCGAGCTCACCGGCGAGCTCGTCCCAGATGTCGATGACCGCGCCCGTCGGGTTCGCCCCCTTCCATTCCACGGCCGCCGCCACCGGCAGCGCCGCCACACGGAGCCTCTGGCCCCCGAGCGGAGCCGGCCGGTCCGGCTGGTCGTCGGCGGCCAAAGCCGTTCCCGTCGCCAGGTTGCAGGCCACGGCCGCCGCCGCAACGAGGAGCACCACCCGCATTTCGCACGCCTCCGCGGCCGTCAGTCCCGCACGGACATGCCCGCGCTCCCGGTCGTCATCCACACGACCGCCGCGGACAGCGCCAGGCATCCTACCGCACCGCCGAGCACTGCGGGCGGCAGGCCGGGCGTCGCGGCGGTGGCCTGCCCGGCGGCAGCCGCGTCGGCGGAGAAGGCGTAGAGGCCGAGGAGCACGCTGTTGTGGGCGAGGTGGGCGAGGACGGCCGGCAGGATGCTGCCGCAGCGGAGCGTGAGCCAGCCGAGCACCAGACCGAGCACGAAGGTCTGCGGCATCCGTTCCGGCAGCAGATGGAAGGCGGCGAAGCAGGCGGCCTGGATGACGACGGCGGCGAAAACGCGGCCCGGCACCGGCCGGTGGCCGGCCAGGGCCGCGAGCAGCCAGCCGCGAAACAGGATCTCCTCGCACACCGCCGGCAGCGCCGCGATCAGCAGCCACGACAGCCATCCCGGGGCCGTGTTGAACAGCTCCATGATCCGTTCCGCGAGCTCGCGGGCGGCCGGTGAAAGCTGCGTGCCGCGGGTGGCGAGCAACGCGGCCGCGCCGACGAGGAACAGGCTGCCGCCGGCCACCGCCGCCGCTGCCAGGCAGGCCAGGCCACGGCCCGGCGTGCCGGCGGGCCAGCGCAGCTTGAACGTCGCGGCGACGTCGATCCGCTGCCACGCGGCCAGGATCGCCAGGGGCAGGAGCGTCGCCATCGCCTGCTGCACGGGGATCGCCCGGGCGAGATCCGTGGGGGAAAGTCCCTGGGCGTACCACAGCCCGGCCAGGCCGATGGCCACCGCCGCCACGCCCTGGGCCGGTGAGGGGACCGACCGCGGCGCCGGCCTCCAGCGCCGCGTCGCCGCCGCGTCCGGGCCGCGGAACAGGATCTCCTCGTCGCGCAGCGCCGCCGTCGTCGCCCGCAACAAGAGCCACGTGACGAGCCCGCTGGAGGCCAGCGAGATCGCCAGCCGCCCGACGGCCAGCCACGCCCACGACCACGGTTCGGCGTCCACCCCCGGGCCGAGCGCGGCCCGGGAGATCGCGACCTGGCCGGCGAACGGCACGGCCGCCAGCGGCGTGGCTGCCAGGCCGGGCAACAGGCCGATGCCGGCCAGGCCACTGACGAGCAGGACCACGGGAGTGAGCGTGTTTTGCGCCTCCTTGACGCTCCGCGCCGCCGCGGTCACCGCCAGGCACAGCGCCGCCGCCACGGAAGCCAGCCCCAGGCAGGCGACCAGCGCCACCGCCGCGCAGGCCGTGATCCCCGCCGGGCTGGCGCCGAGCCGCCCGTCGGGCGGCAAGGTCCGCAGCAGCACGGCTGCCGTGAGGGTGATCGACACCGCGTTGGCCGCGAGCGTCGCCAGCGTCACCGCGAGCACGGCCAGATACTTGCCGAACACGATGTCCCGGCGTCGGCAGGGGGCGACGAGGAGCGTCTCGATCGTGCCCCGCTCCTTCTCGCCCGCGATGGCGTCGATGGCCGGGTAGAACGCGCCCGTCGCGGTGAGCAGCGTTAGCAGCACGAGCACGGCGCCGGCCACGGTGGCCACGAGGCCACCCCCGGCCGGGTCCGTCTCCTGGCCACCGCCGGCGAGTTCGACCGCCAGTGGCTCGAGCGTGGTGGCGGCGAGCCCGGCCCGGGCGACGCGGCGGCTGCGGGCCTCGGCGGCCGCCGCCCGCATCACCGCCTCGAAGTGGTCCCGGATGCGATTGTCGAGGGCCCGCCCCTGCGGCACCTGGGCGGTCAGCCGCACCGTGCCCTGGCCCTCGAGGTCTTGTGCGGTGCCCGGTCCGACATGCAGCCACACGTCGGACCGTCCCGATTCCAGGCTGGCCGGTCCCTCCGCCTCGGCCACCGTCTCGAGCACCACCTCCGCCGGCCACAGCGGGTGCGGCCGCTGCGCCGCCACGTCCACCGCCGCCCGCAGCAGCGAGACGAATGGCTCCGCGTCGGCCCCGGAGACGGCCAGCGCCAGCCGTCGGGGTGCCGTGCGGGCCTCGAGATCCTCGATGGCGGTGCGGGCGCCGAGCGTGCTCATCAGCGCGATCAAGGGGTACATGGCCATCGGCATGAGCAACGCGATGCACAGCGTCCGGCGGTCGCGGACGAACTCGAGCAGGTCGCGGCGGGCCACCGCGACCGCCGCCGCGAGGCCGCCGGCACCGCCATGGCCGGCCCGCCTCATGGGCCGCCTCCGGCCGCCGCGTGGCACCCGCCCGGGCCGGCGACGGCGGCGAAAAACGCCTCCTCGAGGCCGCCAGGGCGGCCCGCCACGAGCGCGTCCCGCGTGCCCTCCGCCACCACGCGGCCGGCATGCATGACGACGAACCGGTCGCAGCGCCGCTCGATCTCGTGCAGCCTGTGGGTCGAGAGCAGGATCGCCCGGCCCTCGGCCCGCAGCTCGGCCAGGAAGTCGAGCAGGCCGCGCGAGCCGAGGATGTCGAGGGCGCTGGTGGGCTCGTCGAGCACCAGCGCCGGCGGGTCGTGCACCAGCGCCCGCCCCAGGGAGGTCCGCTGCCGCTGCCCGGAAGACAGCCGGCCGCAGGGCCGATCGGCGCAGGACCGCAGGTCGAGCACCTCCACGAGCCGGCCGATCCGCTCGTCGAGCCGCGGCTCTTCCAGGCCGTGCAGCCGGCCGAAGGACCGCAGCACCTCCACCGGCGTGAGCCTGTCCGGCACGCCGGTCGTCGCGGAGACGTAGCCGAGCTGGCGGCGGGCGCCGAGCGGGTCGGTGCGGACGTCGCAGCCGCCGATCCGGGCGGTCCCGGCGTCGGGGGCCAGCAGCGTGGCCAACAGCCGCATGGTCGTCGTCTTGCCGGCCCCGTTGGCGCCGAGCAGGCCGACGATCTCGCCGGGGCGGACGGCGAACGACACCCCGTCCACGGCCCGCACGAGGGCCCCGTCGCCCGCCTGGAAGTGCTTCACGAGATCGACGGCTTCGATCACCTCACGGCGTCTCCGGCTGCCGCAACCGCGTCACTGGTCCATGACCTCGGATTCCTTGGCCTTGGCCAGGTCGCCCACCCGGGTCTCGTACTTCTTGGTGAGCTCCTGGACCTCCTCCTTGGCGGACTTGCAGTCGTCCTCCGTGAGCGTGCCGTCGCCCTGCTCGGTGTCGGCGGCCTTGTTGGCGTCGCGCCGCACGTTGCGGATCGCCACCCGGGCCTCCTCGGCGAGTTCCTTGATCCGGGCCGTCATCTTCTTGCGGACGTCGGTGGACAGCGGCGGGATGACGATGCGGATCACGCGACCGTCGCTCTGCGGATTGAACCCCAGGTCGGCGGCCTGCAGCGCCTTCTCGATGTCCTTGATGGTGCCCGGATCGAACGGCCGGACGACGATCTGGTTGGGCTCGGGCGCGCCCACGCTCGCCAGGGCCTTGATGGGGGTGGGCGAGCCGTAGACCTCGACCCGCAGGGAATCGACGAGGCCGGGGTTGGCCCGGCCGGTGCGGATGCCGGTGAGCGCGTGGCGGAACACGTCCACGGCCTTCTCCATGCGTTCCTCGGCGTCGAGCAGGATGTCGTCGGCGGGCATGGGGCTCGTTCCTCGAAGGATGGGGACGGCGCCGAGGATCGGCGGCCGAAGCCCTCGATTCTGGCACGCGCGGCGCCACCGAGGCAAGCAGCCTCACGCTCCGGCGGCCGGCTCCGCCTCGCGCCGCGGGCCGACGAAGGTGCCGATCCGCTCGCCGGCCACGGCCCGCTCGATGTTGCCCTCGCGGCGGTAGTTGAACACCAGGATCGGCATCCCGTGCTCCATGCACTGGGAGATCGCCGTCGCATCCATGACCCGCAGGTTCTGCTCGCGGACCTGCTGGTAGGTGAGGTCGCGGTACAGCATGGCGTGCGGGTTCTTTTCCGGGTCGTCGGAGTAGACGCCGTCCACCCGCGTGGCCTTCATGAGGATGTCGGTGCCGAGTTCGAGCGCCCGCTGGGCGGCGGCCGTGTCGGTGGTCACGTACGGGCTGCCGGTGCCGGCCGCGAGGATCACGATCCGGCCCTTCTCCAGGTGGCGGCGGGCCCGGCGGCGGATGTAGGGTTCGGCCACCCCGTCCATGCGGATCGCGGTCATGAGCCGCGTCTCGGCGCCGAGGCTCTCCAGGGCGTCCTGGAGCGCCAGGCCGTTGATCACGGTGGCGAGCATGCCCATGTAGTGGGCCGTCGCCTCCTGGATGGCGGTGTTGCCGGCGGTGAACGAGCCGCCGCGGAGGATGTTGCCGCCGCCGATGACGATCGCCAGCTGCACGCCCCGGGAAGCCGCCTGCACCGTCTGGCGGGCGATGTGCACGACCTCGTCCATCGAGATCCCGCGCTCACCGGGCCGGGCGAAACTCTCGCCGGACAGCTTGAGGAGCACGCGGCGGTGGGGGGTCGTGGGCATCGAGTCACCGAAGCGGCCGGCCGCCGCGGCTCAGCCGCCGAGCTTCCAGTTCTCCACCGAGCGAACCTCCAGGCCAGCGGCCTTCGCCAACTGGCCCACCGTCTGCTTGTCGTCCTTGACGAACGGCTGCTCGAGGAGCACGCACTGGCTGAAGAAGTTCCGCAGGCGGCCCTCGATCATCTTGGAGATGATGTTCTCCGGCTTGCCCTCCTTGCGGGCCGCGGCGGAGAGAATCTCCCGCTCCTTCTCCACCACGGCCGGATCGAGGTCCTCCTTGCGGATCGCCTGGGGGGCGAGGGCCACGACGTGCATGGCGATGTCCTTGGCCACCTCGGCCGCGGTCGCCGCCGAGGTGTTGCCGCCGATCTCCACGAGGGCGGCCTTCGAGCCGTCGTGATGGGCGTAGCCGCCGCACGGGGCGTCGATCCGCTTGATGCGGCTGAGCTCGAAGACCTCGCGCATGCGGTTGAAGAGGTCATCCTTGAGTTCGCCGAGCGTCTTGCCCGGGTGGGCCTGGCTCTTCTGCGCCAAAAGCTCGTCGGGGGTCTTCGCCCCCGGACCGAGGGCCAGCGTCTTGGCGATGTCGTTGACCAGGTCCTTGAAGTCGGGGCTGCCGGCGACCGGCGGGCTTTCGCACTTGAACTCGACGATCGTCCCCACGCCCTTGGCGGCGTCGGCGTAGACCGCGAGCCGGCCGCAGGACGTCTCACGGTCGGCCCGGAGCGACTGCGTCTTCACGCCCTGCTTCCGCAGCCACTCCACCGCCTGGTCGGTGTCGCCGCCGCACTCAGCAAGCGCCTTCTTGCATTCCATCATCGGCAGGCCCGTCTTCTCGCGCAGGGCCATCACGGCCGCGGCGGTGATCTCAGCCATCGTTCGTCTCCTCCCGGGAAAAAAGGGTTCGCGACACCGCGGCCCCGCCAGCGGGTCGTCCTGCGGCCTGGGGTTCGGGCCGCGTCAGGCCTGGGGCTTCGGCACCGACCGCTTGGCGACCATCGGCCGCGCCTTGGGCTTGGGCTTGCCCTCGGCCGCCTCGGCACCCTCGGCCGCCGCCTGCGTCTCGACGGCGGTGTCGGCCTTGCCCTCGACGATCGCGTCGGCGAGCCGTGCGGCGACGAGTTCGATCGAGCG
>Ga0315903_10009132_pt1 | contig 12046 bp, 13 predicted proteins | sample LakEriMetagenome_7_FD_203524 | JGI IMG/M metagenome (GOLD analysis project Ga0315903, IMG submission 203524) | Freshwater fungal communities from buoy surface, Lake Erie, Ohio, United States - Buoy 2 MA119 | ecosystem: Environmental > Aquatic > Freshwater > Lake | place: USA: Lake Erie, Ohio...
GAACGTGTGGGTCAGTTCCGTCGGCTTGGGCTGGTAGGACATCTCCATGCGCGCGATCGCACCGTAGGTGTCGCCGCCGGCGCGGGCCCGCACCCGGGTGTAGTACATCCCGTTCCAGGTGCGCAGAGCGAACCGGATGTTGGGATGCAGGCCAGATAGGGGCAGCCAGACGTATGTGCCGGTGAGCGGCTGGGTCAGCGTGACGGTGTTGCCGGACACCGACTGCACGGTGCGGGTCTCAACGGCTGCGCCGCCGAGGGTCTGGGCGAACTGAAGCTGCTTGCCGACCCATTCCGGCGAGGCGCTGTTCTGGAGCGTGATGGTCGTAGCCCCCGCCGAGGCTCCGAAGATCAGGTAGGCTTGACCGCCGCTGCTGCCGCTCTCCACGTCCAGCCACCCGTGATGGGGGATCGTGTTGCTCTCGTAGTAGCGCCCGGACAAATCGTAGGTCCGCACGTTCGGGCCGATGATCTTCCACTCGCCGCCGTCCGTGAACCGCTGGTCGCCGCGGAACCAGCCGGCCTGCCCTTGCACCGGGTTCGTGTTCGGCTTGGACGCCATGTAGCTGAAGCGGGGCGGCAGAGCGTCCGTGCCAGCCAGGATCACGCCGTCGCCGAAGTACCGCTTGGTGAGCGCGGTCTTGGCGAGGTTGGTCTTGAACTCCCCCCGCCCGACATAGACCGATGTGGTGGGGTCCGCCTCGGCTGCGACGATGGCGGCGTCATTGAGGCTCGCGCCATCGCCCTTCCCCTCGAAGTCGACGACGAGGGAGGTGATGTCGATGAAGGCGTCGGTCTCGCCGGTGGCGGCGGATTGAATGCCTCGGCGCACGGCCTGGAGAAAACTGTAGAGCCCCTGGTCCGCGATGGCCGGGACGTCCGGCATCTGGATCATATCTGGCGAAGCTCCTCGATCGTCGTGGCCAGGGCCAGGGAGCGCACGTGGATGTTGCCGAAGATCCCGATCTCCATCTCCCTGACCTTAAAGGGCGGGATGCGGATGGGGTCCATGCTGCTGAGGTTGAGGTTGGCGACGACAGCGCCCTCCCCGTAGATTACGACCTGAACCGTGCGGGAGGAGGCGAACGTCGGCGGGTTGCGCAGCGTGCTGCCGTTGAGGTCGAACACGTTCAGAGGCGTCTCGTTGAACGCGCCGAGGAGCGGCGAGCCGTAGGCGGCAGCGTTCGCAGCGGCGGCCTCGGCGGCGGCCTGATTATAGGCGGACGCGTCCACCAGCTGATCGAACTCCGCATCCACGCGAAGCAGGCTGAAGGTCTGGGCCTGTGGGAACTGCCACCGCTTGGAGCGCCACTCGAACTGGAGCGGGTTGCTCTCGTCACTGTCGAGCGAGAAGATGTCCCCGGTCGCGCTGTCAGCGTAGAACAGCCGCGCGTTGCGGGCATCGACGTGCATGGCTGTGGCCGACAGCGATATGTAGGACAAGGCCGGCGGATCGTCCCGGCTCAGGATCATCGCCTTGGCGGGCACCACGTCCGGGAACAATCCGAAGTACCGGCCCTGGAGCACCGCGGCCTTCATGGTGCCGGGGTTGAGGGCCTGCCACTCGACCGACGTGAACAGGTTCTTGGTCACCAACCCACGGGCGCCGGAGGCGAGCATCACCAGTCCGTTCGGGCTGGCGTAGATCACACCGTCCTCGTCCATGGCGATCGTGGACTTGGAGAGGCAGGGCTCCTCCAGCTGCACACGCTCCGTGTACATGTTGCCGGGGACGCCGCCGTGGATCAGGTACGGCACGCGGTCGGTCATCACCGCCACGGAGGAGCCGATCACGCCGAGGCCGACGACCCTGCCGACCGGCAGGCTGATCGCGTAGGCGCTGGGCCACGCGTGCGGGTAGTAGGGCTCCGAGAAGTAGACCGTGTTGCCTGAGAAGCCGGCCAGTGCCCCGCCAGGGAGCGCGACCAGTCCTGCGAGGTCAGAGGGCGGCGGGTCCCACCCGAGCGTGCTCATCACCTCGCCAAGCTGCGCAGTGGTCAGGTTGTCGGCGAAGCTGATGGCCCCGATCGCGATCTCGGCCACGAATTGGTAGCTCACCGTGGAGGCCCCGACCACCGTGCGGTAGATCCTGCGGTGCGTGAGGTTGTACGACCCGCCAGGGAGGGCGGGGAAGGTGTCGATCGTAACGACCGCGCCGGTCGGCGAGACGGTGACGCTGACGGGATCGGAGGGCGGACCCTCCTCCTGCACCGACCCGAAGGTGTTGATGTAGGTGAACACGTAGGCACGCGTCTCAGCTGTACCTGAGCCGGGCGTGGTCACGGTGGCGGCAGGCGCGCCCGCGGGCTTCGGCACGCCCATCTCGTAGGACGTCACCGGGAATGGGGCTGAGCCGGTCGTGGCCAGCGCGTAGTTGGTCTTCTTCGGGCCGCCGGAGCCGGTGAAGTAGATCCGGCCCTCGCTGTTGTCGGCGAGCGGGCCGGGCACCACGTCGACCTCGGTCCCCCACACGAGGAAGGCGGACGCGCCGGCTGGATTGTAGAGCCGGTAGATGGTTTTGTAGTTCGTGCCGGGCGTGTTGTAGGCAAGCAGCGGCCCTCGCCAGTAGCGTAGCTCTCGCGAGTAGAGCTTCACGTTCTCGGCGACCTGGGCGAAGTTGTCCCCCAGCAGCGTGGGGGACAGCCTCGGAACCAGCCCGTCGAAGGCAAAGACCTTCACGGCGGACATAGCTTACTCGCCGGTTTCCTCGTCGCCCTCGCCCTCGCCGTCGCCCTCGCCCTCGCCCTCGCCCTCGCCTTCCGGCTCAACGGTCGGGGCCGGCTCAGCAGCCTCGGTAGCGGCAGGGGCGGCGCGGCGGCGGCGCGGCGGCTTCTCGACGACCACGGGCTCCTCGCCGGGCTCCGGCATGCCTAGAATGGCGCGAGCCTCCGGGGTGTCCGCCGGGATCAGGAAACCTTCGTGGTGGCGACCGATGGTCACATGGCCGGTCGGCGTGAGCACTTGGGCGACTCCGCCCACACTGTCCGCCTTGTACTTCTTCAGTGCGTCTTCAAATCGCATCGCGATCTCCTCTGGGGTGGCGTCCCACAAGCGGGATGCTCATGTCGACCCGGGCCTCAACCCGGACCAAGCTCTCGCCGAGGCTGTTGATCGCGCGACGCGTCTCAGCCATCTCGGTGGCCATGGTGGCGGCCACCTCCTTTAGATTGTCCACCGCCGCTGCCAGGAGGGTGGTGGTCACGACATTGGCCTTCAGGTTCTCCAACGCTGCCTCGGCGCGTTCAACGCGCCCCTCCAGATCCGCGGTACGCTGACGCGTCACGGCGAAAGCGGAGACGCCTGCTGCGGTGAGGGTTAGTAGGGCGAGAAGCTCCTCAAGTGAGAACGGCACCTGCATCAGCTGATGCCCACCCCGTGGACGATCCACAGGTTGTCGCCGATCTTCTGGACCCACGCGGTGCCTTTCGCCGCCAGAGTGCGGGCGCCGGTGCCGCCGCTAGGCGACCAGCTGAGCGTCACGCCTGCGGCAGGAGTGATGGTGACGGTGCCTGCGTGGTTGATGATCTGGATCGTGGTCCCGTACTCGAACGGCGTCGTGTCGTTGGGGATCTCGTAGTTGTGCGTCCCGCCGCCTGCGTGGAGAATGTGCTTCCCGCCATGGGCAACGCCGAGGACCGCATTGGCCTCGATCTGCACTTGCGGCACGCCGCGATAGCCCGCTCCGCTCGCACCACCGTCGTCTCTCTCAGTTAGGATGTAGCCGATGTCCGTGACGTCGACCTGAGCGCGGAGACGGTTGGTGGACCAGCCGATGTAGATCTTGTTGCCGGTCTGACCGATGCCGCCGCCCTGCTGAATAGGCGTGAAGCCTAGGGCTGTGAGCACGGCCCCGGTGGCGAACTTGGCGGCGGTGATGACCCCGTTGGCGATCAGCCCGGCGGAGTCGATCGCGCCCATGGCCAGCTTGGAGGCCGTGACCGAGAGGTCCGCCAGTTTCGACGTGGTGATCGCGTCGTCGGCGATGTCGGCGGTCTGCTGGACCTTGCCCTTCAGCGCATCGAGCGCGCCGGCGGTCAGGCGTAGCTCGATTTTCTCACCGGCGGCGAGGGCGCGGGCGGCGGTTCCCTCCTGCCCTCTCACCACGGTCAAGGTGTCGCTGGCGCGCGCTGTGACCTTGACGATCTCGATGACGTTGAGGTTGTTGACGATGGTCGCCATGAACCAGTCGCCACCGCTGGGCGAGGGAAATAGGCTCCCCTGCCCGGCGGTCAGCGTTAGACTCACCGCCGCCGAGTTATAGCTCCCGGCGAGGGTTCCGGCGGCATTGTTCGAGAACAGGGGCACGCCCATGCGTCACCTCGGCTAGGGCGATTAGTTGATGGTGACGGTCCAGGTAATGGTCAGGCTGTCGCCCGCCGCCTTGTTGATCACGGAGAACACGGTGCGTGCGAGCAGCGATCCCGCCGCGCCTGCGTTGAAGATCCCCGCCTCAACCAAGGCGCCGGTGCCGCTGCCGGGGCCGAAGGTGGCGATGTAGGTGATCACCGCTCCAGCCACACCGGTTGAAGTCAGCGCCACCCGCGCCAGTTCTGTGCCGAGAGTGGTGTCGCCGGCTGCGGCAGCGGTGCTGTTGGTGCCGACCGCCATGTGCGTCATGGCTGCGATGGCAGGGGCCGCCTTCATCCGGTCGGCGATGACACCTCTACCAACCGTGGTGACGAGGTTCTTCACCACGATGTCTTGCTTGACCTCGCCGTGCTCGTCGGTCAGCGTCAATCGAAGCTCACCGGTCATCTTCAGCATTTCTTCGAACGGCTGCATCGACGGCGGTCCTTGTTAGGATGTGGTGGTTCGCGAGAGCCTAACTGTTAGCATGTCGGGTGGCAAGGATCACGTGAGTTCGACGGCGGCTGTGAAGTTCCCGAAAGTCCCAAGCAGCGAAGTCCAGTTCAACGCTGCCCCGTTCGGGTAGTTAGCGGGGTTGACGATGTCGGCCACTGCCTGTGTCCAAAGTGTAGCGATCGTGGTGTTGATCCGCGATGCGGCGATGGCGGGCACGACGATTGGCGTCGAGGGCATGCGGTCCGAGCACCACAGAACTAGGCCCTTACAGCCGGCGTTTTTCGTGAAGCCTGGAGTGGCGTTCGATGTGGACGTTGTTGAGTTGACCGTCTTCACGGTCGCAACAGTCGGGCCGCGGTAGGCAACACTGAAGTACTCGCTCACACCGCTGATGGTTATGGGGTTAGCGATGTCAGATGCGTTCAAGACCTTAGCGTAGATCCCGTACTCGTAGGCGACGCCTGCCGTCCAGTCGGCGTTCGCCAGCTGAGTCCAGCCTGCCGGAGTGCCGATGCTCGGAGCAGAACTGCTTGACGCGGACTGAGCGAATATGATCCCGAGGTCGCCGGGCTGTGCGCCGGCGAACGACGCGCCTGCGCCTCCAGAAATTGCATGAACCAGCACGAAGATCGTCGTGCCGATGGCGGGGTTGGCGACGTCGGTGGCCGTCACGGCGTCGTTAATGGTCGCCTGCGTGATGGCCTTCCCAAGACTGTCCACAGCCGACGCGGTGTCGCCCAAGAGTTTGTCGGCTGCTCGCGCCACGGTCTCGGCAAGGGTCAGCGTGTCCGCGGGCGCGGCGGCGACCGCCCTTGCGATGCTGTCGAACGCGAATGCGACGCTGGCGGCGGTCAGGCCGGCGGCGGACAAGGTCACGATGCCGTCGGTCGGGGCGACGCTGTGGGCGAAGGTGCGGACGTAGGTATAGTCCAGCTGCACGCCGTCGGTGACGCTGACGGCCTCAACGACAACGGCTGGAGAGATCGCCTTCTGGAGTGCGTCCACTGGGGTCGCGGTCTCCGCGAACACACGGGAGAAGTCTGAGATCAGCAGGCGTGCGTCCACTGCCGTCACCGCTGAGGCGATCGCCTCGTCGACGTCTCCTCGCCGGGTGCCTCGCGCTTTCGCTGGGGTGGGACGCAGGCGGGCGCGCAGACCGATGCGGGCGACCTCGACCTGAACGGTGGAGCGACCCCAGCCGATAAGCGTCGCGTCTGCCGTCAGGACGCTGTCGGTAGGGAACAGCGTGTAGCTCTGGTTCGGTATGACTATCGCCGGGTTGGCAACGTCCGTCACAGTCACCGCGTCGGTGCGGGTCAGCCCGTATGCAGCCAGGAACGCATCCAGAGATGACGCGGTGTCTGCAACCGCCTTGGCGTCGGCGTTACCTAGCCCGTCAGTTGTGCCAGCGGTGTCGGTGCGGGCGCTGCCGATCGCCTTGGCTACAGTGTCCGTAGCGGTGGCGGCGTCAGCCGGCGTGAGCGTGAAGTTGCTGCCGCCTGCCGCCCCGTAGAACTCGGTCGTCAACAACGTCGCAAGATCGCCCGCCGCCACGCCGAAAGCGTCTCGCGTGGTCTGCCTCCAGGCGGTGCGGAAGGTTAGGCTGGACACGCCTTAGCCCAGTGCAATTTCGAGGGAGAAGCCCCAGGTTCGCGATCCGCCAAAGCCGTCGCCGATCACGTAGAGCGCGCTGTCCTCGTAGACGCGGGGAAGACCTGTTGTTAGGTAGCTGAAAGGGTTGCCGATATACCCAACCGATGCTGACGACGTGAGTTGTGTGCCGATAAGAAGGTTCAGCAGTCGCCGCAGCACGACGACATTAAACGTGCCGCCGGTTGCGCCAGCCTCGCGAACCCGCGTGATCTTGGAGACGCCTGCCGAAGCCATACTCATGCGGGTTGCGCGGTTCAGATCTTGCGTGGCCAGGAGCGTTGCGGTTGCGACACGAGGTGTGCCGTTCTCGTCTTCGTAATCCACTGTCACCACAGCAGTTCCGGCGAACGTCGTAGCGCTCTCGACCCAGATCTCCAGGCCCTTGTAGTCGGCCCCGGGCACGCGGGCGGCGAACGAGGGCTGGGCGGTGAGCGTAACGTCCGCGCCGAAGCTGTAGGCCCCGGCCTTAAAGAGCAGGTCGAACAACCAACCGCTGCGCCAGCTGGTGCATGCCATGTGCAGTTCGATGGCGGAGATGTAGCCCTCAAGCCCGCCAAATGATGGGAGAACCGGGAAGCCTGTGATCGCATCGGTCGGCACGACGCCGTTCGCGGTGTTCGATCCAGCATACGTTCCGGTAGCTGGGAAGCCGTTGTTGGCGAAGGGGTTGGACCGGCCCTGAAAACTCCCGCCTGTGACCGAGACGATTTTCTGGTAGTTCACCCGCAGCTTGCGCGCGCCGTTCAGTTCCGCTTTCGTTAGGAAGCTCATCCTGATGCGATCTCCAGCGTGACCTCGTTGATCCCTGTGCTGGTGCTGTCAGGGTTGGAGATCAGGAAGATGGCGCTGTCGGCGAAGACTTCCGGCATCCCGGTCTTGAACATGTCGAACAGGTCGCCGCCGTTGATGATCGGGACGCGGAGAGATGGCGCGAGCGGGCGCAGCACCATGACGTTGATCGCGCCCGCCGTCATGCCGGTGTGAGTGATCACTACGCTTTCAATTCTCTGAACGCCGGTGTCGCCTGCTGCGAGAGGAAGTTGGTACATGCGCCCAAGGGTGCCGTTCCCAGCCGCGCCGACCGCAAATGCGCCGGTTGTGGCGCCTGTGTTGCCGTCCTGATCGGTGTAGGTGACCGTGACGTTGAAAGCCGAGCCGGTTGCGAGCGCGGTCGTGAACTCGATCCAAATTTCCAGGCCTTTGAAGTCCGTACCGCCGGGCACGCGGGCGGCGAACGATGGCTGGCTGGCGAGGTTTGTGGTGCCGGAAGCGAAGCCGTAAGCACCTGCTGCAAACACGCGGTCATAGACGCCGAGCCGTGTGATCACCGACGAAGCATAGGCCACGCGCGAGAGGTAGCCCTTCGCCCCGCCTGCGAAGGCGTTGATCGGCCAATAGCCCGCATCTGTGTCGATCGGCACAACACCGTTAGCGGTGTTGCCGATAGCGAGCGCCCCCGGTCCAGGCTGCCCGGCGAGGTCGAACAGCGAAAAGAAGCCGGCTGCGACTGAAGTGCGGGGGGCGGACTTGTAGAACTCAAGGATCTGCTTTGTTGAGGCGATCCAGTCGTCGTTGCTCAAGATAGACATGCGTCAGCTTCCGAAGTCGAGAGCGGCGAACTGCTCTTGCGTGGTGAGGGTTTCGATGTGGTCCTTCATCGCCCAGGTCCACGCGAGTTGGGTCGCCATCCAGCCGCGCAGGGCGATCATCAGGGCGCGACCCTCGTTGGCAGTAACTGTGTGGGTGATGTTCTCGAACGACCGGATGGGAATGGCGACCGGCGCCGCACCGAACCCGGCTGCGATCTGGTCCTCACAGGCGTCCTTGTAGCCGAGCCAGCGGACCTGATCCTCCGTTCGGCTGACCTGTAGATGTTCCACACCATCTCCGAAGTCGTGCGCGAAACCCGCCTCCATGCGCGCCTGATAGGCGGCCTCCAGATCGGCGAGGGCCTGGGTCTTGGCGTCCTCAAGCGACCACTCAACCCACCTCCACTGGAGAACAGGAACGCCGCCCACATCGAACAGGTTGTAGCCGAGGACGCGATAGGTGCCCTCGGGCGGCAGCGGCTCCTCCTGGCAGAGGGTTGCACCAGGGTCGCTCGCCTCGCAGAGCACCCAATTCGGGCCGTTATTCGCGTACATCAGAACTGCTCCCTGAGCGCGAACTTGATCTTGTGGTAGACCGTGTGGACGATTCCTGCCGGGAACGTCGCCTCGATCTCACCCTCGTAGTAGCCGGGGTCTAGATCCAGTGCGCCCGGCGGAAATACGAACTGCACGCGCCCGCCTGAGCCCGGCGTCGGATACTGCGTCAGGTCAGGCGTGATGCCGTCCGCCTCCAGCGTTCCGGGGAGAAGTTCTCCGGTGATCGTAAGCAGCAGCGTGGTGGTGCCGGCCTCGCGGAACTTCAGCACCACGGTGGCGGAGGAGACGTCGATCACCACGCCGTTGTCCGTCAACTGGACCACGACGGGCGGGCGCGTGTCGCCGACCACGAACTTGAGGCGGGAGCCCATCAGATCCACTCCCGCATCTGCACGGTGCGGTTCGGACGGCCAAGGTCCCGCGTCCGCTCCAGCTTGGCCCGGGACACCCACGCGCGGAACTGCGCCATCTCGACCTGAGCGGCGGCGGGGTCGTAGTAGGGCTGCCCACTCATCCCCTTCAGCCGCCCGCGCGCGCCGTAGGCGATCGCCTCGGCCCATCGCTGGAACAGCGTGTCGTCCACCTCGGCGGCGTCCTGGGTCGGCTGCGTGGCCACGATCATGCGCAGGCCGGCGACAACCCGCACCGTCGGCGTCGGCACCAAGATGATCTCATCCGGCGTGATCTGAGTGTAGAGTTGCGGCGGGCCCGTGCGCGTGCGGTAGTCCGGGTAGCGCGCGTCCAGTTCGTCCTGGGTCTTGAACGACAGGCGCAGTTCTGCGCCGCTCTCATCGACCACGACAGCGCGCAGCACCCGGGTGCAGAGTTGATCCTGCTCCGTCTCGATCTCGTAGGTGTTCACACCGGCCTGGATCGTCAGCGGGTCGCATTCGAACTGCACCCACTCGCTGGCGACGCAGAACTCGATCAAGGCCTGCCGGGCGGCGATCTCCGCGGCGATCGGGGAGCAGTCGTGGACGAACGGCAGTATCAGGCTGTGGAAGGCGTTGATCGGCGTCACTTGGCAGCCCCTTTGCTATTGAGATCCGTCGGACCCAGGGCCGTGTTGGGGCTCTCCGCGAGCTTGCCGCCCTCGTGACCTCCAACGAACGCCGTGAACAGCTGGAGGTAAACCTGCGCCTTCTCCATGCCGGCGGCGTAGTCGGTGTCCTTCTGGTGCGCGCGGAACATCACGTAGTCGAACAGCGCGGTCTGGTAGAGATCCGGCACCGTGATGGCCTGATCCAGCGCCGTGATCTCCGCCGGGGTGTTGGCCGTGCTCACCTCAATCTGGGTCTCCCCGTTCGCCGGAGGGTAGACGTAGAAGGTCTTGGGGGTGCGCGGGTCGTAGACGAAGTTCGAAATGGTCGCCGAGCGCCGGCCTGCATGCCACAAGGGGTCGAACCCATCCAGCAGTTCCCGGGTCACCACGGTGATGGCGCGGCCCGGCGTCGCACCGTCCTCGCCCAGGTTGCGGCGCACGTCGAGCAGCATGAACGCCTGACCGGTCAAGGTCTGCTTGGTGCCGATCGCCAGGGCGAACGGCGCGGTCACCTCCCCTAGCGAGGGACTGGCGGCCACCAGGGCGCGCTCAGCGTCGGACAGCCACCGCAGAAGCTCGGCGTCGCTCCAACGGCGGGTCGCGCCCTCGTCAATCAACTGAGAGCGCACGCGTGCAAGGATGGCGGAAGCGAGGACAGTCATGGGGACTTCCTAACACAAAAACGCCGCGACAGTGTTAGCTGTCGCGGCGTTCATGTCCAGCGGTGAGCCGCTGTTAGTTGGCGACCAGAGCCATGGCCCAGGCTTCCGGCTTGATCATCCGGTGACCGTAGACGTTCAGGCCGCGCACCAGCCGCCCGAAGTCGTTCGGGTTGGGCAGGTCCTCGGTCTTCACGATCTGCGACGCGAAGGTCAGAGCCGTGGTGTGGCCAGCGATCAGCACGCGGCGCTTGGCCGAGCCGCCTTGGGCGCCGCCGGTGAGCGACTGACCCGCAGCAGCGGCAGGCAGCTGGTTCGACAGGTAGACCGTGAACCGGTCGATCATGCCGATCTTGCCGTTCCGCAGGATCGACTTGTCGTCACCGGTCAGGTAGGCCTGCTGGAGCGGCGACTGCATCAGGCGCAGACGGGTCGCGGGGTCGATGACCAGCCAGCGGTCCGTGTCCGGCACGTTCTGCTCGTCGAGCACCGTGGCCATGCCCAAGATCACCTTGAGGATGGCGTCAGCCGAAGCGTTCAGATCCACCGGGGTGTTGTCCACCCCGAGGTTAACCGCACCAGAGAGCACGCCGGCGGCGGAACCCTTGTTGGCCGCAGCGCCGTTGTTGAACTCGGCCAGCAGGATGCCGCGGTCGATGGCGATGCTCATCTGCTTCGTCGCATCGTCGGTGAACATCGACATCAGCGCCGGCTTCGACTGGTACTCCAGGACGTCAGAGACGTTGACCCCGAAGTACTTCGCCTTGTCGATCGACAGGTCGACCTTGTTCGGCACCGGAACTTGGTAGTTCAGGTTTTGACCAACGGTGTAGTCGTTGATCGCGATGGACGGGATGTTGTTGATGGTGATCGTGTCACCCATCGACTTGATCTCGCCCTCATAGGACGTGTTCGCGATCTCGCCGAAAACGGTCGTCGCATAGAACTTGGCGTTCAGCTTCCCCGACCACAGCTGGGGAATGAACGTACCCGCGTAGGCGGGGTTGGTGACGAAAACACCCTGGACTGGCACAGGCATTGGTTTGCTCGCTCAATGGAGGTGAGAGGGGGGTCCCGCTCTCACCTCCACCGCGTTAGCAGTGGTTAGCTGCGGACGCGGTTTTCAATGAGAGCGCGGTCGATCTCAGCGTCGATGCGGCGGGCTTCTTCCTGGCGTCCGCGGTAGTCGCCCCGGGTGACGGCGGTGTAGAACTCGTGAACCTCCGCAGAGGACCAGATCTTCTTCCCGTCGTCGGGGGTGATCACCGTGGATGTGCCGGATTGACCGGGCGACACCTCGGCTTCGAGGCTAGGCTTTTCCGGTTCGGGCGTCGGGGCCGGCGGCGTCGGGGCTCGACCCGTTTCCTTCTTGAAAGCCTCGAAGATCTTCGCCGTGCGAACGACGTCGAACTTCTCAAAGGCGTCTCCAAGCAGCACGCTCAGGCCGAGGCCCGACAGCGGATCGGTTCCCGAGAGCCAGTCCACGAAGGCTGGGTCCACGTTGACCGTTTCGTAGTCGTCCACCAACTCTTTCAAGCTGGCGAAGTAAGCGCGGCGACGGGTGATCTCCGCCACCTCAGAGGCGCCCTGAACTTTCGTTTGAAGGTCAGGGATCAAAGCCTTCAGCCGGTCGATCTCCGCCTGAAGCGCCTTGCGGGCTCCACCGTCGGTCTCGACGGCGATCCGGCGCATCAGGTCTACGAGGTCCGCTCCGAAGGCGTCGACGTCTGCGTCCGTCACCAG
>Ga0315903_10009133_pt1 | contig 12046 bp, 14 predicted proteins | sample LakEriMetagenome_7_FD_203524 | JGI IMG/M metagenome (GOLD analysis project Ga0315903, IMG submission 203524) | Freshwater fungal communities from buoy surface, Lake Erie, Ohio, United States - Buoy 2 MA119 | ecosystem: Environmental > Aquatic > Freshwater > Lake | place: USA: Lake Erie, Ohio...
CCTGCGTCACGGTGCGGGTAGTGGGCCTTGGCGCCGCCACGCCGGTGTAGCCCCTGCCGCGAGCAGGCTGCTTGTCGAGGTAGGACAGAAGGGCGCCCAGCCCTGCAAGACCGGCACGGGAGGAGAGGACACTTTGCGCCGTGTCGAACGCTTTGCCACCGTACTTTTTGGCGACATCAAGCCAGGAGGGCGAACCTACTGAGGCGAGAACTTTGCCAGCGGCATCGACAATGTCGCCTGTGGAACTGACCACACCTGTTAGGCCACCGCCTACGTCTATGGCGCCGGGGACACCTTTTAGTGCATCGATGACGCCAGTCCAATTAGTAAAATTACCACCGTAAGTAGGGTCAAAAACGTGCTCAGTAATGCCCGTAAGTTCTGGAAGGATGTCCCATTCGCCGCCCGGAAAATAATTACCCGGTTCAGTGAACAAGCTAGTATTAAAAGTGTCACCGACAGTAGAACTGCCCTTTTTAACAACTTCTTCGATAATGTTACTATCGCCACTCATATCATCCTCCGTAGGGCAAACCAAACGGTGACATTGCAATCCCACGACGAACGTCCGCGTAGTTCGGTCGCTCCTCACGTTCTTCTTGCTGCCCCAACAGGCTCGCTAGGCCCAACATCCCGGCAAGATTGGCGCCGCTCGGCGCAGGGGCCGGAGCGGGGGCGGGGGCCGCCGCTGGCGCGGGTGCAGGGGCTGGTGCAGGGCTCGATTCCCCTTGCTGATTCTGAGCAATTGTCTCAGCGATACCAGGGGTTACTCCGGTGTCTTGCGCCGCAATAGCGTCGATCTGAGCTTGGCTCAGCGGGGTCAAACCAGTAGCGTCCTGGAAGGCTTGGCTGTTCACGATGTTCGACACCAGCCCCGGCATGGTGAGCCCTGCGATGGGTCCCGCCACATGCCCCAGCGCCTGTTGGGGAGTAATGACACCGCTGAGAAGACCACCCAGCGCCTGCGTGCCAGCGATCATAGCCCCTGCACCTGGGACCAGCATGCCCATGAGGGTGTCGATATTTTCGTTGAGGAATGCGTGCGCTTCCATCGAGGCTAGCGCTTGATCAACTGTTTGGGTCGGAGATATTTCCATACTGCCCAAGCCCGCATCGGACAGCATTGACAGCGTACCTTGATCAAGCCCTGCTGTGCTTATTGACGGCGGAGCTTCACCAAGGAAGCCGGTATCCAAAGCGCTTGAACCGACAAGATCTTCAGGAGTAAGCCCCAACATCTGCGCGGCCACATTGACAGCGTTTTGCTGCGCGGACAGATCTGGTAGTGGTGCGTTGACACCGAACCCAGGGGCATTTGGGTCCAGCCCTAAAGAGATGTTCAAACCTGCTGAAGCAAGGGGGACGCCCGCACCTGTACCCCAACCACCACCAAAACCAGTTCCAACAACGTTACCTGCGGTAAGGCTGGCAAGCGAATCCAGCACCGCCTGTTCAACGGGGTCGGTCGCAGGGCCGGGAGCAGGGCCTCCCGTCAACCCAACGCTTCCACTTGGTGCGCCCCCCAGCGCGTCGAGGCCAAGCGTAGAAACCTCACCCCCAGTGCCGGGAGCAGGGCCAGAAGGCGCTGCCGTCGCCGCTGTTTCTGCTGCCGCAAGCGCAGCATCCATGTCTTGCTCGGAGCTTGTTGTAGGGCCGGCGTCGTCGCCTCCCTCAGTTTCACCGGCTTCACCGCCTACGTCTTCGCCGCCCCCTGCAACGACGCCGCCTAGACCGTCTGCACCGGTTATACCAACGCTAACCCCAGGATCGCCGCCAAGCGCGTCAAGACCGACCGTGGAGGTTTCGCCTCCACCGCCACCGTCGCCACCGCCATCGCCGCCATACAGCCGCATCCGCCCAGCCACCGGACGGAAAGCGCGAGGGTCAAGATCGGGGACTTCGCACGCCCAGTTCTTGTATCTCATATCGACCTCTCAAACAGGACGCTCTTTTCCTTGAACCCGAAACGCGACCAAAGGCGCACTGTGGACGGCCTACCCGCCCCGCCGATGTGCGTAGCTCCTGCCTGTTTCAGCAGCGCAGCAAACTGCGCAAAGTTCTCCTGGTCCGCGATCAACCTGCCACCCATCGCCAGCACAAACGCAACGCGCTTGTTCCGATTGTTCTGAAACGCCACGGCGGCAGCGCCAACCACCGCGTCATCTCTTGCCCAATACAACGCACATCTACCTTGCCCAAGGTCAGCGCGAAGCTGATCCAGCGTTATGTCCCCATTCGACCACTCCAGCGCATCCTTGAGAAAAGGCTCAACCAGCGGCCAGCTTTGGTGGACGTAGGCAGTGGGGACAGCCTGGATCGTGCTCATGTCAGATCCCAGAAGGACATGGACCCGACGGCATTGTGAGTGCCGCTGAGGGTTCTAACAGCAATGGTGTAAATGTCACTGACCCCGCCGATGGTCGCTCCAAGCTGCATGTCCCAGTTGTACTCTGCGCCGTTGTTTACCATCGAAGAGGCTTGCATGGACTCCTGCACGTAGTTGGAGAACGCGATGGTGCCCCCGGTGTAGCCGGTCGAAGAGATATCCATCTCAACGTTGGTTGAGGATGTTGCAACCCAAGAAGTCGGCCCGGTCAGCGTCGGGTTCTTGACCATCACCACTTCGAAGGTGGTAGATGAACTGGCGGACGGAAGTACGGAATACCCATCCGGGATCACCACAGCCCCCGTGCGCCCAGAGGCCAGCCGGATAGAGACCAGCGGGACGAAGGTAGTGCTGATGTTGGTGTTGATCGCGGTCATCCGCGCAACATCCGTCATCACGCGCTTTTCATAACCACCTTCAGAGATCACCGTTGAGCAGATTTGACGCAGGCTCCCGGCATTGGCCGTCACCCCGGTATTGGTGATCTCGTACCGCACCGGCAAGATGGCGGTGGTCATGTAAACGCGGTCCAGGTTGTTCGCGTTCTGGAAGGTGTGGCAGATGATCGTCTGGCCGTTGATGATGAACCCGGTACGGACAGAACCCACCCCGAGCCATTCAAAGTCCTGCCAGAAGATCTGCGCCTTGGTGATGTCGATGGTGAGCGCGGAGTCCCCCGTGCCGTTGAGCTTGTCGCCGTTCCACTCAGCCTGAGGCACCCTGGTGTCCACTGCGGTGCCCGTCACGTAGGTGCGCCGCACCATGTACAAGGTCGTGCCGTCAAGCTCAAAAAAGACGCCGTTCTCGGTGTTGAAGTAACCCACCCTGACGCGCTGGTTCTCTTGCGCCGCGCCGATGACGAAGGTGTTCATCACCAGAAGCCCCTTACCCGGCTGGTAAGGGAATGACCGATAGGTCTGCCGCACCACCTCCGACCCACTGCTCGTGGTCGTGGTCATGTTGACGGTGGACTCGTTGGCGATGTAGGTCGCCGCTCCGCCCGTGGCAGTGGTCTCGCTGAACAGATCGTTCTTGGCGTAGCGGTTCTGGCTGTCGAAAAGGGTGTAGGGCTGGCTGAAGCGAGCGCGGCCAAAGGCATCCAGGGCGGTGCCGTAGAAGTTGACGTTTACAGGTTGCGCACTCACGATCAGCCCCAGCAGGTTGTCGAGTTGGTTGAAGTACAGCCGAAGGACGTTGACAAGCGCATCGAAGTACTTCTGATCGTATTGGGGTGTCGGTTTAGGCAGCGAAGGCGCTGTAAACCGCTTGATGACGTTGGCCCAGATACTCACGATTTACGCCCGTCCGGTCGAATGTCGATTCGCGGCGCACCAAGCTGCCACTGAACCCCAAGCTCATCCGAAGCGATCTTCATGGACATCTGCCTGCCACGGACCCGGATATTGACCTGCCCGGTGAACTGCTCCACAGGAACCGTCGCGCTGCGGATGACGGGAAAAGCGTTGCTCCCCGCCACGGACATGTTGGAGCTTGTGCTCGGCACCGGCGTGATGCCCCGGGTATACCCTGAACCAGAGTTCTGCAGCGGGAACAGGCTGAGCGTAGCACGCGGGGCCGAGGAAGTCGAGCCACGGAAGGTGATGTCCGGGAGCACCCGCCAGACGAAACCGAAGTTGTGCCCGTCGTCGATGTCAAACTCAGACGAGGTGATGTATGCGTTGATCGGCACAGGCGTGCCCGACTCATTGTCGTCTACCTCGTACTCCTGGTATAGCAGTCGTTGGCCATTTGCGGAGATTGGGTAGCTGCTGATAATGCCGGCATCGATCCAAGCGGTTCTGGACAGGTTGCCGTAATACCAGACCTTCTCAAGGTAGTTGTAGACAACGTATTTGTCGATGGTGGTAGAACCCGACGAGCAATAGAACCACCAGATCTCATTGAACTGCTCTACCGTGGCAGCGAAAGTCTGTTGAGTCTGGTTGAAGTTGTAGTTGCGGAAGACATACTCCCGCACATCGCAGGGCAGCGTTTGCACGCGCCCGTCGTACATGTAAAACTTCTCCTCGCCCATCCAGTAAGTGACGCCTGCAGCAACGATACAGGCCCTGTCGCTCACGATAGAGACGTTGTCGGCCAAGATCTGTGTGCCCCAGACGATGGGCGGGCCGAGGTACTGGAGGGAGTACAGCGAGGTATCCGTCCAGACCAGAATCTCCTGACGCACCTGAAGAACCGCCTGGATTTCACTTCCGTGGGACAATCGCACACTGCCCGCTTGGTTTGTCGCTGCAGGGGTCCAGTCAACTGCGCTCTCCTGGTCAGACCACCGGATCAGCATGGGGTCGAGCGTGATGCCGCCATAGTCCGTGCAGCCGAACGCCAGGACGAAGCGCGAGGTGTCGGAGACGATCAGCAGGTTGTGCAGTGCCGGAACGTCGGACGCGCCGGGAAGGGACGAGAGCGCCACGCCCCGGGCCGTGAGGCCAGAGGAAGCGTCCCAGTAGTACATGGCCCCACCCTTGGGGCCGAAGATCAGGTCTTCGCCGAAGTTCTGGTTGTTCCAGATTCGCAGTGGTTGCGCGGTCAGCGAACCTGACCCCCAAGACCCAGAGCCCCACGAGCCACCACCCCAGCCAGTGGCGGGGTACTGAATGGCGCCGCCTGTGTTGACCTGATACGCGCCCGTGACCGCAACACCGCCCGTCGTACCCGCAGCCACCACGCTGCTGGTGGTGATGGAGTAGTTGTTGACATCGATGTAGGTGATCTGAAATTGAGCGTTCAGAAGGGAAGCGTAGGTGCCGGTGACCCCACTGAAGGTCACGAAGTCCCCGTTCAGGGCTCCGTGGAGAGGATCATTGACGATGACCGTCGTTGTACCGTCACCAGTAAAGGGATTGTTGGGCAGGCTGCGCGTAGCACGGAGGGGCGTGATATCGTTGTATGCCCCGCCGTACATGATGTAGTACTTGAGATTGGTGCCCATCCCAAGATAGATAGCCGCAGAGAACGTAGTCCACGGCCACATGGAACGGCAAACACCAAGGAAGGTGTTGTTGGACAACTGCGTCCAGCCCCCGATCTTTTCCGGGGTGCCGTAACGGAACCTGACCTTGTCGCAGTCATACCAGCCACCTTCAGTGGTATACCGGGTATTCTCCCTGTTTACCCCAGGTTTGAAGATGATTTTCTTCAGCGGCATGGCTGCACCCTAAATCAGGCATTGCGCTTCTTGTCCCAGACGGACCAAGCCACGCCGGCCAGCGTAGCCACGGCACCGGCTACTGCGTTGATGGTGTCACCGTCCAAGCCCCAAGAGACCAGAAGACCGCCGCCGACAGTGGTCAGAGCGTGGCGGACGAGAGCGGTAATCATTGTTGCGTTCATAGGATCTCCGGTTTACGAAATGCCCGAGAGGGGATCACGGATGCGCTCCCATCGAGCCATGCGATTTGAACAGACTCCTCCACCAGAATCCAGCACCCTGGGACTCGGACCTTGTCCTCGATGAAGACTGCCCAGCGGGCGGTCCCTACGCAGGGGCCGGGTTCACGGTGAAGCTCTACGCGGGTGTCCCCCGCTCGGACCTCGGCAATGGGCCCCAGGCCATCGCCCATGACGCTGCCTGAAACACTACCCGCCAGGAGCAGAGCGAACAAGGCAGCGGAGGGGCGCATATCACATCTCCATGATGTCGCAGCAGCGGCGGGTCCATCCGCGCCCGAAGGCACCGAAGGTGTTGAGGTTGGTCAGGAAGCGCAGGCGTTGGGAAATGAGCCGTGCCCGCAGTGCGTCCGGGTTGGCCGCGTTGGCAGCCGCCAGTGTGCGGGGGCCGAGCACGCCGTCATCAGCCACGCCAAGGGCCCGCTGGAGCCACAGGATGGACTGCCGCACCCCGGAGTTCACCGCAGCATCGAAGACCGCGTAGCGCACCGCAGCGGGCAGTTCATCGGCCCGGACAGGGCGCCAGTACTCCTCCAGGTAGATACGCTTGGCGAGGTCCACAGGAAGGTCCTGCATGGCCCCTTTGTAGCCGACGCGACGGGCGACGGCTTCCGTGATGCCCATGTTGGTGGCCGCACCCGGGTCGAGGGGATGATGAACATACCCCCCTTCCGCTTTCAGGACATGCTGAAAGGCTGCGTCGAACTGCATGATCAGTCCGTCAGCCCGGCGGGCTCGGGGGTCTTGACTTGGGGAGCGGCCTGGGCCTGGATCTCCTGCACGATCTGGAACACCTCACCGTACGGGCGGGTGCCAAGGTACTGGAGGAGGCCGTTGATCAGGGACAGCTTCAGGGTGACGTCTTGGTCTTGCATGATGGTTCCTCAAAAGGACGGGTTGACAGCCGTAAGCCACGGCAGGGGCGGTTGAAGTATAATCTCAGAATGGATTTTTTCGTCTATCTGCACCGCCGAGCCAGCAACGGCAAAGTTTTTTATGTCGGCAAAGGCACTCGGCGCAGACACAAGTCCAAGTGGAACAGATCTCAACACTGGCACAACATAGTTAATAAGCATGGCTACACCATAGAAATTGTGCAAAATGGAATGCAAGAATGGTGGGCATTTGAACTTGAGCGAGAGCTTATTCTCAAATACCAATCAGATGGGCTATGCAACCGGACAGAAGGCGGAGAAGGGAGTTCTGGTTTTAGACTCTCAACAGAGAAAAAGGCGCTGTTGAAAGTATTGCGTCGTGATGAAAAGTGGCGGCAAAACATTAGCCAAAAAGCCAAAGCCCGCTTCCGAAATGAGCAATACATGCTAGCACATATTGCGCGCCTTAAAAAAATAAACGCAAACCCAGAACTCAAAAACAAACGACGACAAGCCACTCTTGCGCAATTTTCTGCCCCCGAGGCAAGGGATCGAGCCAGACAAACTACTATTAAACAGTTCTCGGATCCGCGCGCAAGAGACATTGCACGTATAAACGCGCTAGCCCGATACGATACCCCAGACAAGCGGGCCTCCCATGTGCAAGCCAAGGCATTAAGATGCGTCACTAATGGCATGATTTTTGGAACCACTACTTTAGCCGCAGAATGGGTGGCATCTTGGCGCAACGGCAAGTCAGACAATTCGCAAATTGCCAAAGCCTGCCGTGGTGTCATTCCAGAAGCCTATGGCTTGAAATGGGAGTATCTCACGCCAACCAAGGAAGTTTTGGTTGAATGACCGGCGGATTCTTCTGATTCTCGATCTGCTTCGCCACGGCGGACTCCGTCGCCTCCTTCGGCACACCAGAGCCCCAGCACCACGACAGAACCATTTCCTGCGTCAGTTTGTTGTACGGCGTGAAGTCGCCGTTCTCGTCGGGTTCTTGGGTGAATGAGCAGGTGCCGTAGACGGTGCCCGAGAAGGTTCCATCAGTGCCGTTGCAGCGCCAGCCGCACTCGATGACGTACTCAGGCGGGGTTGCCGTGGTGGGAGTGGTTTTTAGCCATTCGATGGTCCAGGTGATGTTCATGGTGTTTCCTTTCAGTGGGTTTCGAGGGCCGCGACGCGAGCGCGGAGGGATTGCAGTTCAGCAACAATGTTGGCAATGAACTCAGCCGCGCCATATTCCATCGCCTGATAAATCGGCTTGCCTTGTTCATCCACTGCGTCTTTCTCGCCAACCACGCTGCCGGGGCTGACTGCTTGCACTTCGTGGGCGATGAAGCCAACACCCTTGTTGCCGGTTTCTTTCCAATTCCAAGTTTTGGGCTGTAAGGCGTCAATGAATGTGCCGCTGCCGGTCAGGGGCTGCGGGTTATCTTTGAGGCGATAGTCGGAAGAAGTGTTGTAAGCAGTTGCTGTGGTTGAGACAGAAATTGAACCAACCTGTGTTTCGTTCCTAAAGAAGCGCATAGCGCCCCTTGCGTCCGTGTCATCAAATGTCTGGTTTACATCAATAACAGTGTCTGCGTTTTTCCCGTTACAGACAACGCGACCGCCAGATCGTTCAAAAGCAAAACTTTCTATGTTGGCAACAACTGGATCGCTCGTCGTCCCCACCAGCAAGTTCCCCCCGCTGGTGATGCGGGCGCGTTCGGTGGTGCCAGTAAAAAACCGCATGACATTAACGCCAGACGCTTGCAAAATTGCACCGTCGTTGTCTGCGCCTATGTCAAGATGTACGTCGGTGGATAAGTCTCTTGTAAATCTTGCAGCGTAACCATCAGTCGTAACAGCGTGAATGCGATAGCCCGGACTCGTCGTACCTACCCCCAAATTCCCACTCGCATCCAGCGTCATCGCCTGGGTGAAGGAGATGGTGTTGCCTGCGGTGCCGCTGGGGGCGGTGCGCCAGACATAAGCCCCGCCGGATTGGTAATGATTTGTCGCAAAACCGTTGGCGATGTACTTCCACGCGCCGTCATAATATGCGTTGTGCGAGAGATCTAACTCTGCTGTGTTGCCCGCAACGCTGCCTCGCAATGCCTGAAACGCGGAAAACGCCGCCCAAGCACTCGGCGTCACCCCCAAGCCGAGGTTGCCGGAGGAGTCGAGGGTCATCCTCAAACTGCTACTCGTATAAAACTGCATCGGCGTTGCGTTGGCGTTGTAGAGAATTGCCGCGTATGCAGTGGAACTTGGGAAGAACAAACCTGCTGTGCTGGACTCCGTGCCGACGTAGAAGTCACCGCCTGTGCTCTGGAAGCGCACAAAACTCTGCGCAGTGCTGGTTGTGTCAATCGCGTTTGCGTTGACCCCGATACGAGAAAAAGCGGCGTTGCCTGAGACGGTCAATTTCTGTGTCGGCGAACTCGTCCCAATCCCCAGCCCGGTGCTGGTGAGGCGCATTTGTTCGGAGCCGTTTGCATAGAACCTGACCGCTTTACCGGTGTCACCGTATACGGCGAGATCGGTGCTAGTGTCAGATGCCGCATATCCAGAGCTAGAAACAACACCTACCGTCGAGCCGCCGACGTTTATCCCGTAAAACGCGCCTACACCGGCATTTGCGCCACCGTCTAGCGTGATGCTTGCGCGCTGCGTGGCCGTTCCAGTTCCAACAGTCAGTGCCTTCGTCCCATCAAACGTTAGCGCAGACCCGGTAGCTAAAGTGCTGCCCGAAGAAGCGTAGACAACGCCGTTCGCGGTGAACGAAGTCAGGCCCGTGCCACCATTGGTGGTGGCGAGAGTTCCCGCAAGCGTTACCGCTCCAGAAGTGGCAGAGTTGGGCGTGAAGCCCGTGGTGCCCGCGCTGAATGTGGTGACCGCCACACCAGACAAGGTGCTCCACTGCGGTGCCGTCCCCGTCGAGGTCAGGATCTGGCCGTTGGTGCCAATACCGAGTTTTGACAGCGCCGTGGCGCCCGTCGCGTACAACAGATCGCCCGTGGTGTAGGCCGCCTGCCCCGTACCGCCCGAGGCCGCAGCCAAGGCCGTGCCAAGCGTCAAGGACGCCATCGCGTTGAACGTTTCAACAACGTCCGTACCATTGCAATACAGGAACCTGTACTGGCCCGCAGGCACTGCAATCCCGGTGCCGCTTAGCGTCTTCAGCGTCAGCGTTTGGTTCGTGTCATTGCGGAAGACATAGAACTTGCTGGCAGCGGGGCAGATGACGTTCCTGCTTGCTCCCGGCGTTCCGGTTGCCACAATGAACATCTTGCGGGCCTCATTGGCCGCAGAGCCATCCCCGTTCGTCAGGGTGTAATCACTGCCCCCCACCGTGATGGTCGTGGTCCCGGCAATGGCCTCAGACAAAGGCGTCGTGATCGCGTTGTTGACCGTCGTGCCCCAGGTACCTGAAAGCTCACCAGTGGCCGGGAGTTCCAGTTTCAGAAGAGGGGTAAATGAAGAAGGCATTTCAGAACCTCACGTTTGTATGTCGTTCCACCCGGGAGTTTGCGGGTTATTCACATCGGTCCAGCCGGGAGTCTGAGGGTTGCTCACCGCGCTCCACCCAGGGGTTTGAGCATTGGGCACATTGGTCCAGCCGGGGCTCTGCCCGTTTGAGATATTCTGCCAGTTGGGGCTCTGGCTGTCATCTATTGGATTCCACAGATACCCGGCGCTGAACAGGTCCGCCCCGGTAGCACCCTCGCTGATCGAGGCCTTGAACGTGACCAGCGCCCCGACCGCATCAGAGCCTGCGGCCCCCTCAGCAACGCTCGCCGCAAAGCGAACCTGCGCCTGGAAGGCGTCTGAGCCCGTGGCCCCGTCACTGACCGCCACCTGGAAGACAACAAGCCCCACCGGGCTGTCCGAGCCCGTAGCGCCCTCGGAGATGGCAGACTGAAGAGTCGCCTGGGTTGTAGTGCTGTCAGCCCCTGTAGCGAGTTCGCTGACGGCGGCTTGGAAAGTCGCCTGGGTTGCGGCGGCGTCCGCCCCCGTTGCGGCTTCAGAGACACTCCGGTCATAGACCGACATCCCCCAGCCAGCTTGCCCCCAGGTGCCGGAGCCCCAGCCGCCTTCGGACATGATCAGGCCGCATCGAGGCTGAACGTGTAGGTCAGCACCAGCACATCACCAGAGACCACCGAGCGGTCTCCAGGAGCGGCAAAGTCCGCAGCGGAGAACAACGTCCCCGTGCCACCGCCCTTGGTGTTGCTGCTGGTCAGGAACGCCCCGCCGATGGTCGCGGTTGCGTTGATGTTGAACTGGGCCGGGGACAGCGTGTTGCTGATGACCGAAGGGTCGGCAGTGGTCGCCGTGCCGAAGTTGCACTGAGGCCGCGTGGCGTTGCTGTAGCCCGTCTCTTCAGTCCACCCCGTATGGAGCGCCATGGTGTCACCAGCAGCGGGACTGTTGGTCGCGCCAGACCCGTACAGCCCGAGATACCACGCAGTGATCTGGGTGCCCCCGGCGAAGTACACCGCGTTCATGGTCTGCAGGCCCTGATTCACCACGAGGTTGTGGGACTCCGCGTCCCACTTCAGCGCACCTTCAGAATCGAAGCACTGCAGCTTGAACACGCCTCCGGCTTTGGCTTTTTCAATCATCTTGGACTCCTAAGCAAAGCGCAGCAGCGCCGTGGTGGCTGTGGGCTGCGGTAGCGTGATGGTGAACGTGCCTGATGCGGTCTTGTCAGCACCGAAGTCAATCACCGCAATGGCCCGGTTGGCCTTGCTGGTGTTGTAGATCAGCCCGCCCCGGCATGTAAACGATGCACCAGTCCACACCGGGTTGTTGAAGGTGACATATGCAGTGGTGCCAGAAAGCAGGACTTGGACCCCGGTAAGGATCTCACCGCCTGCGGTGTACCCCGCGCCAACAACCTCCTGGGAAGTTGTGTAAACCGTCGTTGCCTGACTCAAGTCAGCCTGCCCCGTGTAAAGAGCAAACTTCAAGACATCAGTATCCAGGTCATGGATACCCAGCCAGGATTCCTGCTTGAAGGAGGAGCAAAGCCCTTGGAGGATTGCCATTTACTTCACCGGATACCTTACCTGCCCAGACCTGTACGCATCCTGCCGGTTCTTTGCATCGCCAAGCTGCTTGAGCAGAACGAACGATTCATCAAACTGTTTGGTGTACAACTGGACAATATCCTGCTCTGCCTTCATAAACCGCGCTGCTTCTACCAAGACAGCGTTCAACAAGACGCTCTCGAAGTTATCGCCAAGCCAGGACGTACCCGCCGTGACAATGGTCTCCGGGTAGTAGAAGTAGTGCAGTTCTGCCGACAGCCCAGAGGTGGGCGTGGGGCCGAGAATGAAGGTCAACTCGGTGGGCAGATTGAAGACGGGTCCGAAGATAG
>Ga0315903_10009134_pt1 | contig 12045 bp, 15 predicted proteins | sample LakEriMetagenome_7_FD_203524 | JGI IMG/M metagenome (GOLD analysis project Ga0315903, IMG submission 203524) | Freshwater fungal communities from buoy surface, Lake Erie, Ohio, United States - Buoy 2 MA119 | ecosystem: Environmental > Aquatic > Freshwater > Lake | place: USA: Lake Erie, Ohio...
TCTATAATAGTCCTTAGAATTAAAGTTTTGTGTAAAAATTTTTGAATTAAATACACGTGCATCTGAAACTAAAGGAGATGATATCGTTAAACCAGCAACTTCTAATTTAAAATCATAACCCAATGTATCTTGTGTAGATGTTACTGTGTATTTACCGTTTATATCAGTGTTGTAAGTTCCCAAAAGAGAATATGTTGAGGATGTTCTTGGTTTGGAATAAACCTTAACAGGTATGTTACTAACTCCGCCTCCCTCAGAATTATATACATAACCAGAGTGATTAAATGGGTCTTTAGCTCCCGTGATTGTTGTTTTGAAATCAAAGGTGTTACCGTATGGATATGTACCACAAATGGTTGGAGAACCTGAATATTGCATCACAAATCTCATGTATACAGTTCCATTGAATACGGTTGTTGGGACCGTAAATGTTGATGATACTGTTTTAGTTCCTGACCATGAATAATTTGAACTGTGTACTAGTTCACCAGCGTCTGTTAAGACTCCATTACCATTAAAGTCAATCCATAATTTGAAGTATTCCATATAATTGCCGTTTGTAACCGCAGTATACTCAATTGTTATATTTTGTCCCGCTTTTATTCTTGGTACGGTGTCTGAAGTATAGTCATAATATCCCGCAGGATTTCCTCCTGAGGATGATGAAAAACCATTAGAACCATTAAAACTCTTACCATTTATTTTAACATTAGAAACATATTCACAACAAAAAGTAGTTGGTCTACTTGCACACAAAGGAGACTGACCAAAAAGTTTGGTTGTAAAGAAAGTTAGTAATAAAAAAATAACGAGTCTCATTAGTATTTCTCAATAGCGTTTTGTAATGATTTTTTAACAGCACTTGCAAAAACACTTTTTTCAAATGGTAGATTCTCATCTTTCAATTCTGCAAATGTTGCTTTAACTGAAAGTTTAGCTTCTCCTTCACCTTCCAAAACTCTATCATCAATTAACACATTGGTTTTTACAATTGTAATTTTCTTTCTAATCATGAATGGACCAATGTTAATACCAACTGTTGGAGCTTCAATTGATACAATGTGAACAACAACAGGTTTACCATTAACACATATAGAAACTTTATTACCAATAATTTCTTCAGTCATTTGTTTAACCCCAAAAGTAAACTTCTTAGAGTTTAGGTCCGTGTTTTCTGTTTTGTTTTCGACAGATGTTACTGTATAACAACTCTGCGCTTGAGCATTTATACCGAATAGTATAATACCAAGAAGTATAATTAGTTTCTTCATAATAATATTTTTCCTCCTGTTAATATTTGATATTGTAAGAAGTTTCCTTTGAACTCGTATGTTCCTGAAAAACTTACATTGTATTTGAAATTTTTAGATATTGTATAATCCCATGAACTGAATGGGACTACTAACCATCCTGAACTCCACCACTTACCTTCATAGAACTTTGTAAAAGGTGAATATACTCCAAGAACCAATAAGTTACCTGATAATTTTTTACTTGCTTTAAACGGATAAAAACCACCAACAACACCTGAAAGATTTGTGAATGGTTCATCATATAATGCACCTACAGTAAAATTCAAACCACCCATTACTGATAATTTATTAAATCTTTTAGATTCAAGGGTTGTTGTAGTATTAAAGAAATTCCAATCTCTATCAACCATTGATGAATTAGCAAAAATTAAAGTATTTGTTTTTTTCTTATTTGAGAATGCTCCGTAGAATGTCAAGTTTGTATTATTTACTGTTGTTGTAAAGTTTAATAATGAACCTTTGGCTCTTGTATTATCTGTGTTTGATTTTGTTACAGACATAGTACCTCTGAATTGATTACTCCCATCTTCTTGACTTCTGATTGCCACAATATCACCAGTACCTATTATTGACCCAACTTTTAAATTTGATTTTTTATCACCTGAACCTGATGATGCTTCAGCCGCGTTTGATACTGAATTACTAATTGCATTTCCATTACCTCCTTCTGTTTTTTTGTCGGTCACATTTTCTTTTTGTGGTGTTGTTTGTTGTCCGTTTCCTCCACCACCTGAATTCCCTGTATTGTTCCCCGTATTATTTGTATTTTGACCATTTTGACCTGTATTCGACCCTCCTGAACCTCCTGAATTCCCTGTATTGTTCCCCGTATTATTTGTATTTGTCTGATTATTTGGGGAATTTACATCAGTTTTTGGTGAATTAGAACTACCATTAGTTTGTGTTGTTGGGTTATTCTGACCACTTTGTGAACTATTTTGTTCATTATTTGGAGAATTACCATTAGTTTTTGGTGAATTAGAACTACTTGAACTTGATGAGTTACTTGAGGAGTTGTTTCCTGAATTTTGACTTGATTGACCTACAGACGATTGAGCCTGTTGATTTCCATTTTGAGTTGATTGATTTGTATTTGAATTGTTTCCTCCCGTTTGGTTAGTGTTTCCTCCATTAGTTGAAGAAGTGGATACACTTCCTGAATTTTGTCCTGAAGTTTGATTTGAACCAGTATTTGTCTGATTTCCTGAGGTATTGTTGTTTCTGTCATTTTTATCTTTTTTATTAGATTTAGGACTTTCACTTGTTTCGTTTGCAGCGTTTCCAACACTATTTGACAAAGCGTTACTCGATGTATTTGCAATAGTCATAGTTGATGCTGCCGTAACTGAAGTGAGAGTTGAAATTAAATTTTGTGCGATGAACATATTTTGAGATTTTTGTGTTTGGGTTTTCATTTCATCACACGGTTTTCCTGCGGCTTGAACTTGTACAGATTGTATCCAACCTTCAAAAGCTCCTGTTTGAAAATCGTTTCTATTGAATGTGTTTATATATCCTAAGTAATTTACAGTAACATTTTCATTACCTGATATATAAATTGTTTTAGTTTTTTTGGAACAGGGGTCCACATACGAATATGAGAACCCCTGCCCAAAACTAGCAGAGGATATAAACAATATCAGAATTGAGAATATCCATTTCATTATTCCACTGTCGAAGATGAAGTCACATTTGATAATGAAGTCCCATCTTCTTCGTCTACTTTTTGAATCAACATTTTATCTCTGTCTTCAGAGTTGAACCAATAATCTACTACTTTGTTTAAGTTACCTACAAAAGCACCTAATAAGATAAGTAACATTTCTTTCCAATTTTCCGCAATTTCTATTTTGAAGAAAACTGCCATATTGATACCGAAGATTATGAAGAAAAATAAACCAAGCACAATACTTGTTATTTTCCAACGGTTTGCTTGCATTTGTTGCAACATGTAGTAAAATCTGTTTTTGTCCTCAACCTTTACATAAGTTTGTGTTGGTGACAACATTTCTTTTAATTTGTTTTTCATTGTTTAACTTTTAAAAATTCCCTTTTTGATTAATTTTTCAACCACTCTTACAGATGAAGTTTCTAATGCCTTTTTGGTTGATACACCCACAGTTGACCTATTGAAAGCTGGTCCTTCTATGTCGCCCAAAGTGCTTGATGTCTTTGTAGTTATTGCCTTTCCCTGTCCACTACCTGTGATTACCTCACCTGACTCAGCATCTACAAACCTAACCTGTAATCCTAATTGAGTTATTTGTTTTATGGTTACTCCTGAAGTTTCAACAACTTCATCTTCACCTACAGAAAAATCATATACTTCAATGTATACGAAATATTTTGCTAATTTAATTTTACCCTTACCATCAACTTTGTTTTCAGTGAATCCTTTGTTAGACGCTTTGAATTGTTGAACCATTCTTTCTTTGATTTCCAATTTGTCTTCAGTAAAAACAAATCTTCCTGTTTGTTCCAAATATTCTAAAACAATATTTGTAACACCCATACCAACTCTTGCGTCTTTCAACTCAGGGTACATTTCATATACCTCTTCACTAATACCAATTTTCAATATTTGTATCGGTATTTGAATTGTATCGGTATATGGTGGTAGTGAATCCAAAGTTTTTTTCTTTTCAAATCCTGCGGTATATTCTTCAGTTTTAACTGTACCGATGGTTTGACTGAAACACTTTTTTGGAGCTCCACAACCAAATAAAATTAAAGTTAATGGTATTAAAAACTTACCAAGGTGCATCTTCAGATTCACTTTTCTTTTCAGGTTTAGCAGTTTCTTTCTGTGCTGGTTTTTCTACAGTTTTTTCTTTGATGATTGTAGTTGTTCCACCACCGTTAGAAGAACTTGTGTTTTTAGATGAATTATCAACATTCAAATTGATTACAGGTGCAGGAGCCGCTTGTTCTGTTTTAGGTTTTTCTTCGTCATCACCACCACCAAATAAAGTAGTAGTAAAGTAAGCTCCACCTGCAGTTACCGCAGTTGCAATTGTTCCAATGATTGTTTTTTTCAAACCTGACCAAGTTCCGTCATTTGATTCTTGTGTTTCTTCACTCATTTTTTTGTTTTTTATTTTTAGTTTATTTTGTTTTTCGGCTAATGGGAGGTTAAAAACCTCCCAAGTTATTAATTGTTTTTAATTGCTTTTTTTACTACCACTTTTTCTTCTGTTCTCAATATTGCCATGTATAAACCTGGTGCTAACATTGATATGTCTTTTGGTTCTGAGTAAATCCCAACAGGGTAATTACCTTCAACCACTTTGATTTGTTCTCTACCTAACATATCGTAAAGACCTATTGAAGTTTTACCATCTTGATATACTTTGAAAGAAAAATACATTGTATTGTCTGATGGGTTTGGACTTAAGGATAAATCTTTAAAGTTTGTAGGTCCCGCCATTCTGAAAACTTGAATAATTCCATCAGTTGGTGTGATAATTAAATCTGTTGCTGAAGCATTACCTGCAAATTTTCTTGTAACATATAAAGGACTTTTACCCCAATCATTTTGTGGTTTCTTTGCGGTAAATTCCAAAGTGAAAAACATTTCACCATCTTTAATTAAGTTTTTGTTGTTTGTTGGGTCGTAACCACCCCATTCAACAACACCTTCAGATGGGTTAATAAATGAAATCCAATATGAAGTTTTTGGTTCGTTCTTAACTCCTTTGAAAGTCAAAAGAGTTGAGTCGTATCTCATACTCAATTGTAATGAACCCAGGTCAATTCCACCTGTTTTAATTTTCACAGGAATTGAAACAACGTCATCAGCATCTACACCTAATTTTGGATAATTAACTTCAATTGTTTGAAGTGTAATATCATCATAAAAAGTTGTAACATCAATGATACGTTTGTTAGCGTTGTTTGGGTTAACAATTTCGATTGGAATCATACGAGCCATGTGATAACCTGTACCGTTAGCATCACCAGGACAAGCAACGTAGTAAGTTACTGAATCAGGTTGTCCTGCAATAATGTCAAATGTAAAGTTAGTTACACCTGGTATTGTTGAAGTGTAGTTGGTTGAAGAGTTATTAATTGTGTTGTATTCAGATTCAGTAAAGAACAATACGTCTTGTACTGAATTAGGAAATGAAGTGAATCTTCCACCAACTCTACCGTAAACACTATATACGTCTGATATTGTAATTTTTTTATCACCGTTAGCGTCTGAAGTATAGTAATCAAATCCTGCCATTGTCTGAGTTCCTAACACATATTGGTTAACTCTTTGAGCATCTGATACAGAAACTATTGAACCAACTTTCATTGTGTCACCTTTAACTGCAATTCTTACATCCCAAGCGGTTGTATCGATTTCCACATTGTTAAAATAAAATCTACCAGTTGTATTAGTAAATGTGTCTGTTACATAAGCCCAACTACCACCTGACTTTAATTTTTTCTCTAAAGAAACTGTCAAGTTTTTAGCCGCAGTTCCTTGTACGTTCACAAACTTGCCTTTGTAAGACATTTTCTGTTTTTCAAACTTACCACCAAAGTTTGTCAATGCCAAAGTGTAATCATTACCCGCTTGATTTGTTGCAGTTTGACTAAACGATGAACCACCATTAAAGGTCATGTCTGTTGGTGAGAAATAAGTTGTTGCCAATGATGAAGTATGTTTGAAGATAATTTCAAACAAAGCTCCATTTGGTATTGAAAAACTCGAAAGTGTACCAGTGTAAGTAATTGTGATTGTAACATATCCACCTGATGGATTGTCTACATACTGAAGATACTGTGAAAATGATGAGTTTTTTGTTTTTATAGTGTCTACGCTAGCAAATGCAGATTTGTCATAAAACACTCTGTATTGTGCTGCTGTGATTTTTTCAGACGTGCTGTTGTAAAAACACAATCCGACACTCGTCTTACCCGACCTATAAGTCCCGATTTTATAGGTAGAGTCTAACGTGATGTGAACTCCTGACGTTGTAGGGGTGGGACACGTCTGCGAATATCCAATCAAGGACATTGCAAAAGTTAAAAATAATAATAAGTTTTTTTTCATTGTAAAGGGTTTATTTTTAATACTTATAAATATATGAAAACATTTATAATACTACCCTTCTTACTTTTTTTAAACACATTAGTGTCTCAAATACACATAGAAGATGTTGGAGATAATTGGAAGAACAAAGTAGAGCAATCATTACAGCTAATAAAGACGCATGATAGTTCAAAATACGATTCTATTAATAAATATTGCAAACATATAACTTTTTGGAATGGCGATTTTTCCACAACTGAAGATAGTGTAACAATTATGATTTCACAAAAAGATATGTCTTCTTCCACAAATAATATTGCATGTGTTTTGGTTCACGAATCATATCATCTAAAAAGTTATAAGTATGGTATTGACATTGATTTAGAAGAATATAATGCCTACAAATATGAAGACGATTTTTTAACTAATCTTGGTAGTTATGAATTGTTTTTGAAATTTCACACAGGAAGAATGATGAAATATCACTTGGATAGATATAAGAGTAAGAACTTACTTGAAAGGTAGTGGTGGGTCCAAAACAAACCTTTGATTAACCCATTTTCTTAACTCATTTTCAACAAAGAATTCAGGTACTGGTTCATCGTCAAGTTTTTCTGATGCTACTTCGGCTATATATCTTGCAAACTTAACTTTGTTTTCTTCATCTAACATGTTCATCAATCCATCAGATATAAAAAATATCCTACTGAAAGGGTCTCTTGGATTCAATTCTCCTTCAACCAAGTCAAACATTTTTAATATGGTCTTACCCCACCATGTTTTATAGTTTGTAGTTTCAGTTAATATTGGTTTGAATATTTTATTCATCGCTCTTAATGTTGCACCTAAAAATCCTGCAAGTGCTAACTGAGGTAAAAACCAAGGCAATAATCTTAGAGTTGCTTTGTATCCGCCTTCACCAACGTGAAGTGCAATTCTTTTACCCATCGCATTTTCTACAATTGATTTTAACTGACCAAAAGTAATTGGTCCTTGAACAGAACAAAATTGTTTTGCATCACAAATACTTTTTAAAACTCTTTCAGATGGTTCGACTATTTTTTCAGTTTCTTCTCGTAGAATTTGACGAATAATATCCTTCATTATTAAATAAATATGAAGACACTATTAAATCGCAAAGCTGTCTCCACAAGAACAAGTCCTGCTCGCGTTTGGATTAATAAATTGAAACCCTTTTCCGTTTAACCCGTCAGTAAAATCTAATTCGGTACCAAACAAATATAAAAATGATTTTTTATCAATATGAACTTTAATGTCATTTGTTTCAAATACATTATCACCATCTTGATTAATATTATCAAACGCTAATTCATATGATAACCCTGAACATCCACCACCTTTAACACCAACTCTAAGAAAGTGTTCCTGAGTTACTTTTTCATCTTCACTCATTAATTTTTTTAACTGTTTTTCAGCTGCATCTGTAATTGTAAAAATTTCGTTCATGCTAGTGGTGTAACATAATTGGTATCTTTATTTAGTAAAGCTTTTCTGACCCATCTACCTCTTTCTTCTGCCATTCTTCTAACCGCCAATCTTTCTTTATTACATGGTCCGTTTCCTTTGATTACTTCTTTGAATTCGTTCCAATCAGGGTCAGAATAATCCCAAGTACCATCTGAATTTCTTTTTAATTTTTCATCAGGAATTACTAAACCTAGTTCACGAATTTTTGGAACATACATATCAAAAAATTGAAACCTCATTTGGTCGTTTGTCATCATCTTAACTTTCCACTTTATCAGTTTTTCTGAGTGTACTGATTGTGAATCAGGAGGTCCAAAAAAATGTATTACAGGTTTCCACCATCTGTTAAGTGCGTCTTGAACCATTTCCCTTTGTTTTTCAGTTCCTGTTGCTAAATAAACTGAATTGTCGTGTCCCTGTTTTAAGTGAAAACTTTCTTCATAACATATCCTTTCCAAAGCTCTACAATATGGACCATAAGAACCTTTTGAATTTGCAAGTTGGTTTACAATTGCCGCAGCGTCTATTAACCATCCAATGATTGCAGTATCGGCCCAAGTTTTAGCGGGATAATTAAAAACATTTGAATATTTTGATTTACCACTGATAAGGTCATTAACCATATCTTCTCTTCTTTTCCCTAATGTTTCTGCAGCTGAATATAGTAATTGTGCGTGACCAACCTCATCCTGAACTTTAGCCATAAGTGCTAACTTTCTTCTAAATCCTGGCGCTCTTGTAATCCATGTTCCCTCAGGTAAAGAACCAATAATTTCAGAATGAGCGTGTTGTTCAATCATCCTGATAAGTTGTTTCCTGTATTCTTTTGGCATCCAATCTTTTGGTTCAATCTTATCACCCGCAGCGATTCTTGCTTCAAACTCCGCAAGTTTAATTGGGTCATCATCAACCACAAAATCTTTATCAAGATTAGAATTACCGTACATTAATTTTTATTGATTTTTTCTAAATACTTTTGATAGTCCTGTTTTGACATCCAATGTGTATCACCATTTGGAGCCTGAACTAAATAACCTTTGTCGTCTTCGTTTATGATTATTAACTCCCACATAGAGTAAAATATAATCAAATAAAGGTTTTTTCCAAGTTTTTGATATAACTTAATATCTCTTGGTATTTGTATTCTGTTAGGTTTTTTTGAATTATGTTCCAATTTTTTTTCATGGTACATAAATGTTTTTCTGAAACTTCATTCCATGTTGCCCACTCTACTTTGTTTTTTGGTGTTACAATCATGGTTTTATCTTCTATTAACTCTAATTCTTCAGGGACAATCACAGCCTTAAATGTCTGTCCATAGTTTTCGTTCCAATCTATGTCTTCTCTGTGCTTATTAGGTAAGGCTGGTGTTGGTATTGGTGTTTGTGATGCCGTCATAATTAAACTTATTAATTTAATATTGATAAATATATTCTAATAAGAAAAAAATACGATATTTATATTTGATGGTACTTCAAGAACAATTGTTTAGGTCAAGAAAATTAATGTGTGAATCTGCACAAGATAAATTAGATTTGGTTGATGACCTACTTAATACCATGTTATCTTATGATGGTAATGTACAATATAAAAGTGTTGTTGAATTTGATAGTCAGGATGAAAATATTGTTGGGTTTAGTGTTGAAGCAACAATTGATTCATCAATGTATCATATGGTTTCACCAAATTATGATAGAGCATATTGGGAATTTATAGATAGGCTGGATGATGAAATTTATAGATTGACAGACAAATATTTTGGTGATGAGTTACAATATCAAATAACAGTTTATTTCCACAAAAATGCCGATAAAGTTGCTAAAATTGCCAAACCTATGATAGAAAAAGCAATGAGAGTATATTCTGAACATTTTGGTATGCCAGTCTTAAAATTTAAAATAGTTGAATATATCAGAAGAGCCGAATTAGTCATTTTTATTGAAAGAAATATCGAACAAGGTATTCGCTTTAATCATGTTAATTTTTTAACAACTTTAAATAATTTATATTTTAAAGGTCGTGAAGGTATATTTGACGATTTTTATATCACCGCAATTGGTTCTGATATTGTAAATAATGCAAACAAAATTTATGAGTCAGTGGTTGATGGTGAAGTATTTTGTGAGAACTGTAGTTGGTCTTGGAAATTATCTGAAGGCGGAAAAGACCCTTATACTTGTCATAAGTGTGGTAATGAAAACAAAAACCCCCACGATTCGTGAGGGTTTAAGATTATGTTTTTATTTTATTTATTTGTTAAGTCCGAACATCAAGTTCTGACCCTGACCTAACATTGTTGTAGGTACATTTCCACTCCATTTTTCAATCCACATTTGTTGTAGAAGAAGAGGTGTAAGTGTTTGTTGTCTCAACCTGTTAGATTCCGCCTCAGCCTTTGCGGATGTCAACATTGCTTTAGCTTCACCTTCAGCAGTTGCAACTTTGATTCTTGCTTGTGCTTCTGCAGTTTTAACCTGATTTTCTGCGGTTAGAGCTGTTTGTACTGCATTGTTCTTAGCTTCAATCGCCTTTTTAAATGTTTCAGGGTAAACCAAGTTTGACGTAAATTGTGCCAATATAAAACCTTCAGGTGAAAGGTGTTCTTCCAAATTTTTTCTAACCTTTATTTCAAAAACTTCTCTATTTGAAATTAGTTCATCAGCGGTATAACTGTTTGCAACAACACGAAATGCATCGTACACTGCGGTTTTAAGAAATCCCGCTTCAATCTCTTCCAAAGTTACACGATACTTTTGGAAAATATATGGTACCTTTTCTCGTTTAACTGAATAGTTTAATAGTGGTGAAACATGAAATTCAGAACCGTCTTTAGAGTTTACAACAAAAGACTCATCAATGTCTGTTGTTTTTTTGTATTCTTTGTGTTGAACGTAAGTTGGAAATTCAACAATTTTGGTTGATATTGGATTGTAAAATACCCATCCAGTTACTTCTGTGACATCATCAACACCTTTACCATCACCATAAAGATTTACTTTTACTCCAACGTGACCAGCGTCAATACGCTCACATCCCGTGAAACTGAAAATCATAAGGACTAGTACTGATAGTCCAATCAAGAATTTAGTTAGATTGCTCATTGTTATTTTTTATTTTATTTTGTTTTACGTAATTAATTACTGATTTGATTCCCACAAAGATGAATAAAGCTTGTGTAAAAAAGACAACAAAAGTAAGAATTAAACCCAAATTAAACATTAAAGTATTAGGATAATTCATCAATTTTGTAGTAAAGGATAATAATTGGTTTGATAATAAAATGGTCAACGCAACTATTATCATTTGGAGACCAAACTCAAGGTTTAAGAATTTTTTAATCATATTACAAGTATAGTATTATTTTTTGAGCCAGTCAAAAAATTTCTCAAATGGTTGAATAAATATTTTTCCAATCTTTGCGTCAAATGAATATTCATAATTAACATCTTTTATAAATTCATCTGTACAAATTTTCATCACGGATTCAATTTCAGTCATTACTTCTTTTTTATGTATTATCCAAGAACCAAAAGTACCAGTGACCAAATATCTTGTTATTTCTTTGATTGAGTAATCACCTCCTGAGATTTGGTTAAAATTTAATTTTCTTGTAGAATAACCATACTCGTGGTCAGTTGGTACTCGATTAAATGAAAGATTTTGATATTTTTTTCCATCATTACTTTTGGTCCAAGATATAATAATACCATATCCATCTATTTCACCTTTGAAATATATTTTTGTTTTCATGTTAATTTAAACTGTTTGGAAGATACAACAATGTTGGATTTTTCTTTTGGATATCAATTTCAGGATATCTTTTTTTAAATTCCATAACATCAAATTTTTCAGTGATTAAATGAAATCCATTTTTAGTTGGAATCATTTTAATAACCTTTGGAACTCGTTCATAACTAACCACAACGCCAGCGGAAGTGTGGCTATGAATTTCACTTTGATTCACAAACGGTCCGCAATGATTGTTAATGTGATTCATAACTTCATGCAAATATAATTCATTTTTTGAATCAATATCAACAATCCATCTTTTTTCAATAGTTTTAATTTGACCAACAACAGAATCAAATAAACCTTTTTGTTTGTGGTTACCATCCTGAATTCGTTGAGCAAGTGCGACCATCATGTTAAGTGAAACATCCTTGTGGTTTTGTTTCTGAACATGAATGTATGCACGAGCCTGAAACATCTCACAGAGTTGTT
>Ga0315903_10009142_pt1 | contig 12039 bp, 13 predicted proteins | sample LakEriMetagenome_7_FD_203524 | JGI IMG/M metagenome (GOLD analysis project Ga0315903, IMG submission 203524) | Freshwater fungal communities from buoy surface, Lake Erie, Ohio, United States - Buoy 2 MA119 | ecosystem: Environmental > Aquatic > Freshwater > Lake | place: USA: Lake Erie, Ohio...
TTGGCATGCGAAATCTGCCGCTTGCGGCGGTCGACATTCTTGTCATCTGGGGAACGATCGTCTGGATGATGCTGTCCATCTGGCCGCACCATCGCTGGGTGGCGGCGGCCCAGGTTCCCTACTTCGTCTGGGTCTCGATCGCCACCGTGCTGCAGCTCTCGATCACGTGGATGAACCGGGCGTAGGGGCATTGGCCTGTTTGCCTGCCGCCTCAATCGTTGGCCACAGCCGTTCGCGTATCGTGCGAATCACCACCGCGAAGTCGGTCGGTTCGTTAGCCAACTGCATTCTCGCGAGGAATTCCCGCCATAGGCGATTGGCCGCCGGATCGCTGCCGAACTCATCGCAAAGCCCCGGCGGAACGGCTCGGGGTAGCGGCGTTCCGCGGCGTGCGAATGTCTCGGCGACCGCACGCGTCAGGAGTCGGCTGTCGTACGGATACTGCCGGAAGATTACGAGCAGGTCATAGAAGTCCTTCATTCGGCTGTTGATCATGCCGAGTTTCACCGCAGCCTCGAGCTTCTCTGCAACGACTGTTTCCACGGGGTACATCCGCAGCCGCGGAGCCGTCATGCCAACCAGCACTGGATAAATGCGGTACTCGGCCGCCGGTGTGATCGTGTCACCGAAACCGACGTCCACTTGCAACGGAATGACAGCTTTGTCGAGTGTGGCCGTGAACACGGCTCGGATGCCACCGTACTCTTGGTCTTCACGGATTTCTTCCGCCTTCACCGAATCTGCATCGAACAGTACCCCGTCGTCTTCGACGGCGGCGGTGATGATCTGGCGGATCATTGCAGCGACTGCAGCGGTCGTGGCCTCTCCATACCCCAAAAGGTCGACGTCCTTCGTAGGGCGGTGCAGGCTGCCCGACCAGACTCGAAAAAGCATCGCGCCTTTGAGCACGACTCGGTCCGCAAGCGACGATTGCGACAGTCGGTAGAGAAACCGCTCGATCGCAAACTGGGTGAGCAGGGCGTTGAAATCCTCCCCAGTCTTATCGCGAAGGTTCAGGAGCCGCTGGCGAACCGACGCCCCGACGTTGCTGATGGGTTTTTTGTCATGCGAGCGCCTCGAGATAAGGACGCATGACGCGGGCAACCCGGTCGACTTTGGCCATCTCAAAGACGTCGGACGGCGTTGCTTTCCGCTTGCGGAGGCAATCCCGGAGCGCTTCCACGGCGACGTCAGTTCCTACGGTATCGCGGTAACGAAAGCAGTCGGCGACCGTTTTCGCTGGGGTCGTCATCTGCACCACGACGCCCTCGATCTTGTGCTTCTCAACGCCGGTTGTGAGCGCCGGGCCGGAGGCGCGAACAACGCGCACGGCAGGAGCGTTGAAGGTCGGGCGGTGGGACGACTTATGGATCATGATCCAGACGGCATGGGGAACCTGTGTCGTTAGGCCGTGGTATTCGAGGGCCGACACGAGGCAGACGACTGCCTTCGGGGTTCGGGCCCCGACAGCAGCAATGTCGGTGTGGCGGGTGGCCGCGTGATCAGGCTTCACGTAGAGGCCGCGAGCCCGGCGCCTGACTTGGCCGCGGTCGACCGCCCGTTGGAGGGCGACACGCGACACACCGAGCGCTTCAAGATCGCGTGCTCGCACGAACCCGTGCCGCTGGAGGTGCCGAAGGAGTCGCTGGATTTGGCTGGTGGCTGGCATGACCGATTCGGTGCAGTGTTACGAGTCCTATGCCCGAATATCTTTGGGAATAGGTTTCGTAACATCCTAACTTCGGCTGGTGCCGATTGTCCACGCTCGCAGCCGTACCTTAACGCCGGAGCTGCCGGAAAAGGGATAAGCGACGAGTGACGGACGTTGGCCACCAAGCACATATGTCGATGCCTCGTTCTTGCGTGACGAATCACCGGCTTCGGCAGGCCTCCTCGATGCGATAGGCACGCATCGAAAATCTCGCTCGACACGTCGATCTTTATTGGTTCATTCATGGCGATTCCCTTTCAGGCTCTGGGTTGTGACCCTCGTACAGTTCTGGCATGTCCTCCGGACCGTCTGCGTACCAGAAGTCCGGAAGCGTTTTCCCGTCCGCTTTCATCCTCGTCTCGATCCACGCCCTCATCGCACGGAATGTCGCCAATGCTGAGCCATGGGTGGGGACGTAGAAGCGATCGCTCACGACGCACCCCCTTCCCAGTACTCCTGCACCTCTGCGGCAGCGGCGAGGCATCGCTCGGCCTCCTCGTTGACCTTCAGTTGCTCATAGTTCGTTGCTGCTTCTCTCCAGCACTTCTGTGCCAGTAGGCCGAGCCCCGCAGCCCGGTACTCGTTGGCAGCCAGTCCGTAGAACTTGGCAGCGCACTTCACGGCATGGGGCAGCGACGATGGCTCCGGTGCATCAATACCGTCGCACAGGCAGCCCTCGGCGATGCTTTTGAGCAACTCAGCCCTTTTGATGAGGTGGATCCGGCGTCTCGCAGTTCTTTCAATGCTCATGTGTCGGTTTTCCTTGTGGTGTGGTGACAGTCTCTATGCCCAGAGTTCGAACCATCGCTGCCGTGTGGGCATTGGGTCCGCGCTCTGCTCGGATTCGGTTGCACGTTCCGGCAAGTCTTCGCCTTCTGCTTGAAGGCGGGCGAAGAGATCGTCTCGACGGCGAATCGCCTCGTCGAGTGATCCGGTCTTCAGCGAGCGTCTCACTCGACGGGCTCGGCAGTCGAAGTTCAGCGTGTAGTGAACCCACCACACCCCGTTGTTGTTCCAGAGGTGATGGTGACGGTTCGACGCGCCGACACGGACGGAAAGATGTCCCCGAGGCATACGGATTCCCTTTCAATGCGAAAGAGGGCTTCGTCGTTTCGCCGGAAACGCTTTCCGACGCACATCCTCGGAGACCGTTGCCGGTCGCCGTCGCCACCTTGCTGTCGCAGGTTGGCACGGTCACCCGCATGGGGCGACCGCTTCTAGGCGGATGCTCTCAGCATTATACGGAGCGTTCCCTGGACCGGTTCGCCACGAAAAGTGTCATAGCGGACCGGTCGGAGTCAGGCCGAGCGGCGACCGTCCCATCGGCTCGTTGAAGGCGAGGCCGAGAAGTCACACATGGTTGAGACCGCCAGACCCGGAGCGCGAAACCTACGACGCATCCACGAACCGGCGAACCTTGTCGCCGCGCTTGTCGTCCAGATCGGGGTAGATGCGACGGCCACCGAACTACCCCATCTGCGTGTCTGTGATACCCCAACTGGCGAGGATTCCGCGATTCCAACGCGTCCCAGATCCGGGCCGTCAGCATCCCAGAACGCCTGCAGGGTGGCGTCGCCTTCAAGATGGCCGTCGGTATGTAGCCGACTCGTCTCGAGCTAGCCTTCGACGCATTGGCCAGGAGTGCCAGCCTCGCTGTCGGAGCGAACTAGTCCCACAAGTACATCCCCATGCAGAAAGTCAGCGTCTGTTTGCCGCACGCGGAGCACTCGTGCTGGCCATTGAAGGCGAGGCAATACGCTTCAAGCGGTTCATTTCCTCGAGGGTACGGCATCGTCTCTTGGCCGCATTCAGGACAGAGCACCGCCAGTTGCCTCATGTTGCCGGAGAAGATTTGGCGACACCACTGGCAGAGGCACGGGTTATAGTCCGCCGTATCGCGGTGGATCATCCCATGGCCGACGACGATGTTCCCGCTGCTGTAGCCGCATTCGCAGGTTGCGATGACGGTTTGTCCCACGTGGTTTCTCCCTACGGAGCCTCCTCCGTGTCGCCGGCCGTCGGCTCTGGCTTGGGTGGGGGCGGTGGAGCGTCGAGGGCATCACGAACAAGTGTGTAGAGTTCCAGAGAGTCCTCGACGAACCTGTCCACGAGTTCGTCGATCGATGGGGTCCTGCGACCAACCGGGAAAGTCATGTAGGACAGGATGTCCCGGCTGATCTTGCCGGGGTAGATCTGCGAGAAGTTCCAGGTCCGCTCGTTGAAGTACAGGATCTCCGGCCGCAGGTGGATCGGTCCTGCGTCTGCGCCGCATTCGTCGAGCCTCTCCAGAATCTCGGGAAGACGGATCGCCGGAATGGTGATGTCGGTGGCACTGCCGCGCTCCACCTCGACATCGCCGGCCGCGTTGAGCCTGAGGACTGCGATCGACCCGGGATCGCTCACTGTCGGCGCAGGGATGCCCGTGTCTGGCTCGGCAGCGACGGACTCGATGAATCGCTTGCATCCTTTGAGGCTGGCCTCCGTGATCGGCAGACGGATCACGTAGATATAGCCGGCTGGGAACATGACATGCGTTGTCGGGCCCCGGACCCTGAATGCCACCTTGAACTCTAGCGTCAGTCGCTTGAACAGCTCTCGGAACCGGTGGTTTTCGGTGGGGAGTTGGGCTGCGATGTGGTGGTAGAACGCCTGAGGCAGGCTGCGGTAGCCGCCCGTGTGCCGCCAGACCTCGTCGTTCCAGAACTCCTCGATAGTCCACTCGGCGCTCGCCGTACCGCACGCCGACGACCCGTCGGCACCGGTCGTCGGGTCGTAGGTGCCGGTGACCCGATAGACGAGGTCGTCGTCCTGTCGGTACTCGGCGACGGACAGGCCCGGCTCCAGCCGCAGCGTCGCCTGATGGAGCAGGCCAAGGCCGAGGTAAGGGGGAAAACCGTGGGGTGGGTATCGGTCGAGGAGCGAGGTGCCGAAAGCATCAGCGGGCGGGCCGTCGGGATGAAAGCTGGTCATCGGGGGAGTCCTTTCGATGGAGTGGCAATGGGCAGCGGGGCCGGCCGGCGGACAGTCCGCGGCGGCCGGGTCGACACTCTTGCGACTGGCATCACACGTCCCTTTCCGGTTCAAGGAAAGGAAGGTGCTCTCGAGTTAGGCAGTCATCTCGAAAGCTTCGCCGGGGCACATGCCCGACGCGCATCCTCCCGACCTGTCGCCAGGCCGGGTAACCACCTTGTGCTTTCGCGAGGTTGGTGCGAGCGACCGCGAGGGCCGACTCGACTCGAAGACGGGATGCTTCTGTCCTTCCATGCAGTCACTTTAGCGCCCGGCTTGCAGTGGTCAATCGTCCGCGGTGGGTATGACACAGTAGTCGGAAGGCTTGCGCGAACCATCGGCCGTGGCGTGCGTAGAATGCGTCTGGAAGGTACATCCATCTCGATTCGGGCGACGCTAACGGCCGCCCGAGCCAACCTCGCGAAAGCAAAGGTGGCGACCTGATTCCAAATGGATCAGGAGGATGTGCGTCGGGTGTCGCAGCAGCCAATAGGGGGCTGCTGCGACATCCGACGAAGCTTTCGAGGCACGTCGTTGCCGCGGCAACGACCGCGTCGTGCCCTCGCGGGCTTCTTCCTTGGTTCGATAAGGGAGAGATCGTCGCCGATTCCATCCACCCACCAACCCCGAGGAGCATCCACTCATGACCGCCAAACCCACTACGCTCACGCTCTATCCCTACCTGAAAGACTCGTGCTGGGTCTTCGACGATGAGCGGACGGGCCTCAAGGAAGAGGCCTTCGTGCTCGGCGCGACGGACATGATCACCCGCGTGGTCATCGGCAAGTCGATTCCGAATGCGGAACGTGGATTCGCGTTGACCTTCGCCGCGGAGCCGTTCGAGAGCCATGACGTTGAGCTGCGCTGGCTGCGACCGGATCCAGCAGATGGAAACTGGTACGTAGGCGATGTGGCGGGCCAACGCATGGAGGCATGGCTCTGCCCGGCGCTGCTGCTCTACTTCATGACTCCACCGCAACGCATTTTCGTACGGTGCGAACCACTGCCTGCTGGCATTGATCCGATTTGGACACCTCCGCCGGGCGTGACTGGCCGCAGGTTTGTCGACGCAACAGTCAGCGGCGAAACGCCTCGGCCGGGTGTCGCTGTTGAACATTCCACGCCAGGCAGCGGCAAGGGCACTCGTGGACGGCCCGACCACGTGGAGGCCTTCTTCATCCCGGCGAAGCCCACGCTGATCGAGGGCTTTCGGGCCTTCCGGAGTTATTTAGAGAGGGTCTTCGAGGCGAAGGGCCAGAAACTCGATTCGGCGTGGTACGACGACGGCCCAGATCGGCGTCCGTATCTCTACGAGGACCAGCCGCATCTCCTGAAGAAAAGGCCTCGAGTGGATGACCAGCGCCAGGCGACCTACTGAGTCCGTTCACTCGAGCATCGAGCGTGTCAGTTTGCGCCCGTATCATTAGTCAAGCGTTGTGTGATGTGAAGAAGCGTTTTGGCCGCCCCCCCACGAGACACACCACCAACGCCCAGTGTGGCATGGGCGATGAGCCTACCCCAAGACTTGAGCCGCTCCAGCGGGCTGCCGGTCGCCTTCGGGCATCTGATGGACGGTCGACTCGTCATCGTCGTCTACCGCTGGGTCGATCAAGTGACCGTTCAGCCGATTACCGCCTACGAGGTGCCAGAGTGACCCCCTCCAAGCCGATGAGCAATGCGGAAATCGAGGCTGCCGTGCGGGCTGAGCTTCCGTGGTTGCTCGAGCGACGCCAGGCCGGCGAGAGGGTGGCTGCGGAAGACACCGTCAGCGGCCGACTGCGGCGGGCGGTGAAGGCCATGAGGCAGCCCTACGAACAGGTTTGCCAGGCCACGGGCATTCCGTTCGAGCAACTCGCCGACTTCATGGCCGGCGGTCAACTGGCGTCTGACTCCCTCGACCGCCTTGCTGCGGCCGCCCACTGCGAGCTTGTGCCGCGAGGTACGGAGCCATGACCAAGGGCGGACTAAGGGCGACCGATACACGAAAATCGTGGAGTGGTCGGACGAAGACAAATGCTTCATCGGCACGTGTCCGCAGTTGATGTACGGCGGAGCCCATGGCGACGATGCGTCGATGCGATGTGGGACGCCGAACATCCCGACGCTTGGTCCGCCCTGAGCCCTGAATGGCTCGCCGAGGTTCCGGATCGCTCGGCTGCATTTGATGCGGGCCGCATGAACGCATCGCCGTGGCAGGACGTGCAGGCTTGAGTCCGGCGAAGCGACGGCGTAGATCCGCGGGCGGTTGATCGTCCGCAGGCCCGCCGCAGTACCCCCGACAGGGATTCTTGAATCCTCATCATTGCCTTGAAAAACGCGGGTTTCCAAAACTGACTTCCCTAAATCCGACCCTGTTTCAGGGCAGGCCGTCGCCCTTGGCGGACAACCGCTGAAAAGAAAGACCAGGGTGGCCGGCGAGGAGGGCGAATAGGCCGCAGGAGGTCGCACCCGGGCTCGCGAACACCCTTCGGATCAGACACCGTGGTGACGGGAGCTGGACTCGGACACATTTCCACCATTGGAATTGCGTCCGAGCCACCAGAAGAACCTGACACACCTTGTCGAACCGCTCGAGCCTCCGCCCGTCTCGCCAGCCCGCGGGCCGCGGCGGCGGAGTCGTTTCATAAGCAAACGCGGCAATGCCGCCAGTCATGAGCAGAGCGGCCACCACGCCCTTGGCAGCAAGCGGACAGGGGCGTTCCCTAGGCAAGGCTACCCTGGTGATAGGCACTGGTTGCATTCTTGGGGGCAGGTCAACGCCCACCCCGAACTGGTCTCCACGCGGCGGTGAAAAGCAACGGGGCGGAGGCGGCCTCGGCTCTCCGCCGATTTATTGCGGTGGGGCGACATCAAAACTAGGATCTTCCTCTGAAATCATGGGTGTGGCTCATCCCGATTAGCGGGATGAAGCGATCGCCTTCTTGCGGGTGAGTTCTCGATGACAACGCTTCTGCGATCGCTGTTTGGAGTCCGCCCCCGAGTGCCCCGTGCAGCGCTCGCTCGTGGCATGTGTCGCCGCGCCGCGTGTACCTCCCGCCGACATACCAGCCGCTCGGCGGAAGCCGTTTGGCCGCGCTTCGAATCCCTCGAGTGTCGGGCCATGCTGGCAGCAGATGACATCCTCGTGAGCCTTACCGGCAACCGCGTCGTCCTCACGCTCGATCCCGCAGGCGCGGAGATCACGAACCTCGGCACGTCCTACAACGCCGCGTCGGGCGTGCTCACGATCACCGCTGCAAGCAAGGGCACGATCTCCACGGCTGCGCCGATCGTCGGCATCTCGGTCGACACAAAAGCCGACACGATTGCGGTGAACCTGAAGACGCTGCCGAAGTTCGCTGGACTGTCGGTCTTCGGAGGAGCGGGCACGGACTCGGTCACGATCGGAGGCGGAGGCGTGAACCTCCGGACCGGTACCCGGGGGGCTGCCTCGCAGGGCGTGAGCATCAATACCGGTGCAGGCACCAGCGACACGATCACGATCGCCGGCCCGCTTGTCACGAAGGGAGCCGGTGCGGTGAACCTCGCGACGCAGGGGCAGTCTGGAGCGCACGGCATCCAGTTGGCGTCCAGACTCACTGCGCCGACGGGCTCGCAGACGTTCAACGGTGCCGTGACGCTGCAGGGCGACGTCGATCTCCGGGCCGGCAGGGGCATCTCATTCTCTTCCACGGTCGACGGGGCTGGCCGGCTTTCCCTGTCCGCGGGCGGGGCGATCACGTTCGCCGGTGACGTGGGCAGCAACGCGCCCCTCAAGGGCCTCACGCTGGCGAGGGCCAGCCGGGTCACTGTCAGTCAGGGGCTCTCCCTCGACGGAACGGGCACCGCCGTCGGCACGAGCGGCCTCGTGATCGGGAAGAACGTCCACAACGTCGTTTTTTCCAAGAGAACCGTCGCCACCAGCGGCCGCACCATCAGCGGTTTTAGCGACGCCGGCATCCGGTTCCTGGGCGGATCGTGGGGTTCGCGCATCACCGGCGTGACGAGCACGGACAATGGAGCCGGCATCAGGCTTGGCGGCGGTTTCTATGGGCGCACGGTGATCTCAGGCAATGTTTTCAATGAAAACGTGGGTGCCGGTGTGTCGCTCGTGGGAGCGCAGGGCGTCAGGATCGGCGTCAACGAAATCTTGCGGAACGGCACGTTTGGCATCACGGCGGCGGGCGTGTGCCAAGGCTCGATCGTGGTCTCATCCGGCGCCGCCGGTGATGGAAACCACCCGCTCGGCCAGATCCAGAACTACACGAACAGCAGAATCGTCGGCACCACGGTCATCCAAAAAAGGACCGGATTGCGGCTTCCACTGACCGGCTTCTACCTAGCTCAGAAGGCCATGGTCACCGCGGACTGGTACTTCCCGACCCAGTCCAATTCTCAGGTCGCGGCCAAGGGCGTCATCTGGTTGCAGCGGCCTGACCTCCGCAAAGCCTCGTCGTTCGCCGCGCTGGCCAAAGAGCTTGCTCGGCAGACCAACAGCATCGTTGTGGCGCCGAAATTCCGCTCATTGGATACCCCGGCACCCTCTGTGAGCGGTGAGAATCTGGGAGTAGGGGTTGCCCAACTGTTCGTCGGCGACCGCCTGGCGCTGAACCGCAGCGCGGCCGCCGCTGGCTATCAGGGGCCGCTGCCGCAGCAGTTCCTGCTCGCCGGGCTTGGCAAGGGGGGCGGCTTCGCGACCTCGGTGGGCGGCTACGCCGTCGATAACGGCGCCGCCGTGGGCCTGCTTGGGGTCGTGATGGTTGACGGCTTTGCAGATGCAGATCAGTTCAAGGTGTCGGTCGCGAAGCTCGACAGCGTGGGAATCCCGGACTATCAGATCGCCGGTCCTCCGAGCGCTTCGAACGCCTGGGGCCGTACGACAGACTTGTTGGCGCAACTGCATCCCGGTCAGTTCGTCGGCATCGAGACACCGCTGGGGGCACATGCCGCGGCGATCACGGCCTCGGTCGGCTGGATCAATGACATCTACGCAGGCTACGGGCCGACGAATCCCCAGTTCGGCATCTACGGCAACCCAAACGACGGCACCTACGTGGCCGGCCAGCGGTTCACGATCGCGGGAGTCAGCGTGACCGTGCTCTATGCCACGACCAGTGCCACGCCCACCAACATGGCTCTCATCCCGGCGGGGAGTTTCGAGATGGGCAATACCCTGTCGGCCTCGAATGATGGCGATACCGACGAGTTGCCGGTGCATACGGTGAGTGTGCGTGAGTTTTACATGGATAAGTATGAGGTGAGCAAGGCGCTGTGGGATGAGGTGGCGTCGTGGGCCGGGTCGCACGGATATGACATCAATACGGGCAGCGCGAGCGGCAAGGCAACGAATCATCCGGTTTACAACGTCACGTGGCATGAAGCAGTCAAGTGGAGCAATGCGCGGAGCCAAAAGGAAGGTTTGACGCCGTGCTATACGTTGGACGGGACGGTGGTGATGAGGACGGGGACATCCGATCCGGAGTGCAATTTCCTGGCCAACGGTTATCGGTTGCCGACGGAGGCGGAGTGGGAGAAGGCGGCGCGGGGAGGGCTGCGCGGGAAGCGGTTTCCGTGGGGGGACACGATCACGCACAGCGAGGCGAACTACGAGTCCTCAAGTTACAGCTACGACGTGAGTCCGACCAGCGGGTATCACCCGACCTACGCGACGGGGAGCTTTCCGTATTCCTCGCCCGTTGGGTCGTTCCCACCGAACGCATATGGTCTCTATGACGTGGCAGGGAACATGGATGAGTGGTGCTGGGATTCCTATTCATTGAGCTACTATGCGACTTCTCCCGAGCTTAACCCGACGGGGCCTGCTTTGGGCGACGACCGGGGCCGGGTGCGCCGGGGCGGCAGTTGGACCAGCAGCGCCAGGTATGCCCGCGCGGCCGACCGCGACGTCCTCAATCCCGGCATCGGCTACGACTATCTGGGGTTCCGTTGTGTCCGCAGTTCAGTCCCGTGAGAGCAGCCAGCAAGAAAAAGCGGAGCGAAGAGGCTGGGCCAAGCGGGGCGACCCAGACCGGAGCGGAGCGGGCGAACTGGCCGGCTGCATGGTGTGCACGCTGAGCGTTTAAAACGTGCGCGCATAGAGGAGAAGATTGTCTCCGGCGCCCAAACCAGCGCCGACCGCGCAGCACTTCGACTGGGCCATCTTCCGCGACATCCCGCACAGCGGCCTCCGCTTCCAGAGCGAGGTCGAGGGGCTCCCGATGGAGCGACGTCGACTGGGCGGAATCCCGTTCACCGTTCACGAGAAGAAGGTCGAGCACCGTCCCGGCCGCGGTCACCGGAAAAGCGACACCAAATCCGGCACCATCAATGACCGTCAGGAGCCATCAAGCCTTCACGACGCCCGCGAAAAATCGCTTGCATTCGTGAACAACGCAAAAAACCAGTACCCCGACAGGGATTCACGGATCGTAGCGTAGCACGGGAAAAACGCGGTATTTCAAAACCCACTTCCCTAAATCCGACCCTGTTTCAGCGCAGGCCGTCGCCTTTGGCGGACGACCACTGCAAAGACAGACCGGGGTGGCCGGCGAGGAGGGCGATGGAGGGCGGCGAGCGGTTCACAACTACAAGCAGATTGCCAAGGACCTCGGCCGCACCGAGTACCACATGGAGAACTGCGCGAAGATCGTGAAGCTCATGGAAGCAGCGGGACTTGCGAAGCGGTACCGCCGACTGACGGAGAAGCCGGACAGTGTGCCGCAGTGGTGCAGCACGCACCGGTTGAAGGCGGGCGACCGCAAGGGCGGCGGCAAACGCCGCCGGGCGTCATAGCCCGGCAGCATCGGCGAATTGCTGCGAAAAATGGACGGGCGTATACTCCTATGAGCGTCGATGGCTGTGCATGCGTAGTGCGTACATGTTGAAGCCATGGCCGAATACCATCGCGGCGGATTTGAACCATGACGACGATTCAACTGACTCTCCCCGACGACCTTGCACAGAAGGCGACGGAGGCCGGGCTTTTGTCTGCCGAAGCAGTTCAGGAAATGCTTCGGGAAAAGCTTCTGCGGCGGGCCGGTGAATCACTTCGGGAGATTCGCAGGCGGATGCCCAGCGAGGAGCTGACGCCGGAGATCGAGCAGGAGGTCGTCGAGGCCGTGCAAGCGTATCGAGCCGAGCGACGTGCGCGTCGGGTGGGATGATGTCTGCGATGGCATCTCCGCCGATTATCGCAGTGCTTGATACGAATGTAGTGATCGCCGGGCTCTTGTGGGAAGGGCCACCCTATTCGCTCCTGATACGAGCCACCGAGCGGCGGGATTTGGTTCTCGTGACCACACCCACGCTCATAGCCGAACTCGGCGATACCCTTGCCCTGC
>Ga0315903_10009149_pt1 | contig 12034 bp, 7 predicted proteins | sample LakEriMetagenome_7_FD_203524 | JGI IMG/M metagenome (GOLD analysis project Ga0315903, IMG submission 203524) | Freshwater fungal communities from buoy surface, Lake Erie, Ohio, United States - Buoy 2 MA119 | ecosystem: Environmental > Aquatic > Freshwater > Lake | place: USA: Lake Erie, Ohio...
TGGTCATCGATAACCTATCGCTAGGCACCCAATCGTTCGCGCAGACACTCAGCGGACCCACCGCCACCGGGTTCTTCGGCATCGGTTCCCTTGCCGACCGTGAGATCGCCTTCAGTTTCACCACCGGTTCGCAGGATGTCTATCTCACCGAGTTGGTCTTCGCCGTCGCCATCGGCAAGCTGATCCTCGATCCCATCCAGTTCACGCTCAGCACCGGCTCCGCCGTTCCAGGAGGAACCAATCCGCTGGTAATCGGTTCGGTCACGCCGCCATCCTCCAACCCGACCAACCAGGTCCTCACGCTGGTGCCTCAGACGACCGTTCTGTTGGAAAGCAACACCACCTACTGGATGAACGTCACCGTGCCGAACGGCGCGGCCGTTTACTCGTTTCAAAACACCACCAGCCAGGTGATCGAACCCGGTTGGTCGCTCGGCAACACCTGGTCGAACTTCCCGGGAAGCACCTGGAGCGAACTCACCTCCGGACCGCAGGCGCGCATCCGCATGAGCGTCGAAGCGGTGCCGGAACCTTCCGCCGCGATGATCGGCGGATGCGGAATGCTCATGCTCCTGCGCCGCCGCAGGAAATGAGCGCTTCCCCCTACCGGATCCGGATCCCGGTTTCTCTTTATGTCCTCAATCCACTCACCCACATGAAAACCACACCCGTTACCACCCTGCTGCTTCTTGCCTTCACCGCCGCCGGCATGGCGCGCACCGTGCCGATCCATGCCACCGCCAATCTTGTCCTGGGCCAGCAGAGTTTCGTATCCAACAATTCCACCACGGCCGCCGACAGGCTTGACACCCCGTCCGGCATCACCATGGACCGCGTCACCGGCAAGATCTTCGTGGCGGACTACCGCAACCACCGGGTGCTGCGCTACGCCTCCGCTTCGACCCTCGCCAGCGGCGCCGCCGCGGAGGCGGTGCTCGGCCAGGCGGATTTCACCACCGGCACTGCGGCGTCCCCGCCCACGGACAAAAGCATGAACCGTCCGAACGCCGTCTTCGTCGATCACCTCGGACGACTCTGGGTGTCAGACCGCAACAACGCCCGCGTGCTGCGTTTCTCCAATGCCAGCACCATCGCCAGCCACACCTCCGCAGACCGGGTTTACGGTCAGCCGGACTTCGTTTCTAACACCTTCAACGTCACCGCAAGTGGCATGATCAACCCCACCGGAGTATGGGTGGATGGCGCGGACCGCCTGTGGGTTTCCGACGAGGCAAGCTGCCGTGTGCTGCGCTTCGACGGGATCACCAACAAGGCGAATGGAGCCGCTGCGGACGGTGTGCTCGGGCAGACCAGTTTCACCATCGGCTCCGAGGGTTCCGGAGCGTCCGGCTTGCAGCGTCCCACGGGCATCGCCATCACTCCCGGCGGTTCGCTGTTTGTCGCCTGCCAGCGGGGAAACCGCGTGCTGCGTTTTGACAGGGCCGCCACATTGCCCAATGGAGCGGCCGCCTCAGCCGTTTTAGGCCAGTCGAATTTCGATGACACCGCTACCGGTCTCAGCGCCGGCGGCATGGATTCGCCCAACGGACTCGCCATCGCCAAAGACGAGACACTCTGGGTTTGCGACCAAACAAACAACCGCATCCTGCGATACGACAAAGCCTCCACCCGCGCCAGCGGAGCCATTGCGGATGGAGTCATCGGCCAGCCCGATTTCGTCAGCGGCACTTCAAACACCACGGCGCAAGGCCTCTCCATTCCCGAAGGCGGCATGCTGGTGGACGCCGCCGGCAGCCTGTGGGTGACGGACTACGGCAACAACCGGGTCCTTCGTTTCCCCGCCACCGCCAGCAAGCCGCTCGTCCGGGTAAACGGCAGGTTTCCGGCGAAGACCAAAAGAGCCACCATCACCATCAGGGGCACCGCCTCGGATCCAAACGGAGTTTCCAGAATCCTCCATCGAACCGGTAATGGCGCATGGAGCAACGCCGCCGGCACGACCACCTGGCAGTTCACGCGCAAGCTCAAGAAGGGCAAAAACAAGATCACCATCTTCGCCCAAGATCCCTGGGGCGATCAAAGCATCCCCAGAGTCATCACCGTCACCCGCAAGTAACATCGTGACAAGCATCGCTCCCGTGAAGTGCTGAATGCTCATGCTCCTGCGCCGCCGCAGGGAACGGATTGTCTGTTAGAACAACCGACGGACTCCGCTTCCTTCCTCCCCGGTCACTTCCGCTGTCGCCTCAGTTGTTCAAGGCGCGAGAGCGGTTTCGGCGGCGCGGGAGCATCGCCCGCCACCGGCGCGGGTGAGGCTGCGGCGGGTTTCTCCGCCGCGGTCTTCGATGGCGCGTCAATGCGCAGCGTGCCGCCCATCGCCGTCTGGTGATGGACGCCCGCACCGTTCTCCGGCACGGTGACCACGCAGAACATGCCGCTGTGTTTTCCCGTGCGCGCGTCCGCCGCGATTTCAAGCGGGAAAGTGACCTCGTTCTTGTCCGCCGTGAACGATTGCGGTGCGGCCTTCACGCCGTGGGGAACGCCACTGAGTTCCACCTTCGCCTCACCGGTGAAGGGGCGCAGCACCTCGATCTTCGCGAGCATGGCCGCCGGTTTCCCCTGCTCGGCGGCGGCGAGATCGAGCGTGAGCGAAACGTAAGGTTCCGCGATCTTCAGCGGCGTGAGTGCCGAGGAAACGAGCACCGGTCCATCCGGCGTGTTGGCCTCGGCGAGCACGCAAACCTGCCAATCGCCCACCGCCGCCTCGGCCGATGCGTGCAGTTCGTAGTCCGCCTCGCTCTTGTCGCCGGGGATGTCCACCGTCACCGGTCCGCTGATGCCGGGAGGACTCCACAGGAATCGCGTGGTGATCTTCTCCTTGTAGTCCGGTTTTCTAACAACCCGGACCTTGAGATGCAGCGTGCCGTTTTTCACGATGGGCACCGGCGGCGCGTCCAACTCGACGCGGAACGGAGCCTCGCGGATGACGCCGGTGGCGATGCGGTCGAAGGAGGCGGAATGATAGGCACCCTGGTTGTTCACGTCCACATGGTGGATGGTATCGATGAGCGATCCTGTCAGAGGCGGCTCCACACCCTCCGAGCGGATGCGGAACGCGTGCAAACCCGTGCCCTCCGGAGCGTCCGCCGCGGCTTCGAAGACCACTGGAAAACCGGTGACCGCCTTCGGAACGGGCGCGGCCTTCATCGTCACCCCGGGCGGCAGGGAAACGGCTTCGAACACGGCATCGCAACCGGTGTTTTCACGCGCGACGTTGATCACCGCCGCATAACGGTTACCGCGCGGGATGGGGAAGGTCTTCCACTTCTGGGTGTTCACGCGCTCGACGGTCGGCAGGCTGGCGGAGAGCGTGGGCGCGCGATCGGTGATTTCGATTCGATAGGTGAAGTCCGGCCCGGTGCGGCGCAGTTGGTCGCGGATCACCGCGAAGTAATCGCCATCGGCCGGGCAGGTCCATGCGATCACCGAATCCGGACCGCCCTGGTCGTCGTTGTTGATGATGTATTTCCCGTCCGCCGCATGAATCGAAAGCGTGGGATCGAGCGGCGAGCGGAGATCGCGGGCGATGGCGCGCAGCACCAGATTGCGGCCCTTGGTGGCGGTGAAGCGGAACCACGCGACCGGAGTTCCCTCGCCGAGCACGCCCATCGCCGCGGATGGCAGCGGCGGCATGGCTGCGGCGCTCTTGGCGTCCTTCGCGGCACCGGCTTCTCTAACCGATTCCAGCGGGGAGACCTTCACGCGCTGCGGAGACGGAACGGAGAGTCCGTCATGAACCGGAAACAACTCGAAACCCGCGCGTGCTTCCGCGGGCAGGGTGAAGGTTTGTGTGATGGGCCCGACCGGATCGCCGATGAAGGTGAACTCGATGGTTTCGCCCGGTTTTCCGCCGGTGGGAAACACCGCCTTCGGTCGTGGAAAAGTGCCGATGTGCAGGCGGTATTGGCATTCCTCGCTGCCTTCATAGGCGGCCTCGCGCACCACCACCCGATAATCGCCATCCTCCGGCGCGATGATGGAAACGAAAGCGTCGGTGCGCAGCAGAGGCGCGTCGTCACAGGTCGCGATTTCAAAACCCTTGGCATCCATGATCGCCAGCGAGGCATCGAACATCACGCGACCGAGTCGCATGGCCTCGACTTCCGCGGACACGCGTTGGCCCTTTTTCAACGTGACGACGAAGGCGTCATCATCCTCGTTTCCGGCGACGCCGTGGACGGTGTGGTTCAGCTCGACGCGCTGGGCCTTGTCCGGCGGGTTGGGTTCCGCTTCGTTGACCGTGGGAAACTGGCCGACCCAGAACGTGCGCAGTTCCGAGATGCCGCCGGGTCCGGTGAGCCGCAACGAGTGCTCGCCGAGCGGAGCGTCGGGCGCGATGGCCAACGTGGCGGTGCAGGTTTTCCCATCCTTCACCTGCATGCCCTTCATCGTGATGCCCGGTTGGTAAAACAGGATGCCATTCGCATCGCCAAGGCGTTCGCCCCGGAGCGTGACCTCCACCTCCGTCCCCCTCTGGCCACCGGGCGGATCGACTTTCGCCAGGACCGGTGAGAACGCCGCAAGCGGCTGATGGAGAAACCATGCCGCAACAAGCACCACCAGCCAAGGGGGTGATGCGGCACAGGAGCGGTCGGCGGATTTCATCGTCATACTTCGGACGGATGACAACGTGGCCACGCGAACATTCGTTTCAACCTGAAATCCGAAGTTCAATTCTCGGTCCGGGCATTTGGAACCACTGAAACACTGGGAACCACTGAAGGAACTGAATAGGAAGACGGACATGGTGAGAACACTTTTCCGTGCTGTCTGAATCTTCATCAGTGGCCTCAGTGGTGCTCAGTGTTTCAGTGGTTTCCCGGCAAGTTCCTCTGATTCAACTTCCGAATTCGGGTTCAACCATCCGCAAGCTGGTGGTTTGGCGCCTTGGCACCGGGCGGCCTCGCCCCTATCTTCGTGGCATCACTAGAAATGACCCTGCATGAGAAAAAATCCTCCAAGCCGGAAAACAAAAGCCGCTGAGCCGTCTCGCCGCCAACAGTTGGCCGCGCTCAAGCGCGAGTCGGACCGCGAACTCGTCGAACTCATCCGCCGCCGCCTCGCGATGCCGGTCGAGAAACGCACGAATTTCCTCCGCGTCCGCCTGCCGCTGCCGCACGGGGGAACTTGTCTTTGACTCACCTCTTGTGCTCCTTGAACCACCTGCGGAACTCACCGCCTTTGGATTCCGGCAACGTCCGTTGGCCGAGCCAGTCCTGAAGGGGCTTGATCGGGGCTACCTGGATGGGGAGATGGTTCATCGCCTTGCTCATCGTCATCGCGGTGCGCCACAGCGAGGGCGAGGTGGCGAGGGTGGCAAAGGGCGACATGGGAATGGCGGCGGGCGAGTGGACGTGCTCGCGTTTCGCCTTGTCGCGCAGGCGCAACAGCAAATCGGGGATCGGGATGTCCACCGGGCAGACCTCATTGCACGCGCCGCAGAGCGATGAGGCTTTCGGGAGATCGGCGAGTTCAGGGAAACGGTCACCGAAGAGCAAGGGCGAGAGCACCGCGCCGACGGGTCCGCCGTAGGTGGAGCGGTAGGCATGGCCGGAGGCCTGGCGATAGACCGGGCAGACGTTCTGGCAGGCACCACAACGGATGCAGCGGAGGATTTCCCGGCAGTTGGACGCGAGCACATCGGTGCGGCCGTTGTCCATGAAGACGACGTGCATGTGCTCGGGGCCGTCGGGCTGGTTCGCGGACTTCGGGCCGTTGATGAACTCGGTGTAAACCGTGAGCTGCTGGCCCGTGGCGGAGCGGCCTAACAGGTTTAGGAAAACCGCGAGGTCCTGCTCGCGAGGAATGATCTTCTCGATGCCGACGAGCGCGATGTGCACCGGCACGGGAGCCATGCCGAAGCGCGAATTGCCCTCGTTGGTGACGAGCAGGATGCGCCCGCTGTCCGCGCAGACGAAGTTCGCGCCGGTGATGCCGGCCTGAGCCCGCATGTACTTCTCCCGCAGATAGACCCGCGCGCGGCGGGTGATGGTTTCCGGATCGTCGTTGTAATCGGCGGCGATGCCCTCGCGCTGGAAGGTGCGGGCGATTTCGCGGCGGTTCTTGTGGATGATCGGCTTGACGATGTGCGAGGGCTCGTCGTCATCGAGCTGGATGATGAACTCGCCTAGGTCGGACTCCAGGCACTCGATGCCGTTTTCGATGAGGAACGGATTGAGGTGGATTTCCTCGGCGGCCATCGACTTGGCCTTGGTGAGTTGCGTGACGCCGTGGGAGCGGAGGATGTCGAGGATGGTTTGCTTCGCGTCATCGCCGGTGGCGGCGTAGTGGACGTTCACGCCGCGCGAGGTCAGGGCCTCGTCCGCCTTCGCGAGGTATTCATCGAGGTGGTGGAGCGTGTGGTCCTTGATGGAAGCGGCGAGTTTTCGCAACGCGTCGGGATCCTCGTAATCGTGATGGAGCACCTTGTAGCGCTTGTCGGTGCCGGAGGAGGCGCCATCGAGCACCGAGTGCTGCTTTTCATCGGAGATCGTCCGCGCGTATTCGTCGATGAGTTGGTTGCCGATCATGACTTCAAGGTGTCTCTGAGAACCTGGATCACATGCCTGTGCGGCACCGGCCGGCCCTGGGTGGTGGCGAGGCCGGTGAGGTGCATGAGGCAGGACATGTCGATGCCGACGAGCATGTCGGGCTTGGTGTCGAGGATGTTGTCGAGTTTCAGACTGCCCATCTGCCCCGAGATATGCGGGAAGGTGACGGAAAACGTGCCGCCGAAGCCGCAGCATTGCTCCGCCTGGCCGAAGGGGATGACCTCGGCGTTTCCGATCGAGGAAAGCAGGGTGCGGACGGCCATGCCGGTCTCGGTGCCGCGGCTGTGGCAGGAGCGGTGGAAGGCGATGCGGGTGGGCTTCTCAAACTTCCCGGGCCAGGACTTGATGCCGATGCCGTTGAAGATGAAATCGATCGCCTCCCAGGTCCGGTTGGCCAGCGAGGTGACGGCGGCATCCGGGTTCTCCTCGAACTGGAGCAGGTTGCCATGACGGTTCATCGCGGCACAGGAACCGGAGGGCACGATCACAGGAAGATCCCCGGCGAAGACCCCGGCGGTGTGTTTCGCCACCTTGCGCGAGGCCGGCCAGTCGCCGGAATTGAACGCGGGCTGGCCGCAGCAGGTTTGGTTTTCCGGGAAATCCACCGAGTATCCCAGATGCTCCAGCACCTCGACGGTGGCACGGGCGACGTCGTCGTAAAAGGCATCACAAAGGCAGGTGCCCATGAGGAGCACGCGTTTGCTAAGAGGGCGGGCGGTGGGGTTGGCCATGGAAAATCTCGCTGCAGGTTAGGGCAAGCGTCCGCCGCCGCAATCCAGAAAACCGCAAAGCCGGAAAAACCACACGCTGCTTGCCGTGGCCGGAAAAGCCGCTTAGCTTCGGCATGCACACCGTCCCATGAAAGCCAAAGTCCTCTTCGTCATCGTGGCGCTCGCCGCCCCCCTCGCAGCCCAGAACGAATCCGCGCCCGCCGAACAGGCACCTGCCGCCGCGGAACAGGCGCTCGCACCGAACCAGAAGGCCTTCCTGAACCTGCCCGAGGAAAGCCGCAAGGAGTTCATCAAGCACCTCGGCGAAGCCAACCGCATCTTCCAGCAGAAGCGCATCTTCGAAACCATGGAGGAACTCGACAAGGCAACGAAGATCTTCGCGGACAGCCCCGAGATCCACAACCTCCGCGGCAGTTGTTATGTCGAGATGCGCTCCTTCGACAAGGCGCTCGCCGAATTCAAGAAGGCGTCCGCTCTTTCCAAGGACAACCCGAGCATCGAGTTCAACATCGGCGAGGTTTACTTCGTCACCAAGGAATGGCAGAAGGCGCTCGATGTCTTCGAAAAGGTGCTAACCGCCCTCAATGCCGCGCAGCAAAACACCACCGCCCTCAGCCGGCTCGTCGAATTCAAGATCCTGCTCTGCAAGAAGAAACTCGGCCGTGACAACGAAGTGACCATCCTCGCCGAGAAATATGACTTCCTCGACGATTCGCCGTTCCACTACTACGCCAAAGCCGCTCTCGCCTACGAGGCGAACGACCAGTTGAAGGCCGAGGAGTGGCTGGCCATCGCCGGCCGGATCTTCCAGGACCCCAACATCCTCGCCCCCTGGCAGGATACCCTCGTCGAATACGGATACATCAAGAGCTTCTACGGCGAGGAAAGCGGCGCGGAGGAGTGAGCTTTTCCGGCGACTCGGACTTCATTCCGCCGGAAGCCACCACTTCACCATCCATTGCCCTCGACCCATCCTGCCCGGGCTCCTAGACCGCGCCGAGCATGTCGCCGCCCGTTTCCGGACAACGATGGATCTCCACTTCCGAGCCCGCTCTGGGTCTCGGCCGGGTGTTGTCGGTGAAGAACGGCATCGTCGAGATCCGGTTTTCCGCCGCCGAACAAACCCGGGCCTATGCGCTTGAATCCGCGCCAATCGTCCGGGTGCGCTTCGTTCCCGGGGATGTGATCCGCCACCACGACGGGCGCGAACTGCCGGTGGAAGATGTTTCCGAGAATGGCGGACTACTCAGCTACGCCTGCGGTGGGTTGCTGATCGCCGAAGCCGATCTGTGCGACACGCTCCACTTCATCCATCCGGAAAAACGCCTGCTCGCCGGACTGGCAGATCATCCCCGCGAGTTCGAGCAGCGGCTGGAGGCGCTCGATTGGAACACCCGCCTGCGCCGATCTCCGGCACGTGGATTCACCGGTGCGCGCATCGACCTGATCCCCCACCAACTTGCCATCGTCGCCGAGACCGCGGGCAGGCTGCATCCACGCGTCCTCCTGGCCGATGAGGTCGGGCTTGGCAAAACCATCGAGGCCTGCCTGATCCTCCACCGTCTTCATCTTTCCGGTGCCGCCTCACGTATCCTGATCGTGGTGCCCGAGCCGCTCGTACACCAGTGGTTCATCGAACTGCTCCGCCGTTTCAACCTGCTCTTCGCCATTTTCGATGAGGAACGCTGCGAGGCCATCACCGCGAATGATGAAAACGGAAACCCGTTTCTCGACTCCCAACTCATACTCGCCGCCACGGAGTTTCTAACCGATTCTCCCGAGCGCGCGGAGCAGGCCCGCGAGGCGGGATTCGATTTGCTCATTGTCGATGAGGCGCATCACCTCGAATGGACGCCGGGCGCTCCGTCGGACGCCTATGCCATGGTCGAGTCACTCGCCCGCGTGATCCCCGCGCTGCTGCTGCTCACCGCCACGCCGCAACAACTCGGCCCGGCCGGGCACTTCGCGCGTCTGCGCCTATTGGACCCGGAACGTTACCCGGATCTTGACGCTTTTACGGTGGAAACCCGTGCCTACGCCCCACTCGCCGCCGCAGTGGAAACATTGAAGGCCGGCGGCATCCCGGCGGAGATTGAAAACTTCGCCGCACGCTCGCCCCGCGCCACAAGACATCTGGCACAACTCCGCGCCGGCGACGAAAGCGCCCGCCAGCCGCTGGTTTCCGAGTTGATCGATTCCTTCGGCACCGGCCGTGTCCTGTTCCGCAACACCCGCGAACGCCTCGCCGGTTTTCCCGAGCGCCGCCCGATCCTTCATCCGCTGCGCGACGGCCAATCGCCCTATGCCTGGCTGGCCGGACTGCTGCGCTCGCTGCCTGAGGACCACAAAGTCCTGCTCATCACCGGTACGCCGGAAGCCGCCATCTCCGCGAGGGATAAGCTGTTAGATGAAGTCCAGGTCGAGGCCGCGCTCTTCCACGAGGACCTCGGCCTGCTCCAGCGCGACCGCAACGCCGCATGGTTCGCCGATCCCGAAGGCGCACGCATCCTCCTCTGCTCGGAAATCGGCAGCGAAGGGCGCAATTTCCAGTTCGCCCGCCATCTGGTGCTTTTCGGCCTGCCACGCGATCCGGAATTGTTAGAACAACGGATCGGCCGCCTCGACCGGATCGGCCAGACCGGCACGGTCCACATCCATGTGCCCTACGGCGTGGGCAGCCGCTCGGAGATCCACGCCCGCTGGCTGCATGAGGGGCTCGACGCGTTTTCCCGCCCGCTCAAGGGAGCCACCGCCATCGCCGCCGCCTTGCTGCCCGAACTCGATGCCACCGACCTGGAAAACCTCGACTCCTTCCTCGAACGAAGCCGCACGTTCAAGCAAAACGTCGCCCGGGAACTCGCCTGCGGCCATGACCGGCTCATCGAGCTGGGCGCACCCGCACCGGATCTCGCGGCATCCATGGCGGATGCGATCCACGCCGCCGACCGCGATCCGCGCTTCGAACGGTTCGTCATCAGGCTCTTCGATCAAGAGGGACTGGATGTCTCGGACCTGTCACCGCGCACTTATCATTTCCACCGCGGCCAGCGCCACAGCGAGGCCTTCGCCGATCTGCCGACGGAAGGCCTTTCAGCCACCTTTGACCGCGCCATCGCCCTTGCACGCGAGGACCTCGCGTTTCTAACAGCCGATCATCCGCTCGTCCGCGGCGCGCTCGAGCATGTCATCGACGGCCAATCCGGCAATGCCGGCTTCGCCGTCTGGAAATCCGGCAAGGGCAAGGCCGTCCTGCTCGAGTGCGCCTTTGTGCTCGAAACCCTCGCCCCCGGACGCCTGCGTCTCGACCGTTTCCTGCCGCCCACCGTGCTGCGGGTTTGCGTCGATCATCACGGCCGTCCTGCGGACCAGCCACCCTTCGCGATGCTGCAAGCCGGAGATCCCCGCGCGCTCGTCGGTCAGGAAACCTTTCGCCGCGACTTGTTTCCCAAGCTGCTCGATGCCGCCAGGCGCAACGCCACCGAATCCGTGCCAACCATCATCGGCGCCGCCCGCCAACAGGCCACCGACACCCTCAACGCCGAACTCGCCCGCCTGGAAGACCTCGCCACCCGCAATCCCCGCGTCTCCCCGGCGGAAATCACCAGGCAGCGGGACTTCCGCGACGAAGCCCTCGCGAAGCTATCCGAATCCCGCCTCCGCCTCGATGCCCTGCGCCTCACCTGGCGCACTTGACGGAGCGGCAGCCATGACGAGGGCGGTTTTCCAACCGCTCGGAATAAATCCGCATGAGCTACTTCCGCTTCGCGTTGTTCATCGCCTGCGAGAACCAGTCGTTGTTCGGCGCGGCGGAGGGGCGCTGGCCTCCTTGGGGGCGGCCGCCCTGACGGTTGTCACGATCACCGGGCGCGGAGCGGCGCTGGCCGTCAAGGTCGGGTTTGGATTTCATGGAGAGCGCGATGCGGTTGCGCGGGAGATCGACTTCCATGACGGTGACCTGCACCTTCTGGCCGACTTTGACGACTTCCGAGGCGTCTCTCACAAACTGGTCGGAGAGTTGGGACACGTGGACAAGTCCGTCCTGGTGGACGCCGACATCGACAAATGCGCCGAAGGCGGTGACGTTGGTGACGATACCGGGGAGCTTCATGCCGACCTTGAGGTCGGAAGGCTTTTCCACGCCCTCCTGGAAGGAGAAGAGTTCAAACTGCTTGCGCGGGTCGCGGCCGGGCTTGGCGAGTTCTGTTAGAATGTCCTGGAGCGTCGGCAGGCCGACGTCGGCGCTGACGTATTTTTTCAGGTCGATCTTCTTGCGGGCGGCTTCGTTGTTGAGGAGTTCCTCCACCTTGCAGCCGACGTCGGCGGCCATTTGTTCGACAAGCGCGTAACGTTCCGGGTGGACGGCGGAGGCGTCGAGCGGATGGGCGCCGCCGCGGACGCGGAGGAATCCGGCGGCCTGTTCGAAGGCCTTCTCGCCGAGGCGCGGGACTTTCTTCAACTGCTCGCGGGATTGGAACGCGCCGTTTTCATTGCGGAAGGCGACGATGTTTTCCGCCAGGGACGAATTGAGTCCGGAGACGTAGGAGAGGAGCTGTTTGGAAGCGGTGTTGAGTTCCACGCCCACGGCGTTCACGCAGGAGATGACCGTGTCGTCGAGCGAGGTCTTGAGCGCGCGCTGTTCGACGTCGTGCTGGTATTGGCCGACGCCGATGGACTTGGGATCGATCTTCACCAACTCGGCGAGAGGGTCCATCAGGCGGCGGCCGATGGAGA
>Ga0315903_10009150_pt1 | contig 12033 bp, 11 predicted proteins | sample LakEriMetagenome_7_FD_203524 | JGI IMG/M metagenome (GOLD analysis project Ga0315903, IMG submission 203524) | Freshwater fungal communities from buoy surface, Lake Erie, Ohio, United States - Buoy 2 MA119 | ecosystem: Environmental > Aquatic > Freshwater > Lake | place: USA: Lake Erie, Ohio...
ATACCGCCGTGGACCTGCTGACCGAAAAGCTGGCCGAGCGCGGTGTCAACGTGATCCGCCTGGGCAATCCCAGCCGCGTGTCGGACCTGCTGCTTCAGCACACCCTGGATGCTGGGGTGATGGCCCACCCCAGCTACGCCAAGATGCACGCCATGCGCCAAACCGCCGACCAGCACCGAGACACCGCCAACGAACTGGCCAAAGAAGGCGTCCGCAACTTTGGCTTTGAGGGGCGACAACAGCGCCAATGGCTGAAGGAAGAGGCGCGCACGCTGCGCCAAGCCGCCGACGATTTAGAACGCTTCATGACCGAGGACGTGCTCGAATCGGTGCAAGTCATCACCTGCACGCTGGTGGGCGCCAGCAACCGCCACATTCGCCACCTGAGCTTTGAGACGGTGTTTATCGACGAAGCCGCCCAGGCCCTGGAGTCGGGTTGCTGGATTCCCATAGCCAAGGGCCAGCGCATTGTGCTGGCGGGCGACCACCACCAACTGCCGCCCACAGTGAAAAGCGAAAAAGCCGCCCACGAAGGCCTGCGCGAAACCCTGTTCGAAAAGTGCATTCAGCGGCAGCCCGAAACGGCACGCATGCTGACCACGCAATACCGCATGCACACGCACATCATGGGGTTCAGCTCCGACAAGTTTTATGGCGGCCAACTGGTGCCGCACCCCAGCGTGCACCATGCGGGCTTGGAGGCTTATGACCTGCGTTTTGCGCCCGACCTGCCTGTGGAATTTATCGACACGGCGGGCTGCGGGTTTTTGGAAGTGGCCATTCCCGAAAGCCGATCCACCGCCAACCCAGACGAAGCCAACCTGCTGCTGCAGCGCCTGGCGCAGTTGCTTGCGCCGTATGACGCAACTGAACATGATCAAGGCCCACTCACCATTGGCGTGATTGCACCGTACCGCGCCCAAATCAATTATTTGAAAGACGCTATTGAAGACAGCGAAATTCTGAATGGTTTGCTGCTGCAACGCAGGCTCAGCGTGGGCACTGTCGATTCGTTTCAGGGCCAAGAGCGCGACATCATTGCGATCTCTTTAACGCGCAGCAACCCGCAAGGCGAGATTGGCTTCTTGTCGGACATCCGCCGCATGAACGTGGGCATGACCCGTGCCCGGCGCAAGTTGCTGCTGGTGGGCGATTCGTCCACGCTTTGCAGCCATCCGTTTTTTGGGGAGTTGTTGGGGTATGTGAAGGGGGTGGGGGGCTACCGCATGGCTAATGAGATAGCCAACCCGATCTGAAGCAGTGAATGAGACCGAAGGGGTCTTGTTATTCAGCGAATACTTCTTGCAGTGTGGTCAGCGCAGCGCTCAATGTCTTTTTGGACACAGCGCCCATCCGCTTGACCAATCGCAGCTTGTCCACGGTCCGAAGCTGATCCAACACGATCAAGCCCTTGGTTCCAGCATGGGTGACAGGTACCCGAAACGGCGCGGTAAACCCCTTGGAGGTCATGGGCGCCACCATCACGGTTCGCAGGTTGTCATTCAACTCTGCCGGGGACAGTACGACGCAGGGCCGTGATTTCTTAATTTCGCTGCCCACGGTCGGGTCTAGGTTCACCAGCCAAATTTCGCCGCGCTTCACCAGCTCAGACCCTCATCTTCCGAGTTGCCGAACTCACCCATCAAAAGAGAATCTCCTCCATTGGCGGACAGGGCGGCAGCCGCTGCCGCCCAGCCAGCTCGAACGGACTTGGCGGGCTTTCGCAGAACAATGGCGCCGTTTTCAACTTCGATGATGGCGGTCGCCTGACCGTCCAGCCCAGCTTGGGCTAGAAACGGCTTAGGCAAAACCACGCCTTTGCTGTTCCCGATGCTCCTAATTGCAATTTCCATCCTGTAACTCCTGTTGCAACAATGTTATTACGGGTCAGGTGAACGGTCAAGACCAAAAAGTTAGAACAAGGTGCGTTCTGCTGTTGACGTGAGAAGAGACCTTGGCCTGGACGATTCAATACGCTTTTTGGTCCGCACGGTGGATTCTGGCGTTACCGGGGTGGGCGATTGCCGGGTGATTTGTGACATTCAGGACGGCGCTTTGCGCGTCCTTGTGGTGCAGGTTGGCAACAGGCGTGAGATTTACCGATAGGCCTATCATGGGCGCAAGGCTCGAGCCAAATCTCGCGGTCGATCAGTCGTGAGCGTCAAGGAGAACATCATGGAAATCACCCCCATCCGCACCGAGAAAGATTACCGCGCAGCACTGCGCGTGGTGTCAGAACTGGTGGATCAAGACCCTTCGCACGACACACCTGAGGGCGAACGCCTAGATGTGCTCTCGACCTTGATTGAGGCCTATGAACGCAAGCACCATCCGATTGATCTGCCCGACCCCGTGGAAGCCATTAAGTTCCGCATGGAGCAAGCGGGACTGTCTATCAAGGACCTTGAGCCGATGATCGGGCAGCCCAACCGTGTCTATGAAGTGCTCAGCCACAAACGCCCCCTCACGCTGCGCATGATCCGAAACTTGAACAAAGGTTTGGGCATCTCGGCGCAAGTGCTCATCACAGACAACGTGCGCACACAGCGCCCATCATCTACGTGAAAAACCTAAAAGACCTGAAAGCCGAACTGCTGACCAACCCCGCCGTTCGCCAAGCCTATGACGCACAAGCGACAGAGTTTGAGCTGGCCCGTGAACTTATTGCGGCACGCACGCAAGCGGGTTTGACGCAAGGCGAAGTGGCCGCACGCATGGGCACGACCCAAAGCGCTGTGGCACGCATTGAAAGTGGCAGGGGCACGCCATCCATGCGAACAGTCCAACGGTTTGCCAGTGCCGTGGGTGCGCGTGCTGTGGTGCGCATGGAGCCTTTGACGGCTGGATAAAGTTTGCGGATATTGCCGCGGTTCGGTTCGTTCGACCTAAATCGGTGCGCGCTTGCGCACTGTGCTTTTCGCCTTAGTGTTGGCGGTGCTGTGCGCTTCAACGTATGAATCCAGTAGCCGGCGGATCATGCGCTGGTATTGAGTCTGGTGCTTGGATGCCTCAGACTTGAAAAATTCCACGCTGCTCTTGCTCAGGGCCAAAGTGACTTTGACACCATCTTCCCGAAACGCCAGCTCGGCAGGTGACGGCAGAAAATCCGCGACCACTTCAACGTCGCCCATGGGCTCATCCGTGTAGACGATTTTCTTTTTCATAAATTGCCTTTCCTTTGCGCCAATATCCTGCCCCAATGATTCGAATGACTTTGCGCCTGTGGGTGAAGCGCACCGTCAAGATACCGCCACCCGCTTTGCCGATACAGTAAAAACGCTCTTCGGCTTCACTGTGGGCCAGGTCTTTGGCGATAACCCGTTGCAGATCAGCGAATGCCTCCTGTGCGTCCCGAAATGACACCTGATGCTTGGCTTGGTTTTCAGCATCCTTGTTGTCATCCCATTCGAATTGAACAGCAGTCATTGAAAATGGTAGCATTTAGCCATATAAAAAGCCATACATTTGTGTGGAAAAATCGACACCGTTCGCCAAGCCTATGACGCACAAGCGCCTGAGTTTGAGCTGGCCCGTGAACTGATTGCGGCACGCACGCAAGCTGACTTGACGCAAGGCGAAGTGGCCGCACGCATGGGCACGACCCAAAGCGTGGTGGCACGCATCGAAAGTGGCAGGGGCCATCTATGCGAACAGTCCAACGGTTTGCCAGTGCGGTGGGTGCGCGTGCTGTGGTGCACATGGAGCCTTTGACGGCTGGATGAAGTTTTCGCAGTAGCTGGGGTCGATGACATCCTGATCGTAGATTGCCGTTCTGCTGCTCGACGTGCTGGTTCAGGTTACTCAAATCGATCAATCGGGTATAGGGTCCACTGCGTTTATGCTGCTCAGGAAGTGTTGGTACTGGACAGTGTCCTTTGCTTTCATCGCGCCAAGCACAAATTTTGCGGTTCGGGCAATCTCAGCGCAGTCGATGGGCACCATTCCTCGGTCTACGAATTCTTCTAAGTGGGAATGTTCGTTGGTCAATCTATTAACTAAGGAAAGCGCGCCAACCTCATCCCCAAAGAAAAGTTTTAATCGCCAATCTTTATTTCCTGAATTGCTGGGGTACTTGAAGAACAAAAATGCTTCTAGGAATTTTCTGAGGTTGTTTCCGAAGTTGTAGAAGCTGTGGTAATTCACGGCAGTATTGGCATCGTCCGTGCAAGTGTGAATTTCAGAGAATAGATAGTTGAGCTCGGTAATGTAGGACCTGAGATACTCGGGCATGAGCGAGATACAGCTGGATGTCGATTTGCGACTGACCATGAAGCGCTCAACTTGCTTCGACGACCCTAGTCTCTTTAGATACTTCAGAAATTCAAGGTTATGAGTGGAAATGAAGAGCTGCTCGTAACGGTTGACAGGTTTTCCTGCTGCATCTTTGATTTCTAATCCGTCGCTGCCGACGAGGGGCATTGTGATTGCGGATTCAATCAAGCTGTAAATGAAAAAGATGTGATTGTTGTCAAGGCTTGATATGGGATCGTCAATATAAATGATTGGCTTTTTCCCATGCGTATGGATATCGTCCAACCGCGCCAAGAAATAGCAAAAAGCAACTAGGCTACATTCGCCCTCGCTTAGGTTGAACGCCACCTGATCGCCCCGCATGATGCGAAATTTATAGGTTGCTTTGCCTTCTTCCTCTTCCGCCTCTAAGCGCAGGTTTGTACCGCTCAGTGATTGACCTAGGTAATCATTGACGCCCTTAGCGCCGAGCTTCTCGTCCTGTAGCTGGGCTTGCAATGCCTCCAAAGTTGCGCGTAACCGCCTTCCTTCTGCTTCTAATGCCTTGCGTTCATTGGTAAGTTCCTGTAATTTTTTCTCGTCTACCTCGATCTCAGCCTTGGCTTCATCCAGTCCAATGGTTGCTATAAACGCAGCTACTTCGCTAAGGCGCAACTCATCCCGCAGTTGCCTCTGGATTGCCCCGAGATCAGCAGTGTGCTCGTTACACAAACGGGTAAGCTCATTTACTTCATTCAAAGCAGCGTTAATTCCAAAATCTGAATCGATGACGATTTCGGTGATCTCACGATTAGTAAAAATATTCGCAGACCGCTCGTTAACGACCTTGGTTAAGTCGTCAATTGCTTGCAGGTACGCCACTTTTGCCAAGCTAAGCTTCTCATCCGTTGCGTCAAGTCTTGCGTTGAAGGATGAATAAAAACGGTTTCGCTCAGGTAAAACAAGAGCGATGGCTCGAGCTCGTTCGGATTCGCAATCCTTCAGGAATCCTTGAATTTTGTACTGTAGGTTTTCTGATTCCTCGTTGAAGTGTTTGCTCAACGTCTCTTTTAGGTCGGCTGGCAGAGGTTGCCGGCAGAACGCGCAGCAATCACGGTCCACATGCAACGGTCTGCCATCTCTGACCCAATTCGCTAGGACAGCAGAGTTCAGTAGGTCTTGAAGCGGCGCGCTGGGCTGAATCTTCTCGCCTGCAATAGTCACAGCGCGCTTGTTCAATTCTGTTGTGTGCGAAGCGAATGTACTTAGTAGGCCGATTGTGTTTAGCGGCTTTTCTGAGAGCAATCCGATTTTTTCGACCCGGACTACCTCATCCATCGACTCAATCTGTTTGGCTTGAACGCGTGCTATGTCAGCATTCAGGTCGCGAATGTCGTAGTAGGGATTTCCGTAAAGATTGTTGTGCTTGATTCCCTTAGGCCTACTGTTGGCCTTATCTTGCATCCTCTTTTTAAGGGCATCACTTTTTCGTGTAACGAGGTTCTCGGCATTGCTTTCTTCAGTCTGCTTTTTGGAGAATGCCGCCCTTATTCCTGAGTCCGTTTCCTTGCTTCCAAGCTGCTTATTGATCTTCTCTATTTCTTGCTCAACCTCTTTGTTCACGGCGCCAAGTACAGCAAAGGGTTCAATGTCGCCTTGGTCGTTGCGGAGAAATTCGAGGTTCGCCTCAACAAAATCTTTGTTGTAGACACGAATCGGCGTTCCCTGTCTGCTCAATTGCTCTTGAGTCCATAGCCCATTATCCGTTTTGACTTTGAAGGAAGGTTTTTCGTACTTGGCTGGTGTCTGACCTACTTCGAAAGAACGGAAGACACGGGAGAGTGTTGTCTTCCCCGAGTAGTTTCGACCATAGAGAATATTGAGCTTTTTAAAACGCCCAATATTACCGTTTGGCTCAAGAACATCCGTGTCCCATTTAAAGCCAGTGAACGATCCGAAGTTTTCAATATCTAACTTTTCAATCATCTCAACTCCCTATATTTTCAATTAACGATTCGTTGAATTAAATGTCTGCTGGGCAAATTCTTTGAAAGCAGAGGCTGGAGCGGTTTTAACTGCCTAGCCATGTTTTAAACTTTCTTTGGCGTTGGTTTTTAGTGTTTACTTTACTGCTGGCGAAGGCAGCAAGCTCGTGATCCGTTGGTACAGATCGAATAGGAAGGCGAGGCGTTCGGCGTCGGTGGTGTAGGTTTTTTTGCAGCCGCTGGGTTGGTAGGCGGCCTCTACTGCTGTGTCTAGTTTTTGATGGACTTTGTGCATAGTCAGGGGGCCGTAAAGGTTGACAAGCTTTGGTAGCTCGGCACTCAATTGCGAGTTGCTCAAGTTATCCAGTCTTCCAGTTCCAAGCCTGGTCTGCATTGTTTATTTATCCATCTCACTGCGCCGGGACATGCCCGAGACAATGGCCACAAACAGCAAGCTGGCGACCCAGCCGAAAAGGATTTCAAACCAATTGAGCAAGCGCACCCAATGCGCAGGACTGAGTGCGAAAAGCTCGTTAAATAAGTTCAGCTTGGGGGTGGGCACCAGTGCCCCCCAGGTTTTCTCTTGCCCCAAATCCACCAAGGGCAACAAGATGTCAAGGGAATATGCCAAGGGGCTGAAGGTGGTGTACTCGGCGGGCAACTTATCGCAAAGCATCCAGTTGCCCTTGCATTCAGTGGAACAAGCCGCGTAGTCGGGATTTTGGAATACCAAGGGGTCTGTCGGCCCAAGAGCGTTATAGGGAGGCAAAGCCAGCCACCAGTAGACTAAAGCGCAAAACAGCCACACCATTACCAGGCTCATGAGCAAGCGCATGGGGCGATAGCCGTAACCGGCTAAAACACCAAACAGCCAATGCAAGCCGCGCAAGCACTGGCGGCGCGCAACTGGGATGATGTCTTTGGCTTTGCTGGCATTCGTGATTTGCCCAATCCGATCCGCTTTGCGTAATTGATTTTCAAACGCGATGCCAACCTCTCGGGCGTCTGCTTCGTGCCCCATTTCACGCAACACTTTTTGCAACTGCTTCCAGGGTTGTGGGCGAAAGCCCTGTTTCGCATCGTCTTCACCCAAGTCTTTGTCACTTTGCTGTTTGAGCCATGCAATCCGGCTAGCGGCATTGGTTGGGGCAGTGCCAGAAAGTGTTCTATAGACCAAGCCGTTCAAGATAGAGCCTTTCGCCCATGTTGTTGGCTCATCCACCAGTACGCCGATCTGTGCAGAGGTAGCGTCGATACGCGCGGGGGCCGTCAAGGCACGCAAAAATAAACAGTTTTTAATGGTGGCAGTTTGAAGGAGCAATACATCCTGAATGTTTGCTGAAAACTGCAAGTCAGAACATACCAAGTTGCCTCCAATTTGGGCGGCTACAAACCGGACCGTGCCATTGGCTTTAAATTGCTCCTTCATATAGACATCGCCTTTGACAACTGCACCGTCGGCACAAAACGCATCACCCTCTTTAGGTTCAAGCTGCCCGCCAGAACATTCCAGATTACCGCCAATCTGTGCGCCTACAAGCCGAACGGTGCCAGTGGCTTTGAATGACTTGTTTAGAAAGACACAGCCTTTGACAAAGACACCGTCTGCATTAAGCGCATAGCCTTCTATGGGTTCAAACTGCCCGCCAGAACACTCCAGATCACCGCCAACTTGGGCGCCTAAGAGCCTGACGGTGCCAGTGGCTTTGAATGGCTTGTTTAGAAATACACCGCCGTTGACAACAACACCATCGGCAGAAAGCGCACGGCCTTCGGTGTGATCAAAATACCCGCCACGGCATGACAGGGAACCGCCAATTTTGGCGCCTATAAGTCGGACTTCCGCTAATGTCCGGAAACCATCGCGCAACAAAAAATCACTGTCACATCTCAACCTATCGGCATGGAGCCCTTGTAGCAAATAACTGCCGGATAAATTCAGTAGACCAGCAATGTGCGCATCTCTTGTAATGATCGGTTGATCAAACTTGCACTTTACTAAGCTCATGCCATGCAGTACTAGACAGTTTTCAATGCTAAGTTTCTCTTGAATCGAGGCACCGCAGAGTTGAACGCCTTTTTCGTGAACAGGGGCTTGTTCATCGCCGCCCAGCAGTAAAAAGCGCAAGAAACTGGCGCGGATAACTTTCTCGGGGGCAGAGTCGTCAATTGGGACATCAACACCAATCCAGGCTACTTCCCCAAGTGCACATGACGCAAGGAGGATTTTTTCTGCGTGCAACAACTCTCCAAAGTCCTTCAAGTTACGACCGTTGGCGCGTTTGGTGACCGGCACGGGTAAGTCTGGTGTGTTGGGTGATGCCGGGGTGATCATGCGGCCGCCTTGGGTTGGCGTTTGGCTTTGCCGGGTTGTGCCGCAGGCAGCAAGCTCGTAATCCGTTGGTACAGATCGAACAGGAAGGCGACGCGTTCGGCGTCGGTGGTGTAGGTCTTTTTGCCGCCGCTGGGTTGGTAGGCGGCGTCTACTGCGGTGTCTAGTTTTTGGTGGGCCTTGTGCAGGGCGGGGGGCATGGTCAGCGGGTCGTAGAGGTCGGCCAGTGACGAGTTGGCGAACTGGGCGCGGGCGTCGAGCACGCTTTGGGCGGCTTGTTCGATGGCGTTGCGGTGTTTGTCGCTGAGTGCCTCGCCTGCGAAGCCGGGCCAGGGGTAGTTGTTGTAGACGATGGTGGCTGAATAGCTGTAGTCACTTTTCAGCCGGCCGCAGGTGTAACGCATCCAAGCGTTGTGCATCGTGCTGCAAAGTATTCCAAAGTGAAACAATGTTGCGTTTTGGACAGTTTGGATTTTGTTGCTGGCTTTTGTTTCCGGCTCCAAAAACCCAATGGGGATGAATAGCCGTCTTTCTGAGGACACTTCGGGCAGTGCCAAGTAGCTGCTTGCCGGTTGCCTTATTTTTTGGAATTGCGTGGGTGAGCCTGCGTCTTGTTGCGTTTGTTTGTCGGTGCTTGCCATTCGCATGGCTTTAACAGCTTGTACCCGCTTCATGACTTCTGGCATCAGCCGCAGTTCGTTGGGCGGGCAGTTCACCAGCCACAGGCACCAGCGCGCTGTTTGGTTGATGAATTCTTCTGCGCCCATAAAAGGCCGAATCCATTGCGCCGCTTGTGGTTCCACCTGGATCAGGCTTTCTTTTTCTGCATCGTCCATCAGCAAATGCCCGCCATCGGTGGGTTTGCTGCCGTTGGTCATTTCAGGCACGTTGCAAATGGGCGTGCGGCGTTTGTTCAGCAACACATCTGGCGCGTCCACCAAATACGCATTGATGCGCTTGGCAGGCACGGCATGCGGTAGGCCTTTGATGTCTTCGTATTCGTAGATAGTTTTGACTGCTTGGTTCTCGGGGCCAAAGCCCACGATCACGCAGTGCACGGCAGCTTTGCCGCTGGCTTCGTTGGTCCACTGAAACGTGCGGTGCGCAAAGTGGGTGTGCATGCCCAGCCGCTGCATTTCGCCCCAGAGCACGGCCACTTGTTCGCCTTGCGTGATGCTGTTGGTCGACACAAATGCGCACAGGGGCATGGATGCCGGTTCAAGCCCGGCATGACACGGGGTCGCTGACTTTGTGTAACGGGCGGCCAGCACGTACCAGCCGCACACAAAGTCCAGATCACCCGCACCGTGTACGCCTTGCATCACGGCAGCCAAGTCGGCTTTTTGCTCTTTGCTTTGGTAGGTTTTGCCCAAAAACGGCGGATTACCCAGCACATAGCTGCAATTCTCCGCAGGCAGCACCTCGGTCCAGTCCAGTTGCAGCGCGTTGGCGTGTCTGATGCTGGCCGAGCTGACCAGCGGCACGCGGGCAAAGTACAAACCAAATTCCACGCTCACGCGCAGGTTCATCTGGTGGTCTACCAGCCACAGGGCCACTTGGGCAATTTGCGCCGGAAACTCTTCAATCTCAATGCCAAAGAATTGGTCCACGTTCACGCCAATCAGGCCATGCACGTCCACCGCCAGTTGGCCTTTGTGGGCGCTCAGGTCGTGGTCGGCGCGCAGCACTTTGAGCTCCAGTTCGCGCAGTTCGCGGTAGGTGATGACCAAAAAGTTGCCACACCCACAGGCGGGGTCAAAAAACGTGAGCTGGCGCAGCTTTTTGTGAAACTCAAACAGCTTGTTGCGGTGCCCTTTAACCCGCTCAAACTCAGCCTGCAGTTCGTCCAGAAAAAGCGGTTTGATGAGCTTGAGGATGTTGGCCTCAGACGTGTAGTGCGCGCCCAGGTTGCGGCGGGCTTTCTCGTCCATGATGCTCTGAAACAAGCTGCCAAAAATAGCCGGGCTGATGGCCGACCAGTCGAGCCCGCAGGCGTCCAGCAGGGCTTCGCGCATGGCGGTGCTGAAGTCGGCCATGGGCAGGGTTTCTTCAAACAGCTTGCCGTTGATGTAGGCAAATTGGCTCAGTTGTTCGTCGATGTTTTTGTTGCGCTGACTTTCGTGCGTGTTCAGCACCTGAAACATTTGCCCCAGCCGCGAACCCAGGTCCGAGCCATCGGGGGCGGTGCGTTCTTCAATGAAGTCGCGAAACGATTGCGCAGGCTGAAAGATGCCCGTGTCGTCGGCAAACAAACAAAACAGCAGCCGCACCAGCAGCACTTCGAGCGCGTGGCCGCTGTAGCCACTGTCTTTCAGGGCGTCGTGCAGGCGGCCCAACGCCATCGCGGCTTTGATGTTGACCGGGTTTTCGGCTTGGATCTCTTGCACCTTGTAGCCCGCCAGCAGGCCAAAGTGCTTGATGTGTTTGTGCAGGTGTTGCAGCTCAAACGCCAGGGTCTCGCCCGTGGCCAGGCGGTGCACCCGAAAGTGGGCAAAGTCGCACACGACCACCAGTTGCGGCAGGTCTCGCTCGGCCAGGTTGTGCAGGTAGCCAATGGCTTGGTCCAGGGCGGCATCGAGGCTTTTGCCGCGCGACTTGTGCTCCACCAGCAGCACGCCGGGCCAAAACAAATCCATAAAGCCCAGCGCACCCCCTAATTTTTTGACGTGCAGTTCGAACGTGGCGACGCGCTTGTTGGTGATGCCAAAGATTTCAAAGAAGTCGATCCAAAAGGGCTTGGCTTGGCTGTCTTCGTTGCTGGCGTCGTCCCAGGTTTTGCTGAAAAGCAATGCCCTAGATTTGATTTCGTTCCAATTAAGACCCATTAAGTGCTCGTGAAGTGAGTCTGCATGGTATCTGAAAGTATTATTTTTACTTTATTTGTTAGTTCTGGGTGGTTAACTAACTGGGCAAAGACAAGAGGAGAGGGGGCCTGCGGGCACTGTAGCGGTGGGTTGCTTTCAGGTCATTTCTTTGACTCAAGCTAACTCGACCACACGGACATCGAAGGTCACTTTGAGCCAAATTCTGATGGCATCGAAGATAGCGGCCAGGTTGTCCATGCTGGGATTGCCTTTTGGTGAAAGCATGCGATGCAGACTCTTGCTGGGCTTGTGGGTCATCGTTGTGCCTACCTAGTTTCTAACCAGTGTGGAAACTGTTAGGCGTTGTGACCAGCGATGATTTTTATCGAGTTGATTTAAACCAGAAAGCAACGAATTAGCCCAGATCAAGGCTTGTTAAGTTGGCGCGATAGTTTAAAATTGCGCCAATCATGCCAAACTTCAGATCTAAACTCTTGATTGCCATTCAGGCCCAGTCAAACGGGTTATCGCTAACGGAAGCCCTAATTCAATGGCCCGATGTACCGCGTCGCAGTCTGCAAAGAGCGATGGCAAGCTTGGTTGCAGCTGGTAAAATCGCGCCAATAGGCAAGGCCCGTGCGACCCGTTATGTGGCAAATGTAGATATCGCGCCAAACATATC
>Ga0315903_10009153_pt1 | contig 12029 bp, 14 predicted proteins | sample LakEriMetagenome_7_FD_203524 | JGI IMG/M metagenome (GOLD analysis project Ga0315903, IMG submission 203524) | Freshwater fungal communities from buoy surface, Lake Erie, Ohio, United States - Buoy 2 MA119 | ecosystem: Environmental > Aquatic > Freshwater > Lake | place: USA: Lake Erie, Ohio...
CTCGGTCAGGCGATAGGTCGCCTCGACGTGCAGATCGGTGGCCAGCAACTGCTGGTCATCGTCACGCGGCGCCGGCATGGAGGTCACTCCTGTTCAGGTCTGCAGGGCCTGTGCGTCAAACCGCCGCAGGCTGCATGGCCTCGATCAACTGCGTGGTCGTGGCCACACCCGCGTACAGCGGGAAGACGCTCGAGCAGAAGAAATCCTGTTCGGCCGGGGTGCGCGACGAGGAGCAGTCGGAGACGATGGTCACCGCGTAGCCGCGTTCGTAGGCCGCACGTCCCGTCGAATCGATGCACAGGGAGGTTACCATGCCGCACACGAGCACGTTGGTGATGCCGCGCGCCCGGAGGGTGTCGTCGAGCGACGTATTCGAGAAGGCATTGAAGCCCACCTTGCCGCTCACGTAGCGAATGCGATCACCGAAGGCGAGCAGTTCGGGGATCGTGTCCGCGCCGGTGGTGCCCGCTCTGAAGGCGCCGTTCTTTTTCATGGCGTCCAGGATGCCAACCGAGTTGGCCATGGCGCGGTAATCCGGCTCGAGTACGATCGGCGTGGAGATGATCGTCAGCGCCGTATCCTTCATGCTGTTGATGAAGTTCAGCGTATTGGCCAGCACCTGATCGACGCGGTTGGGCTCTTCGATCACGCCGCGGAGAATCCCGTCCGCCGCGAAATAGTCATTTTGAAAGCCTACGAGAATGAGCGCGGTCTGCTTCGGATCCATCGAGTCTCCGGCGTCGGATGTGCGTGGTGGAGGGCTGGGCCCGCTTGGAGAATGCTGCGCGCACGCACCTAGGTCTATGGCGTTTCCGCGATTGAGTCGTTGTCTGAAGAAGACCTAATGCGCGGTGACGCCAACGGCATGACGCATGCTTCATCGTGCAATTCGGACATGTGTGCGCGATTCCTCGCTCGGCGATGCACGAAAAAACACAACCCCGCGACGAGAGCGTCGCGGGGGTGGTCATCGAGTGACGTGAGCGTACCGAGTTGCAACCGTTCGATCACGCCACCAATCGATCGGACACACGAAACACGGGCACGCTTGGCAACCACAGCACAGCGAGCACGTTACTGCCACTGGCAATGGTTACGTGCACATAGCGGCCGGTGTGGAGTGGCATCAGCCCGGTTCGTACCGCGCCGTCTTCGAGCAGTCCCACTACGCCGGCGACGCTCAAATAGCGCTCCTGCACGTGCACACGCACGTCGGCGTCACCGCCGGCCGCATGCGCCGTGCCGGCGTGCAACCGCAAGACGTGCAGTACCTGATGGCCGTCGACGTGCAAATGCACAATCGAACCGGCCCATGCGTGTTCGCTACGAACCGCCGCTGGCAGTACATCGCGCAGCAGCTCGCGCGCGTCGGAAAGAATGTCGTTGGCGTCCGGGGCAACGAACGCACGCTCGTTTCGAGCGGCTAGTCCAATGTCATCCTGGGTTGGCAACGGGGCTCCGGTGGGTGGATCGCGATCACCTACCTCGGGTGATCGCTGGCAATGTGGGTGATACGGCTGGGGAGAACCGTGAGGGCATCCTAATAGGCGGAACAAGAGTATGCACTACTGATTTTCGTACCCGTTCCGAACCGCGCCATTGGCGTGATGCTTCGCCGGATCTTGTACCGATCGGTCCATGGGTCAGTTCCGACCTTGGGGGGCAGGAACCCGCCTCCCGGGGCTGCAGTTCATCACCGGACGCGGTTAACTTCCGCCCGGACCCTCAACCAGCCCCTTCCATGCCGTTCTTCAGCTATCCGGCCAACGCCGATTTCCTGCTGCCGATTGTCAAGCTGCCGCTCCTCCTGATTTCCTCGATTTTCGAGGTGGTGTTGGCGGTCGGTCCGTTCGGCCAGATCGCGATCATCGCGGCGTTCATTGCCCTGTTCACGAAGAACGTGATGGGGCCGCACCGCCCGTAATCCGGCGGAGATCCGAACGAAACGAGGCCCGCAGCGACCGACGGTCGCGCGGGCCTCGTGCCGTTCCGGGACGTTGCCGGAGTCGCCGCGGCTAATGGCCCTGCACGGCGTCGCGCGCGATGACGCCGAAGTCGGCCTGGCCATGACCCTGGGCGATCAGGTCGTCCATCCGCGCGGCGATCGACGGGAGCGCCGCAAGCGGGCGTGCGCCACAGGCTTCCAGCATGAGCCGCACATCCTTGCGCGCCATCACCAGTTCGAAGCTGGCGACGAAGTCCCCGTCGCTCATCTTCTTCCCGCGATTCTGGAGCATGCTGCCGGGATTGAAGAACTCGAGCAACTTCAGCGCGTCCGGCGCACTGACGTCCGTGCCATTGGCAATGGTGAAGACGTCGCTCACGAGCGCGCCCAGGCCGATGATGAACGCGTTGCCCATGAGCTTGTACGCCGCCGCAAGGTCGGGGCGTTCGCCCCAGTACACGACCTTCTGCGCCTGCTGCTCGAGCGCCGGCTGCACCCGTTCGAAGAGCGCCTGCGGGCCGGCCACCATGATGATCCCCTGGGCCTGCCTCGCCGCGGCCGGTCCGATGAATACCGGGCAGTGGAGATAGTGCACCCCATCGGCGCTCAGGCGTGCCGCCCGCTGCGCCGTCAGCGCGGGCTGCGTTGTCGTGTGGTCGCAAATGATGGCGTCGGGCGCGAGCCCCGGACGCAGGGCCGCAATGATCTCCTCTACCACGGCGTCGTCCTTGAGCACCAGATGCACGCGCGAGGCGCCACGCACCGCATCGGCCGGCGAGTCGGCCACCGTCGCCCCGAATGCGGCAAGCCCCTGCGCCTTGTCACGCGTGCGATTCCACACGGTGACCGAGTCGCCGCGCCCGAGCGCGGCCTCCACGAAGCCGCTGCCCAGCAGCCCCGTTCCGAGATAAGCAATAGCGGTCATGTGAGGAAACATAGCCAACCCCCGCCCACGGCAGCAGAATAGGTCGAGCCACGCCCCGTCTCCCTTTTCCCCACATCCCATGCGCGCTCTCGCCGCCCTCTCCCTGCTCCTGTTCGTCACGGCCTGCCGCTCGTCCTCCGCTGGTGCCGGCACCGGTGCCGCTGCCAAGCCCGCTGTCCCAGCGGAAGTCACCACCGCCCGCGTGGCGCTCGGCGATTCGCTCTTCAACAACGGCGGCTGCATGCGCTGCCACGGGTCCAAGGGCATCGGCGCGCAGAATGGCCCGGCGCTCAACGACAGCCAGTGGGATCAGTTGACCACGGGCAGCTTCGAGGAAATCCGCGCGCTCATCGTGAGCGGCGTCCCCAAGGAGAAGATCAAGGTGACCACGCGCCCGAACGCCATGGGTGCCCGCGGTGGGCGCATGAATCTCAACGACGAGCAGATCAGCGCCGTCGCGGCGTACGTGTGGACGCTGTCACATAAGTAAGCGATCGGCTGTCAGTCCGACCCGTTTCCTTGCCCCACCGCCCCCTGCCCGGTTAGCTTCACCGGTCTGACGGTCCCGGGGCTTGGCGTGCCTGCGGACCCAACGACGGACTCCCGTCGGCTTTTGCCGGCGCCGGCAGCCGTAATGCGCGCGTAGCTCAGTTGGATAGAGCGTCGGCCTCCGGAGCCGAAGGTCGCAGGTTCGAGTCCTGCCGCGCGCATGGCTTCGCCCGGGGTTGTCGCCCCTGCGGTGAACCCACGCTCCCCTCGTTTACATCGCCACGTGCACGTTGCCGAGCTGAAGCGGAAGTCGGTTCCCGAACTCCTGGCGCTGGCCGAGTCGTTGCAGCTCACCAGCGTCAACGGGCTCAAGAAGCAGGAGCTCGTCTTCCGCATCGAGCAAGCCCTGCTCGAAACCGACACGACGCTTTACGGCGAAGGGGTGCTGGAAGTCCTCCCGGAAGGCTACGGCTTTCTCCGGGCGCAGGATTTCAACTACCTGCACGGCCCCGACGACATCTACGTCTCCCCCTCCCAGGTCAAGCGCTTCGACCTCCGCACCGGCGATACGGTGATAGGTGAAGTGCGTCCGCCGAAGGAATGGGAACGGTACCTCGCGCTTCTCAAGGTGGAGCGCATCAACGGTGGTGACCCCGAGCAGTCCAAATTGCGTAGCGCCTTCGACAACCTGACCGCCAAGTACCCCGACGAGCGCCTGCATCTCGAGCGCAAGAATGGGGAAGTGGCCACGCGCGTCTGCGACATCATCGCGCCCCTCGGCAAGGGCCAGCGAGCCCTCATCGTTGCGCCCCCCAAGGGCGGCAAGACGATCCTGTTGCAGCAGCTCGCCAACGCCATCAGCGAGAATCACCCGGAGGTCACGCTCATCGTCCTGCTGATCGATGAGCGTCCCGAAGAGGTGACCGACATGCAGGCGAGTTGCCCCAAGGCCGAGGTGATCTGCTCCACCTTCGACGAAACCGCCGACCGGCACGTGCAGGTGGCCGGCATGGTGCTCGAGAAAGCCAAGCGGCTCGTGGAAAGCGGCAAGGATGTGGTCATCCTGCTCGACTCCATCACGCGGCTCGCCCGCGCCCACAACGCGGTGGCACCGCAGGGTGGCAGGCTCATGTCGGGCGGCATGGAGGCCACCGCCATGCAGAAGCCCAAGGCGTTCTTCGGCGCCGCCCGCAAGCTGGTGGAAGGCGGCTCGCTCACCATCGTGGCGACGGCACTCATTGAGACCAACTCGCGCATGGACGAGCTGATCTTCGAGGAGTTCAAGGGCACCGGCAACATGGAACTCGTGCTCGACCGCAAGCTGGCCGAAAAGCGCATCTTCCCGGCCATCGACATCAACAAGTCGGGCACGCGGCGCGAGGAACTGCTTCTCTCGCAGAAGGAACAGCAGCGCGTCTTCCTGCTGCGCACCTTCCTCGCCGACATGCCGAGCGACGAAGCGATGCTCTTTTTGCTCAAGCGCATGGAGCGAGCGCAGAACAACCAGGAGTTCTTCGAGCAGATGGCCGAAGCGTGACGGCGGCATCGGCGGCGCGGCTCTTCGCGGTGGACTGGGGCGACAAGCGCATCGGCCTCGCCATCAGCGATGAACTCGGCATGCTCGCGTCACCCGTGGGCATCATCACGCGCCGTGCGGGCAAGCGTCCGCCCATCGCCGAACTGATGCGTCAGGCCGAGGAGTTGGGCGCCGCCGGCTATGTGTTTGGGCTGCCGCTCGATCCGGGTGGCGGCGAAACCGACCGCACACGCGAAGTGCGTGACGTCGCCGCGAAGCTCGTCGCGCGCCAGTCGCTGCCCGTCCGGCTGGTCGACGAACGCTTCACCACCTCCGCCGCGCTGCGCAGCATCAAGGAGCAGGGTGGCAGCACGCGTGGCCGCAAAGGCGACGTGGACGCCATGGCGGCGTGCGTCCTGTTGGAAAGCGTGCTCCGTGCCGCGTCGCAGGGAGTGGAGCTCGGTGAGGCGGTGGTTGCTGTTCCCGACGGCGGAGATCGATGAACAGCTCGTCGGAGGGCGCGGAGCCACGGAGACGCGGAGAACAGCATGGCTTTGAGCTTTCTCCGTGCCTCCGCGGCTCCGTGCCTCCGACGAGCAGTTACACCTAGGCTTGACCAACACTCACCATGGCCCGTAAACGCTCCAGGAACTCCCGCCTCATCCGCCTTGGCGCACTCGCGTTCGGGGTGGTGTTGTTTGCGTGGCTCTGGCGCGAGATCGGCGGCGGGAGTGGTCCATCGGGTGAAGCCTCACGGGTGATCATCCCGAAGGGCGCGAGCCTGCGTGTCGCGGCCGACTCGCTGGCGGCGCACGAGGTGATTGGCTCCACGCGGTTGTTCCGAGTGTTCGCGCGCCTCACTGGCGCCGAAACGGACATCAAGCCCGGCGCTTATCAGTTCGCCGCTGGCGCCGGATACCGGGACGTGCTCGACGCTCTCGTGACGGGTCGCGGTCTGATGGCCACGGTGGTGATTCCCGAGGGCTTCGACGTGCGCGACATCGCACCGGTGCTGGCCAAAGCGCTGCACGTGCCCGCCGACTCCGTGCGCGCGGCGGTGACCGATACCGCCTGGCAACGCGAACTCGACATCCCGGTGCCGAGTCTCGAGGGATACCTCTTTCCGGCCACCTACACGTTCCCCGAGGGCACCAGTGCGCGTGATGCGGTGAACGCCATGGTGGAACGGTTCCTCGACGTGTGGCAGCCGGAGTGGGATGCGCGCCTGAAGGCCATGAGCATTTCACGGCACGACGCCATCACGATGGCGAGCATCGTGGAGAAGGAGGCGCGCAAGGCCGAGGAACGCCCGCTTATCAGCGCCGTGTACTGGAACCGCGTGAAGAAGCGCATGCTGCTGCAGGCCGATCCCACGGTGCAATACGCGCTCCCCCAACATGTGGAGCGGGTCCTGTACAAGGATCTCGAGGTCGACTCGAAGTACAACACGTACAGGTACGCCGGCCTACCGCCCGGGCCGATCGCGAGCCCCGGCGAGGCGAGCATCGCGGCCGCGCTGGCGCCGGCCGACGTGCCGTATCTGTTCTTCGTGGCGCGCCCCGACGGCAGCCACGAGTTTACCGAGACGTTCGGGCAGCACACCAAAGCCATCGCCAGGATCAAGGCAGCGCGACGCGCGGTCAAGGCGGACGGCACGCGGTGAGCGATCGGCCGCGCATTTCCCTGCTCGTGGCCACCTACAACTGGCCGCGGGCGCTGGCACTGGTGCTGGAGAGCGTGCGGAACCAGCGCACGATGCCTTTCGAGGTGCTCATCGCCGACGACGGGTCGCGTAATGAGACGCGCGCACTCATCGATCAGACACGCGCCACCTTTCCTGTGCCGCTCGTGCATGTGTGGCACGAGGACACCGGTTTCCGTCTCGCCGCCATCCGCAACAAGGCCATTGCGGCGGCGCGTGGGGAGTACGTGGTGCAGATCGATGGCGACATCATCATGCACCGGGCGTTCATCGGCGCTCACGCGCGCTTCGCGCGGCGCGGGCACTGGGTTCAGGGATCGCGCGCGCTGATCGAACGCCCCACCACCGAACGACTGCTCACCGGCGAGCGCATTCGCCTGTGGCCATTCACCCGCCATTTGAACATCCGGCAGAATGCCCTGTACGCCCCGTGGCTCACGCCCCTGGTGAAGGGCCCCACGGACGGATTGAAGCGCATCCGCGGCGCGCACATGGCGTTCTGGCGCGACGATCTCGTGCGCGTGAACGGCTACGACGAAACGATCGAAGGGTGGGGACGCGAGGACAGCGAGCTCGCCACGCGCCTCATCAACGCCGGCGTGTCGCGACGCAATTTCAAGTTTTCCGCGGTCTGCTACCATCTGTGGCACAAGCAGGCCAATTTCGATGCCGTGGAGCGGAACCACGATGTCTTCATGCGCACCGTCCGCGAGCGCCGGACGCGCTGCGAGCGTGGTGTCGACCAGTATCTCTCTTCAGCGCAGCATGTGGCCTGATGGCCACCGACCGCGCGTGACTTCGTGAGGCATCAGGTGAATCGTCCCGACCGTCGTTCGTCCGGCCGTCCGCGTCCGTCACGCGGTGCCTCCACCGATGCTCGAGCCCGCCCCGAGGTCTCGGTGGGCGGCGAGATCGCGGTGGTGAACCGCAAGGGCGCACAGCGCCTGCGGCGCGGGCACCCGTGGGTGTTCCGCAGCGACGTCGAACGCCGTCCCGATCTTCCGGCCGGCGTCGTAAGAGTGGAAGAATCGAATGGCGCCCCACTCGGGTGGGCGCTGTGGAGTCCACAGTCGGAAATCTCGCTGCGTCGCATCGAGGCCAATCCGGCTCGGACCATCGACGACGCGTGGTGGCATGACACGCTGCGCACCGCGATCGCGCGCCGGGCACCACTCGAGGCCGAGGCCAACGCGTATCGGCTCGTGCACGGCGAAGGCGATGGGCTCCCGAGTCTCGTGGTGGACAAGTACGGCGAGTCGCTGGTGGTCCAGCTGCTCTCGGCAGGCCTCGATGCGCACACCGACGTCATCGTGCAGAGCCTGCGCGAGCTGACCCGATGCACGGGCATTCTCGCGCGCAATGACCCGGCCGCCCGTGAGCGTGAAGGTCTGCCTCGTGAGGTGAAGTTGCTCTACGGCGATGTTCCACGCGTGGTGGAAGTGCTGGAGCACGGCGTGCGGTACCTCGCCGCGCCATGGGATGGCCAGAAGACCGGCGCGTTTCTCGATCAGCGTGAAAATCGCGTACTGATCGGCAGTCTCGCCCGCGGCCGCGCGCTCGACTGCTTCGCGTACCACGGCAGCTTTGCCTTACATCTCGCTCGACGGGCTGATCATGTGTGTGCGGTAGATGTATCGGCGCCCGCCCTCGCGCGCGTGCACGAACACGCGGCGGCGAACGGGCTCACGAACATCGAACCGGTGGAAGGCGACGCGTTCGATGTGTTGCGGGCCTGGCATCGCGAGGGGCGCCAGTTCGATACGATCGTGGTGGACCCGCCAGCCTTCGCCAAGACCCGCGGCGCACTCGACGGCGCGATGCGCGGGTACAAGGACATCAACCTGCAGGCCATGAAACTGTTGGCGCCAGGCGGCGTGTTGTTCACCGCGAGCTGCAGCTTTCATTTATCGCGCGGCCTGTTCTTCGAGATGCTGAGCGAAGCGGTGGCCGACAGCGGGCGCCGTTTCGCGTTGCGCGCCATCACCGGGCAGCCACTCGATCACCCCGAGCTGATCAACGTCCCCGAGACGGGATACCTGAAGGGCGCCGTTCTCGAGGCCATGAGCTGAGCGGTCGACTGTGACAACCGCTCACCCGAGCCGCTGACAGCGCCCGCAGTGATAGGTACTGCGACCGGCTTGCACGGTGCGCACGATGCGTGACCCGCAGCGCCGACACGGATCGCCATCCTTGCCATACACGCGCCAGATCTCGCGTTCGTTCACGTCGTCACGCGCGTAATAGCGGCCGCTCGGCGCGGTTTCGAGCACGAGCCGCACGGCGTCGCGCAGTCGTGCCACGCGGGCCTTCGACAAGCTGTGCGATGGCGTCGCGGGATGAATCTTCGCTTCCCAGCACGCTTCGCTCGCGTAGATGTTGCCCACACCGGCCACGAGCTTCTGATCGAGCAACGTGGGTTTGATGGGGCCGCGCCGTTTGGCGAGCGCGCCGCGGAAGCCGTCAACCGTGAAGTCGTCGGTGAGGGGCTCAGGCCCGGCGACGATGGGTGTGAACGTCCCCGGCGCATGCAGCGTGACCACGCCGAACGCGCGACTGTCGGCGAGACTCACGCGTGTGCCTTCCACGGTCTCGAAGCGCACTCGCTCGTACTTCGGTGGCGGCTCGTGCAGCGCGGTGAATTCCCAATCACCCGTCATGCGGAAGTGCACTTCGAGCACGGCGCCGTTGGCCAGGTGGAGCAGTTGCACCTTGGCGCGGCGCTCGATGCGCTCGATGCGTTGACCAGCGACCGCCTTCCACGCCTTGGGCGGAAAGTGCCGGCGCTGGCTGGGGTGCAGCGCCTCTGCCCGGGCGATGGTGTGCCCCAGGACGGCGGCCCGGAGGCGCTGGGCGGCATGTTCGACTTCGGGGAGTTCCGGCATGCTGGGGGAACGGCGGAGGCGGAGTGCGGGATCCCGCCTCGGGCACCGCGGGCGAACCCGACCATCGCGGAGAAAGGGGGAAAGGGGGGAACTGATATTGGGAGAAAAGGGGAAAGGGAGAAAAAGAGGCTCTAATGCACATGTTTATCTGGGCTCCGCCCCGGTCCCGCCCAGAGTACAGCCTCTCCTTTTCCCCCTTTCCCCTTTTCTCCCAATATCAGTTCCCCCTTTTCTCATTTTCTCCGGGTAGCGAGTGGTCGGCGCCGGCGTCGCGGCGGGGCCATATCTTTGGCAGAAAGAATTGCATAGCAGCCACTTACCCGTCCGTTAATCACAAAATTGCCTCTTGCGCGATCACAAAGGCGTTGTAGGTTATCCACATTCCATCCACATCCGAGGGCTAGCGCTATCAGTTCTCCCCGGTCCCTCAAATACGAGTACGAGCTCTACGTCGAGCGCGAAATCGAGGACTACAAGGACTCGGTGTCGCGCAGCGCGCTCCTGAAGATCGGCGACGAAGCCGTGGAATCGCTTCGCAAGGCCGACCAGATGGGGCTGACGGAGCTCCTCGTATGGCAGGAGGTCGACCGGCTGATTGCGCTGCGTTTGCGGCTGCCCACGTACGCCACGTGGAAGCGCCGTCGGTTGCGGATGCTCGAGGCGTATCGGAAGCCCGAGCATTGGGGGATCGACCCCGATGCGGTGCTGGTGCGGGCGCTGGCCGACTCGAGTGATCGCCATGTGCTGGTGGCGGGTGCCGAGCGGGAAGGGGCGGCGTTGTATCTCGCGGCGCGCGGGGCCGCAGTGACCGCCGTGGAGCCCGCCGAAGACGCCGTGGAGCGCGTCGTGAAGGCGGCCCATGCCGCGGGTCTCACCGAGCGGATTCGAGGCTATTGCGCCGATCTTGTCGCGTGGGCGCCCGATGTCGCGCTGCATGGGGTAGTGTGCTCGCCGAGTGCCTTCGCGGGGCTCACGGCCCAGGATCGGGCCCGGGTGATCGAGGTGCTCCAAAGTGCCACGGTGGACGGCGGCGTTCATCTGGTCGAAACGATTGCAGCGGGTGCCGACAGTTTAGCCGACGCGCTTCCCCTCGAGGAGCTCGCGCACCGCTACCGGGGCTGGACGATCTCGGTCGAACGGAGCGCTGGCCGTCGCGAGACGTTCATGGCTCGCAAGGAAGCGGTCGCGTAACGCGCCAGATGGCGCGCAGAGAGGGCGCTCCCGATGGGGGCGCCCTTTTGCGTTCCGGGAGGCCGTCGGGGCGACACCGTAATGGGGGCGATCGCGGAACAATTTGGCTTCCTGTCGATTGCGTATCAAAACGACACAGCAATCGCGATATGTGACGTGTCAGCTGGACACCACTGCCATCGGCCAACGGCTGAGTTCTCTACACAAAGTGTTGCCAGGAAACAACTTGAGATATTCCCGAATAGTGGCATTTAGTGTGCTACTGAGAGTTACGATGCCGTGAATGGCAGTGACACCAATACATCCTACGGGTGGAGGATCACCCCTATGCGCCTCAAGAATCTGCTACCGTCAACCGAAAGCCGGGAACCCGTGGGGATCGTCATCGCCGACGGTGGACGCGGTGACCTGCCAACGCGGTTTTCCGCGTTCGTGTGGGGCCCGGTTCCCGATGACGAGCCGGCGTTCGCGACCGAACCCCGCGTGCTGGTGGCAGCGCACGCCTAAATCGCGCGCCGACGGGGCTCGCCTGACCTGACGGGACCCGTCCGAGAAACGTGAAAGGCGTCGGCAGACAAGCCGACGCCTTTCGCGTGTATGGATACAGCGGGACCGCGGAACGGCGTATTACGCCGCAGCCGGGGCCGGCGCCGGAGCAGCCTTCTTGGCGCGCTTGGCGGGCTTACGCGTCGCCTTCTTCGCACCCTTCTTGGCCGCCTTCTTCGCGCCCTTCTTCGCCGCCTTCTTCGCTACCTTCTTGGTCGCCTTCTTGGCGGCCTTCTTGGCAACCTTCTTGGTGGCCTTCTTCGCAGCCTTCTTGGCGGCCTTCTTCGCCGGCTTGCGCACGGCCTTCTTCGCGGCCTTCTTGGCCGGCTTCTTCGCCGCCTTCTTGGCGGCCTTCTTGGCAGGAGCCATTTGAACAACCCTCTCACGAGAGATGGAAACGCTCACTTTCCCCCGGTGGAAAGGTGAGCACACACGGCGGGCGGCGCATGCACCGCGTCGTCGTGTGCTACGCGGCCTCCAGGAGGCACACGTAGCGCGGTGTCTGCCCCGGCGCCGTAGCGCGCGTGGCAGAGCAATCGAATCGTGTCACCGCACCCATGCGGGTGAGGAACACGCAACTTGTGTCGTGGGAAGACGTTGCAGCGGGCACGAAGGCAACGCGCATGCGCTGGGTCTCCAGTGACCGCCGCGAGACGCTGTTGCGGCGATGCGCAACGGGACATGCCAGAACGCTCGAACGCGTGATGCTACCGTGAGCCACGGCGACAGCGGAGCGAGCCGTCGTTCCGCGCATGGGCGCGAGCAACGACGGCGAAACGGAAGCCGACACCGAACCGCGGTGAGCTTCACACACTGGGGTCGCGAGTGCGACG